>ERZ1370068.5086-contig-4126_pt1 | contig 40366 bp, 66 predicted proteins | sample MGYA00561227_ERZ1370068 | MGnify/ENA primary metagenome ERZ1370068 (study PRJEB38410, sample SAMEA6850437) | metagenome | study: Metagenomic assessment of the ecological functions of the soil: analysis of the soil microbiota associated with the... | reverse complement strand
TGTACTTCGTTCAGTTACGTATTGCTGAGAAAAGTGAGGAGTAGCGGAAGCGGCGGGGTTGCGCCGTGCTGTACAACCGGTGTCGGAGAAAAACCTAGACGGGCAACAAACAGCGAACCGTGCTCAAGAAAGTCGAATCAATCTAGCGTCTTGCGGCGCTGAGCTCTCGGCGTGCGCCGGTATCGCCATAACGATGCGCGCGGTTTGCATTCACCAACACGATTGTGCGTTCTATCTGGCTATGGTGGGCAATCAAAGTACGTCGTCCGGGCATGCCCCAGTGCGCACCTTTTACCTGCGGCTGTTGGCGTGGCGATCTTATGGTTCGGCTGGGGTTTTCTACTTCCGCTCTTGTTTCCCTGCGAGAAGACTAAATCCTGGCACCTTCGGTGACATGTTCGGCGGACTAAACACGTTGTTCACGGGGTGTGCGTTGCATCGTTATTAACGCTGACAGTTTGGCTTCAAGGGCAACGGTTGGAGAAGCAGCAAACACTGGCGACAAGAGAGGGCTCGAAATCACGGCAAGGGAACTACCAGTAGTTCGGGACAGGTGGACATCGCGCGAGCTCAGCGGGATCGCGAATGCGCATGCCAGCTGATTCACGAACGGGAGCTGAGAGAAGCTGAACCGGTTTTTTGTGTTCACGGCTGAGCTCCAGCGCAGGAGGAGGATATTCTTTTTGAAGTCGGAAACGTCGGAGGCGCGGTTACGCATCTCGCGACGAGCCGCGGAAAATCACTTCCCGATGACTATATAAGCAAAGACCGAACGGGACGGATTATTTCCGACTAGAGGTTCCTTCCAGATTACGATCGAGTACACCCGCCTCGAGACGACCAGAGAAGGGGCCGGCAAGGCTTCAGGTGGATCTTGAGTTCTCGAATTCACTTCGCCGCATCGCGACTAACGACTCGGTGGAGTGCCGTCGTGCACGATTGGTCGCAGCTCCAGCTCCACTGCGCGACCCAAGGGCCGTCGTAACCGGTCGGTGCGTTACGGTTATCCTGAGTCCACCTGGTGGAGTAAGCCGTTTCATACGCTGATTTGTTCGGCTGCGGAATCGTGAAACCTCGCGTGCCGTTGAACGGCAACTGTGGCGCTACAAACTTCGCCCGTACGGAATCCACGTGCATTATATCATGTTAACCGCGGATCGATCGTGCGCGAAGGCTCAAGCCGACGATACTCAGCCTTTGGCGAATACGTGTGAAGCGCGCGTTCGTCATTTGTCACAACGTTAGCGCTAAGGTCGGTGCGTCTGTGACACATGCCGCCTCCAGCTCCGATGCTCGCCCCAATCTGTTACCCTCCGTGAGCTGGATTCCGGGGTAGTGTCCGTCGCACGCAGCCATACGCAGTGGCACCAACATGGAACCGGGGACATGGACTTTGCAGCGGCTCTTCTCCTCCTTTCATCCGCGCACCGCCGTTCGCGGTTCCCCCCAAAAGACCCCGCCATGCTTCCCATCCCTGGTCCCGCAGGGCTATTCCTGCCCGTCGTTACGCTCACTTTGCTGAGTCCCTCACCCGCGATGGCCCAGCTCGCCACCGGCGGCATCGAAGGTCGCGTCTGAATGTCGCCACCGGCCAGTTCTCAACAACGCCCGGATCGCCGTGCGGCACCGACCTCATAGCGATTCACCGACGAGACCGGCACCACCGGCTCGCGCGCGTGCCCGTCGGCCCCGTCACGCTCGGGTCTTCTACACCGGACTCGACCCGCAGCGGATCACCCTCGAGGTCGCCGCCGGACAGAGCGTCAGGCCGCGACGTCGAACTCACCAGCGCCGCCCGCTATGGCGCAGCCAACGGCACGGTGAAGCTGGACGCGTTCACCGTGTCCACGACGCGCGAGACCAACAACGATGCCATCGCGATTAACGAGCAGCGGTTCGCCCCAACATCAAGAACGTCGTCGCGGCCGACGCGCAACTCGGCGACGTGATGGACAGCAACATCGGCGAGTTCCTGAAGTTCATGCCCGGCATTACTGCCGAGTGACCTCGAGTCTGCTTGGCGCGTCGCCTCCCGTGTCCGTGCGTGGATTTCCCACCGCGATGCATTTTTCGTCTCCTCCGACGGCGCGCAGATGGCGGCGACCGGTAATCCCAGGAGCGCCTCGCGCGTGTTTCCAGTTCAATCGGGTTTCGATCCAACAATATTTTCGCGATTGGAGTCGCCTGGGTGACGCGTCGACGCCCCCGCGGACTCGATGGCTGGCTCCATCAACATGGTCACAGCGCGTTCGAGCGAGGACGCGCAATTCCGCTACAGCGTGAGCCTCCTCTGCCAACAGCGAGGCGCTTGAGTTCGGCGAAGTGCCGCACGTGTCCCGGACGAAAAGCTCTGGAAATTCGGCCGAGCGCCAGTTTCGACTACACGCTCCCGCTGGCAGAACTTCGGCCTGGTGCTTACGGGCACGAGCATGAATCGCTACGTTCATCAGGTGCCGTTCCGGAAAGTTTACAACGCCAACGCCGCCGGCACCGGGGCGACGTTCGACCGACCTTACCTGCAAATATCCAGTATGTCTCCGCGCCGCGGATCAGATTCCGCGCAATTCCGTCGGCCTGCGCGCCGACTGGCGCGTCACGCCCGCGGCGTGCTGTCGCTCAACGTCCAGGGGCGGCCGCTTCGGGTCCGACCGCGTCAAATCGACTACACGTTCAATGTCGGGACCAACGCCACGCCGACCCCGGCGCCGGCACGCGGATGACCTTCGACGAGAGGTCCACCGTCGGCGCGACCAGCCGCGGTTCGGTGGCGATGGGCACGGCGTCATTTCAGGCCCTCGACACGCGCGCGGCCAGCCTGCGCTACCGGTTCGACGACGGCGACTGGCGGGTCAAAGGGCCGGCGCGGGTGCGTCGACCTCCTACGGAGGTATCGGGACACCAAGCACGGGCGCGGTTCCGGCAGCTCGGCGTCGCGATGGCGTTTCCCGTGCGCGTGACACTCGCCGACGTCGATGAGATCCAGCCCCACCGGATCGAGGTTTCAGCAACGCCAACGAGCGGGTGAATCCCTTCGATCACCCGCAGCGTGCTCAACACCGCCAACTCCACGCCGCGGTTCATCGACGACCGCGCCTTATGCAGAACGCGAAGCTCGACGTCCGGAAAAGTCTCGGCGCTCTGCCGTTCCCCGCCGCGCTGCAAGCCGGCGGCGCCCATCGCGCGCAGACGCGCGACATGCCACCGCGAGCATCACCTGGACTACAACGGTCGGACGGCAACCCGCCACGCCCGACTCGCCGGCCCCTTACGCGGCCACGGTGTACGTCGGGCGGGACGACGGCTACGGCTTCCGCGACGTGCCGTGGATTTCCGAGTACAAGGTTTGGTCCGCCACCAGGAAAACCCGAATCTCTTTTCAAGACAGCAGGCGCAGCTTTTGTCGCGAGGAAACCTTCCGGCTGAACAACTCGGAGTGGCTGCAGGAGTCAGTTTCCTCGCTCTACCTGCAAGGTCTTCCACGATCTCTCCGACGTCATCAAACATCTGCGGCATGGCGCTACACTTGCATGCAGTCGTCATTGAAGGAGTCAACGCATATGAGTTTGAAGAAACCGGCGCTCGATCCGCATGTCGCTCCGAGCCGCGCACCAGTTCGGATATCCCGAGCCTTATCGTTCGCGGGTTCTGCCGCGCGAGAAGCGCGCGCTCGGCGATCCACTGGGACTTGACGAAGATCGGCATCAACCACACCACGCTGCCGCCCGGCAAGGAATCCTCGATGCGCCACTGGCACACGCACGAGGATGAATTCATCTTCGTGCTGTCAGGCGAGGTGGTGGTGAAGACCGATGCCGGGCGAGCAGGTGCTCAGGGCCGGCATGTGCGCGGGATTTCCGACTTCTGCCGATGGCAAGACCGGCGACGGACATCAGCTGATCAATCGCGGCAGCGAGCCCGCGGTGTATCTCGAGATCAGCAACCGCGACAAGGCGGACCGCGCTTTCTACTCCGGACGTCGACCTGCATTTCCACGGCGCCGGCGCCGCGGTGATGTTCACGCGCAAGGACGGCAGCGGCTTCTGTGAAGTGATCAGGCGCAGTTCGCGGGTCGATCCGCGTGCAGCGCGATCGATGCGATCACGCTGGCCTCGCCTTCGAGCGGCGCCGCGCGCCACAGCGTGAACTTCTGGTTCACCGGCGAGGCCATGGCCGTGGCGATGTTGCGATGGTCGAAGCCGGGTAGTTTGGACAGGTGCGACAGCAGGTCGTACTTGGTGGCGAGCGCGCTGGCCGACCAGCACGCCGGAGGTCCCGGTGCCGGCGAGCACGTAGAAATATTCCTCGGCAGGTTCACGCCCTGCGTCATCACGATGGACACTTCGCGCAGCTCGCTCCAGCGCACGAACTCGCTGTCGCCGCGCGCCAGCCGGCGCAACACGCCTTCGTCGGTGATCTGCAGCGCCTCGCCGCGCCTGCGCAGCTCCCAGGTGAGGAACCAGGGCTCGAGCAGCGAATACCGCGAACACGCAGAAGGCGATGCCGGTCATCCACCAGCTGGTGCTGCCGGTCCAGGCCGGATAGAACGACGAGCACCGCCACGCGCAGCGAGATGCCCATCCAGACGCGGCGCATGGAGTCCGTGCAGCGTCATCGCGTTAGCTTCGCCTCGGACCAGCGCGACCTGGTATTGAATCTTCACTTCGTCGCCGACGCCTCCGGTGGATTTCCAGTCGCCCTGGCCGACGCCGTAGTCGAGGCGCTTGATGGCAGTGGCGCCGACGAGCTCGAGGCCGGCCGGCGGTCGGCTACGATCTTCAGCGGCAGCCGCAGATCGCGTGTCACGCCGCGCAGCGTGAGCTTGCCCACGGCCTCGAGGCCGCCGCGCGCTGTGCGCGAACGAGCTCGCGACGTACTGCGCGGTCGGAAATTTGCCGCGTGTCGAACAGATCGGCGCTCGCGAGCATCTCGTTGCGTTCCTGGTCCTGGGTGTCGATCGAGGCGATCTGCACTTTCACGTTGAGGCTGCCGGCGGCGGGGTCTTTCTCGTCGTAGTGCGAGTTCGGTGCTGAACTGCTTGAAGCGACCCCTGCTGGCGGCGCCAGCCTGCGTCGAACGTGAATGTGAGGCTGCTGCCCGGTGCTGCAGCAGCGCTGCAACGCGCTGCGGCGAGGCGGTGGCGCGGCGGCGTGGCGGCGGGCGCGGCGCCGCGGCCGGCGCGGCTTTGCGCCGCGGGCTTGGCGCGGCGGCGTGTCGGCGGCATGGCAGGCGCCCGTGAGCAGCGGCCGCGCAGCCGCGCATCGAAGCGATGTAGTTAGTCATGGATCTCACTTGACGCCGCCGAAGGGCAGCATGCGCTTCAGCACGTCGTTCCTGTCGATGAAATGATGCTTGAGCGCGCCGGCGACGTGCAGCAGCGCGACGACCACCAGCACGCTGAACAGCAGGTGATGCAGGTCCGTGCATCTGGTGAAAGGTCTGATCGGCCGGCGCCACCAGGTCCGGGAACTGGAACAGCTTGAACCAGCTCACCGGGAAAGTCTGCGCGCCGAGGACATCATCCAGCCGGTGAGCGGCATGGCGAAGATCAGCGCGTAGAGCAGCACGTGCGAAACCTTGGCGAGCACGCGTTCCCAGGGCTTGGTCTCCGCGGTCAGGTCCGGCACCGGGTTCATCCAGCGCCACACCAGCCGGATGATCGCCAGCATCAGGATGGTCATGCCGAACGACTTGTGCCAGCGCCAGCGTCGTGAGCTTTGCGAGGCCCTTGAGATCTTCGGCGCGCTCCGCGATCACCCACTGGTTGATGATGAGCAGCACGATGATCCAGTGCAGCGCCTTGGTCAGGGAACCCCAGGAGCGGTTGGTGTTACGAAAAGTCATGCCGGTAAGCTAGCCGCTTGGGATGAGTCAGGTCAAAGCCACGGAAGGATAGAGTCACACGTCATGAGTACACGGCAGGCCTGGCAGCGGGTTCCCGCTTCGAGTTGTTGTTGCGGGCTTCGTGCTATGGGGGCTGGCCGCGTGTCAGACAAGTCCCCCAGTCGCCGAAACTCCGCCCGCCGCGCCGTGCCGGCAGCCGCGGCGTCGGCGGCACCCGCCGGCGCGCACGAATATGCGGGTCGTCGCCGAAGAGTCGCTGCTGCAGATCCTCGTCTATCGCGGCGGCGCGATGGCGCGCCTCGGTCATAACCACGTCATCGCGTCGCACCAGCTGTCGGGCTCGGTGTTCGTCGCCGACGATCCGCTGCAGATCGCGCTTCGACATCAGCGTTCCGGTGAACGAACTCACCATCGACGAGCCGGCCATGCGCGAGACTGGCGGGCGCGGACTTCCCGCCGGGCGTGCCGCAGAGCGCGCGCGACGGAACGCGCAAGAACCTGCTGTCGGAGGCGCTGCTCGGACGGCGAGAAGTACCCGGCCATCCGGCTTGCGCGCCACCGACGTCGTCGCCGCGGCCGAGGGCTTCGATGTCGGCGTGGAGATCACGATCAAGGATCAGGTGCGCAACGTGCGCGTGCCGGTCACGCTGCGAACGCAAGCGAAGGCGCGCTCGTCGCGCGCGGCGAATTTCCGCTCAAGCAGTCGGAGCTGGGCTTCAAGCCGTTCAGCGTCGCGATGGGCGCGCTGGTCGTGCTCGACGAGATGCGCATCCGCTTCGAAGTGGTCGCGCGAGTAATGGGGGCAGCCCCGTTTCCCAGCAAAGGGGTCAGCCTCACCGTCGTCGATTCGGGGGCAGGCCCATTTTGCGGACAGAAACGGGGCAGCCCCATTACTACTTCGCCAGCTCCGCCAGCACGCGCATCCGCCGCATAAACCTTCGACAGCGCCTCGCGCATGATCGCCGGATGCACGGCGACGGCGCGGTTCTTCTCGGTGTCGAACCAGTACGCGCCGGAGATCGAGTGGATGTTGCCGTCGAACAGCAGGCCGACGATCTCGCCCTTCGGCGTTGATCAGCGGGCTGCCGGAATTGCCGCCGACGATGTCGTTGTTGGTCGACAGGTTGAACGGCGTGTTCATGTCGAGCTTGCCCTTCACGCGTCTGCCAGCTGTCGGGGATGCGGAACGGATCCGCGCCGGTGGCGCGCTCGAACAGCGCGCGACAGCCGCGTGAACGGCTCGACCGGCGTGCCGTTCTCGTTCCAGCCCTGCACGGTGCCGTAGTTCAGCCGCAGCGTGAACGTGGCGTCCGGGTAGACGCTGGTGCCCAGCGTCGCGAAGCGCGCGCGCGCGATGCGCTCGGTGCGCGGCGCGCAGCGGCGCTTCGACGCTGTCTTCATAGGCCTTGCGCACGCGCGCGCGCGTCGGCATCGATGCTGCGCGCGAGCACGATCATCGGGATCGGTCGACGCGGCGATGGCGGCCGAGCCGCCTTTCCACAGCTCCATGCGCACCGCCGGATCGGCGAGCTTGCGTGCCGGTCGACGAGGCGCTTGGCGAGCGCCGCCGGCGATTCCTTCGACAGCAGCTTGCGCACCACGGGGTGATCGGGGCCCAGCCACTCGCGCATGCGCTCGAGGCCGTTGCCGAGGCGCAGCTCCTCGAGCTCGGGTACACCGGCACGGCGGCGCCGAGTTGCTGCTCGACGCGCGGCAGCGCGCCGTCGGTGTATTCGCGGAAGCGCTGGCCGTTCGGCTTGTCGCGCTCGGCGGCGCCGCGCACCAGCGTGCGCGCGTAATGCACGAGCCGGCCCTGGAAGCCCGCGCCGTTCTCCGATGTAGTTGTACGGCAGGAACAGCGCCGCGCTCGACGGCCAGCGCCGCGTCGATGTCGCTCCACGGATCGCCGGTGCTCTTCTTGAGCGTGGCGTCCTTCGCGACGCTCTTCGCGCAGCGTCGCCTCTTCGGCGGCCTTGCGCGCCAGCAGCGCGTCGTCGTGCAGCGCGTCGAGCATCTTGCGGCGCACCTTGATGCGCGTTCTCGAGGCCGTTGAGCGTGGTCGGCGCGTGATGCGCTCGTTCTGCGGGCTCGTGCTGCGAGAACTGGATGTAGCCGGCCGCGGATCTCCGAGTACCGCAGCAGCCACTGCGGCAGCTCGAGGTTGCGCTGCTGCTTGAGCTGCGCCAGCGTCAGCAGCGCGGTCGGTGGCGCCGGGATGGCCCGACACGAACACCGGCTCGCCGGCCGCGGGGCCGGCGAAGTTGATCTTGAGGAAGTTGGCGGGCTTGGCCGGCTTGCCGTCTTCGTAGGCGCGCAGCACGCCCATGTCGAGGCACCAGCGCGGAAACTGGAAATTGTCGGGGTCGCCGCCGAACGCCGCGATGCGACGCTTCGGGCGCGAACACCAGCCGCACGTCGGTGTAGCGCTTGTACTTGTACAGCCAGTACTGGCCGCCGTCGTACAGCGTGACGCTCTGGCATTTCTGCTTGGTCTGCGTCCTCGCATTCGCCTGCTCGAGCTTCGTCAGCGTGGACTTGCGCACGTCGTTGGCGGCCGCTTCGTCCTTGCCGGCGCGTGGCCGCGGAAATCTTCGCGGTGATTTCTTCCATGCCGATGAGCACGTCGGCCACCTGCGTCTGGCAGCGTTCTTCTCTTCGTCGCGCGTCTTCGCGAGGAAGCCGTCTTCGACGTAGCTCTTTTCCTTCGACGACATGCTCCGCGAGGCAGGCTTCGACGCAGTGATGGTTGGTGAGGATCAGGCCCTCGCCGGACACGAACGACGCCGGTGCAGTTGGCGAGGCGCACGGTGGCCGAGCGCACGCGATCGAGCCACGCCTGGTCGAGGCTGGTCTTGAGCGCCGCGTTGGCTTTCGCGAACGGAAAGCCGTGGAAGGTCCACATGCCCTCGTCGGCGCGGGACGGCGGAACACAGGCAACACCATCAGTGCGGCAATGGCCGCGCACGACGAATCGGTTCATGGAAGGAACTCCGGAGATTTTTGTGCCGCCTGACGCGGTCGATGCGCGGATTATCACCACAATTGCCGTCGCTTGCGCATGCCCGGAATGCCGCGTCCCGTCAGTTCGGCGCGCGGCGCGGGCGTGGCATGATGCGCCCGCCGTGAACGACCCGCCTGGCCCGACTCCTCCCGCGCGCCGCTTTGGCGGGATCAGCGCTCGCGCCGGGCTATCTGCCGTCGCACGCCGTCACCTATCTATATGCGGCGTTCATCACGATCGGGCTGTTCGCCTTCGTGAGCTACATGCAGCCCTACCTGCTGACCGTGAACCTCGGGCTGGCCGCCCACCTGCAGGGCCGCACGGTTTCGGCGCTCAATTTCGCCAACGAGCTGCTGGCGCTGTGCCTGGTCGCGCCATTCGGCGCGCTGGCGGACAAGATCGGCCGACGCTCCGGTGTATGCCTTCGGCTTCCTGTGGCTGGCCGCGGGGTTCCTGTTGTATCCGATGGCGCGCACCGTTGCCGCAGCTCGCGGGTTGTGCGCTGTTCTTCTCGGTGGGCGTCGCCGCCATCGGCACCATGTTAGGGACGGTGCTGGCCGATACCGCCCGCCGAAACATCGCGCGGCCGGCTGGTCGGGCTGACGGGCTTTTGCCAGGGCTTGGGCGCGGCCGTGCTGGTGCTGCTGCTCGGACGGTTGCCGAAGCGCCTGGCCGACTCCGGGCGTCGACGCGCTCACGGCCGGGCAGATCACGATGTGGCTCGCCGCCGCGCTGTGCGCGCGTGTCGTCGGTGGTGGTGTTCGCTGGGCTTGAAGCGCGGCACGCCGAGCGAGCGCGGCGCCGGCCATGCCGCTGACATCGCATCCTGGCGGACGGAGCTGCGCGCGGCGCGGCGCAATCCGCGCATCTGGTTTGCCTATCTGCTGCAGTTCGGTTCCTTCGGCGACCGCGTGGTGCTCGGCACGTTTCCTCACGCTGCGCCTGCAGCAGGCCTGGCTCGAGCGAAACTTCAGCATGGCCGACGCCGTCGCACCGCGCGCGGCTGCCATTCGTGGCGGCGATGGCCGCGGGCCTTCGCCACCGCGCTCATCGTCGGCGCGCTGCTCGATCCGCGTGGATCGGCTGCGCATCGGCGTGGCCGCGATGGCGCTCGGCGGCGGCGGCCTACCTGCTGTGCGGCTTCGTCGCCGATCCGACGCAGGATAGCTGCTCATGGCGGTGCGTGGCCAGTGTTGTTAGGCGCGGGGCAGATCGCGGCCATCATCGCGGGCCAGACGCTGCTCGGGCAGGAAGCGCCGCGTGACGTGCGAGGCGCGGTGTTCGGGCTTGCCGGCATCTGCGCGTCGGCCGGCATCCTGTTCACGAATGCCTTCGGCGGCTGGCTCTACGATTCCGTCTCGAAGGGCGGCCCGTTCTTCCTGCTCGCCGGCGTGAACTTCGCGATCTTCGTGCTCGGCGTGGCCTGGCAGGAGCGGCAGCGAAGTAGCTAGTCGACCGCGCTGATGAGAAGCAGCGCCGTGCCTTCCGGCGCGCGCAGCAGCGCGGCCTGAGCGCGGATCGAGACCGCGCGGCAGATCGTCCGACATCGCCACGTCGAGCGAGCGCAGACGCTCGATGCGTTCACCCATGTCCGCGGCGGCGAACACCAGCATGGGCTGGTCCAGCGTGCGCGCGCGATGCACGGCGAGATCGATGTGGTCGCTGGTCATCGACATGCGGACGTAGGGCGCATCCGTTTCGCTCGAGCGCGACGAAGCCGAGCGTCTCCCAGAACGCGCGCATGGGTTCGAATTCCGGCGAGGGCATGCTGAACTCCGCGAAGTCGCCGCACAGCGAGTCTCGCCACGGTCGCGGTCGCTCGCGAAATGCGTGGGCGCTTCCTGCACGCGCACCGGCTGACCCGAAGGATCGAGAAATCCGAATTCGTTGAACGCGTCGTCGCCGACGCGCTTCCACGCGATCTCGACGCCGAGCTTTTCGATGCCGTGCGACGTGCTGCGCGACGCCCGGCTGCACGTAGGTGATGCGTGGGCGACGGAAACTTGAACTGGTGCAGCCCGACGTACGAGGCGCCCGTCGGTCATCACGCCATACGGATGCTGCCAGGTGTCGGTGGTGCCGCAGCTGGCTGAACCCGAGTCGCTCGTAGTAAGGCGACCGAAGTCGGCGATGTCCGCCGTCTGGACGCTGATTTCGTGAAACTTGCCTAACACTGGCGCGGGAGTTTACGCATCTTGCCGCACGCTGCCTACGTACGATGCGCGCCGTCAGATGCCGCCCACGCAGATGTACTTGAGCTCGGTGAATTCGAGGATGCCGTACTTCGAACCTTCGCGACCGGTGCCGCTTTCCTTGACGCCGCCGAACGGCGCGACCTCGGTGGAAATGAGGCCGGTGTTGAGTCCGACGATGCCGTACTCGAGCGCCTCGGTGACCCGCCAGGAGCGCGCGAGGTCGCGCGTGTACACGTAGGCGGCGAGCCCGAACTCGGTGTCGTTCGCGAGCTGCACGGCTTCGCTCGTCGGTGTCGACGCGGAACAGCGGCGCCACCGGGCCGAAGGTCTCCTCGCGCGCCAGCATCATGTCGCGCGTCACGTTGGTGAGCACCGTCGGTTCGTAGAACGTGCCGCCGAGCGCATGACGCTTGCCGCCGGTGACCACGTTCGCGCCCTTCGCCTTGCGCATCGGCGATGTGGCTCTCGACCTTGGCGAGCGCCTTCGCGTCGATCAGCGGGCCCTGGTCGGTTTCGCCCTTGAGTCCGTCGCCCACGCGCAGCTTGCGGACCGCCTCGGTGAGCTTCTGCGTGAAAGCGTCGTAGACCTGCAGACTGCAACGATGAAGCGGTTGGCGCACACGCAGGTCTGGCCGGTGTTGCGGTACTTGCTCTGGATGGCGCCCGTGACCGCGGCGTCGAGGTCGGCATCGTCGAGCACCAGGAACGGCGCGTTGCCGCCGAGCTCGAGCGCCACCTTCTTCACCGTGCCGGCGCACTGCGACATGAGTAGTTTGCCCACGGGCGTCGAGCCGGTGAACGACAGCTTGCGCACCTTGTCGTTGCCGGTGAACTCGCCGCCGATGGCGACCGCGTCGCCGGTGACCACGTTGAACACGCCCGCCGGAATGCCGGCGCGCTGCGCGAGCTCGGCCATGGCCAGCGCCGAGTAGGGCGTCTGCGGCGCGGGCTTGCATGACGATAGGTGCAACCGGCGGCGAGCGCCGGCGCCGCCTTGCGCGTGATCATCGCCGCGGGAAAATTCCACGGCGTGATCGCGGCGACCACGCCGACCGGCTGGCGCAGCACCATGATGCGTTTGTCGGCCTGGTGGCCGGGAATGATGTCGCCGTAGAGGCGCTTGCCTTCCTCGGCGAACCACTCGATGAACGAAGCCGCGTAGGCGATCTCGCCCTTCGATTCCGCCAGCGGCTTGCCCTGCTCGGCGGTCATGATGACGGCGAGATCGTCGACGTTCGCGAGCATGAGGTCGAACCAGCGCCGCATGATCTTCGCGCGTTCGCCGGCGGTCTTCTTCGACCAGGCGGGCATGGCGGCGTGCGCGGCCTCGATGGCGCGGCGCGTCTCGCGCGGCGCCCATGATGCGGCACCGTGCCCAGCAGCTCGCCGTTGGCGGGGTTGCGGATCTCGGTAGTTTGAGCCCGAATCGGCGGGCAGCCACTCGCCGTCGATGAAGGCGCGCTCTTTCCACAAGCGCTGGATCCTTGAGCTTGATCATTTGCGTCTCCATTTGCTGCGGCCAGGAACTGCGAGCGTGCGCTCGCGCGCGAGCTGCGCGCTGGCCGCGTCGTAGCGTGCCGCGCTCGTCGCAGTTGAATCCGTGGTCGGCCGGATAGAGATGAAACACGCCGTTCGGGTCGGCGGCGCGGATCTTCTCGATGTCGGAGGCGGAATGTGCGGATCCCTTTCGCCGAAGTGGTACATGCACCGGCCGGCGCGGCGATTTCTCGAGGTGATCCTTGATCTGCCCGCCGTAGTAGGACACCGCGCAGGACACCGGCAGTTCGCAGGCCGCGAGGTAGCGCGAGCGTGCCGCCCCAGCAATAGCCGACCATCGACGACGCGCGCCGGCGTGTTTGATCACGTTGATGCAGGCGCGTGAGGTCGAGCGAGCGTCTTGTCCTTCGGGAATCTGCAGCCGGTAGCCGCGGCCCTGCTGGATTTCCGCTTCGCTGTAGCCGAGCTCGATGCCGCGGCGGATGCGATCGAACAAACAAGGTGCGATGGTCACGTAGCCTTCCGCGGCGAAGCCGTCGGCCACGCGCGCGGATGTGCCGGTTCACGCCGAAGATTTCCTGCGCGATCACCACGGCGCCGCGCGCTGGCCGCTGGGCGCCGCGAGCCAGGCGTTGAATTCGTGGCCGTCGCGCGCCATGAGCGTGGTGAACTCACCCATGGGGCGGCTCCTGACGGGATTCGATGAGAGGACGGCATTGTGCCACCAGTCGAGCGGACGCCCGCTCTCTCGAAGGTATTATCCGCCGTCGCTTCGTCGTAGGAGATTCCCATGCAAATCCGCGTTCTCGTGGCCTGGTCCTCAATGTCGTGGCTGTTCTGGCATTCTCAACGCCGGCGCTCGCGGACGGCCGGCGCAGCCCTGGCCGAAGCTCGCCGAACAGGTGCGCGCCACGGAGATCGCCTTCGCGAAAACCCTCGGCGGACCGCGACGTGAAGACCTTCACGAGCATGATCGCGCCGGATGTCATCTGGCTCGCCGACGTGCCGCTGCGCGGACCCGCCGAGGTGCTGACGCGCTGGCAGAAGTTCTTCGACGCGCCGAAGCCGCCGTTCTCGTGGGCGCCGGAGATCGTCGAAGTGCAGGAAGGCGGCAAGCTGGCGCTGAGCACCGGCCCGGTGTTCAACCCCGAGGGCAAACGCGTCGGCACCTACACGTCGATCTGGCGTCGTGAGCCGTCCGGCAAGTGGCTGATCATCTTCGATCGCGGATCGCCCGGACTGCGATTGCGTGCAGCGAAGAATTAATCTGCCGAGGCATGGCCACCGACTATCCCGTCACGATGGCGATCCGCGCGCTTCGCCAGCACAAGGTCGAATTCACGCCGCACCTGTACACGTGGGAACCGCGCGGCGGCACGCGCGCCTCCGCCGAACACCTCGGTGTCGATGAACACCAGGTGGTGAAGACGCTGATCTTCGAGGATGAGGCGAAGCGCCCGCTGTGCATCCTCATGCACGGAGATCGCGAAGTGTCGGCGAAGAATCTGGCGCGCCAGCTCGGCCACAAGAGCGTTGCGCCGTGCGCGCCCGAGGTGGCCGACCGGCATTCGGGCTACCAGGTGGGCGGCACTTCGCCTTTCGGTCTCAAGCGCGCGATGCCGATCTGCTGCGAGAAAACCATCGCCGACCTGCCACTCATCTATATCAACGGTGGCGCGCGCGGTTCCTGGTGGGAATCAGGCCCGCGGACTGGTGCGCGTGCTGCAGCCGCGGCTCGTGGAAGTCGCCATTGTCTGACCAGCCAGGTCTAACCACCCGGCCTGACCACGCGATTGTCGAGCGCGCCGAAAATGCTCTGGCCGCGCGCGTCGAGCATCTCGATGGAGACGCGATCGCCGAACTGCAGGAACGGCGTGCGCGGCGCGCCAGACTCCAGTTGCTCGAGCGTGCGCTTCTCCGCGAGGCAGCTGCTGCCGCGGCTGCGGTCGTAGTTGGACACCGTGCCCGAGCCGACGATGGCGCCGGCGCCGAGTCGGCGCGTCTTCGTCACGTGCGCGATGAGCTGCGCGAAGCTGAAGGTCATGTCGGTGCCCGCGTCGGGGCGGCCGAACTCCTGGCCATTGATGCGGCTGATGAGCGGCAGGTGCACCTTGCTGTCGCGCCAGGCCTCGCCGAGTTCGTCCGGCGTCACCGCCACCGGCGAGAACGCCGTGGCGGGCTTCGACTGGTAGAAGCCGAAGCCCTTGGCGAGTTCGCCGGGAATGAGGTCGCGCAGCGACCAGTCGTTCACGAGCATCGACGCAGCTTGATGTGCGCGGCGGCGTCGGCGGCGTCAGTGGCCATCGGCACGTCGTCGGTGATCACCGCGACTTCCGCCTCGAGGTCGATGCCCCAGGCCGTCGTCGCCGAACGGCACGTCGTCGCGCGCGCCTAACAAGTCGTCGGAGCCGCCCTGGTAGACCAGCGGATCGGTCCAGAACGTACGCCGGCATCTCGGCGCCGCGCGCCTTGCGCACCAGCTCGACGTGATTCACGTAGGCGCTGCCGTCCACCCAGTGATACGCGCGCGGCAGCGGCGCGGCGCATTGCGCGGCGTCGAAGGGCATCACGTCGGCGTGCGCGGGACTGCGCTCGAGCGCCGCGGCACGCGCTCGGCGAGCTTCGGCGCGACCGCCGCCCAGTCGTCGAGCGCGGCCTGCAGCGTGGGCGCGATGCCGGGACGAGCTGGCAGTGCGTCATGGCGCGATTGACGATGACCAGGCGTCCGTCGCGACCGCCGCGCCTGCAGCGTTGCCAGTTTCACGTCGCGGTCTTCCAGCTGTCGACGTATCCCGTCCATTCCACCTGCGCGGCGGCGCGGCGCGATCTCCAGCGCGTCGCGCGTGTCGATCATCACCGCGTATTCGTTCGGTGGCGGGCTTCGACTGCTGCAGCACGTTCTTCAGCGCCTTGGGATGCGGACCGTGCGTGAAGCCGCCCGGATGCAGCGTGATCATGCCGGGCTTGATGTTGTCGCGGCTGAAGAAATCGCCGCGCGTGATAGAAGATCACCTCGTCGTAGTCGTCGTTGTTGTGGAAGAACGGCACCTTCAGCGCGCCCGGATCCGGTCTCGAACGGCCGCGGCACGAAAGTGCACACGACGAAGCGATCGGCGACGAACGTGGTGTGCGCCGACGGCGGCAGGTGATAGCGGTGGCTCATGAGCGGCCGCAGGTCGCGGACGTTGATGCGCACGACGCGACAGATCGCCGTGCCAGCCCACGGCATCCAGCGGATTGAACGGAAAGGTGGCCGTGGAGATCGGCGCCGCGGCGCTTGATGGCCACGCGCCACTCGATCGTCTTCCTGCTGATCCTGAACGGCGTCGTCGATGCGCGGCGTGTCGAGCATGGCCGCGTCGAAGATGGCGTGCGGCCCCACCAGGCCCTTGTCGGGCAGCCGGTAGGAGTTGTTAGTGGCCTCGATGAGCAGCGCCTGCAGCGGCTGCTGCGCATTCGACGCGCCACATCGTGCCGCGCGGAATGAGGATGTAGTCGCCCGCCTCGATGGCCAGATGGCCGTAGTCGCAGAACAGGTCGCCGCTGCCGGCGTGAACGAACAGCAGCTCGTCGCCGTCGGCGTTGCGCGCGAGCTGCCGGCATGCTGCGCGGCGCAGACTCCAGAAGCGCACGCGCACCGAGGCGTTGTGCAGCAGCTCCGCCGCGTTCCAGGGTGAATCCTGGCGCGCCCGCGAGTTTCGTGCAATCGAACGCGTGCGGCCGCAGCGGGCCTTCGAAGTTGACCCAGCCGGTGGGCGGATGGCGGTGATAGAGATGCGCGGCCGGGCCGAAGAAGCCTTCCTTGCTGATCTCGCGTTCGTACGTGCCCGCCGGGCAGGTCGGCGTGCGCCTGGCGCGAAGCCTGGCCTTCAACCTTCGGAAAGTGGACGTAGCGCTTCATTGGACCACCTCGCGCATACTGGGCGGTCAATTTAGTTTCATTTGAAACCATTGACGGGAAGTGGTGCGGGAAAGTCGGGCAGGCGACTCGCGGCTCACTTCGACACCCGGCACCACTCTCGTCTCGAGGATCGCCACGCACGCCCATTCCGCCCGCGGTGCAAACGGAGATCAGGCCGCGCTTCGCGGTCGGCGGCTCGGCCAGCTGCTTCGCGAGCGACGCGACGATACGCGTGCCGGTGGCGGCGAACGGATGCCCGATGGCCACGCTCGAGCCGTTCACGTTGAGCTTGGCGCGGTCGATGCTGCCCAGCGGCTGGTCGAGCCCGAGCTTCTCCTTGCAGTACTCGGGCGACTCCCAGGCCTTGAGCGTGCACAGCACCTGCGCGGCGAACGCCTCGTGGATCTCGTAGAAGTCGAAATCCTGCAGCGTGAGGTTCGCGTCCTTGAGCATGCGCGGGCACGGCGTAGGCCGGCGCCATGAGCAGGCCTTCATTGCCGCCGACGTAGTCGACCGCCCACTGCTTGCTGAAGCTGAAATACGCGAGCACCGGCAGGTTGCGCTGCGCGCGCCCATTCTTCGCTGGCTAACAGCACGGCCGAGGCGCCGTCGGTGAGCGGCGTGGAGTTGCCCGCGGTGAGCGTGCCCTGGCCGCTGCGGCGGTCGAACGCGGGCTTGAGCGTGCCGAGCTTCTCCAGCGTGCTGTCGGCGCGCACGTTGTTGTCGATCTTGAGACCCTGGTATTCGCTCGATCACCAGGTCGCTGAAGAAGCCGCGCGCCCACGCCTTGCCGGCGTTCACGTGGCTGAGATTCGCGAGCGCATCCTGATCGCGCGCGCGAGATCTTCCAGGTCTTGCGCCATCTGTTCGCAGTGTTCGCCCATCGAGAGTCCGGTGCGCGGCTCGAGCACGCCGGGCATCACCGGCTTGAAGTGCCGCGGACGCAAGCCGAAGAACGGCTTGATGCGTCGCCCAGGCGCTGCGGCCGCGAAACGCGCGCAGCAACAGCTGCTGGTACTCGCGCGAATAGACGATGGGCGGATCGCTGACCGTGTCGAACCCGCCGGCGATGCCGGAGTCCATCTGGCCGAGCGCGATCTTCATGGCCACGGAGATCGCGGCGTCGAGTCCGGTGCCGCAGGCGCGCTGCATGTCGATGCCGGGAGTCTGCCGGATCGAGGCCGGACGACAACACGCACTCGCGCACCAGGTTGAAGTCCTTGGAGTGCTTGAGCACGGCGCCGCCGGTGACATCGCCCAGGCGCTCGCCCGCGAGGCGGTATTTGGCGACCAGCGCCTGCAGTACCGCGGTGTACATGTCCTGGTTGCCGACGCGCGAATAGGCGCCGTGGCCGCGCGCGAAAGGAATGCGCATGCCGCCGACCACGGCGACTCTGACGAACGTTGGATCCGACCAGCATGGGCTACTCCTTGAAAGCGGCCGCTAGGATGCCACGCCTCCGGGAATTCAACTATCGTCTGGCCACCGATGACGACGACCGTTTCAGGCTGGGTATTGCTGTTCGCGTCGCTGGCTTACATGGCCGGCCTGTTCGCCATTGCGTGGTGGGGCGATCGCACCAAGCTCTATCCCGACAATCCCCGATGGCGGCCGCTCGTCTACGCGTTCGCGCTCGGTGTTTACGGATCGAGCTGGACTTTCTACGGCGCCGCGGGCACCGCGAAACAGGACGGCCTGCTGTACATCGCCGGCTATTTCGGGCCGCTGTTGTTGCTCGCATTCGGCATCCGGTTCTACGAACGGCTGGTGCGGCTCGCCAAACATCAGAACGCCACGTCGATCTCCGACTTCCTGTCGGCGCGCTTCGGACGTTCGCGCCGCATCGCGGTGCTGGTCACGATCATCGCGCTCACCGCGATCATTCCGTACATCGCGCTGCAGCTCACCGGCCATCTCCATGAGCATCGACGTGCTCACCGGCAAGCCGCCGGGCGTGGCTCCGCACTGGTATTCGGACACGATGCTCGGTGTCGCGCTCATGCTCGCGCTGTTCGCGATCCTGTTCGGCACGCGCGGCATCGACGCGACCGAACACCATCCGGGCATGGTGCTGGCCATCGCCGCCGAATCCGTGTTCGACGCTACTGGCGCTGGCGGTCGTGAGCGTGTTCGCGCTGACGACGCTGGACAGCCCCGCGCCGATGGTCACCGCGCTGCGCCACATTCCGGAGCAATTCACGCAGCCGTCGATGTTCTTTCGCGCAGGCGCTGACGGCGCTATGTTCGCGTTCTTCTGCCTGCCGCGGCAGTTTCACATCGGCGTCGTCGAATGCGCTGACATCGCGCGACGTGCGGCGCGCGCGGCCGGTGGTTCGCCGGATATCTCGTGCTGCTCAGCATCGTCGTCATTCCCATCGTCGCGGCTTCGCTGCCGCTCGATGCCGCGGGCCGCAGCTCGCCCAGCACCGACGCGCTGGTGTTGTGGATTCCGCTCGCGGCCGGGCAGCAGTGGCTCGCGCTGTTCGCGTATCTCGGCGGCTACGCCGCGGCCACTGGCATGGTCATCGTCGCGAGCGTCGCGTTGGCGACCATGATCAGCAACGACCTCGGTGCTGCCGATGCTGTGGCGCCGGCGGCTGGCGGCCGTGGGCGAGAGCGTCGCGTCGCCGGCGATGATCCTCTGGGTGCGCCGCGTCGCCATCGTCTGCGTCTTGTTAGGCGCCTACGGCATTCTTCCACCTGACGCCCAACGCGCCGACGCTCGCGTCCATCGGCACGCTGTCGCTGGCCGCGGTGGCGCAGTTCGCGCCGGCCATCATCGCCGCGGTGTACTGGCCCGGAGCGCGAGCCGCGCCGGCGTCACCGGCGGTCTCGCGGCCGGCTTCGTCATCTGGATGTACACGTTGCTGATCCCCAGCATCGTGGCCGACGGCGGCTCGCCGCGCTGGGTGATCTACGGGCCATTCGGCTCTCGACTGGCTGATGCCGCACAAGCATTTTCGGCATCGAATTCCCCGATCACTTTTCCGCACGGCGTGTTCTGGTCGCTCGCTGGCGAACGTCGCCGTCATGGTGGCGCTGTCGCGCCGCTATCGCCCGGCGATCGGCGAGCGGCTGCGCGTGGCGGGCGCGCGCCTGCTCGAAGGGTTCCCGGCACGCGCGGCGTGCAGCTGCTGCCGGGTGGCGCGACCGTCGGCGACCTGCTGGTGCTCGCCGAGAGATTGTTAGGCGCGCCGGCCGCGCGGCGCCTGCTCGAGCGGCGCTCGCGCGAGCTCAAGCGCCACGTGTTCGCCGAAGAGCGCGCGGATCTCGCGCTGCTGCAATCCCTCGAGCGCGATCTGTCCGGCGCGCTCGGCGCGACGTCGGCACGCCTCGGTGCTGACCAGCGCGCTGCGCGGCGCGGCATCGAGCTCGCGGAAATCGTCACGCTGTTCGACGAGGCGTCGCAGAAGCTGCGCTTCAATCGCGAGCTGCTCGAAACGATGATGGACAACATGCCGCAGGGCGTTGCGTGGTGAACGCGGAGATGCGCCTGCGTCGCCTGGAACCAGCGCTACCTGGATCTGTTCGAGTATCCGGCCGGGGTTCATGTTCGCCGGCAAACCCGTGGAAGAACTGATCCGCTTCAACGCCAGCCGCGGCTGGTGTGGCCCCGGCGATCTGGAAACGCAGGTGCGCAAGCGTCTCGCGTTCATGCGCGCCGGCTCCGCGCACACCTCGGAGCGGCGCCGCTCCGATGGACGCGTGATCGAGCTGCGCGGCCAGCCGCTGCCCGACGGCGGCTTCGTCACCACGTTCAGCGACGTCACCAGCCACAAGCGCAACGAAGAAAGCCTGCGCGAAATCAACGAGACGCTCGAGCTGCGCGTCGAAGAGCGCACGCGTCAGCTCGCGGCCGCGGTGGCGCAGGCCGAGCAGGCGAACCAGTCGAAGACGCGCTTCGTCGTCGCCGCGAGCCACGACCTGCTGCTAGCCGCTCGGCGCCGCGCGGCTGTTCAACGCCGCGCTGCGTAGCCGCGCCGGCCAGGACGGCGACCTGCGCGGGCTCGCCGAAAGCGTCGACAATTCGCTGGCCGCGGCCGGTGACTTGCTGGAAGGACTGCTCGATATCTCGCGCCTCGACGCGGGCGGCGTGCGCGCCGAGATCACGGAGTTCGACGTCGGCGACCTGCTGAACTCGCTGCTGAAGCAGTTCGCGCCGGTTGCGGCGCCGCGCGGCATCCGGCTCGCGTTCGTGCCCACGCGGCTGCGCGTGCGTTCCGATCCGCGCCTGCTGCGGCGCGTCCTGCAGAACTTCATCGGCAATGCGTTGCGCTACACGCAGTCGGGCAGCGTGGTGCTCGGCGCCGACGCCGCGCCGGCGCACGACCGTCGAGCTGCAGGTCATCGACACGGGCCCGGGAATCACGCCCGAGAATCGCAGCGCCATTTTCGAAGAGTTCCGGCGGCTCGATCAGCCTTCGCCCTGGGGTGAAAAGGGCTTGGGGCTGGGACTGTCGATCTGCGAACGCATCGCCGCGATTCTCGACAGCACGCTCACGCTCGAGTCCACGCCCGGACGCGGCAGCACTTTCGGCATTCGCGTGCCGCGCGCCGGCGCCGGCGCCGCGGCGAGTTTCAGCGAGCTCACCGAACACCGGGTCGGCCGGGCCGATGACGCATCGCTCGACGCGCGCGCATCCTGTGCGTCGATGACGATGCCGCGACGCTCGACGGATTGCGCGAACTGCTGGCGCGCTGGGGATTCCGCGTGCTGGCCGTCGCCTCGCCGGAAGCCGCGCTGGCGCTCGGCGCCGATCAGCAGCGATCGACATCGTGCTCGCGGACTATCACCTGCAGAACCGGCCCGCGGGACTCGAGTTGTTAGAGCGGCTGGTGCGCGCACGCGCCCGATGGGCAGCGGCGCGGCCGGCGCGCTGCTGACCGCCGACGCCACGGAGAAGCTGGTGCTCGAGGCCGACCAGCTCGGATTTCCGGTGTTGCGCAAGCCGGTGCGGCCCGCCGCGTTGCGCGCGCTTGATCGCGGCGCTGGTCGACCGCGTCGCGCGCGCGAATCAGGCTTCGTCTTCGACCGGCGGCGCGAACTGATGCAGCGCCAGGCGCTGCGCGATCAACACCGCCTGCGTGCGATTTTCGGCGCCCATCTTTTCGAGGATGGCCGTCATGTGCGCCTTCACCGTCGCTTCTGGACACCTGCAACTGCAGCGCGATGCGCTTGTTCGACTGGCCCGAGCACAACATGGACAAGCACGCGGAACTGCTGCGGCGTGAGGCTGGCCACGCGGCGCGCGGCGGCGGCTTCGTCCGGAGGCACGCTGGCGCCGCGCGCGCCCGCACCGGCACCAGGTCGGGTGCGGTCCAGACACCGCCCTGCAGGATGGTCTGCAAGGCGTCGATGATGGTGGGCACCGCCGCGGATTTGGCGATGAACGCCGACGCCCCGTGCAGTGAGCGTGCGCTGCGCGATGTCCTGGTCTTCGCGGCCGGAGATCACGACCACCGGGACCGAGGGGTAGTGCGCGCGAACCTGCACGAGGCCGGAAAAACCATGCGCGCCCGGCATGCCGAGGTCGAGCAGCAGCAGATCGATTTCCGGATGCGCATGCAGCGTCGCGAGCAGCGAATCGACGGTGTCGGCTTCGAAGGTGCGCGCACCGGCGAAGGCCTGGGTGATGGCGAGCTTGAGGCGCTTCGCGAAACAGCGGGTGATCGTCGGCGATGAGGATGGCGGGTGGCATAGTTAGTGGGGCGTAGGTTAAGGCTTTGTGCGCGCCGGACCTAGGACCCGCGCGAAGCGAGAATAATTCGCGGGTGGCGCAGCGAGCGCGCATTTCGGCGCGAATGCGCGGGATTCGCCGCCATGGCGCCCGGCGGTCGCCTGCTACCATTCCGCCATGAAAAATCCGTCGTCCTGTTAGCTGCCGCGCTGCTCGGCGCATGCGCCACATCGCCGCCGCCGCCGCTCGCCCGAAGCCGCGCTCAACGACACTGGTCGAGGAATACTTCGAGCGGCAGCTCGAGCTGTCGCCCATGGCCGCGACCGCCATCGGCGACTCGCGTTACGACGACCGGCTCGACGAGACCACCAGCCCGGGATTTCGCGAGACGCCAGCTCGCCATCGGACCAGCGCCTTCCTCGAACGTGCGCGCCGCATCGACGCCGCGGCGCTCTCGCCCGACGGCGCGCATCACCTACGACATCTTCGTCAGCGAGCGCGAGCTCGCGCTCGAGGGCCAGCAAATATCCCGAAGAGCTGATGCCGCTCAACCAGATGAGCGGCCTGCCCATGGACCTGGCGGTGTATGGCTCCGGCACCGGCCCGCAGCCGTTCGCCACCGTGCAAGGACTACGACCGGTTCCTCGCGCGCGTGCGCGCAGTTTCCGCGCTGGGCCGACGGCGCCATCGCGCATGATGCGCGCGGGCATGGCGCGCGGCATCACGCTGCCGCGCCCGGCCATGGCCAAGGTGGTGCCGCAGCTGCGCGAGATCGTCACCGACGACGCTCGACGGACAACATCTTCTGGGCGCCCATCGCGGCGATGCCGGCAGGAATCTCCGGCCGAAGATCGCCAGCGCATCAGCGACGGCCTACGCGGCCGCGCTCACGCACGAAGTGCTGCCCGCGTACACGCGGCTCGCGGATTTCATCGAGCGCGACTATCTACCGGCGGCGCGCACCACGGTGGGCTGGAGCGGATCTGCCCGACGGCCAGGGCCTGGTATCGCTGGCGCATCCGCGGCGCCACCACCATGGACATGCCGCCGACGAGATTCACCAGCTCGGCCTCGCGGAAGTCGCGCGCATTCGCGGCGAGATGCTCGCCGTGAAAGAGCAGGTGGGCTTCAAGGGCGATCTCGACGCGTTCTTCAAGTACCTCGAGGAAGACCCGCAGTTCTACTTCACGACAGCGAAGACGAATTGCTGGACGCCTATCGCGACGTGAAGCGGCGCATCGATGCGCTGCTGCCGAAGCTGTTCGCGGATTTTCCGAAGGCGGACTACGAGATCCGCCCGGTCGAGGCGTTCCGCGCCGCGTCCGCGGCGGGCGGCTCGTACCAGGCGCCGTCGGCCGACGGCAAGCGCCCGGGCATCTTCTACATCAACACCCACAACCTCAAAGCGCAGCCGCGCTTCGGCCTCGAAACGCTGTCGCTGCACGAAGCGTCGCCGGGCCATCACTTCCAGATCTCCATCCAGCAGGAGCTCACCGATCTGCCGCGCTTCCGCCGCTTCAACGGCTACGTGTCGTATTCGGAAGGCTGGGCGCTGTACGCGGAATCCATCGGCAAGGAGCTCGGCGTGTTCACCGATCCGTACCAGTGGTACGGGCGGCTGTCCGACGAAATGCTGCGCGCGATGCGCCTGGTGGTGGACACCGGGCTTCACGCGAAGGGCTGGACGCCGCGAGCAGGCGCATCAAGTACATGCTCGACAACTCGTCGATGCGCCGAGAGCGACGTGCACGCGGAGGTGGAGCGCTACATCGTCTGGCCCGGCCAGGCGCTCGGCTACAAGTTGGGCCAGCTGCACATCAGCGCGCTGCGCGCCAAGCGCGCAGGCGCAGCTGGGCGACGCCGTTCGACGTGCGCGAATTTCACAGCCAGGTGCTGCGCGATGGCGCGGTGCCGCATGGATGTGCTGACGGCGAAGATCGATCGGTGGATCGAGGCGAAGCGCCAGCCGGCGCCGTCAAGTAAGGGCTGATCGCCGGGGAGGACCTCGTGAGCCACCCGCAGTGATCGTGCCTCCACCACTTCTCCAGTTGTAGCCGTACCCCAGCGTATCGATGTCGACGACGTAGCCGCCCTCGAAGCGCAGGCGGCGCATGAGTTTGTTAGGCCCGAGGTTGTAGAGCCAGATCTCGACGGGCACTTCGATGAAGTCCTCGCCGACGAACATCGGGCCGCCCGTAACCCCAGATCACCGGCCGGCGGAACACGCTGCGCTGGTTCGACGACGTCGGTGGGCTCGCCGCACTTCGTCGGCGACCTCGGCGCGCGAATCGCCCTCGCTCACGAGCTTGCGTGCCGCAGCGAAACGTGTCCGCGAACGCCGGCGAGGAGGCCAGGAAGCCGAGAACCAGCGATGACGGCGAGTGCGCTTCATGGGTCGGACGATAGGCCGATCCGCCTTAACGGACAATGAACACAATCGCGCAGCACGGCCTGCGCCGATGTACACAATATCCCGCGACCGAACCTTTGGTCCAGCAGTGCGGCACTCATCGATATGGACTGTTGAACGGCAAGGTCGCATGCGATGGCTGCGTGGCCTGGGCTCTGGGCTGGCTTGCGCCGCGGCGCTCGCGGGCGGCCGATTTCGAGCTCACGCCGGCCGAGACGCAGCGCGGTCGAAAACGACGGAGATCGTGATTCGCGCCAACCTCGATGCCGGGTGCAGCGCCGCGGCACCGTGCGCGCCGCCATGCTCATCGACGCGCCGCCCGCCGTGGTGTTCCAGATGATGACCCGCTGCGCGGACGCCCTGCAGTACGTGCCGCACCTGCGCGCTGTGCCGGGTTCGCGAACGCGCCGCGGACATGAGCTGGGAGCTGGTGGAACACGAGATCGATTTCGGCTGGTACGCGCCGCGCGTCCGCTACGTGTTCCGCGCCGACCTCGTCGCCGACCGGAGCATCACGTTTCGCCAGGTCAGCGGCGACTTCAAGGCCAACGAGGGCATCTGGGAGTTCGAGCCGGCCGACGATCGGCGCGTCGCACGCTGCTGCGCTATCGCGTCTACATCGACCCGCCGGGTTATGTCCCGAACTGGCTGGCGCGCTCGACCTTCAAGCGCGAGCTGCCGCAGATGCTGACCGACCTGCGCCGACATTGTGAGGCCGAACAGGCCCTGCGCGCCCAGGCAAACGCCGCCCCGAACTGACTCTCTCCATTGACTGATTGCGGAACTCAGGCGCGTACCGGCAAGATGCCGGCCCCCATGAGAGCCGCCATCGACCGCAAGTTCGAACAAACACTCGCGGCGCTGATCAACAGCGGCGAGCCCGAGATCATTCAGGGCGGCCGCAAGGGCGTCGAGAAGGAATCGCTGCGCGTCACGCCCGACGGCCGCATCGCGCAGACGCCGCATCCCCGCGCGCTGGGCTCGGCGCTCACCAACGAGAACATCACCACGGACTATTCCGAAGCGCTGATCGAGCTGGTCTCGCCGACCTTCCGCACCAGCTGGGAGCTGCTGCAGTACCTGCTCGACCTGCACCAGTTCGTCTACCAGCACCTGGGCGACGAGCTGCTGTGGGCCACCTCGATGCCGTCCATCATCGACGGCGACGCCAGCATTCCGATCGCGCAGTTCGGCAAGTCGAACGTCGGCCGCATGAAGACCGTCTATCGCGAACGGCCTGGGCGTGCGCTACGGACGCATGATGCAGGCCATCTCCGGCGTGCATTACAACTATTCCTTCCCGGAGCGCATGTGGGATCCGTGGGCGGACATCGTGCAGTCGCGCGAGCGCGGCCAGGCCGTTCATCTCGGATCGTTACTTCCACCTGCTGCGCAACTACCGCCGGCACGGCTGGATCGTGCTGTATCTGTTCGGCGTGTCGCCGGTGGTGTGCAACTCGCTTCCTGCGCGGCCGCAACGTGACGCTGCCGCGACTCTCGAAGGACACCTCGTACGAGCCGTACGCCACCAGCCTGCGCATGAGCGATCTCGGCTACCGCAATCGCAACCAGGCCGGGCTTGTCGGTCTCGGTGAACAGCCTCGACGAGTACGTGCGCGACCTGTCGCGCGCCATCAGCACGCCGCACGCGCCGTACGAGAAGTTAGGCGTGAAGGTCGGACGGCGAGTACCGCCAGCTGAACGCCAACATCCTGCAGATCGAGAACGAGTACTACAGCTTCATCCGGCCGAAGCGCGTGGCGCGTTCGGGCGAGCGGCCCACCAAGGCGCTGCGGCGCGCCGGCGTCGAATACGTCGAAGTGCGCGCGCTCGATGTCAGCGCCTTCGATCCGGTGGGCGTCAACCAGAACAAGCTGCGCTTCCTCGAGGTGTTCCTCGCGCTGTGCCTCATGAAGGATTCGCCGCCCATCGGCGTCGCCGAGCAGGACACGCTCGACGCCAATCACGTGACCGTGGCGCGCCGCGGCCGCGAGCCGGGCCTGACGCTGCAGCGCGATGGCAGCGCGCGGTTGCCGATGCACGGCTGGGCGCGCGAGCTCATCGATTCCATGCAGGGCATCGCCGAGGTCTTCGATCGCGGCGATCCCGCCAGGCCGTATCTCGGCGGCGCTGGCCGTGCAGGCGGCGAAGGTGCGACGACGTGGCGCTGACGCCCTCGGCGCGCATGCTCGCGGAGCTCGAATCCACCGGCGAATCGTTCTTCGACCTCGGCGCTGCGCATGTCGCGGCTTCACAAGGAGTACTTCCTGGCGCTGTATCCGCCCAACGTGGAGCGCCAGGCGGAATTCAGGGCCGAGGCTGATGAGTCCCTAGGGCGCAGAGGCCGATCGGAGGCGGCAGACAGGATCAGTTTCGACGCAATATCTTGCTGAGTACGCTGCCGGCTGAAAACTGTGACGCACGTCTTAGCTCTTGACATATCTATAAAATCTTGTTCTCGAAGCCTATTTTTTAACAATCGACGTACTAGAATCCCTGCCCAGAAGACCGAACGGTCCATCGAGTGTTCAGGGAACGACATGAAAACCAAGAATCAGACCGAGCAACACCTGCTCGAGTTGGCGATGACGACAGCAGCGAATGAAGACGGGATCTCGCCAGCGGGCTCGCGACGACGTCGCTGCCGTACGCAAGCAGGCGTGGAGCCCGCTCGAAGTCTGGCGCACGCGCGTGAAGACGCCGGCGCAGCTCAATCGCACGGAACCCAGCCCAGATCTAGAGCTGACGCGCGCGGCAGCTTGCGCCGCGGCTGCCGAACACATACAAAGCAGTCTCTGATCCAGGAGAGCCTCGCAGGCTCGCGTAGCATGGCGCCCACGAAAATCTCGTCGCCAACCACCTCGGACGCAGCGCGCCTGCTCGTCGAGCGGCTTCCGTTTCCTGCGTTTCGACGAACCGCTCGAGACCGAATTCCGCACCGAGCACCGCTCGCGCCTGCGCGTCTGGAACCGCATCGCGATCATCGTGCTCGGCGTGCACGGTCGCCGGCTTCGCCATCCTCGATCACTTCGTGCTCTCCGCGGAGCATTCGCGCATCACCAACATGGTGCGCTTCGGCATGCACGTGCCCGGCGGTGCTCCTCATGCTGGTGCTGCACCTCCGAAGCGCTTCTACGACCGCTGGTACGACCTCGGCATCAGCTTCGTCGCGCCGGTGTTCGGCATCGGCACGGTCATCATGGCCGCGTTCTCGCCTGCCAACGAAGTGCCGCTGATCGGCGGGCGCCTGCTGCTGGCGTCGTTCTTCTTCTATTTCATGATCGGCCTGCGGCTGCGCGCGGCGCTGCGCGCCAACCTCATCGTGTTCGGCGCGCTGCTGGTGGTCGCGTTCCTCGCGCGGCACCATGCCCACCGCGACGCGCTACCTACCTGCATGTTCACGCTGTTCACGCGCCAACATCATCGGCATGCGCCGGCTCGTACGCGCTGGAGCATGCGAATCGCACGGCGTTTCTCGAGCATCGGCAGCTCACCGAAGTCGCCACGCACGACGGCCTGACGACGCTGCTCAATCGCGCCGCCTTCGAAGACCAGATTCGCCGCGTGTGGCAGCAGGCGCAGCGCGATCGCCAGACGATCGCGGTCATCATGATCGACATCGACTACTTCAAGGCCTACAACGACCGCTACGGCCACGTCGCCGGCGACGACTGCCTGCGCCGGGTTTCCAGCGCGCTGCGCGATGCGCGCGCGGCGCCGGCCGCTCGATTTCGTCGCGCGTTACGGCGGCGAAGAACTGGTCGGCGGTGCTGTACGGCGCGGACAAGTCCTATGGCGAAAGCATCGCGCGCAGCCTGCTGACGACGGTGCGCGAGCTGCGCATTCCGCACGCCAATTCGCGAAACGCAGCCGTATGTCACCGTGAGCGTGGGCGTGGTGGCGGTGGATGCCTATCGCATGGCCACGCACGACGCGGCCGTGGCGCTCGCCGACCAGGCGCTGTACGACGCCAAACACCAGGGCCGCGATCGCTACGTGGCGATCGATTCACGGCGCGCCGAAGGTCGATCCGGCCGCCACCACGGTGCTGCCGTTGCGCGATCCGCACGCTGCGCGAAGTTTCGCGGGCCAGCTAGTCCCGGCCGGTCCAGCGGTAGATCGCGACCTCGTGGCGGCCCTGCGAGGTCCGCAGGCCGCGGAACATCCCTCCGCTGTTGAACTCGAGCACGATCTCGCCGCGCGGATCGATGGCGATGACGCCGCCATTGCCGCCGAGCTCCTTCATCTTGCCGCTGAGCACGTTGTCGACGGCCTGCGCCAGCGGCAGCTTCGAGGTATTCCACCTGCGCGCAGATGTCGTGCGCGACCACGGTGCGGATGAAGTATTCGCCGTGCCCGGTGGCCGACACCGCGCAGCTCGCGTTGTTCGGCGTAGGTGCCGGCGCCGATGATGGGCGAGTCGCCGACGCGGCCCCAGCGTTTGCCGGTCATGCCGCCGGTCGAGGTGGCCGCCGCCAGGTTGCCGTCGGCATCGAGCGCCACCGCGCCCACCGTGCCGAAGGCGACGAGGTCGTTCTCCTTCTCCGCGGAGCCGCCGCAGCAGGCGATGCAGCTGCCGCTGCCGCACCGGCGTGCGGAAATACTCGTTGGAGACCATCTCCACGCCCTGCAGCCGCGCGAATTCTTCGGCGCCGGCGCCCACCAGCATGACGTGCGGCGAGTGGTCCATGACCAGGCGCGCGAGCGCGATGGGATTCTTCACGTGCTTGCAGCCCGGTGACGGCGCCGGCGCTCAATGTCCTGCCGTCCATGACCGAGGCGTCTAACTCCGCCACGCCGTCGCGCGTGAGCACCGCGCCGCGTCCGGCGTTGAACAGCGGGTTGTCCTCCAGGACACAGACCGCCGCGATCGCGGCATCGAGGCTGGCAGCCGCCGCGCTCGAGCACGGCATAGCCGGCATCGAGGGCCGCGTTCGAGGCCCGTCGCGGTAGGCCGGTCCTGCTCGGGCGATGTCGTCGCCGCGGGACAATGTGCCGGCGCCGCCGTGAATTGCGATTGCGAACATGTTTCCTCCGATCGATGCGCACAACGCGCAAGTGCAAGTGCAGAGCGCTATCAGCACCGAAATTGACGGACGTGAGCCGAACGTGACGTGCAGCCATTTTCGATCTAAGACTTCCGCGTCCCGGGGAATCATATTAGAAGAAGCCATCCATGCTGACTCGCATCCGCAGCCTGCTGGTCGCCAATCGCGGTGAAATCGCGATTCGCGTCATGCGCGCCGCCAACGAACTGGGCATCCGCACCATCGCGATCTATTCGCAGGAGGACCGCTTCTCGCTGCACCGGACCAAGGCCGACGAGGCCTACCTGGTGGGCCGCGGCAAGGCGCCGGTGGATGCCTACCTCGACATCGAAGACATCCTGCGCATCGCGCGTCGAGGCGAAGGCCGATGCCATCCATCCCGGCTACGGCTTCCTGTCCGAGAACCCCGAGTTCGTCGAGGCCTGCAATCGCGAAGGCGTCATCTTCGTCGGCCCCACGCCCGAGATCATGCGCACGCTGGGCAACAAGGTGGCGGCGCGCAACCTAGCTACTTCGCGCCGGCGTGCCGGTGATGCCGGCGACGCCGCCGCTGCCGGCCGACATCGAGACGCGTGCAAGCAGCAGGCGGCGCAGGTCGGCTACCCGGTGATGCTCAAGGCGAGCTGGGGCGGCGGCGGCCGCGGCATGCGCGTCATCGAGAGCGATGCGCAGCTGACGGAGCTGCTGCCGGTGGCGCGCCGCGAGGCCAAGGCCGGCTTCGGCAACGACGAGGTCTATCTCGAGAAGCTGGTGCGCAAGGCGCGGCACATCGAAGTGCAGATCCTGGGCGACACGCACGGCAACCTCGTGCACCTGTTCGAGCGCGACTGCACGCGTGCAGCGGCGCAACCAGAAAGTGGTCGAGCGCGCGCCCGCGGCGTTCTCGACGATGCGCAGCGCGCCGAGCTCTGCGGCTACGCGCTGCAGATCGGCCGCGCGGTCAAATACCGCAACGCCGGCACGGTCGAGTTCCTGCAGGACGCCGAGACCGGCAAGTTCTATTTCATCGAGGTGAATCCGCGCATCCAGGTGGAGCACACGGTGACCGAGGCCGTGACCGGCATCGACCTCGTGAAGGCGCAGATCCGCATCGCCGACGGCGCGAAGATCGGCGAAGAAGCGAGCGGCGTGCCGCGCGCAGGAAGACATCCACCTCACCGTCGCACGCGCTTGCAGTGCCGCGTGACCACGGAAGATCCCGAGAACAACTTCTCGCCCGACTACGGCAAGATCACCGCGTATCGCTCGCCCGGCCGGCTTCGGCATCCGCCTCGACGCGGGCACGGCCTACGCCGGCGCCATCCTCACGCGCTCCGTACGATTCGCATGCTGGTGAAGGTCACCGCCTGGGCGCCGAATCCCGTGGAAGCCATCGCGCGCATGCACCGCGCGCTGTGGGAGTTCCGCATCCGCGGCGTGGTCGACCAACCTGCGCTTCCTCGACCAGGTCATCACGCACCCGAAGTTCGCGAACGCCGAGTACACCACGCAAGTTCATCGACGAGACGCCTGAGCTCTTCAAGTGGGAGAAGAAGCGCGACCGCGCCACGCGCATCCTCTCGTTCATCGGCGACGACCATCGTCAACGGCAATCCGGAAGTGAAGGGGCGGCCTGAAGCCGAAGCAGCATGGCGCTGGCGCGGCTGCCCAAGGTGAACTGTCGCCAAGGCGCCGCCGCCGGGCACGAAGCAGAAGCTCGACGAGCTCGGCGCCGAGGGCTTCGCGCAAGTGGATGCTGGCGCAGAAGCGCGTGCTGATCACCGACACCACCATGCGCGACGCGCACCAGTCGCTGCTGGCCACGCGCATGCGTCAGCCGCGACATGGCGGCCATCGCGCCTTACTACGCGCACCTGCTGCCGCAGCTGTTCTCGGTGGAGTGCTGGGGCGGCGCCACGTTCGACGTCGGCGATGCGCTTCCTGCGCGAGGATCCGTGGTCGCGGCTCGAGCAGTTCCGCGCGGCCATGCCCGAACCTGCTGCTGCAGATGCTGCTGCGCTCGGCGAACGCGGTGGGCTACACCAACTACCCGGACAACGTGGTGCGCGCCTTCGTCAAGCAGGCCGCGGCATCGCGGCGTCGACGTGTTCCGCGTGTTCGACTCGCTCAACTGGGTCGAGAACATGCGCGTCGCCATCGACGCCGTGCGCGAGACCGGCAAGCTGTGCGAAGCGGCGATCTGCTACACCGGCAACCTGTCCTCGCCCAACGAAACCAAGTACACGCTCGACTACTACCTCGAAGATGGGCCGCGAGCTGAAGGCCGCCGGCACGCACATCCTCGGCATCAAGGACATGGCGGGCCTCTGCCAGCCGAGCGCCGCGTACACGCTGGTCAAGGCGCTCAAGGAAGAGCTCGGGCTTCCCGTGCATTTCCACACGCACGACACGTCGGGCATCGCGGCCGCCAGCGTGCTCGCGGCGGTGGCCGCCGGCTGCGATGCCGTCGACGGCGCCATCGATGCGATGAGCGGGCTTCACGTCGCAGCCGAACCTCGGCTCCATCGTCGAAGCGCTGCGCTACGGCCGCGCGATCCCGGCATCGACCACGGCGAACCTGCGCGCCATCTCGATGTACTGGGAGCAGGTGCGCAAGAACTACCTGCGCGTTCGAGAGCGACATGCGCTCGGGCGCGTCCGAGGTGTACGTGCACGGCATGCCCGGCGGGCAGTACACCGAACCTCAAGGAGCAGGCGCGCTCGGTCGGCCTCGACGATTCGCGCTGGCCCGAAGTGTCGCAGGCCTACGCCGACGTGAACCAGATGTTCGGCAACATCGTGAAGGTCACGCCGTCGTCGAAGGTGGTCGGCGATCATGGCGCTGCTGATGGTGTCGAGCGGCCTCACGCAAGGAGCAGGTGCTCGACCCGAACGTCGAAGTCGCGTTCCCCGAGTCCGTGGTGCAGATGATGCGCGGCGACCTCGGCCGGCCCGAGGGCGGCTGGCCCGCAGGGCATCCAGAAGAAGGTGCTCAAGGACCAGAAGCCGCTGACCACGCGTCCCGGGCGCGCTGCTGCCGCCGCTCGATCTCGCGCCGAGCGCAAGCAGCTCGACGAGAAGCTAGGCCGCGCAGCGCACCGACACGCAGTTCGCGTCCTATCTCATGTATCCCAAGGTGTTCCTCGACTACGCGCAGGACCGCGCCGCTGTACGGCGACTGCGCCATCCTGCCGACGCCGGTGTTCTTCTACGGCATGGAGCCGGGCGACGAGGTCAGCGTCGACATCGAGCGCGGCAAGACGCTCATCGTGCGTTTCGTCGCGCTGTCCGAGGTGCGCGACGACGGCACGCGCCAGGTGTTCTTCGAACTGAACGGCCAGCCGCGCTCCATCGTGCGTCACCGATCGCTCGCAGGTGGCCAAGCGGCCGCCGCAGCGCAAGATGGAGGCGGGCAATGCGAAGCACGTCGGCGCGCCGATGCCGGGCACCATCGCCACGGTGAAAGCCATCGTCGGGCAGAAGGTCGCCAAGGGCGATCTGCTGCTCACGATGGAAGCCATGAAGATGGAGACCAGCGTGCGCGCGGAGAGCTGATGGCACCGTAGTGCCGGTGAACGGGTGCAGGTGGACGCGAAGGACTGCTGATCGTTCTCCAGTGAAGCGGGTTGAGACTGCCGCGATCATGTTCGCACCTGGTGCTGGCGGTTGCAGCGAGACCTCCGGCATGATGGCAAGTCGGGCTGGAATTCGAGCGATCGCTGCTATCGCAGTCCGGCATGGAATGCGCGGCTCATCACACGCCTCGGCAGGCTATCCTGTGTTCCGCCGCGGTCGCCATCGACCGCTCGCTCAGGTTGCAGTCTTTCAATGCTCGCGAGGAACTCGGCGAGCGATTCCCGGCTTCGAGCTGCCGCTGATTGCGCAACGGTCAGCCTCCTTGATCGGCACGCTCGTTTCGTTAGTACGTTACCACCAGACGAGCTCGCTCAGATTCGGACAGAATCAGGTCCTGATCCAGCAGCGATTCTACGGACGCTCTGCGTATGGCGAGGGCGACTGGACTCAACGGACCATCGAGCCCAGCCCCAGTGCCCGGGCTCTTCACAGGAGTTTCGATTCTTTCCCAGTGGCAAACGTCGAGTATGGTCGTCGACGCGGATGCGGACGATGCAGACGCGCGATACCGCATCTCGACAAGGATTTCTGAGAAGTCGGCGGTTGTTACGCTGACGGAGGGGCATCGTCGCGTCGTTGCAATTTGAGCTCGAGCAGGACGACATCTTCACTGAATCGAGCGCTCCGCGAATCAGGATCTGCCATATGCACGCGAGCAGATGGGATCGATTCTTGCCTGGAGTCAAGCTCGACGGCTGGAAGGTCGCCTGTAAGCGGCGAGAGTCCTAACTACGCAGCGCTATCCGCGAGCCAACCCAACGCATCGGGCGCGCGAAGCGGCAGCCCTGATCGAGATCCGGGTCGTAGATGCACACGGTCATGCCGCGCAATGCCGGCGCCGAGGCGATGACTGCGCGCAGCAGGTGACGCGAGCTGGGTTGAAATCGAAGCCCGGTGCGCCAGGCGAATCCACAGCGTTCATCACGCGTTCGTCGAGCACGTCGAGATCCAGCGTGCAACCAGGCGCGATCCGGCTTGCGTTCTTGACAGCCGCTGCGACGATGCGTTCCCGCCGTGCGTGCAATTCCCTCGCGCAGGATCTGCTGAATCGTGAGCCGCGTGATCGCGGTCGTCTCCACATCCGGATAGCCCTGCGCCCAGTCGGAGCTGCTCGCGTCGCTCGCCAGCCTGGATCGCGTCTTCCTCCGCCACCAGTGGGCCCTCGACACCTGGCCACTGTGTGAGCAGCGCCTCACCGCGCCCGGTCGCCAGCGCGAGATCCCATGCCGGCGCCGTTCCCAGGCGCGACCGCGTGTCATAGTTGCCGGGATGAAAGAAGTCGCTGTGGCCGTCGACGTGCACGAGACCGGATCCGCCGGCGTGGCGCAGCGCGTAGAGAGCAGCCGAGCATCACGCTGCAGTCATCCGCCTGGCACCAGCGGAAGCCGGCCGGCCGCGAGCTCGGCCTGTACGGCTGCTGGCGAGCTCGAGCAGGAACGCGCGCGCACATGTTGCCGTTGCGAATCCGCGTGCCGGGTTGCTCCGCAGAAGTCAGCTGGCGCTGCACGTCGCCAGCTGACGTTGCGCGCGGACACCGCTTCGGCGAGGCCGGCGTCAGGCAGCACCTCAGGCGCGCGCCACGTGCCGGGTTCCTGCCCTACCTCTGTTGGGTCGCAGGCCCAGGCCGGACGGCGCCGTCACGATGCCGACCGTGCGCGGCGCCTTGCTCCGCGCCCTGCCGATGCCAGCGAGGCAGGCGGAACCGATGACGAAGGCTCGGCGACGCAGAGGAGTGCTCATGGCGATTCATGTCGCAACCGTTAAAAGCTTTTACACGGTTATGCGTTGCTCTCGACCTCGGTAAAACGCTAAATACCGGTCATGCAGACCGTCACTCCATCAATTTCGCCCCGAGGACCTCGTCGCCGGGCCACGTCGCGCTGGACTTCATCTAACACGCGTGACGGCGCGCGACACACACCGCTCGACTGGCTGGACGGCTACGCGCGGCTCATCGAATGGGCGGCGCTCGCCGGGTGCTGGATTCGCGGTGGCAGCTGCGCCTGCGCGACCAGGCTGAAGGTGCGCCACGCGAGGCAGGCGCGGCGCTGGGACGCGCGCCGCAAGCGTTCGCGAGGCACTGCACGGCGCCTGCGCTGCGTTGCTGGCGAAGCGCGCAGCGCCCGACGGCGCTCGCCTGAGGATCGAGTCCGCCTGGAAGCGCGCTGCCAGCGCAGATGGCCATTCGCGGCTTCGGGCGGACGTCGCCTGCGATTCGAAGCGGACCGCGAGACAGCGGCCTCGACCTGCCGCTCGACCTCATCGTGCTTGGCCGCGGTGGACCTGCTCGGCAAGAACTCGATCCGGATCGGGCTCACGTGTGCCGCGGGCACGACTGCGGCTGGCTGTTCATCGATTCGTCGAAGAGCGGTCGCCGTGTCTGGTGTGACATGGCCACCTGCGGCAACGCACCGCGAAGAGCCAGCGCTTCGCGCGCGCCAATCGTCGACGCAAGCGCTGACTAGTAGCAGCAGAAGCGCACCTTCTGGATCTGGAGAACTGCCCCGGCGGCAGGCGGATGTGCCGGCCCTGGTGCGTCTGATCGCCGTTGAGCCGGCGCCCGGCAATCCACTTTCCCTTCTCGTCGAACACGCCTTCCTCGGCGATGTCGATGCCGACGAGCGGCGGGCCGTCGATCCGCGCCCTTGAACGTGACCGTGATGCCCTGACCCGGCGAACCAGAAATCTTCGCCGCCGGCATGGATCAACAAGCCGCCGTGATCGCCGATGGTCTGCTTATCGCGCGGCGTCCACGGGTCGATGAAGGTCACCGTGAACTCGATGCCGCCAGCGATCTTTTTCACTGGCGAATCAATCACGGCTCCATCTTCCTGGATCGTCGCGCGGAAGCCCGCCAATCCGGCCGTGGCCGCGGTTCGTCAGAATGATCGGCGTCAGCTGCTCGAGCACCTCGTACGCGCGCGACAGCGCATTCGGCGCATCGCCCAGCGACTCGATCGAGAACGGCGAGAAGCCCAGCGAATCGAGCTCGCCGAACGAATAAAACGCGTTCGCAGGACCCTGCGAATTCGTCGCGTTGTTGGCCTCGGGAATGAACAGCATGTTGTCGGCGCGATTGAAGCGCGCCGCGAGCTGCGCGAAGTTCGGGAAGTAGATGTCGGGCGCCAGAAATCGAGGCTCGGCGCGCCGGCCTTCCAGACATCGAGCAGATGCGGCAGCGGACCACCGCTCGGATATTCGCCGGGCTTGCGGCCGGTGCGGTTGAGCGCGGCGTTCACGTACATCGGAATGTCGTAGCGCTTCTTTGCCGCGCCTACGAGCGCCTCGACGAAGCGCGCGTAGTGCCAGGCGGTGAAAACCTCGGCGCCCCATTCGTCATCGCCGAACACCTGCGCCCAGGTGCCGGAGGTCTTCGCGCCGTGCTTCTGCCAGCGTTCGCGCAGCTCGGGCTCGAGCTTCTCGCCGCGCGCGCCAGCGCACGCATGAGCTCCGTCGGCACCGGCGCCGCGAACACGCTTGTCGGCCACGGCGCCGCGCTCGCGCGCGATGGGCAACATGCCGATCTCGTTCTCCACCTGCACCATGAGCACGGTGTTTTCGCGTCGTCGTCGCGCGCTTCAGGTGATCCATGAGCGCGGCGAACGCGCGCACGTCGGCGTCGCGCGTGTTCTGCGAAAACGCCGAGAGGATCTCGACGCTCGCTGCCGTCGGCGACGCTGCACGCGCGGAAAGCGCTTCTGGTCGCGCTTCACCCACGACGGCACGTAGGTGGACATGCTGTTCTTCCACGCGCCGAACCACAGGATCACGAGCTTCAGGTCGTGCGCGCGCGCATCGCGCAGCAGCTCATCGACCGAGGTCCAGTCGAACTTTCCTTCGGCGGGCTCGATGAGTTCCCAGTAGACCGGCGCGAGCACGGTGTTGAGATTCATCGCCTTGCAGCCGCGGCCAGTGCGGGCGCATGTACTCCGCGCTCGAGGCGCTGGAATTGCCGAGCTCGCCGCCGAGGATCAGGAACGGCTTGCCGTCGACGATGAGCTGCTGCGTCGATGCCCTGCTTTTCGAGGTGCGGGGCGCGGCGGCGCGGCGATGCGGTGGCCAGCGTCAGCGCCAGCAGCGAGCGATGAGCGCGAGGGTTTTCACGCGCCGGATGTTAGCAAGCGCGTGCACGGGCTCTGCGAAGACAGCTCCGCGGCCCAGTCGACGAACACGCGCACCTTGGTCGACAGGTGGCGATTGGCCGGGATAGAGCACGTGCACGGGCATCGGCGTCGGGCTGCCAGTCCTTCAGCACGGACACGAGCTCGTCGTTGGCGTTGCTGCACGAGACCATGAACGACAGCAGCTGGCCGATGCCGAGTGCCGGCGCGCACCGCGGCGAAATACGCGCTGCTGTCGTTGACCGCGACGCGCGGGCTCGGCGAGATCTCGATGCGTCTTGCCGTCGCGCTCGAAAGACCAGCGGCCGCATGCGGCCGCTGCGCGGAAAGAAGTATCCCGCGAGCACGTGCCCGGATCTCGAGGTCGGTGGGGTGCGTGGGCTTCGCCGTGCTTCTCGAAGTATGCGGGCGTCGCGCAGGTGATCCAGCGCAGGTCGCCGATGTGCCGCGCGACCAGCGACGGTTCGAGCAGCGGGCCGGCGCGGATCACGCAGTCGACGTTGTCGCCGATGAGATCCGCGGGACGATCGCTGACGCCGCATTCCACGTGGATGTCCGGATACTTCGCGAGGAACGCGGGCAGCGCCGGCAGGATGAGTATGTTGGACACGGCCGCGCCCGCGTCGATGCGCAGGCGGCCGCGCGGCCGCTCCTTCGCGTGCGTCGACGCTCGATTCGATGTCCTCGAGATCGCCTAACAACCTCACGACGCGCTCGTAGTACGCGGAGCCGTCGGGCGTCACGGTCACGCGCCGCGTGGTGCGGTTCAGCAGCTTGATGCGCAGGTGGCTCTCGAGCCCCTGGACGAGCTTGGTCACCGTGGGCTTGGGCATGCGCAGCGAGTTGGCGCGCGTTGGTGAAAGTGCCGGCTTCCACGACCCGCACGAACACCCTCATGGCCAGCATCTGGTTGAAGTTCGGGTGCGGCGTCCATGGCGCCGATTATTCCCTATTGGGAATAATGTTGTAACTGCAGAGCCTATTTATCGCTGTTTCGATAGGTAATAGGCTCCTCCCAACGCGAAAACACGCGCCAAACTCATCAACTCAGGAGAAAGCCATGAACAAGAAACTCACCGGAAAAGCAGCCCTGGTCACCGGCGGCTCGCGCGGCATCGGCGCCGCCATCGCCCGCTCGCTCGCCGAAGACGGCGCGGACGTGGCCATCAGCTACGTCAGCTCGCCCGACAAGGCCAAGGCGCTGGTGCGCGAGCTGCAGGACAAGGGCGTGCGCGCGCGTGGCATTCCAGGCCGACCAGTCGAAGACCGACGAAGTCGCGCAGCTCGGTCAACAAGGTGGCCGAGCACTTCGGTCATCTCGACATCCTCGTGAACAACGCGGGCGTGTTCATCACCGGACCCGTTGGCGAAGTGAAGCGACGAGGACGTCGGCGCGGCAGTTCGCCGATCAACGTCGGCGGCGTGAACGCCGCCGTGCGCGAAGCCGCCAAGCTCATGACCGAAGGCGGCCGCATCATCTCGATCGGCTCCGATGGGCGCCGATTCGTCACCGTGGCCGGGCATCTCCGACTACTCGGCGACCAAGGCGGCCGTTGCTGCGTACACGCGCGGCTGGGCGCGCGATCTCGGGCCCAAAGGGCATCACCGTGAACGTGGTGCAGCCCGGTCCGATCGACACCGACATGAATCCCGCGGACGGCAGATTTCGCCGCCGCGCAGAAGGCGGGCACGGCGCTCGGGTCGCTACGGCCGGCCGGAAGAAGTCGGCGCCACCGTCGCGTTCCTCGCGAGCAAGAACGCCGGCGTTCATCACCGGCGCGAGCATCGCGGTGGATGGCGGCTACAGCGCCTGACGCGCTGCAAGACTGGGCGGCCGCGCGGTTGTTCAACCTGCGCGAGCACGCATCGCAGATTTTCAAAGCGTCTGCGGGAACGTCGTGCACGGCCAGACTTCATCCGGCGTGAACTGCGCGAACCGCGCTTTCGCCGTCGGAGTCATCAAGCTCGAACTGCCGGTCGCCGACGCCGACGCCTTCGTGCATGAGCCGACGCGAGCTGCTCGAGCGGAATAGCCTTTGGCCACCACGAGCGCGGGCGCGTTGATCGGCGCCTACGCCCGTCGAGATCCTGCCCGTGGCATTCGCTGCAGAAGTTCATCGACGAGATAACGCGCCGCGGCTCGCGGATCGTTGGCATCGACGCACTGGCCGGCGCGGGCAGCGACTTCGATCTGCGCGTGCGGCCGGCTTGTAGTCGTCCGTTGGCGACGAGTGAGCGGCCCATCAGGTCGAAGCTGCGTCTTCTCGGTAATGCCTTCGGCGCGGCGGCACTGGTGCGCACGCAGGCGATGATGCGCGCAAGATCTTCATCGTGCAGATGGCGGAACATCTCCGAAGGCATGAGCACACACGCTGGTGCCATCGGGCTTCACGCCGCGTGCGAAGCAGGCCGACTACTTGCGCGTCGCTGTATGTCGGCAGCGATCGTGCTGATGTTCGGCGCGACGAAACGCGCGAGACCGGAATGTCGATCGGCACCACGGCTCCGGCGAAGATTGTCGCCGTGGCAATGCGCATGCAGCCGGTGAGCTGCGCGAGCGCTGGCCCTCTTCGATTTCCGACGCGCGTCCGTCGGCATGAGGAGCGCTGAGCGTCTCGGCCGACGCGTAGTGACGATGCGAGCTCGCGCTCCGAACGCGAAATACAGGTAGTCAATACGCGAGCAATCGCGATCCCGATGAGACGCGGCAACGACAAATCCAGCCACTTCAAAAACTTCTTCACGATATCTCCCACACACAAGCTGTTGACAATTCCCTGTCATGAAACACAACATCTAGTCGTGCATCGGTTCGCGCGAAAGCGCGATGAAAAGGAATGCGGTGAAGCGATCTTAAGTGGTCACCAATCCGCAGCTGCCCCCGCAACTGTAGACCGCAAGCGAATGTGCTTCGCCTTCGTTGGAAGGTGTCAGGCCACTGAGGATACAGTCCTCGGGAAGGCCAGACGAATCGCGATCGAGCGGTGAGCCAGGAGACCTGCCGGCGCACACTTTAAGAGCTTCTGATCGGACGGGGTGTGCCGGCAGCAGCGTCGAT
>ERZ1370068.2722-contig-1855_pt1 | contig 40381 bp, 67 predicted proteins | sample MGYA00561227_ERZ1370068 | MGnify/ENA primary metagenome ERZ1370068 (study PRJEB38410, sample SAMEA6850437) | metagenome | study: Metagenomic assessment of the ecological functions of the soil: analysis of the soil microbiota associated with the... | reverse complement strand
GTATGCTGTTCAACTTTTTTCGGATGGCAACCCGCGCCCACTCTGATCGGTAGCGAACTCCGAATTAGCGGTGAACCAGTTGCCACCATCAGAATTTCGCAGCATCAAACCGCGAGCGTTGCCGTGGAGAGATCCGTAGAGGTAATGCGCCTGTTCGCGCGCCGGTTGCAAAGGCCAGGTGCCGTTGGCATGCAAGAGTTCTAATGAGTCACGCCGAGTGGCGTCATCCTCCGTCCGGGGTAGTCATCTGTTTGCCACATCCTGGCAGATCGATCCGCTGGTACGCCTTATGGTCGTGGCAAACCCTCCCTTCACCAGAGCAGTTCTGGTTGGTATACGTCCTTCGTCCATGTGCAAAGCTTAAGGCTTCCCTAATCGCAATAGAGTGCTGTCGATTGTACCAGTGTCAAGGGGCAGGTGTCGGAAATGATAGTCGTTGGGACATTCCCGATGACCTGATGATCCTGGTTCGGAACGAGCTGGGCCTTCTGTTTAGATCGAAAGTCGACGCTCCTCGTGCACCTAATGCCAGCAGTGACTGGGTTGCATGTCCCGCAGGGCTTGCAGGAGTGCCGGAGCTGAGGCGAAACCTCAAAATACCTGCACTGTAATCCACGCCTGTTTCTCTTTGGCTCGCGGTGCCGGGCCCAACCAGTGTTGAGCGCTGGTGAAGATTGACCGGCGGCGATCTCCGTCGATCGGGCACCCCGACGATGTTTTGACATCCGGTGGAAGAGCTTGATCCTCGCTGGGCGGCTTGACCCACAGGTGGTTGGAGAATCTGTCGCCACGAAGCCGGCGGCCTCGGTTGTGAGCCGCTTGCCGGTAGTTTCGTTGGCGTTTTGGTGTTTCTGCATGTCCCAGATCTTCCGACAGTGGAGGGTGCGCCCAGCTGGTCGCGGCTAATCCTTCCCGGCGCGCCGGTATAGACCAGCGCCTGATCGAGATCTCACAGGAAAGCGCCGGATTATCCTCGCGCCCGCGCAGAGTTTCAGATTCTCGAAGATCGGCTTCCCAGATTATGTCGCCGCGCGAAGTCATGAATGGCATCTCCCCGCTTTCAGGTCGCGAATGTTCCGATACTCCGCGCGTTGATGTGCGTTGTGGATCGCCCCCGCGGCTCACACCGCGGTGAAGACAAAAACGGCGACATCATCTGGGGCGTTCCGGCCAGATTTGTTCTTGCATGGAAAAGAAGCGCTTCCGCGGAGACGCGGAGACGCCGCCGGCCTCGTCAGTGGCGGAATGGAAGCAGTGAAATCGCCCGCACAGCTTCTGGATGATGCCGCCGACAAAGCGCGTCGAATCTTGTTCCCATCACCCTATGTCAGGCCTTGTGCGCTCCGCCAGAGCTCTGGCGATCCTGGGTTCTCAGCCTCTGCCCGCGCTGGTTCCCTTTACGCCTTTGTGCGCCGCGTGGTCGAGGACCGCCTTTAACATCGCTCCAAGCTTCCACGCTGCGATCGGCCTTGTACCTGCAAACGTCAGATTTCCGTGCGCTAAATCACCACGCAGATCAGCACAAGGGGAACGATCAAACCGATCCCACAAAAACTTAAACCGATCGAGTGGTGCAGATGAATCCGACTGATACCCACCTCCAGGCGCTGTTTGCGCGCGATCCAGATCTGCTGAGGCGATATTTGGCGTTCCAGTTTCGATCATTCTTGATATTCTCGAGACGGCCTGACCGCGCGGCAGGGGTTTGATGCTTCCTTCCAGCGGTCGCAGCGGCTACGCTCGCGACCCCATCCAGGTGCAAGTCGCGCTGATAGGGCGCCGTTTCGTCGGAGGTCGGTTTCGGCGTTATGAATGTTTGATTTTATTCGGCGTTAATTCATGCCCGCTGCTTTCATCTCCGTCGGCATCTTTGTACGCGGGCGGCATGGAAGTCCCTTTCACGCTGGCGCACCGATGAGGCGAGATTCTTGATCGATCCGTAGCCCGTTTGCCAGAACTCAAACCCAGTCACTCGATGGTATCATGGACGGAGTTTGAAGTTCTCTGAAGCTCGGAATTCTCGCTGAGTGGCTCTAGATCAGTGGTTTTCGAGGCTCGTGATGGTCGCAAATGGGGGCTATTTATTTCGTAAAGCCGTCGTGCGTGATGTCATGATCCGTTATAGATCCATGACCAGCTTTTCTGCTTTGCGTCCAGGAAGCTTCGCTGATCGCGCCCAGACCCCATGTTTCGGTTTCCGCGGAACGCGGTCGTGGCCTTGCGCTCATTGCAACAGGAGTCTTTGGCAAACAGACGGCCTCCCGCATCAGATTCGGCGAGATCACTTGAGTGAAGATAGCGCCAGTATTGGTCCTGGACAAATGCGCCAGCATGTATTTGCTGCGGTGGCGCCCTGAGTAAGCAGATCCTCTGACAAGCGCCGCGCCAGGAACTGGTTTCGCCATGGCAGCAACCCAGCGGTGAGGAGCAGTGATGGGCTGACGCGCGGCCCGGACATCGTCTCCCCTGAGGCTGTAGGACGGTGATCCGCTCAGGATCGAAACCGTGTCCCAATCGATTTACTAACGCCCGTATAAAATGGCAGCAGAGCGTGATTAAATTTGGTCTTTCAGCGTTAATTATTTAAAAGTTAGCTCGGTAAAGTACTGATTACAGGACCCTAGCTCGGGCCAGTTAGCGCCCGCAAACCGCCGGTGCTTCGAACCAGGTCGACCGTAGCTGAACGATTTGGCTTATAGCCATAGGAACAATGTAAAGATGATATGGTTCATATGGAGCTTGAGGGCGCCGACACTTCGCCTTTTGCGCTGGCGACGGTGCCGTCGTCCATCGGGTCATATGATCTCTTTGATTGTTCGTGCAGCCAGGCGGGTGAGGTCGCAGAAGATCAACACGCCGCGATATGAAGCCCGACGGCGCTGGCTGACGCCAAACACGCCTGGCGCAGGGCGTTAACTGCCGCGACATGCAACCAAACCACCAGGCTCACCATTGTGAACGACCCAGCCTGAGGATCGCGCTGGGGTAGTCTTCATAGCTCAAAGCGCAACTGAAATGATCGCCGGACGTGAGATAAAGAACATCCGCGATCAGGTGGGTAGACCAATGCAAGATCACCGAGCGGTAGCGACGCCGGCAGCGCGGCGGACCATGGAACAGGGTCGTCGGCAGTGCTGATTGTTGGAGCAAGCTGGCCAGATGCCGAACACGCGAAGAAGAATCGTCAGGCCGAGGCAGTTCCGATGTTGAACACTCCAGCCCCGGTTGAAGATGAACCGGGCCAGCCGTCAGGCCGAGATGCCGTGTGTCCGGGAAGATCGATGATCAGGTGCAACGCAGCCGTTGGCGTGAGGTTAAATCCGAGCTGACGCCGTACCGCCTGGGGAGCGCGATATACATGGTGGCGGACCTGCGGTGCATGTAAAAGTCCGGCAGGCCCTCGCCGATGGCGTTACTTGCATATATCGTTAACAGATTTCGCGGAATGCCGTGGTTCCGGCCTGAAGTCCTTCCGATATGAAATTTTCCTGGTGGCCAGGCAACTGCGAATAAGCAAAACAGCGAATCCCGGCGTAACGCTTAAAATGTCAATCAGGTTTACGCCGCGCCAGATCCCCGGTCAGCGGTTATGCTAAACCGTCAGGGGCCCAGCATTTCGCTGATTAGCCTCCGCAGGTTGCAATGGGGACAGCCGTGGGGACAAAACAGCGCCAGCAAGTTGCTGTCAAATTGAATGTAGATCGATCCGGCGCTTAGGTTACAGCGCCCAGCACCGGAGTCAAGTTTTTATCGAGAACCGCAGAAACACAGGGTCCCAGCACCATTGTGGCCGCAGATTATAGCAGAAACCGCCGCTGTATGCCAAGCTGTAAGCTACGGAACGGTAGGTTCAGCATCTTGAATGATCAACGAAAATGCGTGTAAAGTGTGCCAGTCGGCAGTAATCGCAGGGGGCAGTGTGCAAACCCGACAGTATTCCAGGTCAGGCCAGTAGAGGCTTTATGCCGGCAAGTTACCCCACCGTTTCGGCAGGACTCGGCGTCGCAAACCTGTAGACGTGGCATGGTCATGAGCACGCCCAGCACCAGATCCGCATGATGACCTGAGTGAGGCGCTCGCCTTCAGAAATAAAGAATCAGGTTAATGCTTGATCCCGCTGGCTACTCCCAGATAAAACGCAGGTGACCTTGACCGTGCCGCGGACTGATGGAACGCCATTTCCGCTCGCAGCTCTAAACAGAAGGACTTCGTTTGCTCGCCAGCCCCGACAGGTAGATGGTGCAAGAGCAGGTCATCGTGAGTCATAGCGAATGAAGTGAGAACACCACGATCGAGTCTGATCTGGTGCCTGCTGCGCAGCCGAGGGGTGCGTTTCGGATCAAGGTGACGCGCCGCCAGTGGATTGCGCTGAGCATTGCCGTGGACCATTGACTGATCGCCGATCTGGTTTCCAAGGCCTTCCGCGTAAACCTTCTTAAGCCTGAGCTGGAAAACTCAAAGGGTACCCCGGTGGTTTGGCGCGCGCCCCGCCAGTCGCCCATCGCAAGTCGTGATCCTGGCTGGACCTGGTCGCTGGTGTGGTTGGATGCCAGAAGGTCGCTCTTTAGCACCAGGCGGCGCTGGCGGCCGAAGGGCCGCTGGCCGCGACGCCATCGATCGAGACGATACGCCCTTATTTGACCGCCGTTTGACATCGCGGGCCTGCTGCGAATGGAACGATCGAAGCGTCAATATGCTGTATTTGAATATCGAGGAAAAGAGAAACGCCGGCGCCTTCGGCAAAGCGCTGCCAGAACTGGCGGTGAAGTTGCTGTCAGATCAATCACGTCACGAGAAGTGGGGCTGTAGCTCGAGTTGCTGCACGATTTTGCCGCGAGAGCGCCGGGGCGGTAGTCAGCTGAAGATCAGCCATATCGGGCTGATTCGCGGCGCGGAGAATGGGATGCGCGATCAGGTGGCTTTTGATAAGGCTCACACCAAATGTAGCGTGATAACATTTTGCCCGCGGCTGCCAGCCAAGAAGATATTCCGCGTTAATGTGGCGGTCATCAGCGAGAAAAAGATGGCGAGCGCGCCGCGGCGAGCAAGGCCACCGCACCAGCCCAGAATTGTGTCGATAGGTGCGCAGCTGTTGGCTGCTGGGTCTTCTAATCCTCTCGTGGATCAGCGCCAGGACCTCGACACACCGGGTGGCGCCTGAGTGGCCAAAGTAATGGTGGGCGCAGTCATCAATCTCAGAGGAAACGTGGGCGTTGAGGTTGCCCGATAGAAATCGAGTGGATGGAACGACGAAACAGCGCCCAGCCGATCAGGAACGCGGCAGCGCAGCGCCAGATCAAGTCCCGTGGAAGTGCGCCAATGTTTCATGGTGTGGTATCTGCGGAGATAGATCCGAATGTACTGGTTTCAGCTTAGCGGTGTCGAGCGGTGACTGAGTTGTCGCGATCACGCGCCGCGCTTTGGTGATCGAGGGCCTTTGATCGCGTGTTTATGACGCCCACGCTGCCGCCGACCAGCAGCGTGTCAGTCCGACCAGCGTGAGCATTTTCGTGTAAAACGCCTGACGCCAGGCCCAGCCCGGCAGAGGCGTTGTCGGGTGGCTGCGGATCTCCAGCCGCTCCCGCGAAGTCTCCGCAGCCGCGGGGGTGAACCGGCACCGCCGCTTCCGCTGGCAAACGTTACGGGCGCGAAGCGGTAGGCCAGCGGACCAGGCCGCCCGGCCAGCAGACCAGTGGCGCGCGGTGCTCTGGCCGACCAGCAGACGCGGTCCGTCACAGGCCGCCGGCGAGCTTGAGTCGGCCCGACCGCAACGTGGCGCGCAACTCCTCGCCTCGGGGAATGCGCGTCGCCGATGGTCACCCGGGCGCCTGGCGTGCAAGTCAGCGCCGCAAAGCCATTGCAGCGCCGGGGATCAAAGCGGCGGCACCGAACGCGCGTTGCCGGTGCGCGCGAGCAGCCGGCGCTGGCCAAGTCGCCGGATCGAGCGCAACCGTTGCCGGTACAGCGGATAGGCCGCATCCACCGCCTTGAGCTCGACCAGCGCCGGTGCGCTCGTCGCTGGTGCGCGCCATGGCGCGCGTGGTGCGCAGTCGATGACGTGGCCTTGTCGCTCAAGAAAGGCGCGTTCCGGTGCGCTGGACTCGCGGTATGCCGCGAAGGAACGACAGGTCGCTGCCCAGGATGGTGCGGCCTCGCGCGCGAGCCCGGTTCGAGGCTCGCGGACAGCGAGCCGATCGGTTGCGATCGCCAGCACGCCGAGCGCGATGCATGGGCGATGGAACACATAGAAGCCGCGCAAGCCTGCGCGCAGTTCCCGGAGTGCAAGTCGCAACGGCAACGGGAGCTTGGCAGTTTGGCGGCCGGCAAGGTAACGGAGCTCATGCCGACACCGCGGCGCGCGTGGCGGATGGCCTCGATGTGCCCCGAGCGCAAGCGCACCACGCGGTCGCAGCGCGCGCGAGCGCCGGTGTCGTGCGTGACCAGCAACCAGGGTGGTCTGGCGCCTCGACGTGGCCCTTGAACATCAGCCCGATGATCTCGGCGCCGGTCGGTCTCGTCGAGATTGCCGGTTTCGGCTCGTCGGCGATGAGAGGATCGCCGGATTGGGCACCAGCGCGCTGCGCGCAGAGCGACCGCGCTGCTGCTCGCCACCGAGACAGCCTGTCGCCGATGGCGGTGGCGGCGTGCTCCGAGAGACCCACTGCGGCAAGCTCCACGGGCGGCGCGCCTCGCGCATCGAGGCGCCGATGAGCTCGAGCGGCACCGCCACGTTCTCGAGCGCCGTCATGGTGGGAATGAGGTGGAACGACTGGAATACGATGCCGACATTGCGGCCGCGAAACCGCGCCAGCGCATCTCGTCGAGGCGCACCGAGCGCCTGGTCCGCCACCACGACCGAGCCGGAGTCGGGGTCGTTCGAGGCCCGGCCATGACCATCAGCAGCGTCGATTTCCCGAGCCGGACGGGCCAACCATGCCAACCGCCTCGCCCCGTCCTATATTGAGGTCGATGTCTTTGAGAATATGGTACCCGCGCCGCGCCTCGACCGAGCGACAGGTTGACGCCTGCAGGCAGCGACCGTAGGGGTCGCGCGCCGCAGAGCCGAGGTGTCGTTCATGGGTGGTTCCGTCGCTCGCTTGGCTGGTGACAGCTGGCCAGCGCTCATATGGTGTTGCCGCTGTCGGTCCAGGTGATCCGGGCTGCGGGTTTTGGCGGCTGATTCGTTGGGCGTATTTCTGGCCGGCGTCGCGTGGCGCGCGGCCGGTGCACGCCGATCAGCGATCGTGGCGCTGGGTGATTCTGCTCACCGCGTGGCTACAACTCCGCCGGGCCAGCGCGGCCTTTCCGGTCAAGCTCGAACGGGCGCTGCCGGCAAGCGGTCACGTGGTCGAGGTCGCCAATGCGGGCGTGTCCGGCGACACCGCCACCGGCGGGCTCGCGCGGCCTCGACTGGTCGGTGCCCGACGGCATCGAGCTGCCGTCGATCGTGGAGCTTGGCGCCAACGACATGTTGCGCGGGATCGATCCGATGGTGACGCAGCGGGCGCTCGAGGAGATCGTGCGCCGGCTGACCGAGCGCCGGATCGTGGTGCTGATCGCCGGCATGCGGGCATACCCTTGAACCTCGCATCAACTTTGCGAATGGCTTCGAGACCGATCTACCCGGAGATTGCATCGAAATACGATGCGCTGCTCTATCCGTTCTTCCTCGATGGAATCGCCGGCGACGCCAAGCTCAATCAGCGTGACGGCCTGCATCCGACAGCGCGCCGGCATTGACGTGATCGTCGGCGGGATCCCGCCGAAAGCCGAGGAGCTGATTGCGCGGTGCGTCGAGCGCGCGCGCGATGGCTGATCCAGTGCGCGCCGCATCTGACACTCTCACAACTCGCAACGTGCCATGCCGCGAATTTTCACCGACTTGAGCTTCCCTCAGACGTCGCCCAGTCGCTTGCGATGCTGCGTGGCGGTCTGCCGGGAGCGCGCTGGATCGATCCGGAGAATTATCATCTCTCACCCTGCGCTTCATCGGCGACGTCGACGCATGCGGTGGCGCGCGAGGTTGCCCTCTGCTCGGTGCAGGTCAGCCGGCCGCCACTGAATTGCGGCTCGACGGACTGTCCTCGTTCGGCGGGCGGCGTCCGCGGGCGGTGATCGCGACGCCTGGCGCAGACCCGGCTCTGATGGAGCTGCAGGCCGAGCACGAGCGCGCTGATGCAGCGGGTCGGGCCTCGAGCCCGAGGCGGCAAGTTCACGCCCGCATGTCACGCTCGCGCGGTTGCGCTGATTCATCGAGCCGCCAGGTGGCCGACTATCTTGCGACGCGCCATTCTCTTGCGCCGCTGTCGTTTCTGGGTCACGCGCTTTGTGCTGTTCTCCCCGCGCGCCTCGGTGGGCGGCGGCCCTTACGTGGTGGAGGCCGCCTATCCGCTGGCGGCGTGAGCACTTCAGGCTGACGCAGCAGCCGCGCCTGCACGTCGAGCAGCGCAGTGGCAAAGCCGTGCGTGTCGGCGACGATCTCGCGCGCGACCGAGAGCGGGGTTGGATGCGGCGCGGCGACCTCGCCAACCATACTCGCCGAAATCGAATCGCAGCTCGGCATCGAACTTGCGCGCGAGCTGCTGACATGCGCTCATCGGCGAGACACGCCATGTGCAGAAACGTGATGCCGCGATTGCGGGCCGCGAGCAGCGTGCGCGTCAGCAGCAGCGGAGCCTACGCCGTGACTCTGCCACGGCTCTCGATGCTGAAGGCCGCTTCGGCCTCGCGCGCGACCGATGCGCCGATCGGGCGCAGCCGGCGGCGCCGCGCATCGTCCCGTTTACAAAGAATCCGTGGATGACGATGTCGATGCTCGTGGCGAGCGTCGCGTAGTCATCCAGGAATTCGTCCGATACATCGCCACCAAAGCGATTGCTGCTGCTGGCCGGATCGAGCCGCAGCAAGTGCTCACGATAGCGGCCGGCCTCGACCGACCACATCTTGCGAATGATGCCACCTTCGGGAAGCGGCTCGTTCATCATACACCTTGATGCACTCGCCATCAGCGTACGCGTTAATACGATATGCTACTTTTTTACGTCAAGGCTGAGGTATGACATTCAACTAAACAATAGTGTGGAAACGTGCTGATATGGCACGCCTGTCATGTTGGCGGTCATGAATACGCTTATGGGCTCTGAGCGGTTGATTATTCTGACGCACAGGCACCAGGGCATGTTGCCAGCCACGTTGGATCTCAACGTTTCTAGATCATAAATCCTATCCATCCGGTCCTCCTCGATCTCCTGAATGCCGATCGACATCAGAGCCCAGTACGCAGCGTTGATCGCCTCGGGCAAGATCGAGCGCGATGCCGCGCAGCAGGAGGCGCTCGAGCTGTTGGCGTGGGCTTGAGATGCCGGCTGCGCGAGCATCGGCTGGCGCGCAACTCGTCTTCGCTCGGCTGGCTGTTCGGTGCGCGTGAGCGGCGCGAAGAGCCGATCCGCGGACTCTACCTGTTTGGATGATCGTCGGCCGCGGCAAGACCATGCTGATGGACATGTTCTTTGGGCCACAAGCGCGAGTCTAAACGCAAACGGCGTGCGCATTTCCATGAGTTCATGAGCGACGTGCAACGACCGCGTGCGCGAGTATCGCGACCGGATCAAGCGTTGGCGCCACCAACGGCGAGGACCCGATCCGGCTGACGGCGGCCGCGATTGCGGAGGAGACATGGCTGGCTCTGCTTCGATGAATTGCCATGTGACCGACATCGCCGACGCCATGCATCCTCGGCCGGTTGTTCACGCGGCTGTTCGAGCTCGGGGTCGCCTGGTGGCGACCTCCAACGTGGCGCCCGGCGAGCTTCACATAGGACGGTCTCAACCGCGCGCTGTTCCTGCCGCTTCATTGCGCTGATCGAGCAGTACATGCAGGTGATGGAGCTGTCGGCGCGGACCGACTTCCGACTCGAGAAGCTCGCTGGGCCAGTCAGTCTGGCATGTGCTGGATGACAAGCTCGTGACGTGCGGGGAGCGAATGCGACGCGGCCCTCGATCCGCCTCGGCAGCGCCTCACCAGTGGCCATAACGGCGCGGCGGTCGCGCTGGCGGTGAAGGGACGTAGCGCTGCAGCGTGCCCCGCGCCGCCAGGTGGGAGTTGCGCGCTTCTCGTTCCGCGAGCTGTGTGAGGAGCCGCTCGCGGCGCCCGACTATCTCACCATCGCGCACGCGTTTCATACGCTCGCGCATCGATTGCATCCCGGTGATGGACTATGACGCGCGCAATGCCGCCAAGCGTTTCATCATTCTGATCGATGCGCTCTACGACAACAACGTCAAGCTGGTCGCGTCCGCGGCGGACCGAGCCTGATGCGCTTCATCGCGCCACCGACTGGCTATGAGGCGCATGGAGCTTCAAGCGCACCGCCTCGCGGCTGGATCGAGATGCGATCGGAGGCCTATCTGGCGCTGCCGCACGGTCGTCGCGATTCGTAGGCGGGTGCGTCGGCGGAAGGGATCGTGAGACTTAAGAGCCGCCAGTCGTGATGGGCCGGATTGGCTGCCGCTTCCCTTAAAGGTAGCCCCTCAAATTGCAAGCTAAGGCGCAAACCCAAAATTCATATCCTGCCGCCAGGGTGCGGGCTGCCTCGATGGCCGCCGTTGTCGGCCGCCGTTGTCGAGGCGATAAGCGAGACGAGCAGGGCATGGATTAGAGGGGCAGCCGATGCAGATGTTGCGGCAGCTTTTTGAAGTGTGAGCGCGGCGCCACCGCCATCGAATACGCCATCATTGCGGGCGGCATTGCACTTGCGGATCGTGGCTGGCGTGAAATCCATCGGTACGCCGCTGAGCCGGACACCTTTACGTCGGTGGCTGGCGGGGTGAAATAGCGCGCGACTTCCGGCTCCCGGCCTTCTACCGCGGCTGAATATTGGCGGCCTTGATGACGGGCGGCCACTTCTGCGCCTGTGCGGCCAGGAATGCCGCGAACTCCTGTGGCGACATGATCATCGGGCCGAAGCTTCAGCCGGTCGAGGGTTTGGCCTTCACCTCCGTTGATTTGAGCGTTTCGTTGACCTCCGCGTTGAGCCTGTTGATCACGGCCGAAGGCGTGGCGGCTGGTGGCGCCACGAACGCCCGCCAGACGTCGGGGTGGAAGCCGACCTGCGCGGATAGCCGCTCTCGGTCCGCGGTCGGAACATCGGGCAGGTTGGTCGCGCGCCGCGCCGGTGGACGCGCGAGCGGACTGATCTGGCTCGCGGATCATCGCCAGCAACGTTCGAGACTGGCGCGAAATTGACGCGAATGCGCCCACCCAGGAGAAGTCGATGCGGACCTGCTCGCCGCCGCGGTAGGGCACTACTGACGAGATCGAGGCCGGCGACGACCTTGAGATACTCACCCAGTAATCTGCGGCGAGGTGCCGAGACCGAAACCGAGCGTGAGCTCGCCCGGATTGGTCTTTGGCATGTGCCACAAGCTCCGCCAGCGTGCGCGGCCGGCACCGAGGGCGTCACCACCAGGACATGCGACCACCCGGCGAGCGTGGCGACCGGCGCGAACGCCTTCATCGGATCAAAGCCGAGGTCCGGATAGAACAGGCCGAGATAGGCGAGCGTCTGCCCTGACATCAGGAGGGTGTAGCCATCCGCAGGCGCCGCCACGACCGCCTTGGTGGCGGTCGAGGTGCCGCCGCCCGGCCGATTGTCCACGACCACGCTCTGGCCGAGGCGGGCCCCGAGCCGCTGGCTGACGACGTCGCCCCAATGGACATCGACCGGCGAGCCCGGCACGAACGGTACCACGAGCTTGATCGGTTTGTCGGGATAGTCTGCGCGGCGTGTGCGTCCGCCAGCCCGAGAGGCAGGCCAGCAATACCGTAATAAATAATCCAGGCCTGCGCATGGCGGCTCTCCCGGTTCTTCGGCTGGCAGCGAAAGCCCGTGGGCGCAATTCAGTGAGCGATCGACATTCGCTACCGACCCAGCTGCGGGCTCGCGAAGCGAATAAAATCCAAAGCTCCACCAGAAACCCATACTTGCCGCGGTCCCTGATCTCCAACATTCGCAAGAGAGCCTGCCGAGAAGGATAACGTTAGACCGGACCACCAGCGCTGACCATTTCGCTCCAAGTGAGGGGCAGGGGGCAGCGATATCGCACGGCGGAGCAGGATGTGGCTGATTTCATTTCCGATCCTCGACACAACAGTGCAATGGACGGAGCTCGGCGCCGGAGGTGAGCGAGCCGCCGCAGCGAAGCGCGCGCGCGCCCGACCCGCCAGATATGTCTCGGTCTGCGGCCGCGAGGTGGCGACGCGCGATATCGTGCGGCCTTGATGTCGTGCGCCCGGCCATGATCGAGCGTATCCGGCAGGAGAAGCCTGACCTGCCGGCCGATCGGGTTCATCTGCCGCGCTGACCTTGACCGGTTTCGCCTGAGCCTACGTCGCAGCTCCTGACCCGGGAGCGTGGCGAGCTCACGCGGCTCGAGCACGAGGTGGTCAAGAGTCTGGCCGACCATGAGACCTTGGCCGAGAACATCGAAGCCGAATACGTGAGCAGCGCACGCTCGGGGAGCGAATGTCGACCGGTCGCCAAGCTTTGCGCGGCAGCTGGACCTTCATCTCTCTGTTCGGTGTCGTGCTGCTGGTCTGGATGGGGTTCAACATCGCGGTCGCCGGGAGGTCGCAATTCGATCCTTATCCTTTCATTCTGCTCAATCTGGTGCTCGTCATGCTTGGCGGCCATCCAGGCTCCGACTCACATGATGAGCCAGCAAGCGTCGGGAGTCGAAGGATCGCCTGCGGTGGTCGCGAGAACGACTTATCGCGTGAACCTGAAGGCGGCGAGCTCGAGATCCGTCATCTGCACGAGAAGATGGACCACATCCTGACGCGCCAATGGGAACGGTTGGCGGAAATCCAGCAAATCCAGCTCGAAATCGATGCAGGAGGCGAAGTCCCGCTAAACTGATAAGGCTGCGTACTCGAGCGCGTCTTGAATGGCGGCCCCGAAAGGGTCTATGAGCAGCGTTGCGGCCCATCGTCCACGCCGGCGGCTCGAATCTGAAGGTTCTCTCGCACATGGCGCGTCCCAAAATTGCATTGATCGGCGCCGGCCAGATCGGCGGCACGCTCGCTCACCTCGTCGGCCTCAAGGAGCTCGGCGACGTCGTGCTGTTCGACATCGCCGAGGGCATCCCGCAGGGCAAGGCGCTCGACCTCGCCCAGTCCTCGCCGGTCGACGGCTTCGACGCCCAGCTCACCGGCACCAACTCCTACGAGGCGATCGACGGCGCCGACGTCTGCATCGTCACCGCCGGCGTGCCGCGCAAGCCCGGCATGAGCCGCGACGATCTGCTCGGCATCAATCTCAAGGTGATGGAGCAGGTCGGCTCCGGCATCAAGAAATACGCGCCCGACGCCTTCGTGATCTGCATCACCAACCCGCTCGACGCCATGGTGTGGGCGCTGCAGAAGTCCTGCGGCCTGCCGAAGCACATGGTGGTCGGCATGGCCGGCGTGCTCGACTCCGTCGCGCTTCCGCTATTTCCTGGCCGACGAGTTCAACGTCTCGGTCGAGGACGTCACCGCCTTCGTGCTCGGCGGCCACGGCGACACCATGGTGCCGCTGATCCGCTATTCGACCGTCGCCGGCATCCCGCTGCCCGACCTCGTCAAGATGGAATGGACCACGCAGGCGCGGCTCGACGCCATCGTCGCAGCGCACCCGCGACGGCGGCGCCGAGATCGTCAACCTGCTCAAGACCGGCTCGGCGTTCTACGCGCCGGCGGCCTCCGCGATCGCGATGGCGGAGAGCTATCTGCAAGGACAAGAAGCGCGTGCTGCCCTGCGCCGCCTATCTCAACGGCGAGTACGGCGTGAAGGATCTCTACGTCGGCGTGCCGGTCGGTGATCGGCGCGAAGGGCGTCGAGCGCATCGTCGAGATCCAGCTCAACGGCGCCGAGCGCGCCATGTTCGACAAGTCGGCGAGGCGGTGCGACGCCTGGTCGACGCCTGCAAGAAGATCGCGCCCAACCTCGGCAGACCGTGGCGCGCAGCGTAACGTAGATCGGCACGGCATCGTGGACCGCGGAGCGACGACATGAACATCCACGAATACCAGGCCAAGGCGGTGCTGCGCGAGTTCGGCGTGCCGGCGCCGCGCGGCATGCCGGCCTTCACGGTCGACGAGGCGGTGAAGGCGGCGCGCCGACCTCGCGCACGCCGGTCGTGGTGGTGAAGGCGCAAATCCACGCCGGCGGCCGCGGCAAGGCCGGCGGCGTCAAGGTGGTGAAGTCGATCGATGACGTGAAGAAGGAGGCGACGCGGCTGCTCGGCTCGACGCTGGTCACGCACCAGACCGGCCCGCAGGGCAAGCAGGTCAACCGCCTCTACATCGAGGAAGGCTCCGCGATCGAGCGCGAGTTCTATCTCTCGATGCTGGTCGACCGCGCGAACCTCGCGCGTCGCGATCGTGGTCTCGACCGAAGGCGGCATGGACATCGAGAAGGTCGCGCACGACACGCCCGAGAAGATCGTCACCATCACGGTCGATCCGGCGACCAACATCTGCCCGCACCACGTGCGGCGCGTCGCGCAAGGCGCTCGGCCTCGACGGCGATCTGCAGAAGCAGATGAGCCCGCTGCTCGGCCAAGCTCTACGAGGCCTTCATCGAGAAGGACATGAGCCTGCTCGAGGTCAACCCGCTGGTCGTCACCAAGGACGGCAAGCTCATCTGCCTCGACGCCAAGGTCGGCTTCGACGACAACGCGCTGTTCCGGCATCCCGACATCGCGGCGCTGCGCGACGATGACCGAGGAGGACGCGAAGGAGATCGAGGCCTCGAAATACGACCTCAACTACGTGGCGCTCGACGGCACCATCGGCTGCATGGTCAACGGCGCCGGGCTGGCGATGGCGACCATGGACATCATCAAGCTCTACGGCATGGCGCCGGCGAACTTCCTCGACGTCGGCGGCAGCGCCAGCAAGGAGAAGGTGGCGGCCGCGTTCAAGATCATCACCTCCGATCCCGAAGGTGAAGGGCATTCTGGTCAACATCTTCGGCGGCATCATGAAGTGCGACGTCATCGCCGGCAGGCGTGGTCGACGGCGGTCGAGGAGGTCGGCCTGCAGGTGCCGCTGGTGGTGCGGCTCGAAGGCACCAACGTCGAGCTCGGCAAGGAGCATCATCGCCAAGTCCAACCTCAACGTGACTTCCGCCGACGATCTCGACGACGCCGCGCAGAAGATCGTGAAGGCGCGGTGATGAAGGGCGATCTACGTCAGCCGCTCATGTACGCACGGCATCGCGTTGTGGCGCTCCGACGGTCTGCTTATCGCTGTCGCTGCGGCCGTGGAGATCGATCTCAGGGCGGCAAATCGTGCGTGCTTGCGCGGCTGGGCGACTGGCCGTCTTGGCGGTTGTTTCGTTCGTATGCTTACGCCATTCATGCGCCAGCAGCTCGAAGCTCTGCACCTTCGTTGACAGCAACCGCCGTGCTGATGCCAATGTGGAGTGGTCTGCGTCACATCGCTACTTGCTCCCGGTCCCTTTGCGGTCGCGCTGAAGATCATCCCTTTCTGGTGATCTCGACGATGCTGCCGAAGCGTGGTCAGGCACACGAACGAAGCCAGCCTGAGTGCACCATGAGTCCATCCTCATCGACAAGAACACCCAGCGTCATCTGCCAGGGCTTCACCGGCAAGAACGGCACCTTCCATTCCGAGCAGGCGATCGCCTACGGCACCAAGATGGTCGGCGGCACCTCGCCCGGCAAAGGCGGCTCGACCCATCTCGGCCTGCCGGTGTTCGACACCGTCGCCGAGGCGAAGGCCGAAGACCGGCTGCGACGCCAGCGTGATCTACGTGCCGCCGCCGGGCGCGGCCGACGCGATCGCGCGAGGCGATCGAGGCCGAGATCGCGCTCATCATCTGCATCACCGAGGGCATCCCGGTCGCCGACATGGTGAAGGTGAAGCGCGCGCTGTGCGGCTCGAAGTCGCGCCTGATCGGGCCGAACTGCCCGGGCGTGATGACCGCGGGCGAATGCAAGATCGGCATCATGCCGGCCTCGATCTTCAAGCCCGGCAAGGTCGGCATCGTGTCGCGCTCCGGCACGCTCACCTACGAGGCGGTGTTCCAGACCACGCGCGAGGGCCTCGGCCAGACCACGGCGGTCGGCATCGGCGGCGATCCGGTGAAGGGCACCGGAGTTCATCGAGGTGCTGGAGATGTTCCTCGCCGACAAGGCGACCGAGGCGATCGTCATGATCGGCGAGATCGGCGGCTCGTCGGAGGAGGACGCCGCGCAATTCCTCAAGGACGAGGCCAAGCGCGGCCGCAAGAAGCCGATGGTCGGCTTCATCGCGGGCGCGCACCGCCCGCCCGGCCGCCGCATGGGGTCACGCGGGCGCGATCATCGCGGCGGCAAGGGGCGATGCTGAGCCGAAGATCGCCGCCATGGAATCGGCTGGCAGCGGGCGTCGCGCCTCGCCTGCCAGGCTCGGCAAGACGCTGGTCCGAGGTGTTGAGAGGGTAGTAGACCTCTCCCTCTGTGCTTAGCGACTGACTCAACAAACAATTCGGCCGGCATGTGGCGCTTCCGCCACAGCGGTCTGCGCCGTCCTCTTTACCTCCAGCAATGTTCGATTTGTGCCCCGTATTCACGGGCTCAATGGAAAGTTTGCAACGCTTCGCCGTCCGCTGTCTGTTGTACGCAGGGCTCGCTGCGAAAAGCTCATCCCCATTCAATTGGCGACGCCACGGCGAGCAACTTGGTCTCTGTAGCTGACGATGGCAGCGGCTCCTGGAGCGGGGGCTCTGTCGTTGCTTCTCGGTGACGGCTGGAATGAACTCGCAGCACAGAGACGATACACATGCGCAAATTGCTTTGACGACCGCGGCCCTTGTGGCGCTGACGGCAGGCGGAAGGCTTCGGAGCGGACCTTCACGCGGCTGGTGATGAAGGCGCTCGAATCGGGATGGCGCCAAGCTGGGCAGGCTTTCACGTCGGCGGACAGGTGGGCGGAGCGTCGGTGTCGACGTCGTTCAAGGATTTCGACGACGTCTTCGACAATCAGGGCCTGAACGGAGATCGCAAGCTTACCTGACGGCAGGCGTGTATGGCGGCATCAACTTCCAGCACGACACGTTCGTCTATGGTATCGAGGCTGCCTGGTCGCGGCTTGATGGCGACGGTGACGAGCTTCCGAACAGTTCAGGCAGGCGATGATTTCCTGCGCAGCAAGCTCAGGACTACGTAGCGTAAAAGCGCGTGCCGGCTTGGCATTCGGCAGCACCTCTGGTCTATGTCGCCGCCGGTCCAGCCTGGGGCGGTCTCAGTTCTCGATGGGTCGCAAGCGAAGGCGAGTCCGGCCCCGGAAGCTTCGCATCGTCCTGGGCTCGAAGCCGCTGCCACGGGCGTTGAGCATATGGTTAGCCCGAATTGGGCTGCGCGGCCAAGTCGAGTACGCCCAATTCCAGACGCAGCGGATTACGAGCTACGTTGAACGACCGCGCCATCGGCAGGAGACTTCGGTCTCTACCGGCACGCTGGGCCTGTCTACAAGTTTGGCGGCTGCGCGCCTCCTCGCAGGTGCCTCACATCTCAGCTGCAAGAGAGCCTGGTTCGCCGGGGCTCTTCTGCTATTCCGGACATCTTAGCGTACGCCCGGACAAAGCAACCCAAAAGTGATTCTGGTTTCATTGTTTCTACCTTTGTTCTGGCGGTCATGCGGCACAAATAATGCTGGTAGTGCGCTGCCGGGATCTCGTCGCGCACGCGCGCCGGCCCAGTCAACAAATCGTAACCCATTCAGGAAATTGACATGTCCCGCCAGGACGCCAATGCGGCTTTCGCCCTGACCTCGTTCCTTTATGGCGGCAATGCTGCCTATGTCGGAGGACCTGCATGCGCGCTATCTGGCCGATCCGACATCGGTCGATGCGCAGTGGCAGGCTTTCTTCCGGAGCCTCAAGGACGAGGGTGCCGACATCGCCAAGGTGGCGCCACGGCCCGTCCTGGCGCCGGGCGCGACTGGCCGCCGCCGGCGCGCAGCGACCTCACCGCCGCGCTCGACGGCGACTGGCGCGAGGTCGAGAAGCGTGGTCGGCGACAAGGTCAAGGCGCGAGGCGCAGGCCAGCGGCGTCGAGCTGTCCGCCGCCCAGGTGCAGCAGGCGACGCGCGACTCGATCCATGCGCTGATGCTGATCCGCGCCTATCGGGCGCGCGGCCATTTCCACGCCAACCTCGATCCGCTCGGGCTCGAGCCGCCCAAGAACGAGGAGGAGCTCGATCCGCGCTCCTACGGCTTCACCGATGCCGACATGGACCGCCCGATCTTCCTCGACCGCGTGCTCGGGCTCGAGTTCGCGACGCTGCGCGCAGATCCTCGCCATCCTGCGCCGCACCTACTGCCAGACGCCTCGGCGTCGAGTTCATGCACATCTCCGATCCGGCGCAGAAAGGCTGGATGCAGGAGCGCATCGAGGGGCCCGACAAGGAGATCACGCTTCACCGCGCGAGGGCAAGCGCGCGATCCTCAACAAGCTGGTCGAGGCCGAAGGCTTCGAGAAGTTCTGCGATCTCAAGTTCACCGGCACCAAGCGGTTCGGCCTCGACGGCGGCGAATCGATGATCCCGGCGCTCGAGCAGATCATCAAGCGCGGCGGCGCGCTCGGCGTCAAAGAGATCGTGCTCGGCATGGCGCATCGCGGCCGGCTCAACGTGCTGGCGCAGGTGATGCACAAGCCGCACCGCATCATCTTCCATGAGTTCAAGGGCGGCTCGGCCACCAGCCGACGACGGTCGAGGGCTCGGGCGACGTGAAGTATCACCTCGGCGCGTCCGTCGGACCGCGAGTTCGACGGCAACTAGGTGCATCTCGTCGCTCACCGCCAATCCGTCGCATCTCGAGATCGTCAACCCGGTGGTGCTCGGCAAGGTGCGCGCCAAGCAGGATCAGCACGGCGCGACGCCCGAGCATCGCGAGATGGTGATGCCGCTGCTCATCTCCGGCGACGCGCGCCTTCGCCGGCCAGGGCGTCATCGCGGAATGCTTCGGCCTCTCGGGGCTGCGCGGCCACCGCACCGGCGGCTCGGTGCATTTCATCGTCAACAACCAGATCGGCTTCACCACCTATCCGCGCTATTCGCGCTCGTCGCCCTATCCGTCCGACGTCGCCAAGATGATCGAGGCGCCGATCTTCCACGTCAACGGCGACGATCCCGAGGCGGTGGTGTACGCCGCCAAGGTCGCGACCGAGTTCCGGCAGAAGTTCCAGAAGCCGGTCGTCATCGACATGTTCTGCTATCGCCGCTATCGGCCACAACGAGGGCGACGAGCCGTCGTTCACGCAGCCGCTGATGTACAAGGCGATCCGCTCGCATCCGTCGACGCTCGAGATCTACGGCAAGAAGCTCGTCGGCGAAGGCGTGCGTCACAGAGGGCGAGCGTCGAGAAGATGCGCGCCGACTGGCGCGCCAAGCTCGACGTCGAGCTCGAAGCGAGCCAGAGCTACAAGGCCAACAGCGCCGACTGGCTCGACGGGCGCTGGGCCGACATCAAGTTTTCGAGCGATGCCGAGGACTCCGCGGCGCGGCAACACCGGCGTTGCGCTTGCGACGCTGCAAGGACATCGGCCAGAAGATCACGGCGGTGCCGAAAGGCTTCAACGTTCACCGCACCATCCAGCGCTTCCTCGACAATCGCCGCAAGGCGATCGAGACCGGCGAGGGCATCGACTGGGCGACCGCCGAGGCGCTCGTCCTTCTGCTCGCTGCTGCTCGACGGCCATCCGGTGCGGCTCTCGGGCCAGGACAGCGAGCGCGGCACCTTCTCCCAGCGCCACTCGGTGCTGATCGATCAGGAGACCGAGAACCGCCACATCCCGTTCAATTCCGTCCGCGACGGACAGGCGCGCTTCGAGGTGATCAACTCGATGCTGTCGGAAGAAGCGGTGCTCGGCTTCGAATACGGCTACTCGCTCGTCGAGCCGAACGCGCTCACGCTGTGGGAAGCCCAGTTCGGCGATTTCGCCAACGGCGCCCAGGTCATCTTCGACCAGTTCATCTCCTCGGGCGAGCGCAAATGGCTGCGCATGTCGGGCCTCGTGTGCCTGCTGCCGCATGGCTACGAAGGGCAGGGCCCGGAGCATTCCTCGGCGCGGCTCGAGCGCTATCTGCAGATGTGCGCCGAGGACAACATGCAGGTGGCGAACTGCACGACGCCGGCGAACTACTTCCACATCCTGCGCCGGCAATTGAAGCGCGACATCCGCAAGCCCCTGATCCTGATGACGCCGAAATCGCTGTCTGCGCCATCGGCGCGCGGTCTCGCGGCTCGAGGAGCTTGGGCCGGATACGTTCTTCCATCGCCTGTTGTGGGACGACGCGCAGCTGCAGCTGGAGGAGAAGATCAAGCTCGTGCCCGACAACAAGATCAGGCGGGTCGTGCTCTGCTCCGGCAAGGTCTACTACGATCTCTACGAGGAGCGCGAGAAGCGCGGCATCGACGACATCTATCTGCTGCGCGTCGAGCAGATCTATCCGGTGCCGCTGCGCGCGCTGGTGCATGAGCTCGGCCGCTTCAAGCAGGCGCAGTTCACCTGGTGCCAGGAAGAGCCGCGCAACATGGGCGCGTTCCAGTTCCTGGAGCCCTACCTCGAATGGGTGCTGGAGCAGATCGGCGCCCAGAACAGAAAGCTGAGCTACGCCGGGCGGCCGGCGTCAGCCGCGACTGCGGTCGGCCAGATGTCGAAGCACCTCGCGCAGCTCAAGGCGTTCCTCGACGAAGCGCTGGCGTGAGCGGCCATACCGTGACAGCGGACCTAGGGAAGAACGAACATGACTGACATCCGTGTCCCCACGCTCGGCGAGTCGGTGACCGAGGCGACGATCGGCAAGTGGTTCAAGAAGCCCGGCGAGCGGGTCGCGGTCGATGAGCCGCTGGTCGAGCTCGAGACCGACAAGGTCACGATCGAGGTGCCGGCGCCGGCCTCCGGCATCCTGTCCGAGATCGCGGTCAACAACGGCGAGACCGTCGCGGTCGGCGCGCTGCTCGGCCAGATCGCGGAGGGCGGCGCGGCCGGCAAGGCCGCGCCGGTGCCGACCGGACGGCCGGATCAGAAGACGGCGACGACGGCGCCGATCAACGCCGCCGACGAGGAGCCGAAGCTGCGCAAGCCTGAGGCGCGCTCCTGCCAAGACCGATGCGCCAGTCGCACCATCAGTGCGCAAGCTTGCGGCCGAGAGCGGCATGGACGCCGACGACTGTGCGCGGGCACCGGCCGCGACGGCCGGGTCACCAAGGGCGACATGCTGGCTGCGATCGAGCGCGCGGCCGCAGCGCCGACTGCCGGTGGCGCAGCCGGCGGCAGCCGTGCAGGTGCGCGCGCCCGTCGAGCGTCGATGACGCGGCGCGCGAGGAGCGGGTGAAGATGACGCGCCTGCGCGCCACCATCGCGCGGCGGCTCAAGGATGCGCAGAACACCGCCGCCATGCTCACGACCTTCAACGAGGTCGACATGAGCGCATGTGATGGCGCTGCGCAGCCAGTATCGCGATGTGTTCGAGAAGAAGCACGGCGTGCGGCTCGGCTTCATGAGCTTCTTCGTGCGCGCCTGCGTGCAGGCGCTCAAGGAGATCCCGGCCGTCAATGCCGAGATCGACGGCGCCGACATCATCTACAAGAACTACTATCACATCGGCGTCGCGGTCGGCACCGAGAAGAGGCCTCGTGGTGCCGGTGGTGCGCGAGGCTGACACGCTGTCGCTCGCCGAGATCGAGAAGACGATCGGCGATTTCGGCCGCCGCGCGCGTGATGGCGCGCTCAAGATCGAGGAGATGCAGGGCGGCACCTTCACGATCACCAACGGCGGCATCTACGGCTCGCTGATGTCGACGCCGATCCTCAACGCGCCGCAGTCCGGCATTCTCGGCATGCACAAGATCCAGGAGCGGCCGATGGTGATCGGCGGCAAGATCGAGATCGCGGCCGATGATGTATCTCGCGCTGTCCTACGACCACCGCATCGTCGATGGCCGCGAGGCGGTGACGTTCCTGGTGCGGGTGAAGGAGTGCCTGGAAGACCCGGCGCGGCTGGTGCTGGATCTTCGATGTCGTCTTATCAGTTCAGCAGGGCTTCGCTGCTCTTCGACCGCCTTGATCTTGTCCTCCGACCGCATCCTGCAGGCTGTGCAGGCGCCCGCGCACGTTGGACTCTGGATTGCCGGTAGCACTGCTGCTCGTAGTCGAGCTTCTGGCGAAGCTCCTCGACCGTCATCGGGCTGCTGATCGTGCCCCGGAAGGTGCAGTCGGGCTCCGGCTGGCGCTGCAGCAGTGTGCGGTCAGGCAGCGGGATCCGCGCTCGCGCGGTGAGCATGCGCGATGCTGGCTTGTGCCTGACGAATTTGGCTTGCGGCTTTGGCTTGGACCTTGGCTTGGGACTGCGTGGCGGGACGGGTTGCGCAACCCCCAGCACAACGGCGCTCAGGGCTACCGCAGCAATTCCTCACACACGCGCGTCCATTCGGACGCCAGAATCCTGACGACTTCACTCGACATGTGACGCCACTCGGCACGCTTGACTTGTGACTTGCCCCTTTGCCAAATCACGCTACAGCGGCCAGGGCGATGAACCACCCTGATACTAGTTCGGTAAGATGCGGCCGGCTGTAGTAATTGGGCAACAAAGGGTGCAAACGTTGCCGACGGTATCTAGCTGTGGAAAAATCCATTCGGCGCGTGTGGTGATTGAAGAAATTTCGCCAGAAATATCCTCGATTTAAGCCAGGCGTCGGGGCTTCGCCGTAAGGCGAGGTGTTATCCACTGCAGCAAGCGACGCGAGAGCGGCGCAGTCCAGGCAAACAAATATGGCAAATACCACCTACGATCTCATCGTGATTGGCTCGGGTCCCGGCGGCTATGTGTGCGCGATCCGCGCAGCCCAGCTCGGGCTCAAGACCGCGCTGGTCGAGAAGGACAAGACCTTCGGCGGAACCTGCCTCAACGTCGGCTGCATTCCTTCGAAGGCGCTGCTGCATGCCTCGAGCTCTACGAGCAGGCGGGTCACACGTTCGCCAAGATGGGCATCGCGGTCGGCGCGCCGAAGCTCGATCTCGCCGCCATGATGACGTTCAAGGACGAAGGGGTCGACGGCAACGTCAAGGGCGTCGCCTTCCTGCTCAAGAAGAACAAGGTCGACACGTTCCAGGGCGTTGGCCGCATCGCGGCATCCGGCAAGGTCGAGGTCAAGGGCGCCGACGGCAAGGCGCAAATGCTCGACACCAAGGCGATCGTGATCGCCACCGGCTCGGACGTGGCGCGGCTTCCCGGCATCACCATCGACGAGAAGCGCGTGGTGTCGTCGACCGGCGCGCTGGTGCTCGACAAGGTGCCGGCCAAGCTCCTGGTCATCGGCGCGGGCGTGATCGGGCTCGAGCTCGGCTCGGTGTGGCGGCGGCTTGGCGCGCAGGTGCTGGTGGTCGAGTTCCTCGATCGCATTCTGCCTGGCATGGACAACGAGGTGTGCCGGCAATTCCAGCGCCTGCTCGAGAAGCAGGGCATCGCGTTCAAGCTGTCGTCGAAGGTGACGGCGGTCGATGCATCGGGCAACAGGCTCAAGGCCAAGGTCGAGCCTGCGTCCGGCGGCGCCGCCGAAATGATCGAAGCGGACGTCGTGCTGGTGGCGGTCGGTCGCGTGCCCTACAGCGACGGGCTCTGGCCTCGATGAGGCGGGCGTGAAGAAAGACAACCGCGGGCGCGTCGTGGTCGACGGGCATTTCGCCACCAACGTGCCCGGCATCTATGCGATCGGCGACGTGATCGCGGGCCCGATGCTGGCGCACAAGGCCGAGGATGAAGGCGTCGCGGTTGCGGAGATCATCGCCGGCCAGGCCGGCCACGTGAACTACGACGTGATCCCGAACGTGGTCTACACCTATCCGGAGATCGCTTCGGTCGGGAAGATCCGAGGAGGAGCTCAAGGCTGCCGGCATTGCCTACAACGCCGGGAAGTTTCCGTTCACCGCCAACGGGCGCGCCAAGGTCAACCATGCAGACCGAGGGCTTTGTGAAGATCCTGGCTGACGCCAAGACGGATCGCGTCCTTGGCGTCCACATCGTGGGGCCCGACGCCGGCAACATGATCGCGGAGGCGGCGGTCGCGATGGAATTCGGCGCCGCCGCCGAAGACATCGCGCGCACCTGCCACGCTCATCCGACCCTGACCGAGGCGGTGAAGGAAGCCGCGCTCGCGGTGGGCAAGCGATCGATCCATATGTGACCTGTGCCCGTCACAGACGGCGATCGGCCTCTCGTCCAGAACATCCTGCGAATGAGGGCGGCCGGCGCTGAACGCGATCATGCTTGAGCGCGACAAATGGCCGGGCGCCATCCAGACCAGGAGGGCGAAGTCATGCTTGCGCCGCAACAACCGCAGTCGCGCTGGACGGCGTTCATCAGAGCGCTGGGACGGGCGTTTGGAACGCTTTCCGGCAGTCCATCGACCCCTATTCGGACGGTCCGGAGCGCCGGATGAAGCCATGGGCGGTTGCCGCCCTGTCGGTCGGGCTGGTTGTGCTCGTGACCGTGATCGGCTTTGGTGGCTGGTGGATCTATGACCATCACAAATGGGCGCTGATCTGGCCGCTGCTCAAAGTCGGGAAGCTGCTGGCCGTTGGCGGCGCGATCGTGGTCGCCATCCTTTTGGCGGAAAGCTGACGAAAAAGCCGGAGCTTGAACAGGCCCAGAACGGTGACGCTGCCGGCTCAAAAGGCTAGGATCGGGCAACCTCGATCATTGCCCGCCGGCTAGGCGGCGGCTCGCGTCGGGGCGGCCAACGATGATGCGCCGACTGCTCCGCCCGTTCCTCATCCTGCTCGCGCTCGTATTTCTGTTCGAGGCGTGGCTGTGGCGACATCTGGCGCCGATCGTCGGCTGGGTTGTTGCCTTCATCCCATGGGCGGCGTTCAAGACCAGGGTTGCGGCCGCGATCGAAGCGGCTGCCACCCTACCCGACGCTTCTGGTGTTTCTCATCCCGGTGATCCTGCTGCTGCCGCTCAGGTCGTCGGGTTCTGGATGCTGGCGCATGGATCTCTGGCTGGGCGCGCTCCTGGTGCTGACGCTTGCCAAGATCGTGAGCCTCGGCGTCACCGCCTTCATCTTCGATCTGACGCGGCCGAAGCTGCTGGAGCTTGCCCTGGTTCCGCTGGTTCTACGAGCACATGATCGTGTGGCTCGCCAAGGCGCATGAGCTCGCTGATCCGATCATGGAGCGCATCAAGCGCACGATGCGGGCATTCGCGCCCAACCGCGCTGGTCGCACCTTCGCGCTCCTGACTCGCATCCGCCGCCGCATGCAGGTACAGGCTGCGCGCGACGCGTGACAGCGACGGGGATCGGAACAAGTGCAGACGGCGTGGGGCGTCAAGCAAACCGATCGTCGTGAAGATCAGCCCGATAACGCCAAGACCCGCGGCCGCATAGGCAAGCGCCAGCATGCCAGTGATCACCGCCGCTGACGCGAGCACGATGCCGATCTGGTAGGCTGCGGAAGCGACCTCGTAATGGTGATAACGCTCCAAGCGCGGTGTCGCGCTTGGCCTGGGCCGCGAGTGCGAGCGCTGACAGTTCGCGCCGTCCCTCGCCATAGGGCGGGTTCAGGTTGACATCTTTGGCCGCCGGTCGGTCCATGGGTTCCGGATTCGTAGCGGGCCGTCGTCCTCGTCCAGTTATCGATGCGTGTCGGTCGATCGCTTTCTTGAGCGCATCGCTGGACGAGCCGCCGTCGATCTTCGTGAGCTCGAGCTTGAGCAGCTCCGTCGTGGCCTGACAGCGTCGTCTGGCGGATCGTCTTCGCCTGGTAGAAGGCCCAAAGATTGGACGCCTCGACATTGTAGCTCAGTGCGGCCGTCTGCGCGCTCTTGCCGAGCGTCTCAGAGAACGCCAGGAACAGCGCGATCACCGCGATCAGGAGCGCGATCTTCTTGTTGTGATTTTCGGCCGGCTTTGCCCCGTGACCGCCGCCGCCGTGTCCATGCTCCTCGTGCTCGATTTGGTGTTCGACCTCATGCTGGACCGCGTGAACGCCGTGGCTCATGACCGTTCTCCCTGATCGGTAGCCGTCACGATGTATTGATCAGGGCCGGCTGCGCAAGAGGGGGAGCGGCTTCACCTGCCGCGAAGGTTGTCACCGCGCAAATCTGGTCACGCGCGCGGATGGGTGCTGCGGTAGACCTCAAGCAGGCGCTCGGCGTCGACGGCGGTATAGATCTGCGTGGTCGAAAGCGACGCGTGGCCAAGCAGCTCCTGGATGGCCCGCAGATCACCGCCGCGGGCGAGGAGATGCGTGGCAAAGGAATGGCGTAACGCGTGCGGGGTAGCGGTGTCGGGCAGGCCGAGCGCGCCGCGCAGGCTTGCCATGGCAAGCTGCACGATGCGCGGCGAGAGCAGGCGGCCCTTGGCGCCGACGAACAACGGGCCGTTGATGGGAAGGTCGTAGGGACAGGCCTTCACGTAGTCGGCGATGAGCTCGAGCACGCGCCGCAGCACCGGCACCATGCGGCGCTTGTTGCCTTTGCCGGTGACTGTGATCACGTCGCCCTTGCCGGGCTCCGGCACGTCGCCGCGCGTGAGCCCGAGCGCCTCCGAGATGCGCAGGCCTGAGCCGTAGAGCAGCGCCAGCACTGCCGCATCGCGCATCAGCACCCAGGTCTCGCGCTCCTCGCCGGCGCGCAGGTCGGCGTCGGTGACTTGCTTGGCGGCAGCGACTCGCGAGCGGCTTCGGCAGTGTCTTGGCGACCTTCGGCGCCCGCACGGCACCGAGCGCAGCGACGCGACCTTTGCCGTTGCGCTCAAGGTAGCGAGCAAACGAGCGTGTGCCCGCAAGGCGCGCGCATCAGCGAGCGTCCGGTGATGCCATCGGCGCGGCGCGCCGCCATGAAGGCGCGCACGTCCTGTGGCGTAAGCTTTCTCAGCGCGGCGAGGCTCATCGCGGCCGCCGTGGTACTCCGCCAGGAAGGCGAGGAACTGCTGCACGTCCCGCCCATAGGCTTCGACGGTCCTGGGCGACATGCGGCGCTCGGCGCCGAGATAGGCAAACCAGCCAATGCGCAATCTCAGCCGCCACGTCGGGCGCGGTAAAGGGAGCTGAAGACTCGTCCGCTTCGCTTTGGCATTACCTTGCAACGTTGAATAGACCAGGTCCGGTCAGTTGGATGCACCCGCTGGCTTCCGGCCTCATGGTGAGGAGCCGAACTTTGGGTTCGCTAATTACGTAGCCTCGTGCGCGGCGTCTCGAACATCGCAAGTCAGGTTTACCCGACTTGCGCACATTGATGCCAGATCTCGGGTAAACCCGAGATCGGTGGGCCACCCATCCTCCGAGACGGGCGCTATGCTATGATTGTGCGCGCCGAAAGCACATACGCTGGCGCCCTCCTCAGGATGAGGCGCGATAAAATCCCCTGGGCGTCCGCCACCCTGGCACGACCTGTGCCTCTCGGACCCTTGACACTGGGTGCATAATCACACCCGCTCCCTTACCCTTTCTTAAGGCGCGGGCAGATCACCGACCAAGTCAGCACTCTATGGCAAAGCGCGTCGTCGATGTCCTGGTGCCGGTCGCGCTCGACCAGGCCTATTCGTATCGGGTGCCCGACGCCATGGCGCTCGCGCCCGGCGATATCGTGTCGGTGCCGCTCGGCGCGCGCACCGCCACTGCGGTGGTATGGGCGGACAATCCGGCGCCCAATCCCAGGCTCGACAATCGCCTCAAGGAGATCGACAGCAAGCTCGACGTGCCCGCCGCTCGAGGACCGAGCTGCGCCGCTTCGTCGACTGGGTCTCGACCTATACGCTGAGCCCGCGCGGCATGGTGCTGCGCATGGGCCTGCGGATGGGCGAGCATCTCGGGCCGGCGCGCGAGCGCGTCGGCGTGCGGCTCGCGGGTCCGCCGCCGAAACGCCGCACGCCCGCGCGCGGCAGCGTGCTGCGCTGCTCATGGCCGATGGGCTCGTGCGCGGCAAGAGCGAGGCGGCGTTCGAGGCTGGCGTCTCGGTCGGCGTGGTCGAGGGCCTGATCGACGAAGGCGCGCTGGAGACGCTGGTGCTGCCGCCGGAGCCGGTCGCGCGCGCTGCCCGATCCCGATCACATGCAGCCCGAGCTGCACGCCGGCGCAGCAGACCGCCGCCGAGGCCTGCGCGCGACCGTTGCCGCTAGCGGCTTCTCGTGCATGCTCATTGATGGCGTGACCGGCTCCGGCAAGACGCGAAGTCTATTTCGAGGCGATCGCCGAATGTCGTGCGGCGCGGCCGGCAAGCGCTGGTGCTGGTGCCCGAGATTGCGCTCACTGGGCAGTTTCTCGATCGCTTTCGCCGAGCGCTTCGGCGTGCGCCCGGCCGAATGGCATTCGCAGCTCGTCGCCACGGCTGCGGGCGCGCACCTGGGCGGCGGTGGCCGACGGCGAGGCGAGCGTGACGGTCGGCGCGCGCTCGGCGCTGTTTCTGCCCTACGCGGAGCTCGGCCTGATCGTGGTCGATGAGGAGCACGACCCGGCCTACAAGCAGGAGGACGGCGTGCACTATCACGCCCGCGACATGGCGGTGGTGCGCGCAAGCGTCGCCGAAATTCCGGTCGTGCTCGCCTCCGCCACGCCCGTCGGTCGAAACCGAGGTGAACGCGCGACGCTGCGCGCTATCGGCGGCTGCATCTGCCGGAGCGCTTCGGCGGCGCGCATCTGCCGCACGATCGAAGCGATCGATCTTCGCCGCGAAGGCCCGCCGCGCGGGCGCTTCATCGCGCCGCGCCTTGCCGAGGCGGTGAAGACCGCGCTCGAGCGCGGCGAGCAGGCGCTGTTGTTCCTCAATCGGCGCGGCTATGCGCCGCTCACGCTCTGCCGCGCACTGCGGTCATCGCTTCGCCTGCCAGAACTGCGACGCCTGGCTGGTCGATCACCGCTTCAAGCGGCGGCTCGTCTGCCACCATTGCGGCTTCTCGATGCCGCCGCCGGAGCAGTGTCCCGAAGTGCGAGGCGGCCGCGAGCTTCGTCGCGCTGCGGCCCGGGCGTCGAGCGGCTGGAGGAGGAGGTGGCCGCGCTGTTCCCGGACGCGCGTGCTGGTGCTCTCCAGCGATCTCGATCGCCACGGTCGAGCGCATGCGCCAGGAGCTGGCCGAGATCGAGCAGGGCGCTGGTCGACATCGTGATCGGCACGCAGCTCGTCGCCGAAGGGCCACCATTTTCCCAAGCTCAATCTCGTCGGCATCGTCGACGCCGATCTCGGCCTTGCGCAACGGCGATCCGCGCGCCGCCGAGCGCACGTTTCAGCTCCTGCACCAGGTGGTCGGCCGCGCCGGGCGCGAGGAAGGCCGCGGCATCGGCTATCTGCAGACCCACCAGCCCGAGCATCCGGTGATGCGCGCGCTGATCGCGGCCGATCGCGACGCGTTCTACGCCAGCGAGATCGAGCTGCGCGAGAAGACGCTGCTATCCGCCGTTCGGCCGGCTCGCGAGCCTCGTGATCTCGGGCGGCGACAAGCACGACACCGAGGGCTATCGCGCGCAAGCTTGCGCGGAGCAGCGCCGCGCGACGAGCGAGGTCCGCGTGCTCGGTCCCGCCGAAGCGCCGCTCGCTTTGGTGCGCGGCCGCTATCGCTTCCGGCTGCTGGTGAAGGCGCCGCGCGCGCTTCGATCTCTCGGCTATCTGCGCGATTGGCTCGCCGCGGCGCCGAAGCCGAAGGGCAAGCTCAAGCTCGAAGTGGACGTCGACCCGCAGAGCTTTTTGTGACGGCCCCGTCGCCCCCAATGCCACAACGCCAAAATCATGGAACGGAGAGGGGAGAATCTGTTATGTAAATCAACATGAGGCGCGAGGGAAGTCATAGCCGGTGCGGCCGCACAGAGGCCGATTTGAAACGGCTCCGGCGTCCCAGGCATCTGTACCTCTTCGGCTCGAGTGGCACGAGGCGAGGCCGAAATGATTCAGACATTGATCTGTTCTTTGACTACGAGAAAGGGAAGTGTGGGCCTCTTTTTGAGCTGATGGATGTGAAGGCACGTTGCCCCGGATTCTTGGTCGCGAGACTGACATCATGACGCGCGACAGCCTGCACAAGGCACTGCGGCAGACCATAGAAGCGACAGCTCTTCGTGTGTGTCTAAGAATGGTGCGCACGCTCATCCCGCGTTTGACGGACATCGTCGAGGCGATCGACCGTATTCACGGCGTGTTTGCGCGATACACCGCTCGAAAGCGTTCGAGGCGGATTGGCAAAAGCAATGGTTGATCGAAGGCGCGGTGTCTTGAGTTGTTTCCGAGGGCAAGCCGACATCTCGGCGATGAGTCGAAGGCCCGTCATCCGCAAATTCCTTGGAGCAAGGTGGCGGGAATTGGCGATATGTACTACGCCACAGCTACGAAAATGTCGCGGCGCCGATCATGTGGAAGTTGGCGCAGGTCGAGTTTGCCGATATTGCAAGAGGTTTGCCAAGCTGAGCTGAGGCGTGCGCTGCTCGCGGAAGACAAGCAATCAAAGAAGTAGCCCTAGTCTCCCGCTTCCCCTTACCACCCCTCTGCCTTGTAGGCGCCGCGCCGCCAGCGCATGCTCTGGACATTGCGGAGGCCATCCCGCAACGCAGGTCATGGGGAGGAAGACATGAAGCAGATTGGACTCGCGTTTGCGCTTTCGACGCTCCTTTTCAGCACGCTCGGCCGCCAATGCCGCAGACGCCGTCGTGGTTGCCGCCGGCCGACAACGAGCGCTGCCCGTCGAAATGGGGCGCCGGCGACGAGCGCGGCTCCGCCAACCACATGAAGCCGCAGTCGGTGCTCAACGCGCGTCAAGCTGGTCAAGACCGGCGAGATGATCGAGCTCGCCCACGTGCTCAGCGCCGACATGCCGTTCTCCGGCACGCGCCGCTTCGACGTGCACGTGAAGCGCACCTTCATGAACCCGGCAGTCGCAACGAGCGCGGCAGCAACGAGGAGATGGTGCTCTCGGAGATCGGCCAGGTCGGCACGCAGTTCGACGGCTTCGCCCATCAGAGCCACCGCAGCAGCCACTACAACTGCTTCAAGACCGATGAGATCGCGACGCGCGACCGGCTTCACCAAGCTCGGCATCCAGAACGTCCGGCGCCTTGATCACGCGCGGCGTGCTGATCGACGTTGCCGGCTACAAGGGCGTCGAGATGCTCGGCGACAACTACGAGATCACGGTCGAGGACATCGAAGGCGCGCTCGAAGAAGCAGAACATCACGCTTCAGGCCGGCGACGCCGATCATCATCCACACCGGCTGGGGCAAGCTCTAGGGCAAGGACAACGCGCGCTTTCGTGAAACCTGCCCGGGCATCGGCGTGAAGGCGGCGCAATGGCTGCATTTCGCCAAGGATCCGGTGCTGCTCGGCGCCGACAACTGGCCGGTCGAGGTCGCGCCCAATCCCGACAAGTCCTCAGATCTCGCTCCCGGTGCACCAGCTCGCGCTGGTGGTGAACGGCGTGCATCTGCTGGAAAACCTCAAGCTCGACGAAATGGTCGCCAAGAACGTCACCGAATTTGCCTTGGTCCTCCAGCCCATGAAGATGCAGGGCACGACAGGATCGACGGTGGCGCCAATCGCGCTGCGATGATCGGGCCCCGTCCCGCGCGCGGCTGAGCCATGCTCTGCAGGATGATGTGGCCGGCCGTGCCGCGGGGAGGCTTGTGAGGGCCCGATCACATTTCGTGGGCCACCACCTCGTCGCGCTGGGTCGACCGCGCGCGCGATGATCCGATCAGGATCACAAACGGAGATCGTTGCGAGCGTCAGATACATCAGCAGCTTGAAGTCGTTCGCATAGGCGATGATCGCCGCCTGTTGTGTGATCAGCAGATCAAGCAAGGCCCTGCCGGTGTCGGTCGCGCGATTGGAGCATCGCGGAGACGTCCGGCGCCTGCAGGGCGTTGTTGAACGGGGTGACGAATTCGGCGAGATGAGCGTGCATCCGCGTGGTCATGTTGGTGAGCTGGGCGATCACCATCGATATGCCGATCGAGCTGCCGACGTTTCGCACCAGCGTCAGGATCGCGGTTCCTTCGGTGCGCAGGTGAGCCGGGCAGCGTGACGAATGCGACCGTGCTCAGCGGCACGAACACGAGCCGAGGCCGAAGCCTTGCAAGATGCTGGCCATGACGATCGTGCGAGGAGGACGTCTGGTCGGTAAAGCCCGACCATCTGATAGAGCGTGATCGTCGCCAGCGATCAGGCCGGCGAGCACGAGATAGCGCGCTTCGATCGATCTTGAGCAGCCTGCCGACCAGCATCATCGCGATCAGCGTGCCGACGCCGCGAGCCGGCGAGCAGAAATCCGGCCGTCAGGATGGGATATCCGATGACGTTCTGCATGAACGGCGTCATCAGCGCCATGGTGCCGAACAGCACCACGCCGATGACCACCATGAACAGAGCAGCCGGCTGACGAAGTTGCGATCGCTGGAAAAGCTCGAAGCCGCACGAACGGTGCTCGTCGTCGTCAGCGAATGCGCCAGGAAGAAGTAGAAGCCGGCCACCGACGACGATCGCCTCGGCGATGATCTCGGTCAGAGCCGAACCAGCCGACCTGCTCGCCGCGATCGAGCATCAGCTGCAGCGAGCCGATGCCGACGGCGAGCGCCAGGAAGCCGAACCAGTCGAACGCACTGCGCGTTCTGCGTCTTGGTCTCGTCCATGAAGACGAGCAGGCCGAGCACCGTCAGGATGCCGACCGGCAGGTTGATGAAGAACACCCAGTGCCAGCTGTAGTTCTCGGTCAGCCAGGCCGCCGAGCGTCGGCCCCATGATCGGGCCGAGCATGACGCCGATGCCCCAGATCGCCATCGCCGCAGCCGCGCTGCTCGGTCGGATAGACGTCGAGCATCACCGATTGCGACAGCGGCACCAGCGCGGCGCCGAACATGCCCTGCAGCAGGCGGAACGACCACGATCTGCTCGATGTTCTGCGCCAGCGCGCACAGCAGCGACGCGACGCGTGAAGCCGCCGACGCAGACGATGAACAGGCTGCTTGCGGCCGAAGCGGTCGGCGAGCCAGCCGATCCGGCGCCGTCATGATGGCGGCGGCGACGATGTAGGAGGTCAGCACCCAGCTGATCTGGTCGAGCGAGGCCGACAGGCTGCCCTGCATGTAGGGCAACGCCACGTTGGCGATGGTCGTGTCGAGCGCCTGCATGATGGTCGCCGTCATGGCGCAGACCGTCAGCAGCGTGCGGCGCGTGCCGGGCAGGCATGCTGCTGGCGCACGGCGCGCATTCATTGCGCTGTCTCGGCGGCCTCTGCTGCGCATCAGGCCGAGCAGCGACCGCGACCGTGCGCTGGCGGCCGGTGTCGATGTCGACCGTTGACGCTCATGCCGGCGCGCAGAGTCGCGCATCGTCCTCGCCGGTCGTAAACTCGATGCGCACGGGCACGCGCTGCACCACCTTCACCCAGTTGCCGCTGGCGTTCTGCGGCGGCAGGATCGCGAATTGCGCGCCGGTGCCGGGGCTGACCGACGCCACCACGGCCGTGGAACGTGCGATCCGGGAAGCGTGTCGACGCGATCTGGCGACCGGCTGGCCCGATGCTGCAGATGGGTGATGTCGGTTTCCTTCGGATTGGCGTCGACCCACGGCTGCGCGTCGTCCATCAGCGCTGAACACCGGCGTGCCGGCCGTGACGTAGCGGCCCGAGCTGGATGCTTGTCGACCTGCGTGGCGATGCCGGCGATCGGCGCGCGGAGCGACGGTGTGGTCGAGATCGCGCTTGCGCCTGCTCGAGCGCCGCGCGGCCTGCCTGCATGTAGGGCGGGATACTTCTCGATCGCGCAGGTCGGGATTGCCGAGCAGCTGGTTGCAATGCCTCGCTGCTGGCTGCTGCACGCGCTAGCTGCGAGCCGCGACTGCGCCGTGAGCCAACGCCGCGTTGGCGCAGTATCGACGTCCGACCTGCGATCGCGGTGCGGTTCGAGCAGCGGCGCGTTCTTGCGCTCGACGTCGCGCTGCTTGATGCTCGACGCTTGCTGACGCCAGCGTCGGCAAGCGCGATCCGGCGACCGGTCAGGTTGGCTCTTCAGGATTGGCGAAATCGGTGCGGACTGGTGGCGAGCCTGCGCTTCGGCTTGCGCGACGGCGATGCGGAACGGCTCGCGGATCGATCTCCGAACAGTGTCGTCGCCGCATTCGACGCGCTGGCCTTCGCGCACCATGCACGCGGCGACCTTGCCGGAGATGTCCGGGCGTGATGAGCACCTTCTGGGCGCCCACATAGGCGTTGTCGGTCGAGATGTGGCGGCCTCCGGCCCGAGTAGGGGCCGACTGCCCACGATGATCGCGATCGCGGGGAGCAGCCCGAAGCAGATCATGCGGGCGTGCCGCGCCCAGATGCTGGCGATGAACGACCGGGACGGCTGTGTGATGATGCGTCGTCGCGCTGGCGTAAGATTGATTGCGGCCTCAGAAGCCATAACGTTGTTCCAGCTTTACTGATTTCTTTTTGCACGGCCTGTATCGCAGGTTCTCTTTGATGGTCGTGAGGCTTGTGGAGCTGGGCGGACGTCTCCGACTGATCGAGGCCTGCAAGGGCCGTCGTCATGAGGTCCTCGCCAAGCTCGCTGTGAGGCGATCGAGCAAGGGATGCAAGCCGGCGTCAGGAACAGCCGCTTGGCGCGGCGGTCATTCAGGTCTGATCGCCGCTCGATCAGTCCGTTCACGCTTAGCCCATCCAGCAGGCGGGTCAGGCTGATTGGCTGCAGATCGAGCATGTCCGCGAGCTCGTTCTGTTTGAGCCCCTCGAACCGGTCGAGCCGCGCCAAGGACAGCCCATTTGGCGGGTCGGGCCGAAGCTCGCCGCCTTCTGGTCCGCATGGAGTCCGTAACGGGCGAGCTACGTCATTGAGATTAAAAGCGATTTCTCTCTTGGCGGTCGCCGCTATAACTCCCGTTCAGGGCTGTGGTAACGCACGTTATAATAAGCAAGCTTCATTAATTTACTTTTTGCTGCTGCTATTCCGCTTTCGCACCCGAGATCCGGACCACTTCACGCCAGATCGCGCGCTCCTTGGCGGCAAACGCAGCGTGCGCTTCCGGGCGTGCTGAGAGATCGGGCGCCCGCCTGCAGGAAGCGCGATCTCGTCGTCGGCCGGCTGGGCCGCGATGTCTTTGATCGCGACGTTGAACTTGTCGATCATCGGACGCGGCGTGCCGGTCGGCATCACGAAGGCCGCCCACGAGGTCACGACGAAATCCGGCTGCGCCGGCCTCCGCCATGGTCGGCACGTTCGGCAACGTCGGCCAGCGCTCGGCCGAACGTCACGGCAAGCGCGCGCATCTGCCCGCTCTCGATGATGCGAGATGTAGGAGGCGAGATTGTCGATCGCGAAGGTGACGTCGCCGGACAAGCATGGCCGGAATGGTCTGCGCGGCGCCGCGGAACGGCACGTGCACCGCCTTGATGCCGGTGCGGCTCGCAAACAGCGCGGCGGAAAGATGCGGCGAGGTGCCGACGCCGGGTGTGCCATAGGTGATGCCGTCAGGCCCGCGCCTTGGCCCAGGCGATGAACTCCTGCAGCGTCTTCGCCGGCACATGCTGGCTCGGCACCACCGCAACGTTGGGCTGGTCGTAGGTCAGTGACACCGGAACAATGTCGCGCTCCGGATCGAACGGCATGCGCGCATAGAGGAAACTGGTTGATCGCGAAATGGCCGATAGTGGCGGCGCCGATCGTGTAGCCGTCGGCCGCGCTCTTGGCGACGACGATCGATGCCGATGTTGCCGCCGGCGCCGGGCCGGTTCTCGATCACGAACGGCTGCCCGGAAGCGGTCATGCAAGCTGTCGGCATGAGACGCGACAGCACGTCGGTCCGAACGCCTCCTGCCGGGTAAGGCACGACGATGCGCACCGGGTGGTCGAGGCCAGTTGCTCCCTGCGCGGCAACGCAGCGGGTCGAAGCGCAAGGTCGCGGCAGTGCCGCCAAGCACGGTGCGACGCGTAATCGTTCGGCGATGGCCGATCACTGACGGAGACCTCACAGTCAGTGATGCGAATGGCGAAAGGTTAGCGCAGTTGCGGCCGGCCGTCAAGGGGCTCGGCGAAGGAAATGCCCGATGTGCTCGATCAGGCCGAAGGCTTGCCGGCCGAGGGCTTGGCCGGCGATCGCCCTGCGGCCACAGCAACACGCTGGCCGAGGCTCAAGCATCAGGGCAAACCCGATGATATCGGTCAGCGTCGGCTGCTCGCCCAGGAGCAGCATCGACGAAACCACGCCCGATGACGGGCGGGCTGGAGAATACCAAGCGCAGCGACTGTGGCCGGGCAGCCTGCGCACGATGTCGAACCACAGAAAATAGGAAATGCCGGAGCCGATCACGCCGCTGAAGATCATCGCCGGGATGGCGCCCCAGTGGGCCTGCTTGAGATGCAGCGATCCTTCGACGATGGGAAGCAAGGCCCCGATGACGATCACGCCGATGACGAGCTGCCACAACGCAGCGGCCATCGGATCGCCATCGATCTTCGCCCGCTTGAGATAGATAGTGCCGGCGGCCCAGCCGATCGCGGCGCCGCACTGCCAGCAAAATTCCCGTCGGGATCCCAAGCGTTGCGAGTGGATAGATCAGCACGCTCATGCCTGCGAGCACAAAGCGCGAGCGCCAGCGCGCGCACGGTGTTGAGCCGCTCGCCCAGGATCGGGAGCGCCATCAGCGTGGCCCAGATCGGCATGGTGTAGAACCACGATGGCGACGCGCGGGGTCGCGGCACTGATCTGCAGCAAACGGGATCAGCACGCTGAACGCCACGATGTTGAAGAACGAGGCAGCGCACAGATGCGCGAACGTCCGCAAGCGCGGGAATGCGCAGGCTGCGGCCCCTGCAGCAGCGAAAGCGACGTCAAGGTAAGGACGCCGAGCGTGAGGCTCCGAGACCCGCATGCTGAACGGCGGGATTTCATCGAGCGCGATCTTCATCATCGGCCCGATAATCCCCCAGTCCGAGGCACGAGGAGAACGAGGTAGACGCGCGCCTTGATCGCGTCCGCCGGTCCCGGGTCGGGCAGGACGGTCATTTGAACTCGCTGACCAGCTCGGCGACAGGGTGCGTGCCTGGCGGGCGTTGCGAGGGACGGCCCGATCGGCCGAATGGCCTGTTGTTGGCGCGCTTTCGGCGTTCGACAACAGAACGGCAGAATACCGGCAATGCCGGCAATGTCGGACGCTGGTTGGGGGCGAGCGGCGATCCCGTGCAACAAGTCTCCGCGCGTCAGGCACCGGAGGTTGCCCAGTGAAGTTCAGCACCGGGCTTTTTCGGCGCGAGGGCGAAGTCGGGCGAGCGATGCCAGCGCCGACAGCCAGAGCTACCGGCAAGTTCATCGACTACGTGCTGCATGCGCCGAGGAGCTCGGCTATCGAAGAGCCTGTTCGTGGTCGAGCACCATTTCACCGGCATCGAGCCAGGTCTCGGCCTCGCTCAACCTGCTGAGCTTCGTCGCGCGGCGCGCACCAGCCGCCTGCGGCTCGGCACCGCCGTGGTGGTGCTGCCGTGGCACAATCCGGTGCTGCTCGCCGAGCAGGTGGCGACGCTCGATCTGCTCTCGGGCGGCCGCTTCGATTTCGGCGTCGGCAAGGGCTACCGCGACAGCCGAGTTCGCAGGCTTCTGCATCCCGAAGGCGGAGGCGACCGAGCGCTTCGACGAATGCATGGCGATCCTGCGCAAGGCGTGGACGCTCGAAGGCCGCTTCTCGCACCAGGGCAAGCACTGGAATTTCCGCAACATCGTGGTCGAGCCGCGGCCGGCGCAGCAGCCGCATCCGCCGTTCTGGATGGGCGCCGGCAGCCCGGAAGGCGATTCGCCGCGCCGGGCAGCGAAGGCTACAGCAATCTTCTGCTCGACCAGATCGCGCCCGATCGAGCTCACCGATCGAGCGCGTCGCGCGATCTACGCGCCGAGATCGAACGGCAGCGGCAACGCTCTCGACGGCATGCGGGTGGGCGTCACGCGCGCCGTGCAGATCGTGTCGCAACTGAGGCAGAGCGGCGGAACGCCTTTGCGCTGCGGCGCAAGACGCTCTCGGCCATCGGCGCGCTCGCGCGCGCGGCCCAGGCGCGGAGCGCTACCAGAACGCTCAGAGCTTCGCCGACGCGGATCTCGCGGCCGAGAATGCCGCGCTGATCGGCACGCCGGACGAGATCATCAGCGCAGCTGCGCCAGCTCGAAGCGCGGCGGCGTCGAATATGTGCTGCTGATCGACTCGACCGGCGTCGGACCAGACGCTGCGCGCCTTTGCCGAATGAGGTCGATGCCGGAGTTTTCGGGCCGCGGCGACGCCCGCCGCTGCGCACTGACCAGGGCACGTGTACTCATCTGTCGAGGTCGCCTTTGCCCTGTGAGACGTGCCGGAACCGACGCGAATGACCCCATATGCGACATCGGCCTCGCCGAAATCGCGTATCGGATGTTACCAAATATCGGCCCGGGCGACCTCAAACTTCCGTACCTAGCGCAAAAAGCGGCTAGATAGAACGCGGTGTTTTCGGCCTAGGCTCTTTTGCGCGGCTTGGGCTTGGGTGCCAGCTCTTGAAAACAAATTCGAGGCTGTAGCCGTCGGGGTCGAACACGTTGGCGGCATAGTAACGCGGATCGTAATAGAGCCGAGCACTTGGTTTGCCATTGTCGGTCGCGCCCGCCGCGATGGCGGCGGCATAGGCTGCATCGACCTCGCCCCGCGACTTTGCGACGAAGCCGACATGCGCCGCGCGGCTATCGGCAACGCCTAGCCGCAGCCAAAGGATGAAGCGCCCTTGCAGCCGAAGCCCTTGAGATCAGGATGCCCCGGCGGGCCGTCCTTGCCGTCAAAATCGACGCGGTCGGTGATCCCGAGCGGCGCCAGCGCCTGCGCATAAAAAGCGATCGAGCGTTCGATGTCGCTGACCGATAGGAAGACATGGTCAAGCATGGCTAACCCTGTTCGGCAGGCTGCGCAGCAATAGCGCTTCGGCCGCAGTGCCGCCCATTCAAGGAGAGTCGAGAGTGCGGGGCACATCGGCCTGTCCCCACTTGGTCAGATCGTATTCAACCTTCGGCGGCACTTGCGGGTAGACGGTGCGGCTGACGATGCCGTCGCGCTCGAGCTCGCGGAGCTGCTGGATCAGCATCTTCTGCGACACGCCCGGAATAGCTTTCTCCAGTTCGGAGAAACGCAGGGTGCCGCGAGCGAAGAGATGGAAGATGATCACCATCTTCCAGCGCCCCTCCAGCATGCGGAACGCCGCCTCGACGCCGCGCGCCGCCATGTCGGGGGTGACGTCTTCCAGCTTACCTGTAGGTGAGTACCCTACTTTCTTGTGGGTTCTTGCCATTTCCGCAGTATAGCAGCAAATGAGGTCTGTCACAGCGACCAGACGGAGGCCCTCATGGCGACGGGAAGCGACACTCGCGAACTCGCGGGCTACCGGGCGCTCGTTACCGGCGGCACCCAGGGAATCGGAGCAGCCGTGGCGGCGCGGTTGCGCGAAGCCGGCGCCACGGTGCTCACCACCGCGCGGAAACGGCCGGACGCTCTCGCGTCGGACCGCCTGTTCGTGGCTGCGGATGTCGCCACCGCCGAAGGCTGCGCGGCTGTCGCGAGCGCCGTGATGGAGCAGCTCGGCGGCATCGATATCGTCGTCCATGTCGTCGGCGGCTCATCGGCTCCCGGAGGCGGCTTCGCGGTGCTCGACGAGGGCGAGTGGCATCGCGCGCTGAGCCAAAATCTGTTTCCCGCTGTCCGGCTCGACCGGGCCCTGCTGCCGAAGATGCTTGAGCAAGGCACCGGCGTGATCGTTCACATCACGTCGATCCAGCGGCAGTTGCCGCTGCCCGAGTCCACCATCGCCTATGCGGCGGCAAAGGCGGCGCTCTCGAACTACAGCAAGGGCCTGTCCAAGGAGGTCAGTCCAAAGGGCATTCGCGTGGTCAGGGTTGCGCCGGGCTGGGTCGAGACCGAAGCCGCCGTCAGAATGGTCAACAGGTTGGCGAAAGCCGAAGGCACCGACTACCAGGCCGCTCAAAAGGGCCTGATGGCTTCGCTCGGTGGCATCCCGATCGGACGCCCATCGAAGCCGACAGAAGTCGCGGACCTCGTCGGCTTCCTTGTCTCGCCGCGTGCCGGTTCCATCACCGGCACGGAATACGTCATCGATGGCGGGACTGTTCCCCGGCGTAGCTCCATCGCACGCTTCTGCTTGGCCCATCGCGACCTTGCTTTAAGAATTTCATGTCCGCAATGGCGCCGAAAGCGGACAAACCCGAACCGACGTGAATGACCCTGGCTGTGTAAAAACTCGTACATCGGCGAAATGTAGAAAATACAATTCTCCAACACGGTCAGCGCCAGATCTGCGCAGGATGATTTAGCTTCACGATGCGCAATTTTTCCGA
>ERZ1370068.585-contig-10533_pt1 | contig 40384 bp, 68 predicted proteins | sample MGYA00561227_ERZ1370068 | MGnify/ENA primary metagenome ERZ1370068 (study PRJEB38410, sample SAMEA6850437) | metagenome | study: Metagenomic assessment of the ecological functions of the soil: analysis of the soil microbiota associated with the... | reverse complement strand
CGCAGCTTTCTTGCGAGGCCGGCACTCGGCGAAGGCCGGCCGCCATAGCCAGCGCGGCTAGTGGCAGAAATCCTCGCCAGATAGACGAGCACGTGAACATGCCTCGCGTCCCGTAGACGGTCCCGGCGACGCCCGAGCGATTCCAGATGCCAATAAGCGCTACGCCTGTGATCGTCGCCGGCACAGCGAACAACACGATGTAACTGACGTCCGCCGCAACGCCTAACGTTGCCCCAGTTCGACCCTCGCAGTCCTTGAGAATTACACCGAAGGCACACGCGAGCGTGGCGCCAACTGCCGCTAGCATCAAGCTATTCACGATCGCCTGGCCCGATCCGGCCAGCGTGGCACTCATGAATCGACCTGCCAGGCTGCCAGGCACTCAGGCTCGCGATCGGCACAACTAGACCCATGAGCACTGCGCAGGCGATGAGCAGCAGCGCAAGAACGCGCCACCTGGTCGAACGGCTGCAGCTCGCCAGCGGATCCACGCCGAGTGACTAAGTGAGTTGCTCACCGGTGAGTCGCACGGCGGATCCAGGCGACCAGAAGGGACAGTCCCAGTAGCGGGAGAGAAAGCGCCGTTGCGCGGTTGAAGTCGTAAAGGGCGGCGAACGCCGTGAAAATCTCTGTCGTAAACACCCTCACGCGGAGCAACGCAGGAACGCCGAAGTCCGAAATCGCCAGCACGAAAATCTGAAGAGCCGAAGCCAGGATGCTCGGCCAGGCGAGCGGGAGCGTCACGTGCCACAGAACTCGCCCTGAGAAGCGACGAGGGATGCGGCCTCCTCGGAGTCTCGGCTCGATGCCCGCAGAGCGGCCTCGGTCATCAGCATCGATAACGGGTACAAGACGACCGTCAGGACGATCGCGCCTGCAGGAAGGGTGCGCATCCATGTCGAATCGCCAAGTGATAGCCAGGGCGAGCCCAACGACGTACGACGGTAGCAGGGCCGGCGCGGCAAGAAGAATCCGCAGCGCTCCCGAAGCCGGCAGGCCTCGCTGCGCCCGAGGGCGACGCCATGGGCACGCCAAGAACCGTTGACAGCAACGCCGTGGCCCGCACCGAGGACGGCCGTAGCCCGACAGCAAGCCCTGTTGACGCGTCGAGGCTCAAGTCCGCGGACGATGGCTAACGTCCCCAATCGCTTGAACCATTGGACCAACATGAACACAAAGGGCAGGACGCAGAACAGAACGAAAGCTGCACCGGCTGCGCCTACTGCGATCGTTCGACTTGACCGCCATCCCCACACGGGCCGCGCTACAAGCCGAGAATGCCAACGAGTCGCTGGGTCACGTCCTCGACACGTGCGGCTGCCTTTGCGTAGTCGAGAGTCATCGGTTTGAAACTGTCGATGGCCGGAATGTTCTTCGGTCCCGGCACACCTGAATGCAACGGGATTTGCACCGCCCGGATTGAGCCAGCTGGCGTTCGACGTCGGCTGACACTAGGTAGTCGATCCAGCTTTTGACCTTCGGCGGCGTGTGGCGCGTTGGCAATCAAGCGACACCATGTTGGGCATCACCGGCACGCCCCAAACCCTCACGGTCGGGTAATACCATGCCAATAGATCGCCCTTTTCAATCGCCACGTTCACATCGTCAGTGTCCGTCAGGCCTACCTTTACTTCTCCCGCACAACCAGATCTGCACCGCCGAATTGCCGTCGACAATTCGGACGCGATTAGCTTTGAGCCGTCGGAAGAAGTCGTCCATCTTTTCATCGCCCGCGACGGCGCACAGAGCCGCAACGTGAAAGGACTGTCGACCCGAAACGCGGATCGGCGATTGCCGTCTGACCGGCCCACTGTGGGTCGGCCAGGATCGAACACCGAGCGTGGCGCATGCTCCGAGGTCACGGTCTTGGTGTTGTACGCGATGACACGGAGGCGAGCCGAGAATCCGGTCAGAAATGTTCCGGATCCACTAAAACCTCGGGGATCCCGTTGGCGCTCGGCGAGCGGTACGGCGCGAGGACGCCACGAGACTTCAGGACGATCGTGCGAACGGGCTCGTTCGACCAGAAGACGTCCGCTTGCGGCCGACACCTTTTCAGCCAGCAGTCGATTTGCGAGTCCGGTCGACTTCGTCTCCTCGGTGTCGTAGACCGCGTTCACCCTTTACGCCGGTGCGCCGCTCGTACTCGCGTAAAACCGGCTCCGAGAATACCCGGTCCGTTGACACGCACACGGTCACGGTACCGGGCGCTATCTGCAGCTGGTGGTTCGGTCGAGCGACCACAGCCGCTGAACGCAGGACAGCACGCCGAACAAAACGAGCGTGTTGACGCGGAAGCTATTTCTCGCCATAGCTGAAGTCGTCGAACAAGGTCACACTGTCCGGCTTTGGTCCACACACCGACCTTCCCGGCATCCTTGAACGTGCCGTCCTCCCAGTCCAGCACTTTCTTGCCGTCGTAGATCACCGCGAAATGAGTCCCTTGAAATTCCACCCGCAACGCGTGCCATTGGTTGGGCGCCACCTTTACACTCGTGCGCTTCTTCTCGGTTCGGCGCCCGTTGATGGTGTGGTAAATCGTGACGTTGTCTTCGAGCGCGTTGGCTCGGGCAACGTAGTAATTGTTCGCGTCCTTCAGGCGCCACACGACACCGCCGGCCTGGTCTTCTTTTCCCGAGAGGGCCTTGAACTTCACCTCTACGAAACCGTCTTTCACGCTGGTGTCGTTTTTGAAACAGACCGGAGTATGTTGCGACGCCCGACTGCTTCAGCACGTTCGGCTTGCTCGGTGCCGTGTCGTCCCGTTCAATGGTCCACTTTGCGTCACCGCTTCCGGTTTTGGTCGCTGTCCAGCCCGCTGGGCGGCTGGCCGGCCATCGCACTGTCGAAGTTGACGGTTTCAGGTGGTGTAGACGGCACGGCAACTAGCACAACGACAGAGAGGATGACAGCAGACTTCATGGAAACCTCCCTCTATCTATCGCGATGCCTTGGACTTCCCAAGTTGATCGAGCGCGGCCTTGAAACCGGTCGCCAGCTTGTCCGCCGGTCCGGTGCCCCAGTAGTGAAGGAAATAGATCACGCCTGGCTGCGTGTCGAGCATGTGATGATGAATCGCGACGACATCGAGCCCGTTCTGACGGAGCGCTTTCAGCACGGGCGTCACCTCGGCCGGCAGCATCGCGACGTCGCCGGCGATCGCGGCCTTCTCGTCGGTGCCGACGAAGGCCGCCCACGTATTCAGGCCCATCCGGGCGTTGATCGGCGCGCCCATCTCCGTCATCTTGAGATCGTCGCGTCCGACCGTGATCTTGTAGACCGCTCCGTTCTGCTCTCCTTCGATGCCCGGCGATCTGCGCAAGCTTCGCGACCGTCAGCGGCGTGCCAGCCGCCGAGCGGACGGAGCGGGCGGCTGGGTCGCAGGCTTCGCCTGTTTCCCGATGAGGTCGAGGGCCGGCTTGACCTTGCGCGCGAGATCCATCGGCGCGCCATGCCCATGGACGTGCATGTAGAACATGCGCGGCTCGTCCCAGAAGAAGTGGTTGTGCAGCGCCGTGACGTCGAGTCCGTTGTCGAGCAGCGCCGACATGACCGGGTTCACTTCGTCCTGCAGCAGGACGAGGTCGCCCATCATCACGTCCATGCCGTGGCCCTTGGTCATCGCGATCCAGCCGCCAAACCCGAACGGCGTCGGCGTCGCTGACGCCGGCAACCGTCACCGTGACGTCGTTGCGCGGAATGTTGACCTTGAGCACGCCGTCCTTGAAATCGCCCTGTTTGCCAAGGAACGTGAGCACCTCTCTTATACGGTGCCGGCGTCTCCTGAGCGGACGCCGGCCACGCGCCAATTATCGATAACAGAACAACACTGACGAACATTCCAACTCGATGACGCATGGTTTCCTCCTACTTTCTCCGACGCTGATTGCGTCCGAGCTTCCTTTGACGCCTGGACTTGGGCGCATCCACCGCTCCTTCGTCAGATTCGAAAGAGCGCGCGAGCGCATCGAACATCGCGATCCCCTGCTCGAGAAGCGTCGCATCATCGCCATGCAGCGCCCGCAGGCCCTCCACCATCCGGCCGACTGCGGCGGCTTCCGGTGGGTCGTACTTCGTGTCCTTCATGTCGAGGTCGTGGACGATCTGCCCGACCTTCACGATGGCCGGGTTCTTCAGTCGGAAGCGACTGGCCAGCACCTCGAATGTGCACGAATCACCCTGATGACTGAATTCCCCAGTGCACTGTCGAACGGGACGTCTGCGCCTCCCGCGCTGATCGGTGAAAGCAAATGTCGCGTTCGGATCGATGAACCGACGAATGAGCCAGGCCGAGGCCATGCGGTCGACGCCAGGACGCCGCCTGGTTACCCAGCGGCGGCCGTGAAAGCTCGCGGCACTCAATACAGCCTGTGGCGCCTTCCGAACCGGTTGCCGTCCGTCGCCGACACGTTCCAACGCGGCAAGCGAAGCCGCAGTTTCGTGACGCGCCGAGGCGTCGAAGAAGTCGATGCGTTCGATAGCGCTGAACCTCGCGTGCAGCGCGCGAAGCGCTCGTCTGGCTCGTCCGTCCCTTGCCGAACTCAGCCGTCGCCTGGCTTTGCCGCCCGGCACGAGTCGATCGATCTCGGCCTTGAGCGAGCGGTACTCCTGCTCCGCGCGCGCCGAAATTCAGACACGATGTCCTCGGTACCACCGTCGCTGATCGCATCGGCTGCAAAAACCGTCGCCTCGCCGCCAAGCGCGACAATCTCGCTTCGAATCCACTCGAAATCCTCGCGGCACTGCTCGGTGTTCGGCAGCACGTATGACGGAGTTCCTGGCGGGAACGGCGCCGATTTGCTGCAGACGCCGCCACGTCTTCACGCGTGCGTTCGACGAGCGGGTCGGCAGTTGATGTCCCAGCAGAAGCCAGCGGTGATCGGCCACGTTGTAACTAATGTTACGCCCCGCGAACGGTGTCGTCTCAATCCCGCATGAGCTCGACCGGATCGACCAGCCCAGCTCGCCGCGCGGGGACGTATACCGCCAATGCGCTCACGGCCAGCAAGACGAGGGCGACGCCGACGTAGGTCGTGGGATCAGTGGGGCTGATGCCGAATACGAGGCTGCTGAAGAAGCGGCTCAGTGCAAGCGCGGCAGTCAGCCCGATGAGCAGGCCAACGAGCACGGGGCGCAGCTCTTCCACGAAGACCAGCCTGGCAAGCCGGCGACGGCCGGCCCCAAAGGCCGATCGGATCGCCAGCTCGCGCCTTCTGGCACCGACTGAAAACGCCGCAATTGCATACACGCCCATCGCGGAGAGCGCCACGGCCACCTCGCCGAAGCTACTCGAGAAGCCGTACGTTCAAGCGACGCGGATCAAGCGGAGGCCTGCAGGAGGGCCTCCAGCGTGCGCATGCTGGACGTCGCGACATCTGGATCGACGCTGTGCACGGCATTCCGGACCGCCGCCTCGAGCTGTCGTGGGTCATCGCGCGTTCGGACAACCCAATACATCCGTGCCACGAGCAAGCCGCCTGCGACGGCGGCATCTGAAGCAGGGGGCACGCACAGATCGGCCGTCGGGTCACGATCGAGCGTGAACTGTTTGACGTCGCTGACGACCCCGACGACCTCGAGCAACGGTGGGGAGGGGCCGATCGGAAGCCGCAGAGACCTGCCGACCGCTGAAGCGCCGGGCCAATGACGGTCCGCAAAAGTCCGACTCACGACTGCGACCGGACGGCTCGTCACGCTGTCCGACGCCGAGAATACCCGACCGGCGACGACGCGAATGCCCGCAGCCTCGAAATAGCCGGCGCTTACGATCCGGAAATGTGCCTGGGGGACCTCGTCCGGCGGCGGCATGGGTCGATCCGGAAATGTGACGTCCATCGTGCTCAAGAGGCCGCTCAGCGGGAGAAGCGACACCGCACCAACCGCTCGGGACGCCGGCAGCGCAGCCAATCGATCGTTCAGCGCTTCGTAGAACTGGATGATGTCGTCGCTCTTCGAATAGCGCGCCGGCGGCAGTGAAAGCTGCACCGATAGGGCACGCTCGGGCGCAAAACCTGGATCTGACTTGCACGAGCCTCGCAAAGCCTCGTGCCACCAGACTCATGCACACGATCAGGACAGCCGACGCTCCAACTTGCAGCACGACAAAGCCGCGTCGCAACGCAGCCTTGACGGCGGCTACCGGTGTGACTGCGCGTGTCGCTGCCCAGCGAGGCGTGGACTGTGCGTGCAGCCGCCCAGGCCGGGATGAATCCGGCAATCAAAGCACTTCCTGCAGACGACAACGCCTGCGAACACGAGCACACGCCTGTCCATCGTCACTGGCTGCCATGCGCGGAAAGCTCACGGGCCCGAAGGCACGCCATCCCTCAATGGCGGCACGGGCGAGTGCCACGCCGAAGGCACCCCGAGAGCTGCGAGAAGACCGGCTTCGGCGAGGAGTTGACCAAAAATCCTCGCCTTTGATGCGCCAAGGGCAACCACGCAGGGCGAGTTCGGAACGTCGACCGATGGATCGGACCAGCAGCAGGTTCGCGAGGTTGCCGCAACTGACGGCCAGCAGCACCCCCACCGCCGCCAGCAGCGTCCACAGGATCTGATGATAGTCGGCCACGATCTCCGTTTGCAGGGCGTACAGACTCACACCGATCTTCCGTGCGTCGTCGTCCGGGAAATCCTTCTTGAAGCCGGCGTGCGATGGTGTTCAGGTCCGCCCTGGCTTGCGCAATCGTGACCCCGGGCTTGAGCCGTGCGATGACACGCAGGAAGTTTGCGCCACGATCGGTCCGGCGCGGGTCGTCGCGGCAGAGCGATCGGAACGGCGATCTCGGCGTCCCTGAACGGGAACACGAAACCCGCCGGCATCACGCCGACGACGGTGTGACCGGCTCCGTTCAGGTCGATCGTGCGACCGACGATCGTGCTGTCTCCGCCGAAACGGCGATTCCACAAGCCGTGCGTCAGGACGGCAACCTTTCTTGCTTCCGCTTCGTCGCTCGGTTGCAGCGACCGACCGAGCATGGCGCTCGAGCCAATCAGTGGAAAGAAGTCGCCCGAGACTCGGACGCCTTCGAGGCGTTCGGCTTCCCCGGCGCCGGTCAGATTGGCGGTCCAGTTGGTGAACGGCGCGAACCCGTCAACGGATGAAGCGTCTCGTTTGTAGTCGTTCAGATCCGGGATTGAGAGCGGCGCACGGTCGCGTTCGGGTCCGGAGGTTAGCACATCCAGATCAGCCGGTCCGGATCGGCGAATGGCAAGTCCCGAAGCAACACTGCATGAACCAGCGCGAATACGGTCGTGGCGGCGCCGATTCCTATCGCCAGCGTGAGAACGACGAAGGCCGAGAAGGCAGGCTGACGACGACCGAGACGGAGCGCGGCTCCGAGCATCCTGAAGAACGGACGTCACTCTTGTGGAGTGTAATATATGTTACACATTATGTGAAATATATGTTTCACATGTTATGCTCAAGCCGACTCGTTAGAACGAGAAGCCGATCGAAAGTGCGGCGAGATGGTCGTCGGCGCCCGGGTTGGAACCAATAGAAGGTCGCATCAATCTTCGAGAACGAGACGCCCACCAGCGGGCCGCGCTGGATGTCGCGCTCCGTTTGGTATACGCGCGTCCGCTGTGTCACAAGACCCGCGCGCAGCCACTCTGTCGGCCGCACGCTCAGTTCGGACCACATGTAGAAGAACTTGGAGTCCGAATCATTCCAGGTCGAAGACGTACTCCGCTTCGCCGTGACGCCTCGACACGCCAGACCGTGAAGTCGATTTCGGCCCCAGGAATGATCCCGTCCACATCCCCGACCAGCCCTCAATCATCGGCGTGACAGCGAGCTTCACATCCTTCCCGAACTCGAAGTTGACGCCAGCGAAGAAGAGAGCGACTTGCGATCTTCGTACGCGTAGCGCGTCTCGAGATGCAGCCAGTCCCGGTCCGCCTTGAACGTCGGTTGGATGTAGTCGGACTCGTCGGGCAGCATGCCAAGCTCCGGAAATACTCCCGGACCACGCCGGCTCCGGGGCGGCCGAAGCTAGGTGGGGGCTCCTGGCCGAGGGCGGGCCGGGACAACATCACGCCGAGCACGATCATCAGGATCAGTCGCATATGCTATTTTGCATTCTGCCAAGGGGTGGAAATCAATTCATTGAATGACTCGCCTGGCGCGCGCGCAGCATGCCGCCCGCCCATACGCACGGCAAGGCAGTCACGACCAGTAGGAGCGGATACCATCTCGGCCCGAAGGCCGGTCCGGCATTCCAGGTTGCGACAGCGCCAACGGTCGCCGCAACAATTCCGATCGTCCCGGAGAATCAGTGACGTGCGTCATCGGTCGGCGAGCGCCAGGTGCGGCGGTCAAGTAACCTCCGATCGGCGTGATACCACCCTGTAGATCGTTGCCAACACGTACAGCCCGTCTGACATCGCTTGGCCCCATGGAGTGAAAAACGCCGGTCGCAGTGCACGACGACATCCGCTACCCAGCGAAAGTAGTGCGGTCGCGAAGAATCCTGCGGCGACCGCGGCAACGCTTCGACCACGATGGTGCGATACGAGATCTGCCGTCATGGCCGAGCACCAGGCCGCCGGCGATCAGTTGCGGAAAGCACGGCCGCCAGCTTGTCGAGCTTCGCTCTCCCACCCCATGGTGGCAAGCTTCGTCCATTCGTCGCTGTGCATGGCGTCGAACGTCAGGATCATGCGGACGCCGTCAACAATCGGCTGCAGTTCCACCACGGTGGCGATGTCGTATGGGTCGACACCCGGGATGAAATCGGCCAGATGGATGCGCGCCAGCCGGCGCAGGGGCTCGACTTCGGTGAACGTGATGCGGGCTTCATGCGTGAGCGGCATGCCTGCTTTTTTCAAGAACTCGACCTGGGGCGGATCGATCGCGGTCATGGCGTAAAGGAGCTCGCCTCCCGGGCGAAGATCGAGCTTCCGAACCGTGACTGCGAATCCACCGGGACCCCACCACGATTCGATGCCGTCCTTCGTGGTCCACAGCTCCCAGACATCTTGAAGCTCGGCTCGATACGTCCGTTCGAGTTTGATGCGGTTCCCGGAAACGGGTGCACCACTGCTGGCCTTGAGCGCGTCTGTCATGGTTTCCTCCGTGTGCGGCGGGAACGCCGGCGTGCCTGTTGTCTGCGTGCGAGCGCCTCGCCAAACGCGTCGAGACGGCCCTCCACAGCGCTCGGTACTGACTGACCCATACGTTCAGCTCGCGGAAGGGCTCGGGCCGCAGCGAATACAGGCGCCGCGGACCGTCGGGCCTGACCTGAACGAACCCGCCTTCCCTCCAGAATGCGAAGGTGTCGCGAGACACCGGACTGGTGGATGTCCATCCGGCGCGACAAAGGTCGTTGACCGCCTGCTCGCCCGCGAGCAAGGCCTCGACGATCTGGAGGCGGCTTCGGATCGGCGAGGGTCTGAAACATCGCGCCGTGCGTATTCATGCGATATGCACCATGGTGCATATGCATGATGGTGTCAGGGGCAGCCTGCGATCTATATGGCAATCTTGTGGCGCATCGCTGGAAGGCTGGATTCGACCTCCGGTCGACCGCGCTCCCTCGGGCCGGGCGCGGGAAGCCGGCGGCACAGCCGGGTTCTCAATCGCGCCGACGGTCTCGCCCGGCTTTGTCGGCCTGCTCGAGATCTTTTTCCAGGAAGTAGTTCAGAAATGTCCTGATGACCGCGATGGCGCCGAGCTCGCCAATGTCTTTCCAGGTCGGAGAGATGACGCTCCCGATGATGTCGGCGGCCAGCTCGAATTCCAGCCCCGAGCAGGAGCCACATCCCGAACCGCCGCCAGATCGACTTGCGCTCGCCGTGCGTCGCGCTGGGCGTGACGATGATCCACAGCAGCTTGACGAACGACTCGAGCGCACCGTATGCAACGATGATCACCGCCGCCGCTTCGACCAGCAGGCTGATCGTGCTCGCGATCCTGGCGAACAGTTCCTCCATCGGTGTTCCTCACAGCGACTATAGCGGAGTCAAAAGGATGTTGCGCCATTGCCTCTTGGTGCTACTCGTGGTTCTTGACGGGCGCGAACGCGTCTTTTACGGCAAGCTCGACAATTGGAAGGAGTGGATTAGCATCCGGCGAGCGGGCGGGACACCGTTGAGAGAGCAATGCGCCAAATCATGCCGGGACATCTATCAATCGTGCTCATCGCAGGCTTTTTCGCCGTCTCGAGTTGCGCGAGGACACGTGCCCAAGCCGGCGGGTATCGCCCCCGGGACGCCTTACGTGTCGTGGGTCTTCATGAGCGGCGATCGCGATAATCCAGATCGCAGTTCGTCTGCCAGTCCACCCCTGCGAGCGAATGCGTGATGCCCGTCAGCAGCCCGGAGAATCAGGTCTTTTCGGACCTCTTTTTCTACTATCACGGCGCCGGCGGCGGACGAAATATACCGGCTCGATTCAGATCCGGATTCCTTCAAGGATCGCCAGATGCCCATAAGTCGCGGTCAACATCACGGCAAAGAAAGGGCGGGATCACGAACATGAGCGTGCTGGACGCGGTCACGAGCACGCCTGGCACTTATGACGTGACCTTCGACGTCGTCGCCACGTCGGTCGAGAACGGAAGACGTCAACCGATTCGAGATCGAGGTGCCGGTCGTGGTCGATGTGACAAGCAAACGCGAACGGCCGTTGTCGACTCGCTTCGACGCTATAAGATGTCTGAACTGGCCCATCAATGGCGCTGAACGCAGCCGAACCCCTTTACGAGATCATCGAAATCATCGGCCGCGGAGGCATGGGTGAAGTCTGCCTCGCCGATGACGTGATGCTCGACCGCAAGGTGCGTCGCTCAAGTTCGTCGCGGCGCCGCACGACACGCGACGGTTTGCAGCAGCTGCTGGGCGAGGCGCGCGCCGCCGCCGCTCTCGGATCATCCGTTCATCTGCTCGATTTACGAGGTCACGACGCACAACGGTCGCCCCTGCATCGCCATGGAGTACGTCCGCGGCGAGTCGCTCGAACGGCGGCTGCGCGGCGGGCCGCTGCCGCTCGCCGAGGCCCTGCGCGTGGCCGAAGAGATCGCCGAGGCGCTCGACGCAGCGCACAAGCGGCTGGTCGTTCACCGCGACCTCAAGCCGGCGAACGTGATGCTCACCGAGGACGAGCCACATCAAGGTCATGGACTTCGGGCTGGCGGCGCGCCTGTCGCACACCGACGCTGGCGGCCAGGCGCCGACCATGACGATCGAGGTCTCGGAACCCGTTCGAGGCACGCCGGCCTACATGGCGCCGGAACAGATTCGCGGCGAGCCGGCCGATCGCCGATCCGATATTTTCGCGTTCGGCATTCTGCTCTACGAGGTGGTCTCGGGCACCAATCCGTTCAACCGCGGCTGCAATCAATGCCACGCTGGCCGCGATTCTCAGCGATCCGGCCGCGACGCTCCACGATAAGCTGCCGGCGATTCCACCGGCGCTCGAAGCCCTGCTGGTGCGGCTGCTCGCCAAGGATCCGGCCGCTCGACCTCAGTCCTTCGGCGACGTCCGCAGCGCTCTGCGCCGCCTGTCGGTCGAAGTGTCTCCGTCGGGCACGTTCGCGCCGCAGGCGGTCGTCGATCGACCGTCGGCCGACACCGGCGCCGGCACTGATTGGCCGCGACGCCGAGCGGGCGCAGCTGTTGCAGAGCTTCCATCAAGCGAAGTCCGGCCGCGGCAGCCTGATCCTGCTGCTCGGAGACGCGGGTATCGGCAAAACCCGATTGGCAGAAGAAACCCTCGCGGCTGCGCGGCAGCATCGGCGCGTCAGACGCTCGTCGGCCGATGCTACGAGCAGGAGGGCACGCCGGCGCTGATCCCGCATCATCGAGAATCCTCGAGGAGGCCTCCGGCTGATGCCCGCCGCAGCGTTTCGGCCAGGCAATTGGTGCGAGCGCACCGGAGCTGGCGAAGCTGATGCCCGAGCTCCACCGCCTGATCCCAGACATAACGGCGCCGCTGGAGCTGCCGCCGCCGTTGCAACAGCGGTTCCTGTTCACGAATGTCCGGGAGTTCTTCACCCGCGGAGCAGCGGCTGACGCCGCTCGTGATCTTCATCGACGATCTGCAGTGGGCGGACGAGATCGACGCTGCAGCTGACGCAGCACCTTGCGCAGCAGCTCGCCAACCTCCCATCCTCTTCGTCGCCGCATACTCGCGAGGTGGAGGCACACGCCAGCGGCCGCAAACAAAGGTCGGCTCCACACATCTGTCGACCGAGTCCGGGTCAGAGCATTCCGGCACCGCACAGCAATCAAGGCTGCGCTCGATCAGCTCGTCGGTCAGCGCTACGCCCGTGCGATTACGCTGCGCCCGTTGAGCCAGCCAGAAGTGCAGGGGTGCTCGCAGCACTCGGACAGCCAAACCCTCCGGCGACGATCGTCCGAAAGTTCGCCGATCACACCGGCGGGAATCCGCTGTTCATCGCCGAGCTGTTCCGGCACTTGAAGGAAGAAGGCCGGCTGTTCGACACGCGCAATCACTGGACACGCGCCGCTCGACTTCGACGATGTGGAGGTCCCCGACACCGTCCGGCATCGTGCTGGAGCGCCGGTTGCAGCGCGTGTCTGCCGGAAACCCTGAACGTGCTGAGAGCCGCGGCACGTGATTGGCCGCCACTTCCGAACCCGATCTGCTCGAAGATGTGGCCGAAATCGACAGCGACGACATTGATGGCGGCGCTGGACGAGGCGGAGCAGACCCGCATCCTGAAAGGCCCCTCTGGAAGACGCGACGTCACGTGGCGCTTCGCCCATCAACTGATCTGCCGAGACGCTGACCGCCGGCATCCCTCACCTGCGGCGACAGCGGCTTCACCTGCGCGTAGCCGACGCGATGGCGCAGCTCGACCGGAGTCCCGCGTCTGACTATCCGGGATTGCGCATCATCTGTACTGCGCCGGCCGCCTGGCTGATCCCGGCCGCACCTGCCCGCGCGCTGATCGCGGCGCGCAGATGCCGCGCACGTCGTATTCGCCACCGAGGAAGCGGTGGAACACTATCGCCGGGCGCCTCGAGGTGTTGCAGGACATCGAGCGCGGCTACGACGCGAGCGGCTTTCGCGTGCAGGAAACGTCTCGCGGATCTGCTGGCATCTGCGGGGTGATCGCGCGGCGGCGATGGAGCACTACGAGCAGCGTCGGCGGCAGGCCGCACTGCACGGTCGGCGGTCGATCAGGCGCGCATCGCCCGGAAGATCGGCGACGCTCCATTGGCAGGCCGGCGATCGGACCGAAGCGATGGCGGCGTATCGCCAGGCGCTGGCGTCGCTTTCGGGTTCAGGAGGCGCATATCGAAGCAGCGCCACCTCTACCAGGAGCTGGGACTCTGCCGCATTCCGCAGCGGCGACAACGAGAAAGCTCTCGAGTGGTCGGAGCGCGCGGTGCAATCGGCCGAGCAGCGCGCTCGCCGAGCCATCGGCCGGGGCGCTGACCCGAGTTCGCAAAGCCGCGACCACGGCAATCGCACAGGCCACCAACACCATCGGGGTCGCGCTGGCACGATCGGTCAGCTCGACGCCGCCCGCGAGCGCATCGAGCGCAGTCTCGGCGCCGCGCGGGACCGCGAACTGCTCGATGTCGCCTGCCGCGCCTACGCCAATCTCGGCGTGCTTTACAGCTCCGTCGAGCCGCAACGTGCGATCGACGTGTCGCTGACGGGACTCGAGCTGGCGTCGAAAATCGGCGCCCCGTCGCTCCAGTCCTATATCTATGCGAACCTCGCCGCGGCGTACTGCGCGCTGACCGAGCGCTGCGAAACAGAGAGGCCTTCAAGCGGCCGAGGCGCGCCGTGACGATCGACCGCGAGCTCGGGCAGCTGGACCATCTGGCCGTTCCGCTCATCGTGATGGCCCAGATCCATCAATGCCGCGGCGAGCTCCAGAAAGCAGTCGATGAGTATCACGAGGCACTCGCGCTCGCCGAGAGGATCGGGGAGCCGCAGCTGATCCTCCCGTGCTACGACGGTCTCGCCACGATCCACCTGGATCGCGGCGACCGTGTTCAGGCGGAGGCACTCATGGCGAAAGCCCAGCAGCTGTGCGAACGGACCGGCCTCGATCCCGATGCGCTGCTCATGCTCCCGTTCCTGTGTTGACGTAATCGAAGTTAAGCACCCGCAGGCATTATGCTCATTCGAAAAGGTGGTCATCATGACGCAACCAGGCCAGACGCCGCATTCAGCCGGGCGAGCAAGCGCCCGACTTCGCCATACCGGCCGTGCACGAGGATCGAATCATTTCGTTGGCGGATTATCGCGGAAAGACGCCGCTGCTGCTCGGGCTGTTCAGGGGCCTGTACTGCCCGTTCTGCCGGCGCGCGCTGGCCCAGATGGCCACCTCGTCCGATCGGTTGAAATCCTCGGTGTCGATTGCCTTGCCATCGTCGGCACCGACCTCGATAATGCGCGCGCTCTACTTCAAGTTCAGACCGACGCGCATGGCGCTCGGCGCTGATCCAAGTCTGAGCGACCCATCGCTCGTACGGCGTGCCACGGCCCGGAGCCTACGCCCGGACTTGATGCAAGCCATTGCGCAATATTCACATCAACCCGACTGGAGAGCTCCCTGCGCCAGCTGCCAATGCCCGCCGCCGGTGCCGCTCTCAACGCGCTCGGACGGCTTTCAGCCAACGCCGGCCGACCAGCGGGATATGGAATCGACGTTTACGCAGTTGAAGGGCCAGTTCCTCATCGACCGCGACGGCGTCGTGCAGTGGGCCCACATCGAATGCCAAGATGGCCTCTCCGGTCTCAGCAAGTTCCCTTCGCACGACGAACTGATTGACGCCGCCAGCCGCGTCATCGGCGTGCTGCGTGGTGTAGGCATTTAGGAAAACACGTCAGGGCTGAAGCGGCTAAGGGCGGCTCGTGGCTATTCCTCGGTTGCTGCCATTCTACAACCGCGCGGTTGCAGACCCGCGCGGGTTCTGCAGCAGCGGCTGCCCATGAAGCACCAGTCGTCAGTTTCTCGGGGCAACCATCTTCGTGATCCGGCCGACGGCCGGTGTCACCCGAGTACAGGTTGCCCTGCGGATCCATCGCCATGTAGTTGGATTCGACGAACTGCCCCTCGCCCCGGCCGCGGTCCGTTGCCGATCGCGCCGAGCACGTTGCCGTCCCAGTCGATCTTGAAGATCTGACCGTCCTGGCCGGTCGCCAGCCACAGCTGCTTGTGCGGATCCACGTAGAGCGCGCAGGTGAGGTTTCGCATCTGAATCGTCTTGATGAACTTGCCGTGCGCGTCGTACACGACCGAGCCGATACTCTTCGCGATCGGCGATATACGTTCGCCGTTGTCGGGATTGATGGCGATGCCGTGGACCATGCTGAAGTGGCCCTGGCCGGCGTGGTTGCCGAACCACTGGTTGATGAACCTGCCGTTCTTGTCCAGATGCAGGACGCGCGCGGCGCCGATGTTGTTGGTCGGTGACTTGTCGGTGTCGTTCGGGACTCTCGTTCGCGTGACCCTCGCCGATATAGATGTCGCCGTTCGGCGCGAACGCGAGGTGCAGCGGCTGCCAGAGCAGCCGTTGTCCCTTGGCTTCGTCCCAATCGCCCCGCTGCCCCCGCACGCCGATCGTCATCAGGAGCTTTCCTTCGGGACTGAGCTTCATCACGGTGTCGCCGTTCTCGTCGCAGATCCAGATGTTGTCCTCCGCGTCGATAGCCATGCCGTGCGCCTTGTTCTGGTGGCCGATCACGCTCATCGCCAATGGCGCGAACCAGCTTGTGATTCTGGTCGAACTCGAACAACTGCGGGTTGCCGGCGGCGTTCCGCTGAAAGGCGAACAGGTGTCCTTTCGAATTGATCGCAACCGCGGCGACACCGCCTCCCCTTCCGGCAAAGCAAACGGATACGCGTGAGGTGAAACCCAAATCCGGCTTGCGCACTTCATGAGGAATGATGTCGCGCTCTCGTCCCCACGCACAGATCGGCGATTGCCTGCAGCGGCTCAGCACCCTGATAGCCTGATTGTTGCGGTCCGGCGGCCGGCGCCGCTGTTTGAGAAAACGACAGCGCCAGAGTGACAGAAGGGCAACCGCAGTCGCCCTCGAAAAAGCCTGTCTTCCGCATTTCAACCCTCCCGTCAGCGCTTTGAACTCTTCTTGCGCGCCCTCGTGCTCTTGCGAGCACTCACTGTCTTGCGAGCCTTGCGGATCGGAAACAAACGTTCGACCAATGCTCGGACGGATACATGAACGACACTGGACGCGTTTCATCCTGGCTGCCGGCGACGATGAAGCCACGGACCGACATGGCGCTATCGACGACGGGGGCCCCGCTCGACCCGGGCCTGACCAGTGCGTTGAGAGACGCGAGGTTGCGCACCTCGTCCGATCGGTGCGATCGCGGTCCTGCTGACTCTTTCAGTGACCTGTCCGGTGCTGATTCCGGTCTTGCGTTCCGGCCGCGACAGCGATCTGAACCACGTCGCCCGGTCGAACTGAATCAGTGTTGAGACGCAGGCCGGGAACCTTGACCGACTCGGGGACCTCGAGCAGCATCGGACCAAAGGGGTGGGCTCGATCGGTTCGAAGCACGCGCGCTTTGAAGCGCTGATGGTCTGCGGCGAGAAGACTCAGTTCCCGACCCGCGCCCAGGAGTCCATCAGCAGCAAACGCATCGCACACGATGATCCGAGGGGCTGGCGAGAGGAGGAAGGCCGTCGAGCTCGGCGTCCCATCGGGGAGCAGGACCGAGCATGACCGACGCGAGCACATCGTCCAACGCTTGACCGCCAGTCGGCCGCGGGCGCCGGCACGAGAGACTGACGCCCTTTCTCGGTTTCGGCAACGCTGGCGTTTCCAGTTGCAAGGCCCGAGCGAGCGCGGGAAAGAACTCTTTCAAACGCCACTTCTGGCGCGATCACTGTGCGCATGGTGTCGTTTCCGGCGAGATGATCGGGAACCTGCTGTGGATGTGTGAACCACAGCGCGCCGCCGGTCGATTGCGCCAGATCGCGAATGCGCTCGTCGCGCAGGCTAGTGCCCGACGACGAGGACGTCCCGACCGGCGACCGCCGGCTTGAGTGCGTGGCGAAATCTGGGTGAGAAAATCGTCCATCTCCTCCACCGTCCAGGCCATGAAGCGCTGGAAGAGATCGCCATGGAGCTTGACGATTTTGACCCGGGACTCTGGCTGCCGAGCAGCAGGTCCAATCGGTCAGGTCGGATGACGCCGTTCACCATCAGCAGATAGTCCCGCCGCCACAACCGCGCGGCCGCTAGGGCATCGTCCAGCAGCGGATCCATGTTGGTCGTGAGGACGAGGTCGAAGTAGTTCTGCGCACACAGCGTCAGCGAGCGCTTGATATCCCGACGTGACTTCGTCGGGCTTGCGAGATTTGAAGGAACTCCGGAAGGTAGCGGTATCGCTCGGCGGCTGTTGTGCCGGCGATATATTTCACGAACGCGCCGAAGTCCGGAACGCCGAAGAACGCGAAGAGATCCTTCATCGCCCCGATACCGGCGTCCACGGAAGCGCCTGCCCCAAGCAGCAGGACTGGAGGTTTGTCGCCGACCGTGCGGCGTAGTCGCAAGTCTCTCACCAGCTCTGCGAAAGTGCGAGGAACCATAGCCGCATGTCGTGCGGACGCGCAGGAACGCTACGGGGAGCCGCGCGAGCAGGCGGATTGTAGCACTCAGATCGAGCATCCCGCCGCGGTATGATTCCTTGCGTCGAGCTGATGTTTGTTCTCAAACAATTTGTCAAAGCGCTCGTCCTGCCTCCGCTCGTGTGGATGTTTCTTCTCCTGGTGGTCCTTATCTGGTGGCGCCGACGCTGGGCATCGAGAGACTCCTCCTCGTCACGTTCTGCCTCATCGTCGTGCTCCACAGCGGGATTTGCGGCTACCTGCTCCGCTATCCTCTCGAGTCACGCTACCCACCGCTTCTGGAGCCCACGAAGGCCGGGCCCTACGATGCCATCGTCGTTTTGACCGGCAGCGTCGATTCCCGCTGGAGGCCTGATTCCGTTTCCCAGCATCGACGGAGGCGATGTTTCGCCGGCTCGAGGAGGCGTGGCGGCTGTATCGCATCCAACCCAAACCGATCATCGTCTCGGGCGGGCACGTGAATCCGTTTACGCCCGACCAGGATGAAAACAAGATCGGCACGTGATTACCTGATCGGCATGGGGCGTGCCGAACGATCGATGTGATCGGCGAAGATCAATCGCCGCGACACCTTCGAGAGCGCCGTGCAACGTGGCCAGGCTCCTGCGCGAGAAGGGCTGGAAGCGCTACCTGCTCGTGACGTCGGCAGCCCACATGCCGCGCAGCATGCTCGCCTTCACCGCGCGGACGCCGGAGCCGAATCCCCGCGCCGGCTGACTTCACCGTTGGGGGAATTCAGCTGACCTCCTCCTCGACGTTTTCCCAGCGAGAATGACGCCCGAGGGCTCGTGGCGGTCGGTGCACGAGTATCTCGGTCTCGCCAACTACTACTGGCGTATTCGGTTTCGAAGGGATGTAGGAAGCCTGAATTAGTCAGTATTTCGCAGGGATAAGGAGACTTTCGGATGGCGTCCTGTCTGCCGGTGTCGGATGAATCAGCGCGACGGCAGCCCGCTTCTTCATGAACTTGCACCGCAAGCCTCCCAAACTCAAGCCAGAACACTGGCGGTGACCGTCGGGTAGCAGCGCGGCACTCTTTTGCGATTTCTCCGCCGCGAACATTTACGACTTTTGACGCGATCCTGGCACGACCTCCTGAATGAAGGGACGTGGTGTGACCCAACGGCCGAGTCAGCCGCAACGGAACAAAGCCCGCGTGCTGCTTTTCCTCCATGCGGAACCTTGCTGCGCCACGTCGCCCGATGCGGAGACTACGAATTCGAGGATGTCATCAGCAGTTGCGACGAAACCGGATGTCTGTCGCGCCTTGTCCCCCAAGACCTGTCGACAACCGAGTCGTGCGATACGTCGGCAGAGTGCTCGGGCGCGGACGATTGATCGACGGCGTCGTCCGTGTGGACGAGAAATTGCGATCTCTTTTGCCTTCTGCCGCAGCACGCCGTACGATCTCCGATTCTTGAATCGCATCACGGGACTGCAACGAGAACTGCCGACGTAATCGGTCTGCGTGATCTCCGGAGCTCTGGCCGAACAAGATCTCCCGAAGTTCGCGAGCACCTGAAGGTGCTCGGGCGTTTCGATCATGTGTTCACGAATGCTTCAGACCAGCGTGGGACCGATTGAGAAAGCGACCGGGCGGCCCTGCCATTTCCTGCCAATGGGAGTGGACGCGCTGCGGTTCGCGCCACTCCCGGAGAGTCCGGCGCGCAACATCGACGTATACAGCATGGGACGGCGGCCTGCAGAAGAAGCATCGCGCGCTCCTCGGAGTCGGCGGAGCGCGGCGGATGTTCTACGTCTACGACACGACGGCCAACTTCGATGTCATCGATCCCTGGAGCACCGGACTCTCCTGGCGAATCTGATCAAGCGCAGCCGGTTTTCGTCACCTACCCAGCCAAGTTCGATGTCCCGGCCGAAACAGGCGGCACCCAGGAGATGGGCGCACGCTACTTCAGGGGGCGGCCGGCGGTGCGGTCATTGATCGGCATGCCACCGCGTTGCGCCGCCTACGACGACTCGCTTCGATTGGCGGGATGCCGTCGTTGCCACGCCCCGCGATCCCGCGCAGATAGCGTGTCCCTCGTTGCGGAACTGCAGGCGCAGCCCAATAGACTCGCCCAGATACGGCGCAACAACGTGTCAATTCGCTCCGACGTCACGACTGGGTGTATGCGGTGGCGTGCGATCACCTCGACCAGGTGGGTCTGTCGGTGACGCAGAGGTTGGTCGAGCGTGAAGCGCAGCTCAACAGCGCGGCGAGCCTGGTGACCGCCGATTCAAGCTTGCCGCGAGCCAGTTGAGAAAAGACTTTCCAGCTGATCTTTTCACCGGCCTCAGTCGATCTCGCGATGGCGTGCGACCATCACCCTTCGGAGAGATTCAGGTCGACGCAGCTGAAGTGTGGAGATCATCGCGCTGGAAGCCTGCCCATGCGGCGAGGCAAGGTCTGCCGGGCGCTCCTTGGCGAGACAGAAGCTTCCCGCTGAGATGACCGCGCTCCGGTTGAGGAAGGAACACGACGAGCGCCGTTGCTGGCTCGACGGTCACGTCCCGTCCGCTCTCGAAGATGTCAGCTCGCACCACGGCAACCACCGCCTTCCCTCTTCCGATGCGATCATCTCCTCCGTCATCGCCGTCCTCACAGGGCCGGGTGTGATGGCGAAGACCGAAATCCCGTACTCGCGGAGCTCCGACGGCGAGGTGCTCCGTGAATCGCATCACGCCGTCTTTGCTGACGTTGTGCCAGACATGTACGGAATGCCACTTCTCCAGCCCCGCTGGCGACGTTGATGATGCGACCGTGCCCGCGAGCCAGCATGCCTGGCAACAACTGCATTGGCAGCACAAGAACGTGCCGCGGAGGTTCACCTCCAGGACACGACCACCACCGTTCCGGGTCTACCTGCCAGGCTGGGCCAATCGGTCCGCCTACGCCAGCGTTGTTCACGAGTAAGTCAATCCGCCCAAACGTTCGCCTCGACGGCTCTGACCGTTTCAGCGACATCCTGGCGGTACGGCTACATCCGCTCTGAAACGCCTGAGCGCGTCCACCAGCGGCCTCGACCTGCCGGACCGTTTCGGCAAGCTCGTCTTCGGTTCGGGCAACAACGGCCACCGCCATTCCGGTAGCCGCAAGTCCGAGCGCAAACGCACGGCCGAGGCCTCGTCCTCCGCCGGTTATCAGAGCTGTTTGACCGTTCGAGTTCTCGGACATCAACGCGCCTTCAGGCAGTCACGAACGTGCCATGTTGTCGGCGTAAGGCTGGAAAAACGTGAGGTAAATCCACCTTGATGGCTCAAACGTAAAGGGTAAGCAGGAGAGAGCGTTACGTCGCTCGAGGACAAACCGATATGAAGACACCGAAACGCCGGGCCATTTCGCCGCCTGAGTGGGGTCATCATCGATGGCGGCTGCCATGTCCGGAGCGACGCTGGCCGCCATGACATGTGGATTGAGCCTGGGACGTTCTCTCCGGACACCGGCCAGATTGTCGGCATACGGCTCAGAGTCGGTCAGGATCTCCTCGGCGATCCACTGCCACGCGATCCCGAGGCTCATCAATGAGTTCGTGGTGCAGGATGCAACGGGACGCCAGCCGCTCGTTGGACGCGACGGCTCCGACCCGGCGGGATACTTTCGGATTGCCACGCCAGGGCTGCTGATCATCGGTTATCGCAGCAACCCCAGCGCGATCGAGCAGACGGCCGACAAGTTCAATCAATACCTGAAAGAAGAAGGGCTCGAGGGCATCGCCGCACTGCGAGCTCAGCGAAACCAGACCGGCGCCAAAGCTCGTGAGCTCTTTGCCCGGTGCGCCAGGAGCCTGTTGGTTTCGGGGCCGCCGAGCCAAGGCACAGGGCGATCGGTGCGCTCGGCTTCACGCTCCGAACTGGTCGCCGAGCGAAACCCATACGCCCTCAACGCCGGCCAGGAAATGCCTGTGCGACTGATCTACGAGAACCGTCCGCTCGAGAGGTGCTCTCCGTCGTCGCGATGAACCGTCTCCACCCGTCGGAGAAGCTGACGGCTCGAACCGACGAAGCCGGTCGAGTCCGCTTCAAATTGCACCAGAACGGCAGTGTGGCTGATCAAGGCCGTGCACATGGTCGAAGCGCCGGCGAGGCGCCGAGTGCCGGTTGGGTCAGCTACTGGGCGTCGATGACATTCGAGCTCAAAGACGGCCCGGGACGTGTGTCGTGAAGCACGTCCTCTATTCTTCTACCGCAGTTCGCGCTGGCGATTCTGGTGCTTGCTTGCGCCATCCCCGTCGCCGCGCACGAAATTGGCACCACGCATGTGTCCGCGCTGGTTGAGGACGGCCGCTACGACATCGAAGTGGTGACCGATGCGGCATCGCTCGCTGAGAAGCTGGACAGCCTGGCCAGGACCTCGAAGCGCCGGAGGATCACCCGCTTCGACAACCGCCGCAGCTATACGATGATCATCTCGCTGCGCTCGATGACATCTTCCGGCAGCGCGTCACCGTCAGGTTCGACGATTCGGCCGTTCATCCGAACATCAGCTACTCGGTCTCGCCAGCCGTGGACGACACCTCGCCCATCGTGGCGACGATTCGACTCAGTGGCGACGCATTCCTCACGACGCCCGCCAGTTCACCTGGAGCTATTCGTGGACGTTTGCTTCCTACGCCTTGACGTTCCAAGAATCATCGGTCCGACGATCCGATCACCGTCTGGCTCGAGGCGGACAGGCGAGCTCGCCACAACCGCTCACGGCGCCGGCGGCTCCGGTCAGCCGCATCGAGACGGCGTGGCGCTATCTGGCGCTTGGCTTCACACACATCGTGCCGCATGGACTCGATCACATGCTCTTCGTGATCGGCATCTTTCTTTTGAGCGGCCGGTTGCGGACCGTGTTGTGGCAGGTGAGCGCTTTCACGGTGGCCCACTCAATCACACTCGGTCTCTCAGCATTTACGGCGTGATTACCGCACCGCCGGCCATCGTCGAACCGTTGATTGCGGTCTCGATTGCCTACGTGGCGATTGAGAATGTCGTGGTCAGGAACTGAAGCCATGGCGGATCGCGCTGGTCTTCGCATTCGGCCTGCTTCACGGCATGGGCTTCGCCGGAGCCTTGAAGGAGCTCGGTCTGCCACGATCAGAATTCTTGACAGCTCTCGTGACCTTCAACCTGGGCGTGGAGACGGGTCAGCTCGCCGTCATCGGTGTGGCTTTCCTGACTCGTGGGATGGCAGTGCCGCAATCGCGCATGGTGCGCGGCCGCATCATCGTCCCCGCATCTCTCGCGATTGCCTGCATTGCGGTCTACTGGACGGTGGAACGAAGTGGCTTCCGCCTTTAGCCCATTGATCTTCCGGCTGTAGCCGGAAGATCAGTCCTGGCTGAAGCCGGAAGCTACGGTAGCTTCCGCCTGCAGCGGAGAGAGGGCGGCCTACGAACTACTCGGCCGACTTGTTGCTTTCGAGTCTGTCGTCTTTTCCGCGACTCGCGCGGCAGCAAGAATGCCTTCGAGCCCCGCATTGCCCTCATGGCACGCGTAGCCGTAGACAGGCTGCGATTCGTCTCGCGTCAGCTGCATCCCGAACGTCCACGGCCGGACCCACGTGTTGGCATCTTCGGAACGTGATCGACCAATCGATCACACCCGCGCGTACCGGCTTGAAGCGTTCGACCGTCTTCAATTGTGCCGACGCGCCGCCGAAGGCGGACTTCTCGAGAAATTCGTCGTTTCGACGACGAGCGTGTCCCCTTCCAGTGGCCGCGAGGATCGCCCATATACGACGGCAGTTTGTCGGAGACATGGTGCCGGCTGTCCAGCGGGATGAGCCGCGTCTCGTGAACCATCTGCGTGCGAATGGCAACCCAGCCGGGGCCGCTGGACGATCTGGTACGAGGATTGCCATAAATGGCCGGCATCATCGAGCCGGGAAGCCCGATGTGATGCACCGGACGTGCAGGGTCAGATCCTCCGGGACCATCGAAGGGCCCGGTGTGATGCCCCATCCCCGCCGCGGCGAGCCGCGCGGACGGCGGCGGCTCTTTTCACAGCCTCTGGAGTAAAGCGCAGGCATCTGGCCATCGGGCGGATCCGAGATCATCCACGCTCGACTGTTCTTCGCGTTGTAGTTCTCGTGCCCAATGCGACGGTCCAGCGCCGGTGTCGTTGTCGGAGGTCCCGCCGATGACAATCGCCGTGCGCTCGGTCTGGAGCGATGCCGCTGTTGCATGAGCTTCTCGAGTTCAGCAGGCGTCACGTCCTTGAGCGACTTTCCAGCAAACTCCGCCGGCCGCTGCATCGGAGTTCCACTCTCGTTGCTGTTCGAGTACGTCCCTTGAAGATCCGGGATCGCCCCAGGGCGTCCGAGCAACCGCTGAAGTTTTGGTGGTATTGGTCGAGCCAGGCGCGCCTGCGCCTGCGCAACACCAGAGGAGATCCCGAGAGCCAACACGGACGCCAGCAACATCAGGACGGGCGATCAGCCGAGACAGTTTTCACCACTCCTTCGCGAGAGAGACCTGACACTTCAGCAGCCGGGGCTGCCGCTCTTCACGCGAACTTCCGTTGCCAGCCGCTCTTCGGCGCGCGCAGCGAGCGGGATGTTCGGCACGGCGTGATTTCCTTCATGGCACGCGTATTCGAACATCCCATAGCCCGGGTCGCGCCTCAAGGGAAATGCCGCGCCCACGGCCCGCGTCCACGTTTTCGGATCGTTGACCGTCACTTCGTACTGGATGGTGTCGGGGCCCGTAGCGGGTGAAGCGTTCGACGAGCTCCAACGCATCGCTGGTCATGAGGAGGTTGCCGTTCGCTTGAGCTCCGGTCTTGCCGTTGAAGTTCGTGGTTTGCACGACCAGCGTATTGCCTTCCCAATGACCCCGCGGATCGCCGAGATACGAGCGAATCGCCGACGACACGTGCGGGCGGCCATCCAGCGGAATGACCCGCGTTTCGTGAATCATTTCGTATCGGATGACGACGTAGCCGGGCATCTGAAAAATCTCGTTGCCGTTGTTGTAAGATGACCGGAAACGTCGAGCCGAGCACGCCGCGCGTGATGCAGCGATCGTGCGGCCCAAGGTCGTTGTAGTCGGGTGAAACCGCTGTACGCATGACGTAGCGTATTCTTCAGGGATGCCGCGCGCTTCTGTCCCTCGTCGGTCATCGGCGGCAGTTTTCCGTCCGCCGGCGTCACCACGAGCGACGCCTGGCGGGAAGGCTTGCCCCATTCCAGCCAATGTGACGGCGGGCCGGTGCCATCGCCTCTTCGAGGAGCAGTCTCCGACACGAATTCCTCGCGGTCGGCTGCATCACGGTTTTGGCCTGCGCTTGGCGCTCGGCGAACTCCTTGTCCGAAATCTCGTTTCGGCCCGCCAGTTCCGCTGGACGCTCGAAGGGCACGCCTACCATGTCGGTGCTCGGCCAGATCCCTTGAAGGTCGGGGTCGCCCCATGGCGTCGAGGCGGGGTCAGGCTTTTCGAGTTGCCGTCGTTGATCGTTCCTGACCGGCAATCGCCGGCACGGCCAGGCACGCAAACAGCGCAATCGTCAACCCGACGCGCATGCAACCCTCCTCTCAGACGAGCAGCTTACCTGTCGAGACAACATAGTATCGCCCTGTCCAGGGTCAAAGAAACCACCTCGACCGGACTCAAGTCCTTGGATTTCGCCGACGCTTCTCGTGTGTTTTCGTGACGCCGGCGGTTGACTGGCCGTTAACGCCTTCCTAGTATTTGCTTTGTAACTCCCTGACAGGGTTAGAGTGCCGGATCGGCATGGATGCATATCGGGCCGGTATGTCTCATGGAGAGGAGCAGGTAATGCGCGTGATGAGACGAACGGTGTTGATGTTGTCGTGTCTGCTGCTGCCGGTTTTGGCGTACACAAGGATCGGCGTTGTCCGGCGTCGTCAAAGATTCGTCAGGCGCAGTCTTTGCCCGGGCGTGACTGTCGAGGCGTCCAGTCCGGTGTTGATCGAAAAAACGCGCACAGCGGTGACGGATTCCACCGGCCTGTGCGGGTGACGGAGCTGCCGCCGGGAACCTACAAGGGTCACGTTCACTCTGACGGGCTTTGCGACCGTCGTGCGCGACGGCGTCGAGCTGACTGGAGCCAGCGTCACGACCATCAGCGCCGACCTGCGGGTCGGCGCGGTCGCGGAGACGATTACGGTCACCGGTGAAACGCCCGTCGTCGACGTTGCAGACCAGCGCACGGAAACGCAGGTCGTGCTGTCGAGCGCGATGATCGAGTCGATGCCCGCCGCTCGAGGGCTACGGCAATCTTCTGGCGACCGTTCCGGGTATTCAGGCTACGGGACCGGACGTCAGCTCTGGCGGTTTCGACCAACTTCTTCACATCTCGCGGCGGCCGTGGCAACGAAGGGACCATTCAGATCGACGGGATGAACGTCGGCTCGGCCTTCAACGGCGGCGGAGTCGCCGGATTCGGATACCCGATCGGCGAGTCGTCTGAAATCCAGGTCACGATCGCCGGCGGCCTCGGCGAGATCGATCGCAGGCGGCCCCGCGTTCAACCTGATTCCGAAGACGGGCGGCAACACGTTCAGCGGCACCGGATTCCTGAGCCTGGCCGGATCAGTGGTCGCAGGGCGACAATCTCGACGACACGCTGCTGCAGTTATGGCCTCACGACGTGCCGGCCGTTGATCAAGAACTGGGACACGAATTTCGCGATCGGCGGTCCGATCGTCAAGGATCGTCTCTGGTTCTTCAACAACGTCCGGAGCTACGGCAACCATCAGGAAGTTCCCGGTCTCTTCGGCAACACAGAACGCCGGGCGACCAGACGCAAGTGGACCTACGTGAATGACGAAAGCCTGAAGGCGCGGGCGGCAGCCGCGAAGATGATCGAGGCCATCCGGCTGACGGGACAAGCCACGCCGAGAAACAAGGTCGGCTTCTATCTCGACTACCAGAGCGTCTGCAACGGATCGGCGTACGCGAAGGGCGCCGAACAGTGCCGCGATCGCGGAGACGACTGGGTGGCGCTCGGCAGCGTCGGCGCCGGGTTCTTCGGCGCGCTGGCCCCCGAGTCCGGGCAACGTCTGGGACAACCGCGAGAAGATCACGCAGTTCACATGGTCGTCGCCGGCCACGAGCAAGCTGCTGCTCGAAGCAGGATTCTCGCCAGTTCGCGAGCCGGTTCGGCGGTCAGATTCCGGGCGGCGCGCTGCACCGATTTCATTCCGGTGCAGGAGCAGAGCACGCTCGGTGGTGTGCCGGTCGGGAACTTCACGTATCGTGGCTGGGCGTCGGCGGGATCGAACGAGCAGTTTCACAACGTCTGGCGTGCGTCGGGCGACCTACGTCACCGGCGCGCACAGCATGAAGATCGGCTACCAGGCGGCGTTTCAGGTTCAGAAGAACTTTCAGAACGCCGGCAGTCAGCTGAGCTACGTCTTCAACAACACGCAACGCCGATCCAGTTCACGCTGCGCGACGCGCCGTTCTGGCAGAGCAACCGCACGCGGTTCGACGCCATCTACGCGCAGGATCAGTGGACGCGCGGCCGGCTGACGCTGCAGGGCGGCGTGCGCTACGAGCACGCGTGGAGCTGGTTCCCTGAAGGCGAGAACGGCGATCGTCGAGGACAACGCAGTTCGGCTCGACGTTCCTGTTCCCGCGAACCGACGGCGTGACCGGCTACCACGACATCACGCCGCGCATGGGCGCCGCGCTACGACGTGTTCGGCAACGGGAAGACGTCGGTGAAGGCGAGCTTCAGCAAGTACCTGCAGGCCGCGAACAACGACGCGCAGTACACGATCTCGAACCCGGCGGTGACATTCCAGCAGACAACGAACCGCTCCTGGACCGACTGGCAACAGCAACCGCGCCGTGGACTGCGTGCTGATGAGCAAGGTGCGCGGAGGACAACACGGCCGCCGGCGGCGACATCTGCGGCCCCTGGCCGAACCTGAACTTCGGCAACCCGGTTCAGCACGACCACTCGTGAATCCCGACGTGCTGCACGGCTGGGGCGTTCGTCCATACGACTGGCAGTTCGGCGTCTCGGTTCAGCAGGAGATCGCTGCCGCGCGTGTCGCGTCGACGTGAGCTACAACCGCCGCTGGTGGGGCAACTCTCTTCTTCACCGACAACCGGGCGATCGGACCGCAGGACTTCGACATCGCGACGATCACCGCGCCGCAGCAATGCCGATCCTGCCGAACGGCGGCGGCTATCCCGTGACCTTTCGTCACGCGCAACGCGCCGCTCGGCGCTCGGCGCCACCGACAACTACTACACGTTCGCGAGCGACTACGGCGACGTCACGACGTACTGGCACGGCGTCGATGTGTCGGATCAACGCTCGACTGCGAAACGGCGATCACGTTCAGGGCGGCACGAGCGTGGGCCGCGGCGTGCGGGACTACTGTGCCGGTGGCATGACAAACTTCCCGAGCTCTTACGTGGTTCCGGCTGTCTCGATATCAATCCTCGCCAACCAGCAGGTCGGCGCGTGTGCGGTGACCGAGCCGTGGCTGACTGGGGATTGCGCGGGTTGGTGTCCTTCACGATCCCGAAAGTCGGACGTGCTGGTGAGCAGCTCGTTCCGGTCGACGCGCAAACGTCCAGCCGTCGACCGTCAACACCTTCGTGGCGACCAACGGCGCGTCGCGCGTCGGCCAACTACAACGTGACGAGCGCCGATCCTTCAGCAGTCGACGCTCGGCCGGCCGCTGCGCGACCGGTCTGGCGTTCCAAACGGTCGATCTTGACGCTGCCCGGAGATGTCTATCCGGACCGGATCAGCGCACTCGACTTGCGCCTGGCGAAGATCCTGAGGTTCGTGACGCACCCGAACCAACGTCGGGATCGATTTCTATAACCTCTTCAACGCCAACACGGGCACTGGCGTACAACCAGGTGTTCGACGTCCAGACGGCAGGCGCCACTCGGCTGCGGCCGACGACGGTGCTCGCGGCACGGTTTGCGCGGTTCAATGTGACGCAGTGGACTTCTAAGGAAGGAACTGCAACAGCACGCTTCACCACGGAGGACACGGAGGACACCAAGGAAAAGACCTCCTTGGGCTTCTTTGTGTCCTTGTGTCCAGTGGTTGATCAACGCAGGCGATTTAAGAGAACTCAATCACCCCGGTGATGATCGTGCGATCGGCGGTGTCCTGAACCGCCTGGCGGCTGTCTGGCGAGCGTGTAGCGCTTGGTGATCATCGACTTCGCGTCGATCTTTCCCTTCTCGATCAACTTGACGTAGCGCGGGATGTCGCGCATCACGTGCAGGCCGCCCTGCTGCCCGGGATGAATCGTGCGTCCGAGCAGCGCCAGCGAGAGTCCCGGGAACGGGACCGGCTAGCAGCGTGAAACCCATCAGCATCACGTGTCCGCCCATGCGCGTGCAGTCCCACGCCTGCTAGAACCGTTTTGACGTTGGTCGGGATCGGGCTGCGCCTCGACCTTCGGCGGAAACGCCTGGAGCCCCGCGGCCTCGACGACGAAGTCTGCGCCGCGCGCCATGACGGCATTGCCGGCGCGTCCCCAGCTGACGCCGCCCGCGAATCGCCGGTCGTTCGGTCCCGCTGCACAGCTCGCGCACGCGCTCGACCAGGCCGTCGCCTTCGGCCACAGGATCGAGCGTCAATCGTCGCACCCATCTTGAGCGCAAACTCGCGGCGGTACTTGATCGGATCGATCGCGATCACCTGGCCGGCGCCCGTCACGCGGCCCGCCTGGATCGCGCCGAGGCCGACCGGGCCGCGCGCCGAACGACCACGACATCCGAGCCCGGCTCGAAGTGCATGTCCGCGTGCCCGGCGGCGAAAGCCCGACGCCAGCTGATCGCCGAGCAGCGTGAGCTCCGCGGCCGGCAGGTCGGTGAAGACCGGCACGCAGTACTCCTCGAACGCCGTCATGATCTCGCTCATGCCGCCGATGCCGGCCTGCGCGTAGACAGCGCGTGCCGTCGCGCATTTCGGCGAACGGCGGGAAACGGCTCCGACGCCTGGCGCGTTCGAGAAAACGTGAACTGGCAATAGTCCGGGCGGCCGTGCAGGCACTGATAGCACTGGCCGCACTGCGACGTGCCAGCGACGACGACGCGGTCGCCGACCTGCACGCGCTTCACCATCGGCGCCGACCGCCTCGACGACGCCGAAGCCGCAATGATTCGGAACCTCCGCACGGCGGATCGGAGTTGGTCGCCGAGCGCGCCGCGCACGATCGTGTAGCACGGCGCCACGGCCAGTGAGCGGATCACGACCTGGCGCGGGTCGACCGGCCGAAGACGCAGCTCCTGAACGTCGAGGCGTGTTCGAGTGGCGGACGAGTCCGCGGAACGTGCGGCCGGTCTGTGTGCCGGTGAGCACGGCAGGCGCCTGGGTGTCACGGGCGTCGAGGCGTCCGCAGTGCCGGCGAGAAAGGCCGCGCTCCCGCCAAGCGCGGCCGCGCCCGTTCTCAAGACCTGCCGCCTGGAGACCGGTCGCTTCCTCTTGAACTGAGCGGACATGGTCGTTCTCCTTCTCCGCCAGATTCGGACGTGGCTCAGCGCCGGCCCGCAGCGTCGAGAAGCTCGTAGATCCTGGTGACCGCGATCGGAGGCACGCCAGGACCTTGAATGCCGGGAAAGTGATCGCTTGTGTTTCGTCAGATCGCGCGCTGCGCGGCCTGTTCTGCCGGAACACCCTGTTGTCTTCAATCGACCGACCTCGGTCCAGACGTCGCGCAGGTATGCCTGGAAATAGTCGATCTTGGCTTTGTCGGTGAACGCTTCTCCATGGCCCGGCAGCACCGTGTCGAAATCGAGCTTCTTCAGCTCGTCCAATGACGTGACCCACTCGTTCACGAACGCGTCGCTCATGTTCGAGAGGGCAGCTGTAAGAAAGTCGCCGGTGCAGACGACTCTTCTCCTTCGGCAAGAAAGACGACGACGTCGCCGGCGGTGTGTCCCCGGCCGAGAAAGCGAATCTGAATCTCCCGCTCGCCCCGGATACAGCGTCATCTGAGTTTTGAGCGTGACGTTGGGTGGAGTTGGCCTGAGCTCGCGCCTGCGCGAGGACGTTGTTCTCGGCGGCTTGAAGCTGCGTCTGGAGCGCGCGTTTTTCGCGCGGTGTCGGACTCTGCGGCGACTCGCTGTTTTAGCTGTTCGACCTGCTGTGGCAAGCCGGCAAGGTAGTTCTTGAACAGCGGCATGTTGGTCGATCCGCCGAGCAGCATCTGGCGTGTGAATTCGTGACCGATGATGTCGACGGTCCTGTCGAACACCTGGTTGCCGTGGGCGTGGTCGAAATGGAAATGGGTGTTGATGACGTACCGCACCGGCTTGTCGGTGATCTCTTTCAGCTCGTCGAGCAGGACCCAGGCGGCGGCCGGCGAGACGTGGTCGTCCACGACGATTACGTCGTTGTCGTTGACGATGACCGCCGAATTACCAACGACCGCGAGGGAGCCGGTCCCGATGGCGTGGTAGATCCCTCTTTCACCTTGTTGAAGCGGAACGCCTTTCCGGTATGCCTGGTGCCTGCCGGGGCCTCAGCCGGGCTTGCGCCGCGACGCGCCTGAGCGACGGGAGTGGAGCGACGGCGACGGCGATGAGAATCAGGCTCGTGACCAACGCCAGCACAATCCGCATGTTTCCGTCCTCTTCATTGAAAAGTCGACAAATCGTAGCAGATTGCACATCTCATTGGCGTCCGCCGCGCCAGCCCTGGGCGCTTGGATCCGAGCGCACGGTCCGCTGTTCGCGGGAAGTGTCTTGCTTAAAAACCTCCTACGATAGTAGGTTCCAACGGAATACAGTATCGAACGGAGAATCGACATGGAAACACTTGCGACGACGGCGGACGGCACCCAAGCAACACTCGGCGATGGACATCTGAAGGAACTGCGAGACGCGATTCGCGGCGAGCTGATCGCGACCGATCACACCGGCTATGACGGGGCGCGTCGAGTGTGGAACGGCAACATCGATCGCCGGCCCGCGATTGTCGTCCGCTGCGCGGGCGTCGCAGACGTGCAGCAATCGGTGAATTTCGCGCGGTCGCACAACCTGCGCCTGTCGGTGCGGGGCAGGGGCCACAGCGCGCCCGGGTGCCGGAACGAACGACGGCGGCCTGGTGATCGATCAGTCGCTGCTCAAGGGGATTCAAGTCGATCCGGACGCGCGCACGGTGCGCGTGCAAGGCGGAGCGCTCTGGCGCGACCTCGATCACGAAACACAAGCGTTCGGTCTCGCCAGCACGGGCGGCACCGTATCCAATACCGGTGTGGCCGGACTCACGACCGGCGGCGGGCTTGGCTGGTTGATGGGCAAGTACGGACTCGCCATCGACAATCTGCTTTCAGCCGACATCGTCACGGCAGACGGACAGTTCCGCAAAGCGAGCCCAAGCAATCATCCTGATCTCTTTGGGCGATCCGCGGTGGCGGCGGCAACTTCGGTGTCGCCACGTCGCTCGAATTCAGACTGCACCCGGTCTCGCAGGTCCTCGGCGGACTCGTGCTCTATCCGCTGGATCAGGCTCGCGACATGCTCCGCTTCTACCGCGATTTTTGTGCAACGTTACCGGACGAAGCAGAAGCGTATGCGGCAGTGCTGACGGCGCCTCAAGGGATGCCGGTGGCCGCGTTCATCCTCGGATACAACGGCCCGATCGCGGACGGCGAGAAGGTGCTGGCGCCCGCCCGCAAATTCGGAACGCCGATCGCGGACCTGGTCGGCCCGATGCCGTATGCCGCGCGCCAGAGGCTGCTGGACGAACCGAACGCCACACACGGGCTGCACCGTTACTGGCGCTCTGCGTTCACCGAGAAAATCTCGGATGAGCTCGTGGACGCGCTCGTCGAGGCGGCGTCGCGTTTCCAGCTCTCCGCTGAGCGCGTTTATCTTCTTTTCTCATGCACGGCGCCGCGGCGCGCGTCTCGCCCACCGAGACCGCCTTCGCCGCAAGACGCACGCAGTGGGACTTCGACGCCATTGGTCAGTGGGCGAACGGAGCAGAGTCGGCGCAGCACATTCAGTGGGTACGGTCCCTTTGGGACAAGATCGAGCCACAGCTGCAGGGCAGCGCGTACGTCAATCACCTGTCGCAAGACGACAAGCCGGAAAAGATTCGAGCATCGTATGGAAGCAATTACGCCAGACTGCGTGAAATCAAACGAACTTACGACCCGAACAATCTGTTTCGGCTGAACGCCAATATCGCGCCTTAAAGCTCAACCGTCGGGGCCGCTGCTGTCAGGGTTTTCTCGTCCTCTGTCGCGTTAGGTGGCAGCGGAAAGACCAGTGAGTCAGACCATCGAGTACGCGATAGGAGGACGGATGAAGCGGTTGATCATCACGCTGATATTGCTCGCTGCGAGCGCACCGCTCGGAGCGCAATGGTTGAGATACCCGACCCCTGGCTTGCCGCGAACCCCAGACGGCAAACCCAATCTCACGGCGCCCGCATCCCCGAACGGCCGACGGAAAGCCCGACCTGTCTGGCCTCTGGCGGCTGAACGGTTTGGGGTATTCATTCAATATCTTCGGCGCCCAGAAGGTAGAGATGCTGCCATGGGCGGAAGCCGTGTTCGCCGAGCGCAGCGCCCGCTACGGGAAGGACGGCCCTTCGGCACACTGTCTACTCCTCCCGGTCCGCGGGCCGGGCTGTTCGGCCAGGAACCGGTCAAGTTCGTACAGACACCCGGGCTGCTGCTCGTGTGCTCTATGAGGACGCACCCACCCGTCAGATCTTCATGGACGGACGGGAACTTCCGAAGGATCCCAATCCTGCCTGGATGGGGTACTCCGTGGCCCGTTGGGAGGGCGACACGCTCGTCGTCGACAGCTCGGGGTTCAACGACAGGACCTGGCTGGATCTGACCGGCCACCCGCACACCGAGGCCTTGCACGTCACCGAGCGCTTTCATCGTCTGGACTACGGTCACATGCAGCTCGAGATGACGTTCAACGATCCGATGATTTACCGGAAACCTGGACCATTGCGGTTGAGGTCGAGTTGATCCCTGACACCGAGCTGATCGAGAACGTGTGCAATGAAAAACGAGAAGGACCGCGGGCATCTCGTCGGAACCGTCGCGGACGAAAAACAGGGAGAAGTGACGGTCTCGGAGGCGATTCTGTCCAACTATGCCGGCACCTACATGGCGGGACCGTTGGGCCACATTCGAGTCACGGTCGATCACGGCCATCTGGCGTTCAATCTGCCTGGTGGCGGTGGACAACTTCTCGCATTTGCGCAATCCGAGGAAGACTTCATTCTTCCCGCGTTGGGGGGTGGCGTTGAAGTTCGAGAAAGACGCGCACGGCGCGGTCGCGTTTCTTCGGATCACGTCGGTCGAAGGGGACATCAGAGCACCGCGGCTTGCCCGATAACGCGGGAGGAATCGATTGACGCACGCGATCAATACGAATTCCGTTGAACCACGAAGGCACGAGGTTCACGAAGCTCTCCACTGGAGCTTCCGGCTTAAGCCGGAAGCCACTTCCGTGTCCTTCGTGTTCTTCGTTCTTCGTGGTTTACAAGCGATCGGCCCAGCACTCGCGCGCCGATGCTGATTCAGGCCTGTGAAGAGAGAGCCTTGACTCCGGAACCCACCACGAGCGCGGTCGTAGATCCAGATCAAACCAAGAACCAGAAGCAGGATCGCGGGAAGGACGGCGACGGCTCGGAAGGACGTCTGCGCCGCGAGGCCGAGGATGCGCTCGAGCTCGGGCCCCGGTGGAAGCGCGTTGAACGCGGCTTCACCGCCGGCCACTTCAATTTTTCTGTTGTCGTAGATCGATCCCATGATCGGCAGCACGAAGCGGATCGACAACGTCCCGGCCGTGCCCATCAGCCCCATCAACAAAGCGCCGCCGCGCGGAAACCGCTCCGACGCCGTCGCCAGCATCGTCGGCCACAGATAGCAGACTCCCGTCCCCCACACGGTCGCCGCCAGCAGACCCGTCAACGGCGAATTCGCGGCACTCAATGAGAGAAGGCCGAGCGACGCCATGAGACAGGAACACCACAGCAGCCCAATCGACGACAACTTGTGGACGAGGGGACCCGCAAAGTGGCGCATCACGAACATCGAGCGCGCTGACGTAGACCAGCAACAGAATCCCCGGCATGTGCACGGTTCGACTCAGCGCGAAGTCGACCCACTGGCCGGGCGCGAGCTCGGAAGCCGCCGTCAGGAACATCGACAGAAAGAGGACGATGAAGAGAGGATTCCGGAGCTCGCGGAACATCTCGGCCACTGACACGCCGGCTGCGGCCCGCTCGGTCGGTGGAAACCTGACGCCGATGCACAAGGTCGCGACGGCGATGGCTGGCAAGACCACGACGAGGAGCTTGGGCTGCCAACCGATACCGGTTGCTGACATCGCGACGCCGAGCAGCCCGCCAATCACGAGGCCCCCGGCCACCACGCGTGCAGACTATTCAGCTTCCCGGCTTTTTCTTCCGGATAGAGTGAGGCGATCAGCGGATTGATGACTGTTTCAACCAGCCCCCATCCGATTCCGGTGATCAGCGCTCCGATCCAGATGCTCGTATAGACGCTCGGGCCCGCCGACAGGGATCCGGCAAAGACCATGAGAAGGGCACCGATCGTGAAGCAGACTCCCGCCAGGGGCAGCAGCAGGCCCATGCCGATGTAATCGAGAAGTGGACTGCCGATTGCGATCGTGAGCGCGAATCCCAGAAACGGCAGGCCGAGGATGTTCGCGATCATCTCGGCGGAATGCGTCTTGTCGATCGGATCGAAGAAGACGCGCTGCAGATCGCTGGCCGTGTTGGCCCGCAGCGCCGCGCCGATGCCGGCCATCGCCAGTGCCAGGCTGCTGACGAGATAGAGACGCGTCTTGAGTACCTCTCGTTCATGCGACTTCACAAGCAGCGCATTGATCTTCCGGCTGAAGCCGGAAGCCACACACGTATCCGATGTAGCCGGAGCCACACACAATATCCGATGTAGCGCAGCCCTTCAGGGCTGCGATTCATTTGCGAGTTCCAACGCTACGACCTGTACGGCTCGCGGCCCGTGCCCTGAACCGGGATGCCCTGATCGGCCAAAGACCTCGTGCTGCAGCGCGAACATGCACGCGGCAGCCTGATCGATGGCGCGGACGAAGCCGATCGAGGCTTGGAGGATCGGCTTCAGCCGATCGCGATCCTGGATGCGCGCCTTCGGGAACTCGTGCTCGACCACGAGATGCGTCTGCGCGATGTCGAGCGGCAGCAGCTCTCGGGCCGCAAGCTGATGGTCGAGCCAGTCCACCGTGCGGTTCTGAAGGTACGCCAGCGGGTCGTGGCGCGCCGTCCCCGGCAGTTCGTGCTCGGCCAACACCGTTTGCTTCTTCCAGGCGTTGATCTGATCCGCAGGTCGCGACGATGGCCGTCCATCCAGCCAGTCGCCACGTTCCACTGTTTGGCCGCCGTACCCCCAGGCCGCTATTCCCTTGCCGTCGATGACCTGGCCTTTCACGTGAAAGCCGTCGATCAGGAAGTGGTACCCGCTGTCTTTCAGATACTGGAAGACGGAGCGCGAGTCCTGCCCCATCAGAATGGCGTGCGAGGGATCGTAGTGAATACGGAACTGATCGCCAACGCCGTGCTTCTCGCAGATGCGATGCAACGCGATCCACGTTCCGGGCGTGTAGGCGATGTTGTTGTGGAAGCTGTCCCCGCTCGTCCATCCTGGCATGGGACACTGCTCGACCCGATAGATCAGACCGCGCGCTTTCATGTCTTTGAGAAGCGGAATGAACTGCTCCTCGAAATCCCGCAGGTTCTCGTCCATGCTGTGCGACTGGTTCCGGCCGACGAAACCGCAGATGGCCTTGACGCCGAGCAACGAGGCGGCGTCCAGGACGCGCCGCATGAACGCATGCTTGGTCGCGCGGATCGCCGGATCGTGGTGGAGCATGTTGTCGAAATACCCGATGTCCGACAGCACCAGGCCGGTGGATTCGAGCGCCTTCTCCACGCGTCGGGCCCGCATCGCGTCGAACGGCCGGCGGAGGTCGAGCGTGTTCGCAACCGGGTCGAGCATCGCTTCCGGGCGGGACGTCGGCCTGATCCGGATGAATGGCTGCAGACAGCTGGATGCCGTCGACACCAAGCTCCTGCGCGAACGCGATCCAGTCTTCGATCGCACGATCCGGATCGGCGTCCCGAACTTCGCGCGGCGTCAACTCCTGCAGCGCCGCAGTGAGCACGCCCACCTGCATGAATTTGGGCTCGAACGCCCGCACCGGCCGATTGTATCCGGTCGCACGCGGTTCCTCGGCCGGCCCGGTCCTTGCAACAGGATTCGCTTCGCGTACTCGAAGCACTTTGCGACCTCTTGAATCGGCGTCCCCGCGCCGCGGCATTTCTACTCGATGTAGGTTCGGATCGGCCACTTTTCCCGTTTGAGCATCACGAGCACGTCGCGGATCGGCGTGTCGCCTTCCCCCACGAGACGTTATCGCCTTCGTTCTTCTTACGGTCCTTGAGGTGAAGGTTGGTGATGTCGGCGTGCTGCTGCCGAATGTACTCGACAGCGTCGAAATCGGCCGCCGTGAAGTGCCCGATGTCGAGATTGACCTTGAAGCTTACTTCGACATCTTCATCGCTACGGCGAAGCTCTCCGGCGTGCAGAACTCGTTCGGATCCGTCCGGTTCGAGTGGCCGTGCATCGCCACGATCATTCGATGCTTGTCGGCAAACGGCGCGACGCGTTTCGCAACCGTCAGATTGGTGGACGCCGTGATGATCTCGGCGCCCAAGGCCCTCGCCATCTCGAATCCGCGGTCGATCTCCGCGTCCGTCATGTCGGCGCTGAAGCTGTAGTTGTAGGCGTAGATAGTGATGCCGGCGGCATCGAACTTCTGCTTGATCCCGCGGAAATAGTCCAGGCTGGTATTGCTTCGCCAGGCGCGGAGGTCCTCTCGCGCTTTCAGTCGCACTCTCTCGACCTCGGTGTGGCCGGGGTACCGCGCCCGACATTCGGTCCTCGCGGTTCGACCTGTGGGGCCCACAACTCCGCAGTCGCTCAGACCGCAGTCGGTCATCGCTTTGATCAGGACGTCGATGGCGTTGGCGTCCTGCGGCCTGGGCAGATCGCGAAAGCTGTAAGTCTGCACGCCGAGCGGAACGCCGCCGAACGTCGAGTCGGCAAGACCGCCAAGGAACGGCGCCGCCAACCCGGTGAGTGTCAGCCGTCCGAAGTCACGTCGTCGTACATAGAACCTCACTGATCGTCGCCCTCGTGAAGCATCGATTCTATGCGCTCACTCGACCGGCGAGGCGCTGGTCTTCACAAGGCACAATTTTCACCGAAATCGAGTCAGGCGAGTGATGTCAACCGCCAGCAGCTGTAGCCCTATAATCCGTCTTCTTGGCTCTTCCGTCCGGCACTCAGCTCGTCGCAGAACATCGTGCTCTTTCGCGGATTGAAGAAGACGTCGCGCTGATCATGTTCGTCGCGGCCCTTCTTGTGTTTTTCGCGTCGGGATTCGCGGCGCTCGTCTATCAGGTGATCTGGCAGCGCCTTCTCACGATCTTTTCCGGCGCGGATGTTCAGTCGGCCACGCTGGTCGTGGCCGCGTTCATGACCGGCCTGGTTGCGGCAGCCTGGTCGGCGGGCAGGTTGCCGATCGCGTGTCGCGCCCGGTGAGCCTGATGCTGTTTGTCGCCGCCGAGCTGGCCGTATGTGGGTTCGGCTTGCGAGCGACGCTTTCTTCTACGGATTTCTGTATCAACGCGTCGTTCCGCTCGGCCTCGGCCCGGTGCCGACGAGCGGGATTCTTTCATGAGCCTCCTCTGGCCCACCTTCTTCATGGGTGTATCGCTGCCGCTCCTCGCGCGGGCCATGACGCAGCGGATCACCAGAGCGGCGTCGACAATCGGGTGGTTGTACGCTGCCAATACGATGGGGGCGGCGGCCGGAGCGTTTTGCGCGAGCTGGTGGCTTCTGCCGCGAAACGGCCTCGACGGAAGCCTCCGGATTGCTGCCGTCATCAACATCGGCTGCGGAATTGCGGCTCCTTGCGATGACCGCTTCGGCTTCGCACGGGGCCCCCGGCTCGGCCGAAAACGGAAGCAACAGCCAAGCGTCAGTTCCCAACCCGTCGGCATCGCTTCCCGCAGCCTTTCCGACTGCCCCGAATCTCACGGTGTGCGCGGTCGTGTTCGCCCTGTCAGGTTTTCTTTGCGCTCTCGTTCGAAATCGTCTGGTTCAGACTCCTTGGTGTCATGTTGAAGTCCACGACCCTCACGTTCGGAACCTTGCTCGCCATCTACCTGTTCGGTCTTGGAGCTGGCGCCGCGTTGGGAAGCGCAGTCGCCAAACGGACTCAGCGACCCGACGCGGTGTTCGTCGGCCTTGTTTTGGGCGCGGGCATCTGGGCCGCGTTGAGCGTCACGCTGCTCGCCGCGCGCCTCAATCAGTCGCCGTGGCTCATGTGGCTGCCTTCGCCCTACTCCGGTTCCGAAAACATCGACGTCAGTGCGGCCGCGCAAGGCTGCATGCCGCGTTGGCGAGCGGGATCGGTGGCGAGTCGTCGGCGGGCGGCATGGTCGTCGGATTTCATCAAGGTATATTTCGTCCTGCCGGCGCTGCTCGCCTGGCCCGGCGACGGTCCTGATGGGCTGCAGCTTTCCAATCCCGGCAGAAGCTGGCTCAGACCTGACTCTGGACTACGTTGGCCGTCGCGTCGGCATTCTACTGGCCGCGAACATCGCCGGGAGCACGATTGGCGCATTCGTCACTGGCTGGATCTTTCTCGACTGGCTCGGCACCGCCGGGACGCTGCGGCTTCTGGTGGTCCTGAGTGGCATTGTTGCGGCAGCGGCAGCGTGGTGGTGGAACTGCACGGCCGGCCGGCTCCGGGTTTTCGCTTACGGTGCCTTCGTCATCGTTGCCACCGGTGTGGCAGCGGTCGTACCAGGAAGTCGGAGCCTGTGGGCGACCCTGCACGGTTCACAGCCGAATAACGTAATCATGGCGGAAGACGCGCTCTGGGCTCGCGCTGCTGAAGGTCGAAAGGCCTTCTCGTTTCGGAGGACAGACATTTCCGCGTGTCGTCGTGTACGTCAACGGCCTCGGACAGAGCTGGCTTCCGTAGTGGCGGGATTCACACCGTGCTCGGTGCCTTGCCGGCGTTCATTCATCCACATCCTCGTCAGGCGGCCATCATCGGTCTCGGGTCCGGTGACACGCTCTACCGGGATGGCGGGCCGTAAGGAGATCGAGCAGATTGTTTCCATCGAGATCATCCGACCCCAGCTCGCGGCGCTGCGGGAGCTCTCACAGCAATACAACTACCCAGGTCTGCTGCCCGTTCTCGACCGCACGCGCGTCCACCACATGTTCGGTGATGGCGCGCCAGTTCCTGAGCCGCAGCACTCGGACGTTCGACATCATCGAGGCTGATGCGCTGTATCCGACCGCTGCGAATGCGGGCAATCTGTACTCGGACGCTTACTTCGAGCTGCTGCGGCGGCGCCTGAATCCAGGCGGCATCGCGGTGAGTTGGGCGCCAACGCCACGCGTCTTCCGGACATTTCTCAAAGTGTTTCCCTACACCTGGCACTCCGGCCAGGTGGGTGATGGGCAGCAACGATCCGATCCAGATGGATCGGGCAGTGATCATGGCGCGCTTGACCGACTCGAGCACGGACAGCTACTACCGGTGGGCCGGCGTGGAGATCGCTCACTTGCTGCGCCCGCACATACTGGGCCCGTGGAGACGCTACGGCCCCGACCACGACCGGACGGCACTCGTCGATATCAACACCGACCTGTACCCCGAGGACGAATTTGCGGTGCCGTAGCTATTTTCGCGTCCAGGTGCCCGAAGTCGCGCCGCCGAAACAGCAATACGTAACTTGG
>ERZ1370068.9257-contig-8047_pt1 | contig 40390 bp, 55 predicted proteins | sample MGYA00561227_ERZ1370068 | MGnify/ENA primary metagenome ERZ1370068 (study PRJEB38410, sample SAMEA6850437) | metagenome | study: Metagenomic assessment of the ecological functions of the soil: analysis of the soil microbiota associated with the... | reverse complement strand
GTTGGCGTATTGTTCTTCGGGCCGCGGTCAGCCGCGCCCGACGCGGCGCTTCCTTTCTCCGCCTCCGCTCAGCCATCCGGGTCTCGTGAGTCACGGGAGTGTCTGGCGATCCAGCTCCCCCAACGCGGCCCGGAGTCCGCTGGATCGCCGGTCACGCCCGCCGGCCCACTCTCGGCCGCGAACCTCGTCGCCGCGACGGTCCCCGAACTGCTCATCCTCGGCCGCGTCGGTCCGCTCCGCCTCACCCAAGATCTCGGCCGCGACTTTCTCCAGGTCCTCCCGGCTGCGGTTGGCGAAGAACGACGCGTTCGCTGCAATCTTCGTGCCGTCGATCGCCACCACTCCCGCATCGACCAGACCGGCCTTCGCACACGTCACCGCCAGGACCTCGCCCGAAACAACCCCGCTGATCGCGTTCTGGTGCCGACGCCGGAACCGAGCCAGCGTGGCGCGATCCGGTCTGCTGATCTGCAGCCACAACCCGGTAGGCCACGTCCCCATCCAGACGCCGCCTCAGATCCTGCCGCGATGACCGCTTCCACCGCTGCAGTACGCGTAGACCAACACCGACAGCATCATCCCCGGGTCGTAAACGGCACCCCCAACGACCATCGAGGCGATGCGCCAGCGAAAAACCGCCGTCAAACTCAACTCGGCAAACCACATCGAGAACGACCAAAACGCCAGACGGATCCTCAGGCAGCCACTCCCTGCACCGACGGCGGCATCAACAAACAGCTGATCCACATCCCCAGGCACCGCACGTTCACAGCCACACCTGATACTCACCCGCACCCGCCAGCGGATGCCGGAGGTCGTCATTCAGCATAGCCCATTAGCGAAACATATCGACGGCCATAACTCGGGAGCGATGAGGTCACCTTTATCCATCGTTGCGAGCCAGCGTCGCACCGTCGAATGACCTCGTCCGGGATTCCGAGCAATGGCGAAGCTCGTTCATCCGCGGGATCGTCCCCAGCACCGAAAATGACCTCTGAACCCGTTTGCTGCGCCGGCCTCGTGCCAGACTCCGATAACGAGCACTCCATTTCCGCCGGCTGACCCACGGTCACCAGCCGAGCCTCGCTCTGACCCATTCGCATGTAATCGCAGATACCCTCCTGCGTAGGGAGTGTGCAGCAGCCTCCAGCCCCATAGGGGGATAACGATGATAACGGTCTAGTAACGCAGCATTGGCTTACTGATCGATACAGATCGATCCATCGATGTGCGGGGAGGGGTGACCGTTATGGCAAAGAGCTGACACTGTTAGCTGGCCCTCCAGCAAGCCGAACGCTGCCCGAACGCGAGACGTTGTTCTTCAACTTCTAACTGTGCAAACGTCTTTACCGAACGCGGCGTGATGGCAGTCAACGCGGCGACAATCCTCTCGAGCGGCGAACGCCAACGCCTACCAGAAGATCATCGTCTCTGCAGCACTGATGGCATGCCGCGTGGCCTCCCAGCGGCCCGCATGGCGCCGGAAGGAGGTGAACCGACGTGCACCAAACACCGGCACTGAGCACCGATGAACCTGATGCGCAGTCCCCGGAGCTGCTCTCCGCTCCCGGGAGACGCTCTTCTTCGACATCAACGTCGCGCCAGTGATCGCGGTGAATCCTGCGATAGCTGTCAACGCAGCTACCATCGGATCGACTGCTGACGCCAATGCTGGCAACATCTCTTCGCTTTCCAGGCATTGATCCGAGAAACGGTTGTCACAGGGCTGGGCGCGCCGATCGGTGCGCCCACTGCCAATCGGGGCCTAACTCGATCCGGGTTCAGTGAATGCGTATGATCATCGAAGCAGCCGTTTAGCTCACGACGCGCTGGCGTCGTCGTCGCGGGTCTGGACGAGCTGGGTCAGACTCGTGGGTCGGGGACTGCGTGCGAGCCGAGCTATCTGGATCAGGCGCGCCGACGGTCAGGTCGTGCAGCTATCGGAGCCGCTGCATCTCGTTGTTCGCGGAGGTCTCTCGCGCGACCGTGACGCGGCGCCGGGTCTGCGGAGGCCGTGACCGCGGCGTACGGCAAGACGCTGAGCGTTGAAGGACTGAACCTGCTCGCGAGCAAGCTCGAGCCGCTCGGCCTGATCGAGGACGCCGCCAAGCCGCAGGCTCCGGGTCGCGACAACGCCCCGCGGGCGAATCCGGTGCTGTCCTTTGCGCCTGCGCGGCACGTTGCTTCCGGCCTGCGGCACCCGAGCGGTGCTGCCCGGCTGATGGCGCCGCTGTTCTATCCTCCGCTGGTCGTCGTTGCCCTAGCCGCCTTCGTTGCCTTGATGTCGTCCTCATCCGGCGAGCGAGCTGACCGACGCGCTGGGCCAGGTGTTCGCGACACCGATGTTCTTGCTCGGGCTGCTGGCCATTCTGACCGCCGGTGGGCTGATCCACGAAATGGGTCATGCCGCGGCTCGTCACCACTGGCGGCGCCCGGCCCGGACTCATTGGGCGTCGGCGTCTACTTGGTCTTCCCAGCGTTCTTTACCAACGTCACCGATTCGTATCGGCTCGGGCGCGCTGGTCGGCTACGCACCGACCTCGGTAGGCCTCTATTTCAACGTCTGGTGCGTACTGGCGTTGGGTGGCTCATACCTCATCACCGGCAATGGCCTCCTTCTTACTAGCGCCTGCTGCTCATGCAGATCGAGATGGTGCAGCAACTCATTCCGACGGTGCGCTTCGACGGCTACTTCGTGCTGGCCGACTTGGCGGGCGTCCCGGATCTGCTCGCCCGGGTCCGTCCGGTGCTGCTGAGTTTGCTGCCTGGACGCCCGGCCGATCCGCGGGTAACCGAGCTGCGCCCAAGCGACACGCGCGCCTCGTCACCGGGTGGGTGTTCGTTGTCGTACCGACCCTGGCGATCGGCTTCGGCTGGCTGCTCTACAGCCTTCCCAACCTTTTGCACCGCACAGCGTCGGCGCATCACTGCCCAGGCAGAAGCCATTGCCGAATCGTGGGACGCGGACCAATACGCCGCAGTGATTCTCGGCGCCGTATCCATAGTCCTGCTCCACGCTTCCCGCCGTCGGGCTGTTGCTATTGGGCTGGAGCTTGGCGAGGCTCGGCCTCCGCCACCTCGCCCGCCCAGCTGCCATGCGGCGCGCGCGGTCGAACAATGCGGTCCAGAGAATCACATCACATGCCACGCCGCGCCCACGGGAGTCGATATGACATCGGATACTCGGCGGGATGCCGAATACGGTAGCTCAGGTGAGTCGAAGGCGGCACCAGAACCACCGCCCGAACCCGCTCTGACGTCCGGACTCATTAACGGCCGCTGCGTTCGACGGACGAGAGCGATGCTCGGATCCAAGAATGGTCCCGCGCCAGCACACGGCTGGCGGCGCGCCGTCTACGGCGCAACATCCGGCGCAATAAACCCGGGGCCCAGCTCCGCGGAACGAAACCGGGCGGCTGTTCTGGAGCGCGTCACCGCGCCGATTGGTCGGATCACGACGCGTCGTCGTCGCGAGTCGCAAGGGCGGCGTCGGCAAAACGACGATCACGCTCGCGCTGGGCAGTACCTTCGCGATGATGCGGGGCGACCTGCGTCGTCGCCTTGGACGCGAACCCCGATGCCGGCAATCTCGCGCATCGAGTTGCTCGGCCGTGTCCACGCACGATCACCGATGTCCTCAACGAGATGGAACTCATTACCAGCTACTCCGGATCTGCGCCGTTTCACCGCGCAGGCACCGGACTCGCGCCTCGAGGTACTGGCCTCCGATGACGACCCGCGCATTGGCTTGGCGCTGAACCGGCAGGCCTATCACCGAGTGATCGAGCTGCTCGACCACTACTACAACCTCATTGTCATCGACACCGGCACGGAATCCTGGACAGCGCGAACCAGGGACTGCTGGCCGACGCCGATCAGCTCGTCCTGGTCCTCAAGCTCCGCACTCGACGGCGCTCGGGCGGCGGCGCTGACCTGGACTGGCTCGCCGAGCATGGCTATGGCGAGCTGGTGGCCCGCGCGGTCGTCGTGATAAACGGCACTCGAAAAGGAAGCGGCATTCCGCTGGACCGCGTCGCGGATCATTTCTCCCGGCGTTGCGCGAAAGTCGTGACCGTCCCCTTGGATCCCGCGCTGGAGAATGGCGCTCAGACATCGCTGTCCGCATTGCAGCCGGCAACCCGCGATGCCTTGGTCGAGCCTGGCCGCCGCCGTGGCCGACCATTTCGCGACACACGATGTCCTTAGGGGCTTGGATGTCGCGAGAATCGAGTCGTGATCCGCTAGCATCGCGCCGTGCGACGCATAGCAGGAATAGCTCTGGCGGCCGCTGCCGCCATCGTGACGATCACCAGCAGCAGTGCCGCCGGGGCTGACGGGCCGGCCCGGACTGACGTGGAGAGCGCTTCGTCGGCGATTCCGGGCGCGCCTGGCGCCACCGCCCAGGACGAGTCGATCCGCTATCGGCAGGTCAACGCGCGCACCGTGCGCGCGGATTCGGTTGCGGACGGCGACATCGTCTTGCGACGGCTGCACTGCGTCGACAGTGACGCTGCAATTCATCTACGCGCGAAATGCCCGGACGCTGACCGCCAATAATGTCGCCGTCGCATGGTCAAGCTGCACGAACTGCAGTGCGACGGCACTGTCCGTGCAGGTCGTGATCGCTCATCGGGCCGGAACAGTCACGGCAGGAAACCGGTCGCTTTCCTTGAATGTCGTGTGCGCGGGTTGCAATAGCAGCGCTGCAGCGATCCAAATCGTTATCGTTACTCCCTCTCACCGCGACCCGTCCCAGGCCGCGCTGGCTCGCAGCGAAGACCTCCGGGCCCAGCTATTGGCCGAACTGCACGCCCGTGCCCCGGTCGCGCGCTCGGTCGGCCGTGCCGGCTACCCCCAACGGACGTGCCGCTCCGACAACGGCACCCGTGCCGCTCGAGCATGGTGACCACCACCGAACAGATCCAAACGATCCTGGCCCGGGATCTCGGAGCAACCTCGGCCTCGACACGACATCCAGTTGCGCACCCAGTAAGGCCGAACAACCCCAGGGTCCCCGCCGCGGAGAAGGTCGTCCTGTCGGCCGTTTCGGCCTACGTTGCCATCGCGCGAACGTTCGCACTCCCGATCTGGCATAAAGTCGTCGGGTGGCCGAGGTCAGCGTGCGTCCCGCCCGTAGGCGACGACGCGGCGGAGATCGCGCGTATCCAGGTCGATACCTGGCGGACCGGGTATCGGATCTGCTCCCAGTACCGATCATCGAGTCCTTGTCGGCTGAGGCAGTGCGGCCGGCTTGGACGGAGGCGGTCGAATCCTCCCCCACCGACCAGCATCACGTTCTTGTCGCGCAGGAACAGCAGTGGCTGGTCGGATTCACGGCAGTCGCCCCGGTCGACAGCGACGAAGAGGGTATTGCCGACGTGTCGCACGACCGCACAGATCGCGCCGCTGCTCGTCGAGCCTCGTTGGGGCCGCCGCGGGCATGGCTCGCGGCTGCTGGCCGCCGCAGTCGATCACGCACAGGCCGACGGATTCACCCGGCTGATCACCTGGTGCCCGCTGGCGACGGTGCGTCCCTGTCGTTCTACCGGTCCGCTGGCTGGGACACAGATGGCTACGCCCGGGTTCTCGATACCGGGGCCGGTGAGATGCGCGAGATACGCCTGCACGTCGACCTGGAGCAAGCCGCATGACGTTCGCCGGAATTCCTGTCGCTGCCCTGGATTTCTCACGAGGACCTCGAGGCTGACAACAGCAAGTCGTTCTGGACCGCCCACAAGCAGATCTTACGAGGAGGCCGTGCGAACGCCGCTGGAGGCGCTCGCCGCGGAACTCGAGCCTGAGTTCGGCTCACCGAAGCTGTTCCGCCCCTATCGGGACGTCCGATTCGCCAAAGACAAGACACCGTACAAGACACAGCAGGGCGTGTGGTTCGCCGATTCGGCCCGCTAGTGTCGCGGTCGCGGCGGCCGGACTGTTCCTCGCCGGCGGCTACTGGGGAACGGCGAGCGACCAGGTGGGGCGCTTGCGTCGAGCCGTCGACGACGACATTGCGGGCGGGCAGCTCGAGAAGATCATCGACAAGACGCGCCGGGCGGGATTCGAGATCGGTGGCGAACAGATCGCTCGCGTACCGCCCGGCTTCCCGAAAGATCATCCGCGGGCGGCGCTGCTCCGCTACAAATCGCTGACGGCCCACCGACAATTGGGCTGTCCGCCGTGGCTGAGTACCCGCCAGGCCCGAACCGAGATCGTCAAGTCACTCCTGAAACTCGGGCCGCTGACCGACTGGCTGGCTACCCATGTCGGGCCGTCGGACGAGCACCGCTCACGGTGACTCGCGGGCGATGGCCGTCCGCATGGCCGCCCGGGCGCGACGGCGGTCGCCCGCGACGTCGTAGGCGACGGCGAGCCGATACCACCGACGCCAGTCGGCCGGCGCGTTCTCCAGGTCATGACGACGCCGCTCGGAACAGTGCGTCGGCAGCTTGCCGGTCGACCCGACCTGACGGTCGTCGCGGTAGCTCTGGTTCAGGCGGCTCGCCCTGGCGTCAAGGCGACGAGCTAATCGTTGGCGTGGCGAGGCCGAATCGGACCTCGGCTCCAACCAGCCACAGTCCTACGAGCGGTAGCGCTAAGACAGCCGCGCCGAGCGCCTTGAGGACGAAGGACGACTCGCCGAGCAGGAACACCTCCCGCGATAGCCGACGAGCGCGAAGTAGGCAGCCAGCGCGATCACTCAGCAGCAAGACAGTGCGCCGAGCAGACACCGCGTCAGAGGTTCAGCAGCGGCCTGATGCCGACGGTGAGTCCGGGCCGCGAGCTGACTTGTCGGACGGCCATCATCACGCCAGGGAGGAACGGAAGAGCGCTCTGAAGGAATCATGTCGGAGCGTGAGGGTCTCACCGCCGTTCCGAACAGGACCTCCTCGTGCGCAACCAATCCACGCATCCGGACCGCATGGACATGCACGCCGGAGACCACCGCCCTCGCGCGCCGTCCAGGCCCTGGCTCGTGGCGTCTGGCGGAGCCCTCGCGACCGGCCCGCGTCCGTTCCTCGCCGATGATCTCGGCCGTCCGTACGGCGGTTCCGCTCGGCGCATCGACCTTGTCGGGGTGATGGAGCTCGACGACCTCGACCGACTCGTAGAACCGGGCCGCGGTTCCCGCAAACTTCATGAGCAAGGCAGCACCGATGGCGAAATTCGGTGCCACGATGACTCCGAGGCCCGGCACATCCTCGAGCCAGGTACGCACCGTGTCGAGGCGCTCCTGGTGAAGCCCGTGGTGCCCACCACGGCATGAATTCCCTGGTCCACGGCGAATCGGATGTTGTCCATGACGACATCCGGATGGGTGAAGTCGACCAGAACCTGGGCTCCCCGTCAGCGACGCTGAACAGCCAGTCTCCGGCATCGACCGCTGCCACCAGGTCGAGGTCCTCGGCGTCGACGACCGCCTTGCACACCTGCTGACCCATTCGGCCCCTGCGCCGAGCACGCCGACCCGTAGTGGTTCGCTCATCCGACAACCTCTTCGCGCACACGCGCCTGCGAATGCCTGCTCCCTCAGCGCAGTCCCTCCTGTCCTGCGACCCGCCGCCACCTTCCGGCGTCACACGACCCCGTCGAAGTCGTGCGGGCCGAATGGTCCCACGACCGAGAGGGCAGCGCGGACGGTGCAGCAGATCGTCGGCCAGGTCGGCGGCGTCCGCCACCGTAACTGCATCGATCCGGGAGATGAGTTCGTCGACGCCCAGCACGTCGCTATAGACGAGTTCGCTCTTTGCCGATCCGGGACATCCGGGATCCGGAGTCCTCCAGGCCGAGCACGACCGCCCCGCGCATTTGACCCTTGCCGCGCTGCACTTCGGCTTCGGTAAGACCAGCTTCCGCGACAGCCGCGAGGTTCGCCGGTAATCAGCGAGATCACCTCGTCAGGCCTTGCCCGGCTGGCAGCCCGCGTATATGCCGAACTGGCCCGTCTCGGTGTAGCTATTGCTGAACGTGTAGATGGAGTACGCGAGCCCCCGCTCTTCACGAATCCGTTGGAACAGGCGAGAGCTCATGCCACCGCCGAGTGCGGCAGAAAGCACTCCGGCAGTGAACCGCCGATCATCGAAACGAGATATGCCCTGCGTACCTAGGGACGATGTTCGCCTGCTCGGTCTCCTCACTAACTATTGTCGCGCGCGGGGCCGGCCGCGATTGATCTTGACGCCGGGCGGTCTGGTAGCCAGCACGACCGCTCGGCCGAGTCGAAGGCCGTTCGGACGCGGCGTACGACGGCGGCGGTGATCGACGTTGCCCGCTACGGATACGACCATGTCGCGCGGGCGGTACCGGCGGTGATAGTAGCCGGCGATTTGAGCACGGCGCAGTGCCGTGATCGAGGTGATCGAGCCGGAGAATGGGCCGCCCGAGCGGAGTGTCACCGAAGAGCGTCGATGCAAAGACGTCATGCACGAGGTCGGCGGGATCGTCGTCGCGCATCGCGATCTCTTCGAGTACGACGCTGCGCTCCACATCCACGTCGTGCGCCGTCACGGTCGCATTCAGCACGACATCGATGACGATATCGACGGCGAGCGGCAGATCGCGATCGAGTACCGTCGCGTAGTAGCAGGTGTGCTCTTTCTCGGTGAACGCGTTTAGCTCACCACCGACGTGCATCCATTGCGGTCGCAATGTCCAGAGCGGTGCGCGACGTCGTGCCCCTTGAACAGTAGATGCTCGAGAGAGTGGCTCGCGCCCGCGACTGCGGGCGACTCATGGCGCGAGCCGATTGGGACCCAGACTCCGATGCTTGCGCTGCGGACGCTGGGCATGGCCTCGCTGACTATCCGCAGCCCGGACGGCAACGTCGTGCGGGTAATCGCCCCGCCTCCCGTTGCCGCGACGCGGGTTGTTCGGGCACGCGGCTGCGGCTGCGGCTGCGGGGCATCAGTCGATCCTACGGGCGGCTGATCGCCCGCGGGTTCTGGACGGGTATCAGGCTTCCCGGGCAAAGGCCTTCGGCCAGTCGAAAAGTGGCCATATCCCACAGCACGAGGCGAGCGGACAGCGTGCTCCCCGCAGCACGGCTGATCGCCTGCCGGACCGCGTCGTCCGTGTGGCCAACCAAACGCCCCAGACGAGATCAGCGGAAAGGCGATGGACGTGGCGCCGATCTCAGCCGCGACGGCAAGCGATGATCGATAACACGAGCGCAGGACGTCCGCCTGCAGAGCTGAGCGCCGATAGACGGGGCCGACGGTGTGGATCACCCAACGAGCCAGAGAGGTTGCCCGCGGTGGTCGCGACGGCCTGTCCGGCGGGCAATCCCGTGCGGTACGGACCGTCCCGCAGCTCGCGGCAGGCGGCGAGAATCGCCGGGCCACCGCGACGATGGATGCGCACCGTCCACGCCGCCGCCGCCCAGCAGCCCGGAATTTGCTGCGTTGACGATTGCATCCACGCGCTGTTCGGTGATGTCCCCATGCACCAGCTCGACGCTCATACCCAGATAATGCCGGTCGCTGCAGCGGTCTGTCGCTGATCGTCTTGGGCGGCGGGTGCGCCGACGGTGACTCCCAGATCTCGAGCGTTGGCCCGTGTTGGAGTCAGCGGGCAGCCAGGCGTCAGGTGCTCCTGATCATTCGCCGGACGTGCGATGGCAGCCGACCGGTCAGCACCTGCTGCAGCGTCGTCTCATCACGAACCTGCCGCAGCGCGGCCCGAACCGCCACCCACACCTCGGGCAGGTGCGCTGCAACACCCGTGTAGCGTCGTCTCATGCGGTCTGTAGTCCACGAACCTCGGCGAGCGGGGCCGTCCACGGCGCGGATTACCGAACCGAGCGTGATCTCGCTCGCGGGCAACGCGAGGGCGTATCCGCCGTCGGCGCCCCGCTGGCTGCGCACCAGTCCCGCGCGCCGCAGTTCGCCCAAGATGGCCTCGACGAATTTTCGGGGCAGCTGCTGTTCGGCGATGATCGCATCGACCTTCACGAGGCTCGGCTCCCGAGCCGCGAGTTCCAGCAACGCCCGCACCGCGTAATCCGTCTTGGCGGATATATCCACGTAGGCATCTTCGCAGGACACTGGCGAATTCGAGGAGATTTCCGCCTAGGCGCACATCAGGAGGCGGTGAGGGTCGAGGCGTCCCCGGCGGCCCGCAGCCACACTGTGTCGCCCGGGCGCAGCGCCAGTGACTCAGCTTGCCCCCGTGTCCAGCTGAAGCCACGGCTCGGTGTCGTATGCCCGCAGCTGCACGTGCCTCGAACCCGACCCGTTGCAGTCGGGTTACCTTCGCCTCGACGGCGTCTGACGTCGGCGCGGCGAACACGTCGATATCGTGCGGACGAACCAGGCGCGGGCCCAGCCGAGTGACCGGTCCGAGGAAGCCCATGACGAAATCGTTGGCCGGGTGGTCGTACAACCTGTCCGGCGAACCCACCTGCTCCACTCGCCCGTTGTTGATACACGACGAGTTCGTCGGCAACCTCCAGCGCTTCGTCTTGGTCATGTGTGACGAAGACCGTCGTGACATGTACCTCGTCATGCAGCCGGCGCAACCAGTCCCGCAGTTCTTTGCGCACCTTGGTATCGAAGCGCTCCGAACGGTTCGTCGAGCAGCAGCACTGGACGGCTCGACGGCTAGTGCGCGGGCCAGGGCCATCCGCTGGCGCTGGCCACCGGAAAGCTGCGATGGCATCCGGTCGGTAAACTTGTCGCAGATGCACCAGCTCGAGCAGCTCGGTCACCCGCTGCTTGATCTCCGCCTTGGGCCGCTTGCGAATCTCGAGGCCGAACGCGATGTTGCGATAAACCGATAGGTGCTTGAACGCAGCATAGTGCTGGAACACGAAGCCGACGTTTCGCCGCTGCGCCGGGATGTCGGTTGCCTCGATGCCGTCTATGACTACCGAGCCAGAGTCCGGCTCCTCGAGACCGCCGATGATCCGCAGCAACGTGGATTTCCCACCCCCGCTCGGGCCGAGTAGCGCGGTAAGCCGGCCGCTGCCAACCTGAACGGTTACGTCGTCGAGCGCCGCGATTCCGCCAAAGGACTTGCTGATGTGCTTTGCCGCTATCCCCATCGTTTGATTCCCGTCGTCGATGATCGGCCCTCCGGCGGATGAATGAGCGATACCCCAACGATGCAAATCACCGTGACCGCAATGAGCAGGATCGATGCTTGGTAGGCGCCTGGTTCGAATTGCTCGGCTCGCTCGTCAACGAGAAGGGTGACGGTCTGGGTTTGCCCAATGACGTTGCCGGATACGACCTTCACCGCCCCGAACTCCCCGATCGCTCGAGCCAGGCTGAGCACGACGCCATACGCGAGCGCCCACTTGATCGTCGGCAGGGTGATGCGCCGGAAGCACTGGCGAGCGTTGGCGCCGAGCGATCGCGCCGCCAGCTCCTGGTCTAGGCCTTCCTCCTCGAGTACCGGCACCAGCTCGCGGACGACAAGCGGAAGCGAGACGAAAACCGTCGCGAGCACCATTCCGGGGACCGAGTAGATGATCTGCACTCCGAGGCCGCCCAGCCAGCCCGCCCTCCTGCCCGTAGACCAGGATGAGGGCGAGTCCGACGACGATCGGCGATACCGCGAGCGGAAGGTCAATCAGGATATTCAGCAGCCGTCGGCCGGGGAAGCGGTATCGCGCAAGCAGCAGCGCCATGCCGATTCCGAACACGACGTTCAGGAGTACCGCAATGCCCGCGACAAGGCCGGTTAGCACGATCGCGTGCACGGTCGTGGGATCGACGATCGTGTCCCAGAACGTGCCCAATCCCTGCTGGATCGTCCGCCATAGGACGACACCCAGCGGCACCAGCACGAGTACGCCGACATACCCGACGGCGATACCCGCAAGACGTAGGTGCTCGTTCTCCGACAGCGGCGCAGTCGGGCGCGGAGGCTTGCCGAGGTCGATCGACGCGCCTCGGGTCGGTTGCGGCCGCAGGAGCAATCTGGCTAACTCATGTTGGGCCGCCCAACGTTGGACGATGTCAAGCAGGCCGATCACGACCAGGCTGATGGCCAGGAGGGCCGTCGCCGTCGCGGCAGCCGCGGCGAGCTCATCGTTCTCGATCTGGCTGTACACGTACATCGACGAGATCTCGGTCTTGAACTGCAGTCCGCCCGAGATGAGGACCACGGAGCCGTATTCGCCCATCGCGCGGGCGAAAGCCAACGCGGCGCCGCCAGCTATCGCCGGCAAGATCGCGGGCAGGATGATCCGCCGGAACGTCGTGAACCGGCTGGCGCCCAGAGCTGGCGGCCGCCTCCTCGACCTCACGGTCGAGCTGCAAGTGAGCACCGGCTGCACCGTGCGGACGACGAACGGCAGCGTGACGAACAGCAGGGCCAGAGATGATGCCTCTGGTCGTCGCGTACCAGTTGATCCCCACCGGGCTGTGCGGGCCGTACAAGCGTGAGGAGCACAAGGCCGGCGACGATGGTCGGCAGCGCGAAGGGAATGTCGATTACGACCTCGACGACGCGCTTGCCCCGAAAGCTGTCCGCACGAGGACCCACGCGATCAGCGTGCCAATAACCGCGTTCAGGGCGGCGGCGACCCGATAGAGCTGAATACCGTCAGGCGAAGGGCCGAAAGCGCCTCCCGCGTGGTGAGGGCGTCCCGAAGCCGCTCCAGCCATTGCCAGTTCGCCTTGACGACGACCGCCGCCAAGGGAGCAGCACCAGCAGGCTCAACCACAGCACGGCTGCGCCGAGACTCAACCCGCCGCGGTGCGCAGCGGCACTCTGACCGTCCGGTTGGCCGGCCCGGCGCCGGGACCCGGCATCGCGGCGCTCGACGGCGGGCGCCGCCAGGGTCATTGCGCCTCCGCCTCGATCCGGGCACCAGCCTGGTGCTCTTGTCGAAGTATTTCTTGTTGATTGCGTTCCACCCACCCAGGTCAGCAACGGTCACCAGGTGGGCGACCGTCGGAAACGGATTTGCTGGGTCGTTCGCGCCCGCCACGGCTCGTGACTTGCGTACCGGCTGGTACCGGACGGAATCCCTTGCTGGCCAGGATTTCTTGCCCGTCCGCACTCTCGACGTAGGTCAAGAAGTCTTTGGCAGCTGGCGGCGCGGTCACGGTGACTGCCGCCGGATTCTCGATCAGGATCGACTCGGCCGGCACGACGTAGTCGAGCGACTGGCCCCTTTGTCGAGCAGCGATCGCTTCGTTTTCGTAGGAGACGAGAACGTCTCCGGTGCCGTTCAGGAAGGTCTGGGTGGCCTTCGAGCCGCTATCCGGCTTGCTAACGACGTTGGAGTAGAACTTCTTCAGATAGGTCTCCGGCCTCAGCGTCAGTGCCACCGCGGGCGAGCACGTGAGTGTACGCGGCCAGGATGTTCCACTTCGCCGACCCGGACGAACCAGGATCCGGGGTGACGATCTTCACTCCACTCTTGGCGAGGTCATCCCATCCCGTGATCTTCTTCGGATTTCCCTTGCGTACCACGATGACGACGACGGGACTCGGACACCAGTCCCTTCGTGGGCCCGCTGTTCCAGCTCGGCAGCGACCGAACTTCGGCACCAGCCGGGTCAGGTCCGGTTCCAGCGAAAACGCGACGTAGTCCGCCGGCTGGCCATGCTGCACCGCTCGACTCTGATCACCACTCGCACCGTATGACGATCGCCGGGTGACGCCAGAGCCGCCGGTTGTGCTCGCGAAACCCTTTTGCAGCGCGTCGTACGCCGGCTTTGGCGACGGAGTACGCAATCAACAGAAGGCTCTTCCCGCTGCCAGAACTTGTCGCGGCGTTCGATGAGGTGCACGCGACCAGGCCGACTGTGGCAACGCAGCGCGACGGTCAGTGTCGGGAGCGAGCGCCGTCCTCGAAGTCGGCGGACCACTGCTGGGCGGATGCCGTTCCATCGGAATGCGCTTCCCTCGGGTCGGCCCGAATCTCGGGCATTTTCATTTGACCTGTAGAGATTAGCGAACTGATCGAGAAAAGCACGAAATTGCGCCCTATCCTGCCTGCAGGGGCTGTCGAACCGACCCGACTCTGGCCTTCGGGCAGACGTCTCCGCACCGCGCGAACGGTCTGACTGAAGGTGAGCTGCCGGGCGAGGGCGGCCCTTGGTGCCAAAGTCACGCTGTTCGGCCAAGCGTGATCTTGGACTTTCACAGCCCTGGGGCGACCGTAAGTCAAGATCAGGGGAAGCAGAATCGTGCCATCGCGACGTCGCCAGCAAGATCAGCCGTCGCGCTGCCCGGTCGTGATCTTGGACTATTGCCTTCTGGCGACCGTAAGTCCAAGATCACGCCAAAATCGAGCGATTTGCGCCTGCTCAGCTGTTAGTGCCGCTTGCCGGCTCCGGCGGCGGCCGTTTCCTTCCGGCGTCGTCGATGACCAACGCCAGGCTGATCTTGCCGCGACCGTCGATATCGATGATCTCGACCTGCAGCTTGTCGCCGACCTTGACAACGTCCTCGACCTTGTTGGATCCGCTTGCGCCTGACCGAGCTTGCTGATGTGCGACCAGGCCGTCCTTGCCCGGCAACAGCGAGACGAACGCGCCGAACGCGGCGGTCTTGACCACCGTGCCGAGGAACCGCTCCCCCACCTTCGGCATCTGCGGGTTGGCGATCGCGTTGATCCGATCGATCGCCGCCTGCGGCGGACGGTCCGTCGGCGGCACCGACGTAGATCGGTGCCGTCGTCCTCGATGGTGATCTCGGCACCGGTCTCGTCCTGGATCGCGTTGATCATCTGGCCCTTGGGGCCGATGACCGCGCCGATCTTGTCGACCGGAATCTTCACCACGGTGACGCGCGGTGCGTATGGGCTCATCTCGTCCGGGCCGTCGATCGCCTCGCGCATGACGTCGAGGATGTGCAGCCTGGCGTCGCGGGCCTGCGTCAGCGCACCGGCCAGCACTTCGGACGGGATGCCGTCGAGCTTGGTGTCCAGCTGCAGGGCGGTGACGAAGTCCTTCGTGCCGGCGACCTTGAAGTCCATGTCGCCGAAGGCGTCCTCGGCGCCGAGGATGTCGGTCAGCGCGACGTACTCCGTCGCCTGCCGTCGACGTCGTCGGACACCAGACCCATGGCGATGCCCGCGACCGGCGCCTTCAGCGGCACCCCGGCGTTCAGCAGCGACAGGGTCGAGGCGCAGACCGAACCCATCGAGGTCGAGCCGTTGGAGCCCGAGCGCCTCGGACACCTGCCGGATCGCGTATGGGAACTCCTCGCGGCTCGGCAGCACCGGCACCAGCGCCCGCTCGGCGAGCGCCCCGTGGCCGATCTCACGGCGTTTCGGCGAGCCGACGCCGGCCGGTCTCACCGGTCGAGTAGGGCGGGAAGTTGTAGTTGTGCATGTAGCGCTTCGTCCGGTTGCGGGCTCAGCGTGTCGAGCTTCTGCTCCAGCCCCAGCATGTTCAGCGTGGTGACGCCGAGGATCTGCGTCTCGCCGCGCTCGAACAGCGCCGACCCGTGCACCCGGGGCACGCACGTCGACCTCGGCGGACAGGGTGCGGATGTCCGCGATCCCGCGCCCGTCGATGCGGACCTTGTCGCGCAGGATGCGCTGGCGGACGAGCTTCTTCGTCAGCGCGCGGAAGGCGGGGCCGATTTCGCTCTGCCCGCTCTGGGAACTGCGGCGCCACTCGCTCGCGGGTGAGCTCCTTGATCCGATCCAGCTCGGCTTCCCGATCCTGCTTGTCGGCGATCGTCAACGCCTGCAGCCAGCGGCTCGGCGACCTCGGCGCTCACGGCGGCGAACACGTCGTCCTCGTAGTCGAGGAAGACCGGGATACTCCACCGTCGCCTTTGCGGCGACCTTGGCCAGCTCGGCCTGGGCGCGGCACAGCTCGGCGATGAACGGCTTGGCCGCCTCCAGCCCCGCGGCGACGACCTCCTCGGTCGGCCGAGTGGCCCTCGCCGGCGATGAGCTCGATGGCGTTCTCGGTTGCCTCGGCCTCCACCATCATGATCGCGACTTCGCCCGACTCGAGCACCCGGCCGGCGACGACCATGTCGAAGGTGGCGCGCTCGAGTTCTGGTAGCGTCGGGGAACGCGACCCACTGGCCGTCGATGAGTGCGACCCGCGTGCCACCGATCGGGCCGCTGAACGGCAGGCCGGACGAGTTGGGTGGACGCTGAGGCGGCGTTGATGGCCAGCACGTCGTACGCATGCGTCCGGATCGAGCGCGAGCACGGTAATGACGACCTGTACCTCGTTGCGCAGGCCCTTGACGAAGGACGGGCGCAGCGGCCGGTCGATGAGCCGGCAGGTGAGGATGGCGTCCTCGCTCGGACGACCCTCGCGCCGAAAGAACGAGCCAGGGATGCGGCCAGCGGCATACATTCGCTCCTCGACGTCGACGGTCAGCGGGAAGAAGTCGAAGCCCTCGCGCGGGGACTTACTGGCCGTCGTGGCCGACAGCACCATCGTGTCGTCGTCGAGATAGGCGACTGCGGACCCGGCTGCTTGCCGGGCGAGCCGCCCGGTCTCGAAGCGCACGGTGCGGGTGCCGAACGAGCCGTTGTCGATGGTGGCGACGGCCTCGTGGACCGGGGCGTGCGCAGACTCTGACGAGTGGGTCATGGGTTTCCTTTCGTAGGCGGTCGGAGTGACCGCCGGGTTGGGCCGTACCGTGGCCGGGAAAGGAGCGGATAACCCATGCGGGAACCGGTCTTCGATCGAAGCGACTGCGGACCTGGCGTAGGTCGGAGCCGCCACTACCGAGGACCGGCAGTCCGTTCGGCATCGGTGTCGCTCGGCATCCCGTCGACGTCCGGCTGGTAGCAATGATGCAGTTGTGGCGCTGCGAGGGGAGCGATCCGGTCGGGTTCGCACCCTCATCGTTCACCGGCGGAGGCCCAGCCGCTCGATGACCGATCGATAGCGGCTGATGTCCGTCTTGGCGAGGTAGTTGAGCAGCCGGCGCCGCTGGCCGACGAGGAGAAGCAGACCGCGACGGCTGTGGTGGTCATGCTTGTGGATCTTGAGATGCTCAGTAAGGTCGCGGATGCGCTGAGACAGCAGCGCAATCTGGACCTCGGCCGAACCAGTGTCGCCGTCGGTCGAGCCGTACTCGGCGATGATGCGCTTCTTGACGTCGCTGGCCAGGGCCACAGACGACTCCCCTTCGGTGTCGATGCAGGCGAGCCCCACCGGTCTGGGTCACGGTGGGAGTAGACACGCACTGCGGCATGCGCCGTGCGCAACGCCACTTATCAGACTATCAGTGCAAGGATCGAGTCGCCCACTCGGCTGCGATCAAGCCAGCAGGGCGCGGGTCTGCTTGACGTCGTCTCGCATCTGGGCGACGAGCGCGTCCACGCCGTCGAATCGCTCCATGCCGCGCAACCGGTGCACGAACTCCACCCCCAGCCCGTCTCCGTACAGATCGCCGTCGAAGTCCAGGACGTAGGCCTCGACGCCGGCGTTGCCGAACGTCGAATGTCGGATTCGTCCCAACCGAGATGGCGGCCGTCCTGAGCGGCTCCACGCCAGACGTTCGGCCCCACTCGTCGAGGCGGACCACCCGGCCGGCGTAGACGCCATCCGCCGGCACGCACGCCCACTGGTCCGGCCGGAGATTCGCGGTCGGAAAGCCGAGCTCGCGGCCGCGCTCGTCACCGCGTTCGACCAGACCGTCCAGGCGGTGCGGCCGTCCGAGCGCGTCCGCGGCTGCCGCCACGTCACCGGACTGCACGCACGAACGGACATAGGTGGCACTGATCGGCCCATCGGCACCGCGCAACAACGAGACGCCGACGGCCCGAATCCGAACGTCTGCGCCCAACTCGGTCAAGGTGCTGATGTCACCAGCTGGCCTTGTGCCCGAACCGGAAGTTCTCCCCCACCACGACGCTCGCGGCGTGCAGGTCGGCGACCAGGATCTCGTGCACGAACCCGCCGGTGGCAGCTTTGAGAACTCGAGGGTGAAGGGCAACGCGAGAAAACGTCGACACCGAGCCGCTCGACCAGCTCAGCCCGCCTGACCATCGTCGTTAAGCACCGGCGGATGCGAGCCGGGCCGGACGACTTCCGAGGGGTGCGGAGTGAAGGTGAGCACGACGCTCGGCACCCCGAGCGCAGCCGCCTCGCGCACCGCGTGACCGATGATCTCCGCGTGTCCCCGGTGCACTCCATCGAACACGCCGATTGTGACCACACATCGCCCCCAGCCCGTGGGGACGGAGGACAGTCCATGCCAGCGCTGCACCCGGTCGAGGCTACCGCGCTCGTCCGCCATTTCTAGCTGTTATGTGGCCGAGCGTCGTCGACGGATCACGGCGATCCGTGGACGGTTAGGAGTAGAAGACCGTCGTCACGCGGGTCGTCGCGTTCCAGAAGATGTAGCCGTGCTGGAACGTGCTTCGCCGCCCGCCTGGGCACGGAGAACTCATCCGTCGTCGGGTATCCCAGCCCGGCTGCGCTCCCAGCCCAGGCTCGCCCACGTCGCCCGGATCCCGCCGTGCACACTCGTGCGACCCGATGCCCGGGTAGTAGTAGATCGACCGTCCAGTCGACGTCACCGGCGTGAAGTGCTGGTAACTGCCCCGCGTGTCCGGCGTGCGGGTCTCATCGATGTAGGGAATCCCGTAGCTTGCGGGGCCGCCGATCTTCTCGGTACTCGGTCAGATCGCCGTTCGCGACGGTATGCGCGCACCGTAGGTCGGCGTCCATCCGATGATCAGACGCTCGAACGCGCTGTACCGGCCGTCCGGGGCGGCGGACTCGTCCGTCGTCGGGAAGCCCCCATCGAGCCGGGCCGCCGACAGCACGGTACTTCGCCCAGATGCCGCCCTGCACCTCGTGCGCACCGGTGGCTCGGCGACCAGTAGATGGCACCCCGCTGGTACGTGCGCCAGCTTCCTCCCGCGATGGCGACTTCATTCCCGGTGGGGTTGCCCAGGACCGACGACGGACCGCCAAACGCGGCGTACTTGCTATCCACGGCGTCGTCGATAGTTGGCCGTGAGGGCCACGTCCGCCCGCGGCATCGTGATCGTCCGCGTCACATTCTTGTTTCCGTCCGACCATCCGGTGAAGCTTGCCGACAGGTCCGCTGCGGGTGCCGTAACGGTCACTTGCTCCCCGCGACGGCGCGCCATGTCGAGGTAACGAAGCCGTCGATGTTCACCGGGTAGGGGATGTTACGGACAGCGTGTGGATATCCGGCTTGGCCGTGGTGTCGACCCGCACAGTGGCGCCCGCGCTATCGGTCACGGTCGCGGTGATCACCATCGAGGTGTCGCCACCGTGATCGCTGAACGTGTCGTCGAAGGTGCCACCCGTTTCGGTGATGTCCGGATGGACGTGGCACGGACCGCCGAACGGGCAATGCAGCAATATCGACTGCCAGTGGATCGAGCTCGTGAGCGTTACCGTCCTCGCACGTCAGTGGCCGTCGCCGACAGATGGATGGGATCTCCGACCGCGAACAGGCCTCCTGGGGGCGGGTTGGTGAGCGTCACCGAGAGATGCGGCGGATGATTGGCCGGCGAGACCCTGAGCGTTGCCGTCCCGGCTTGCCCGGCCGTCGCTCACCGTTAGCGTCACCGTGACCGGGGCGGCCGAGGCGTACTGGTGTACCGGGGCGATGCCGGTTCCGGACTTCCCATCGCCGAAATTCCAGCTGTAGGTCAGCGGATCGCCGTCGAGGTCATAGGAACCGGAAGCGTCGAACGCCGCGATGAGCTGGTCCGGGTTACTGCGACTCTCGTCCTGGGCCGCCGCTGCGAACGGCGCTCGGTTGCCGGCGGCGTACTTGATACGCACGCGAGGTTGCCGGACACGATATCGGCGTACACGACACGTCGCCGCTGGCCGGATCCAGCTGGAAATCGACCGGGGCGCCGATGTTCGAGCCGAACGCCTCGACTGGCGCAGTCAACTGATCGTTGTTGTCCGGGCGCAGCACGGAGATCGCGCCTCGGGCGTAATCCCCCATGAAGTACACCCCGCGGTAGGCGGCGGGATACGACGAACCGGTGCCAGTGAAGACACCGCCGACCGCTACCGCTCCGACGCCGTTGTGCGGATAGGTGTAGAGCGGGTTGTCGTGGCGGGCGTTCGTGGCGTACTGATTGGCGCAGAAGCTCGTTGTGTCGTAGCCGCCCGTGTGTCCAGTGCCCTCCCAGCACGGCCAGCCGAAGTTGGAACCCGGGCCGGCGACGTTGTGCTCCTCCCACGTGTTCCAACCGGCGTCGCCGAGGAACACGCGACCCGTGGCCGGGTGGATGGTGAACCGGAAGGGATTGCGCATACCCATGGCGAACATGCGGCTGCGCCAGCTCGCAGGGTCGGCCGGGTCGTAGTAGGGGTTCCCGGGGACGCCGTTACCGGCGGTGTCGATATGCAGGATCTTGCCGTACGGGCTGGTGGGATCCTGCGCTCGGTCGGCCTTGGTGTCGACCACCGTAAAGCTGGCCGCGTCCCCCAACCCGTAGTAGATCGTGCCGTCCGGGGCAATCAGAACGGTGCCCGGGCCGTGGGAAAGCGCGTCTTCAGCGACCTGCCCGAGAGGTATCACGTGTTCCGAGGTCATCGTGGTCGGCTGGGTGACGCTGTTCAGCAGCCAATAGCTCAGTCGCGCGTATCGGTGGCCGTCACCGCCGTTGTAGCTGTATGCCGTGTACACCCGACGGCTCGTGCTGAAGTCGGGGGCAAGGCCACGCCTACCAGGCCGATGTCCTGGACGCACGCCGCGGGAACCGTCGCCAGCTGCCGGCGCGCGCCGCCGCGGGCACGAACGTCACCTTTCCGCACTTGCCGATCGTGATGGCGCCACCGGTCGGAAGCTCGACGAAGCCGGTCAGGTCGTTCTCGGCCTGACCCGTCGCTACGGGTTCGAGCGCGAAGCCGGCGGGTAACACGGGAACGGCCGCCGATGCGGTGGAAATTATGGCCGGAACCGCCAGCCCGCCGATGCCCAGTGTGATGATGCTGACGGCGGCCAACCACCGCCGGTGTCGATTCGCCTGCACCTGCCCCCGATTCGCAAAAGACGTCCTGCGTCGCGTCTTCGGCGCGATCGAACACTATCGACCCGGCACGTCCCACGGTCCCATGTCGCAGGTCTGCTGCCGCGGCCTTCGGCGTTCCGCGGGCAGCCTAGCCTAACCAGCCGGGGCGAAGACAAGTACCGGTCGCGCCTTTTCTGCCGTTTCCTCCAGCAAGGCGATGACGGCACCGTCTGGCGTGGCGCACGCGGCGTACGTACCGTCTAGACCGATCGGTGGTATCGAGCGCCCGAAGGTCAGCTCGCGCGCCTCTCCGGCGCTCACGGAGCGCACCGGCATGGCCGCCCGAACCGCGTCCGCCAGCGAGAGCGTCACCGGATCGGCACGCTGGGCGAGTTCGTCGCAGCGTGGCGGCTTGCGCTATTCGAAACGGTCCGACGCGGGTCCGACGCAGCGCGGTGAGATGACCGCCCACGCCGAGCCGGGCGCCCAGGTCCCGGGCCAACGCCCGGACATACGTACCCGACGAGCACTCGACGATCACGTCGACGTCGAGCAGATCGCCCGCGACCGGGCGGATCGCGGTCAGCTCGAACCGCGACACCTGCACCGGCCGGGAGGCGAGCACCACGTCCTCGCCGGCCCGGACTCGGGCGTACGACCGTTTCCCCATGACCTTGATCGCCGACACCGGCCGATGGCACCTGCTCCAGTTCACCGGTGAGCGTGGCGGTCGTGGCCGCGAGCCGCTCCGTCGTCACGGCGGACACCGGCGCGCTCGCGATCAGCTCGCCCTCTGCGTCGTCGGTTGTCGTCGCTTGGCCCAGGCGGATCGTCGCCGTGTAGCCCTTGTCGGCGAGGGCGAGGTAGCGCAGCAGCCGGGTGGCTTTCTCGACGCCGATCACGAGGACGCCGGTTGCCATCGGGTCGAGCGTGCCGGCGTGGCCGACCCGACGGGTGTGCGCGAGGCGCCGAAGCCGGGCCACGACATCGTGCGACGTCCACCCTGCAGGCTTGTCGACGACGATGAGGCCTGACGTCGTCACAGTTGTTCACCCAACACCAGCCAGCGACCACCGCGGGTGCGCAGCACCATGCCGACGAGCCGGACCACGATGAACGCCGTCAGTCCGGCCCAGACACCACCGATGCCCCACCCCAGGTCAAGGCCAGCGAGATTCAGTGGCGCGAATGCGCCGACCGCAGCGATGACGGTGATCGTTCGCATGAATGCCACGTCGCCCGCTCCGATGAGAACCCCGTCCAACGCGAACACGATCCCGGCCGCAGGCTGCATTCCGACGAACCACGGCCAGAGAATGTGCGCCTGATGCCGGACCGCGGGCGAGGAGGTGAACAGCGCCGGGATCACGAACCAGCCAGCGGCGAGGATGGCCGCGAAACCCATCCCGGCCCAGAAGCCGTACCCGGCGACACCGCCAGGCAGTGCTGCGAGCGAGGATCGGATCAGCCCCACCCAGCGCCGCCCCGACGAGCGACTGCGCCGCGATGGCGAGAGAGTCCAGCAGCAGCGCGGTGAACTCCCACAACTGCATGCCGATCTGATGCGCGGCGATCTGCGCGGTCCCCATGCGGGCCGCGACGGCCGCTGCCGTGAGAAAGGCGACTTTGAAACGCCGCCGAGCGCACTATCAGGTCGCGGCCGACAACAAGCTGGCCGCGCATGACCGACCAGTCGGCGCGACCGATCGCCCGGCGGTGCCACAGGGCCCGCAGAAACAGCGCGCCACCAACGATCTGCGCGGGCCACATTGGCGATGGCTGAGCCCTCGAGTCCGAAACCGAGCGGATAAACGAGGATGGGCGATGCCGCCGCCGACAGCGCGTTCGCGACCAGCACGATGCGGATCGGCGCGCGCGTCTCCTGAATACCCCGCATCCACCCGTTGCCCGCGAGGACGAGGAGCACACCCGGCATGCCCAGCACGGCGATCCGGAACCATGATTCGGCGGCCTGCTGCACGGCTCCGGTCCCGCCGCTGAGCAGGGCAGTCAGCGGGTGCGCAAAGATCTCGCCGAAGACGATCATCAGCAGGCCGATGGCGATGCCCAGCCACGACGCCTGCGTCCCTTCCGCAATCGCGGTGTCCGTCCGCCCCGCCCCATGCCAGCGGTGCGGCCCGGCCGGTCGTGCCGTATTCCACGAAGCTGCCGACAACGAGCAGGAGCGCCATGAGCGCTGACGCGACGCCCAATCCGGCGAGCGGCACCGAACCGAGGTGGCCGACGACCGCAGTGTCGACGAGCAGGTAATAGCGGTTCCGCGGCGAGCACGACGAACGCCGACGCGGCGAGGCTCCGTAGTCGCCGGGTCGACACGCTGTCGGTCGCGGTCACCGACTCGGCTTACCTCGTGGTACATGATCAGTAGGTCGACCAGCCCCTCGCTCGGGTGCCGGAATCCGCGCGGAATGACGCCCACAGTCACGAAGCCGACGTCGTGATAGAGCTTGATCGCGCTGCGGTTCGTAGCGGCTACACGGCGTTGAATTGCAATCCTTCGTAGCCAAGATCTGCGGTGCGCTCGAGGGAGTGCTCGACCATCGCGCGGCCCACTCCACGCCCGCGAGCCGGCGGCGCCACCATGTACGAGGCATTAGCGATGTGCGAGCCCGGACCCCCATGATTCGGGCCGAGGTGATAGGTGCCGAGCAGCTCGTCGTCGTCGCGACTCCGCCACCCAGGTCTCCTCCGGTGCGGGCCGAACCCGAACCACATCCGTTCGCCCTGGTCGAGGCTGGTGTCCGGGTCGTAGGCGAACGTGTCCCCAGCGGCAACGATCTCGTGCCACACCGGCCAGATCATTGTCCAGTCGCCACGACCGGCGCGCCGGATGCTGCAGCTCAGCCATCGACCTCGTCTGCGTCCCGGGCTTGCGGTACGGGTCAGGATCCCCTGCCGGCCGCGCGCCCGCCCGCGACCTGTTCCACACGGGCATCGTGCGCAGCCGCGACGGCAAGAAGTTCATCGTATGTGTTGAGCGTCGTCGGGGAGCGAATCGAGGACGAATGTCAGTGTCGGCGTGAACCGGACACCGGTCTGCCGTCCGACTTCACTGCGCAGTATGCCCTTGGCCGACTCGAGCGCCGCCGCGCTTCGCCGTCCGGTCCTCGTCGCCGCCGAGGACGGTGTAGAAGATCGTCGCGTCGTGCAGATCCCCGGTTATTCGAACGTCGGTTACCGTCACCATGCCCAGCCGTGGGTCCTTGACCTGCATCTCCAGCATCGAGGCCACGATCTGCTTGATCCGCCTGGACAGTTTGCGGGCCCGCCCCGTGTCGGCCATCGCACTCTCCTCTCCTCTCTCGGTCTTGCGCAAGCGCTCACTCGAGATCGTCGTCGTCGAACACCCAGCGACGCGCGACGAGCACCTCGACGTCCGGCCGGTCGGCGACGAGGCGTTCACACTGCTCGAGCACGTCGACCACGTGCTGATGGGTCGACGCGACGGTCGCGACGCCGATCTCGGTCCTGCGGTGCAGGTCGGCATACCCGGTCTCCGCGGCCGCGACCGAGAAGCGCCGTCGCAAGTCGGCGACAATCGGCCGGACGACGGAGCGCTTCTCCTTCAGCGAGCGCACGTCGCCGAGCCGCAGATCGACCACCAGGGTCCCGACCACCACCCGTCACGCCTCCTCGCCCGGGCCTGATGAGTTGCTGACTCGGGTCGACAGTCCACCCTCTCGGTCAGTGTACGCGGCTTCTCGCGCAGCTCGAAGGTCTCGATCACGTCTCCGATCTTGATGTCGTTGTAGGAACCCAGTCCGATACCGCATTCGAAGCCTTCGCGTACCTCGGTCGCGTCATCCTTGAAGCGCTTCAGGCGAGTCCACCATGAGGTTGTCGGCGACGACGACGCCATCGCGAATAAGCCGCGCCTTGCTGTGGCGACGGATGGTTCCGATCGGACGAGCGCGCCCGCAACGTTGCCGACACGCGGCACCCGGAACACCTCACGGACCTCGGCGGTACCGAGCTGAACCTCTTCGAACTCCGGCTTCAGCATGCCCTTCAGTGCGGCCTCGATCTCGTCGATGGCCTGGTAGATCACGGTGTAATACCGGATGTCGACGCCCTCGCGCACCGCCGCCTCGCCAGCCTTCCCGGCCGGCCGGACGTTGTAGCCGAGGATCACGGCATCCGAGGCGATGGCGAGGTTGATGTCGTTCTCATTGATGGCACCGACGCCCGCGGCCGATGACGCGCAACGAGACTTGATCGCTGTTCTCTCCGATGTCGATCTTCAATAGGGCGTCCTCGAGCGCCTCCACCGAGCCGGACACATCTCCCTTGATGATCAGGTTGAGCTGCTGCACCTCGCCGGCAGCGAATGCCCGGTCGAGGTCGTCCAACGAGATCCGGCGTCGAGCGGCGGCCAGCTGGGCATTGCGCTCACGGGCCTGCCGCCGGTCGGCGATCTGCCGCGCGACCCGGTCCTCGTCGACAACCAGGAACGAGTCGCCCGCGCCGGGCACCGAGGTCAGGCCGAGGATCTGACCGGACGTGACGGACCCGCGGTATCAACCGGTTCGCCGTTCTCGTCGAGCATCGCTCGCACGCGGCCGAAGGCGTCGCCAGCGACCACCGAGTCGCCGATGTGCAGCGTGCCGCGTTGGACGAGCAGCGAGGCCACCGGGCCGCGCCCGCGGTCCAGCCGGGCCTCGATGATGATGCCCTGCGCGTCCTGATCGGGGTTGGCCCGCAGATCCAGCGACGCGTCTGCTGTCAGCAGGATGCCTTCCAGCAGCGCGTCGATGTTCAGGTTCGCGCGGGCGCGACACGTCGATGAACATCGTGTCGCCGCCGTACTCCTCGGCGACCAGCCCGTACTCGGTGAGCTGTTGGCGCACCTTCGCGGGGTTGGCGCCCTCCTTGTCGATCTTGTTGACCGCCACCACGACGGGTACGTCTGCCGCCTGGGCGTGGTTGAGTGCCTCGATGGTCTGCGGCATGACCCCGTCGTCGGCCGCCACGACGAGCACGACGATGTCCGTCGTGGACGCGCCACGCGCCCGCATGGCGGTGAATGCCTCGTGCCCGGGAGTATCGATGAAGGTGATGGCGCGCTTGTTGCCTTCGAGCTCCACCCGCACCTGGTAGGCACCGATGTGCTGCGTGATTCCGCCAGCCTCGGCCGCGACCACGTTCGTCTTCCGGATGGCGTCGAGCAGCCGGGTCTTGCCGTGATCGACGTGACCCATGACCGTCACGACCGGCGGGCGGGCGACCAGGTTCTCCTCGTCGCCCTCGTCCGAGCCGAAGGTCAGATCGAAGGACTCGAGCAGCTCGCGGTCCTCGTCCTCAGGACTGACCACCTGGACGGTGTAATTCAGCTCTGCGCCGAGCAGTTGCAAGCGTGTCCTCGTTGACCGACTGGGTGGCGGTCACCATCTCGCCGAGGTGGAACAACACGGTGACCAGCGATGCCGGGTTGGCGTCGATCTTCTCCGCGAAGTCCGGACAGCGAGGCGCCGCGCGGAAGCCGCAGTACCTCGCCGTTGCCGCGCGGCACCTGCACGCCACCGATCGTGGGGGCGGACATGTTGTCGAATTCCTGACGGCGCTGCTTCTGCTCTTGCGTCCCCGAGTCGGCCGGCCACCGCGCCCGGCCGAACGCGCCAGCCGTGCCTGCTCCGCGCCCGCGCCCGCCGGCACCGGGACGGCCGCCTGGACCGGGACGGAAGCCACCTGGCGAACCGCCGCCAGGTGCACCACCGGAGGGTGCGCCACCGCCGCGGTAACCGCCGCTCGCCGGTACCCCCGGGTCGGCCAGCTCCCGGCGCGCCTGGGCGACCGACCGGGCCGCCGGGACGCGTACCCGGACCGCCGGGTCCACCGCCGCGGCCACCCGGACCCAACTGGGACGGCCGCCCTGGCCAGTACCGGGGCGCGGCGGCATCATGCCCGGATTCGGACGCGGACCGCCAGCGCCGCCGGGCCGTTGAACTACCAGGTGCGCCGGGACGCGACGGCACGGCGGCGGGTCCGGTACCGGGCCGAGGCCCACCTGGTCGCGGCGCGGCGGGCGCGCTGCCGCCGACGCCAAACGGGTTGTTGCCGACCCGCGGACCGGGCCGCGGGGCCCCGGGCCGTGGCGCGCCTGACGGGTGCTGCCCGGCAGCCGGAGGACGTCGGTGCGGAGGTCACTGGCCGGACTGGCGGCACCTCGACCGTCGGGCTCGGCGCCGCGACCACGAGGGGCTCAGGCTGCGGTGCGGGCGCCGGCTCCGGCGGCGCGCGCGGTTTGTTTGGCTGGGGGGTCGGTGTCTCGGCCGGGGCGGCGGCGCGGGCGGAAAGTGCTCCCGCAGGCGCCGGGCCACCGGAGCTTCGACCGTCGACGAGGCACTCTTCACAAACTCGCCGAGCTCGCTGAGCTTGGCGAGAACGTCCTTACTCGAGACGTTGAGCTCCTTAGCGAGCTCGTGTACGCGGGCTTTGCCTGCCACTGGACTCCTTAGAGCGAACCGGCGGCTGCCCGCGCGATCGCGTTAGTCGGGGACGTGCTCATCGCTGGCGCTTCATCGAGTGCCCATTGCCATTCACTGCTCCCTACGGGTGCCCGGACGGGGTTTCCGCCCGATGCAGTAGTGCTGACCGAGCCGCCGGACACGTACTCGCGCACGGCCGTCAGATCGAACGGACCCGAGACGCGAAGCGCCCGGGCGAACGATCGTCTCCGTTCCGCGAGTGCCACACAACCCGGATCGCGATGCAGCGACGCACCGCGACCGGGCGCACGACGCCGGGGATCCGGCACGACCTGCACTGGGCGCGGCATCGACATCGGTCGATCCGGCGTCCGTACCGGTCGTGCACGAGGCCACGACTACGCGAAGCAACTCGGTGGCCGCCGCCCGCTGACGGCAACCGATACACGTTCGCACCGGACCCGGCGACACCGGACCCGGTCCAAGCGCAGCATCAGATGCCGTCGTCGGCCGGACGACCAAGCGTCACTCTACTCCTCAGCCTCGACCCGCTCGGGGCTCCGCGTCGGACGTGTCGGCCCGGCTGGCCGAGGGCGCCGCGCTGCGTTGCCTCGGCGTCGCTGTGAATATCGATCCGCCAGCCGGTCAGCCGGGCGGCGAGTCGGGCGTTTTGTCCCTCTCGTCCGATGGCGCAGCGATAGCTGGAAAATCGGGCACGACAACGCGGACGGCCTGGCTAGCCGCATCGACGATCTGTGCGGAGACCGTATTCGCGGGCGACAACGCGTTGCCGACATACGTGGCCGGATCCTCGGCCCAGTCGATGATGTCGATCTTCTCTCCGTGTAGTTCCGCCACGACATTGCGGACCCGTTGGCCCATGGGACCGATGCACGCCCCTTGGCATTCAGTCCAGGCACCGAGCTGCGCACCGCGATCTTGCTCCGATGGCCGGCTTCCGCGCGCCACGCCGACGATCTCGACGCTGCCGTCAGCGATCTCAGGAACCTCCAGCGCGAACAGCTTCCTGACCAGGTTGGGATGGGTGCGGCTGACCGTGACCTGCGGTCCCCGAAGTCCGCGAGTCACCCCGACGACATAGCACTTGAGACGCGCGCCGTGCGGGTACTCCTCGCCCGGCACTTGCTCAGACGGCGGCAAGATCGCCTCGATCTTGCCGATGTCGACCAGGACCAGCCCGCGCTGGGCCGCCTGGGCGTCTGCTTGCACCACGCCGGTAACGATGTCGCCTTCCCGACCCGAGTACTCGCCGTAGGTGAGGTCGTGCTCGGCGTCTCGCAACCGTTGCAGGATGACCTGCCGCGCAGTCGTGGCGGCAACGCGACCGAAGTCTGTTGGGGTGTCGTCGAACTCCTCGATCAGGCTGCCGTCCGCGTCCAGTTCCTGCGCCCAGACGACGACCTCGCCGGTTTTGCGGTCGATGACCACCCGCGCATTTGGCATGGAATGCGCAGTGTGCTTGTACGCGCTGAGTAGTGCTGTCTCCAGTGCGTCGATGATCGTGTCGAACGCGATTTCTTTCTCCCGCCTCGATGCTGCGCAAGGCAGCGATGTCAACGTGGACCACGCTCATCCCTCCGCCATGTCGTCGTCGAACGCGGCCTTCCGGTTGAACTCCACCTGGACAGCACCCGGGCCGAGCTCGTCCCAACCAATAGTGCGTGTGCCGCCACGAGACTGGAGCTCGATGCCCGCGTCGCTGGTGGACCGGACGCGCTCCTTCGATGCCGTTCACGGCAACCAGTCGGCCGACGGCGCGCGCCCAGTGCCGACGTTCGGTGAGTGGCCGATCCACTCCAGGTGAGGTGACTTCGAGAACATACGGACCGGCGAACGGATCGTTTGCCGTGGTCGTCCATCGTCGAGGAGACCGCCCGACTGACCTCCGCGATGCCGTCAAGATCCACGCCCTCGTCGCGGTCTATCACAACCCGCACGACACTGCGGCGCCCGACCACCTGACCGACACATCCTCCAGGTCATGTCCGGACGCGGCGACGACCGGAGTCAGTAGCGCGAGCAGACGCGTTGCGCTGCTCCGCTGTGGATCGACCTGCCTGCGCGGGCATCGGGCAATCCTCCTGGCATGTGAAGTTGTGCCGATTGCTCGCGCTGCGCAACGACGGTCCGATGTCGACCTCACGCGCCGTGCGGCAACCTCGGTAGCGAGCTTAGCTACTCTGCGACACTTAGAGCCCTGCGCCGACTTGCGGAACGCGCGTAGCGCCGATCTGGCGTGGCGATAACGCCGCCGGCGGCGTCAGGGCCACGGCGCAGTTCCTCGTATTGGCGGAGGCTCCTGATCGTCGTGACCTATTCCGAGTCTCACCGGCTGATGTCCCGCCGGGCGTGGCTCGGCTCGGCCGGCCTGGTCGCCGCCGCGGCGCCGGCTGGCGCGCTCGTGGCGCTCATCCGCCCGGATGCCGTGAGTGGACATCCTCCGGGGCGCCGGACTGGCTGCCGGCCGCGCTCGCCCGAGAGCAGCAGCTTCTGCATGGCATCGATGCCGCCGATACGCGCCGACCCGACGCTCGGCGTCCGGTTGGCACCACTCCGCGCCGACCACACGGCCCACCTACAGCTGCTGCAGGGCCTGTCCGGTCGATACGGGCCGACACCCAGCGGCGGCGGCGGACCGAGCGCCACCGCGCCGACGCCGACACCGACGAGCGTGGCCGGCGTGCGCCAGCGCCGAGCTTGCGGCCTCGCGGGCGACAGCCGCAGCGGCGCTGACCGCAGCCGGCGGTGACGCTGGCCTGCTGGCAAGCATCGCGGCCTGCGAGGCCACCCACGCCGGTGCTCGCATGCCGTGCTGCTCACCGACCTCGCACCTCCTCGGCCCTGGGGCCCGCGATGCTCCGCGGAGGACAGCTCCTCATGACCCCACCGACCCAGACTCGACGCGGCCTCGGGACCGGAGTACGCGGCGGTGTTCTACTACGGCGCACTCGGTCCGCAGCTGACGGACCCCGGACAGATCGCCCTTGCCCGAACGTTCGAGGAGCAGCACCGTGAGCTGCGCGATCGCACCGCGGCAGCCCTCGTGGCCGCCGGGCAATCACCGGCCCCGCCGCAGACCGACTATCCGCTGCCGTTCGCATTAGCCGGGTCGGTGGACGCCCAGCGGCTGGCCCTCGCCACGGAGAGCAGCTCGCGCCGCGGCCTGGCGATACCTAGTGACGGCGGCGGCATCCGGGCCGGCGCCGTCCGGGCTGCGCCAGGCGGCGAGCGACGCGTTGACCGCCAGCGCGATCCGCGCGACCCGCTGGCGGAGCATCCTGCATCCCGCCCGAACCGACGGTGCCGTTCCCTGGGAGTTGACGTCACCGCAGCAGGAGCCGGCCCAGACGTCTGCCGGCCACGACAAGCCCCGCGGCACCGAGGGCTAACAGGTAGCCCACCGGGACCAGCAGGCTCACCGAGACATCTCCGGTCGTCAGCCCACGGACGAGGTGGACGGCCTGGTAGAGCGGGGTGATCTCGACCAGCCACCGGATCGCTTCGGGGTACGCGCTGAGCGGGTAGAAGGTCCCGGAGAACAAGAACATCGGCACGATGGCCAGCTGCACAAATTCGAAGTCCTGCCACGACCGCATGAACGTCGTGAGTCCCATGCCGACCCCGGCGAACCCGAACCCGATCAGCAGCGCCGCGGGCCAGGCAAAGATGGCCCACGGCGAGGAGATGAGACCCATGATCGCCATGACGACGATGAACATCGCCGAGTACGCACCGCCGCGTAGCAGCGCCCACGTCACCTCTCCGCGGGCGACGTCGCGCGGCCCCAGCGGCGTCGCCAGGATGGCAGTCGTAGAGCTTGGCGTACTTCAGCTTGAAGAACACGTTGTAGGTGGAGTCGAATATCGCTCCGTTCATGGCCGACGTGGCGAGCAATGCGGGCGCTATGTACTCCGTGTATCCGATGAGCTGCCCATTGGACCCGGTGAACCCAGGCACGAGGCGCGAGACGCCAAGCCCGATGGAGAGCAGGTAGAACACCGGCTCCAGGAATCCGGTGAGAAACACCGGCCAGCTGCGGCGGAACACTGACGTAGTTGCGCTCGACCAGACGCCAACCGTTCTCGCCGAGTCGCAACGGGATGATGCGCAGCCCCAACGCCGCCGACGTCATCGTCAGCGCTCCAGCCGGCGACGAAACGCCCGCTCAGCGAGCCACCAGCCGACGACGACCCACAGCAGGAGATAGCCGACGTGGCCGAGGGCCGCCAGCACGGTGGCTCGCCCGGTTGTCAGCGCCCGGCACAGCTCTACGCCGTGCCACACCGGAGTGAGCCGAGCGAGCCAGGCGATCGCGGCAGGTAACTGTGATATCGGGAAGAACGCGCCGGAGAACAAGAACATGGGGATGAGGCCGAGCCGGTAGAGCAGCGCGAACCCACTGTCGTTCTCCTGTCGCGCCGAGAAGGCGAAGATGGGCGTGGCAAACGCCAGCCCGACCAAGACCGCGACGGCGACAGCGCCGAGCCCGCCCGCCACCGAATGCACGACGCCGAAGAGGGCCAGCACAGCCAGCAGCACGGTGCAGGTCGTCGCAAGCCGGAGGACGACATAGCCGAGATGCCCGACGAGCACATCGCGCACCCGCAGCGGTGTGGCGATCATCGCGTCATACACCTTTGCCAGACGAAATACGCGAGCACGGGGTAGGTCGATTCGCCGACCGCGGTCTGCATGGCGGTGGTCGCGAGCAGCCCGGGACCGACGTAGTCGAGATAGCTCAGGCCGCCGAGCGCCGCGGTGGAGCCGGCGTCGTCGACGTAGCGTCCGAGGCCTATTCCGATGGCCGCGAGGTAGAGCACCGGCAACACGAAGGAGGTGACGACGGTGCCTACGCCACACCCGCCGGTACACCGTGGCCCAGTAATCGGCCTGTCGCAGCGCGAGCATTTTAGTCGACGAGGCTTCGGCCGGTGAGCCGGAGGAACACGTCCTCCAGGGATGAGCGACGAACGAGAACGCTCGTGGATGCAGCCCACCGCGGCTGACCGCCGCGGCGGCGGCCTCACCGTCGTTGGCATAGAGAAGGAGCCGGTCGGGCAGGACCTCAACCCGGGAAGCCGAGCTCGCCGACCCGGATCCGCCACCGCGCCGGCCAGGTCGGCGTGGCCGTCGTCGGCGAAGCGCAGCTCGGTGACCTCTCGCGTCGAGTACTGGTCGATTAGGCGCCTGCGGTGATCCTTCCGCGACGATCTTCCCGCGATCCATGACGACCAGGCGGTCGCACAGCTGCTCGGCTTCGTCCATGTAGTGGGTCGTCAGCACGAGGGTCACGCCCTGCTGCTTGAGCCGGAACAGCCGCTCCCACACCAGATGCCGGGCCTGCGGGTCGAGGCCCGTGGTGGGTTCGTCGAGCAACAGCAGCCGGGGTGAGTTGACCAGAGCGCGGGCAATGGTCAGCCGCCGCTTCATCCCGCCCGACAACGCCTCGACCTTCGCGTCGGCCCAGTCGGTCAGCGATACGAACGCGAGCAGCTCGTCCGCGCGGGCGCGACACTCCGCGCGGCTGAGCCCGAAGAACCGGCCGTACACGACCAGGTTCTCCCGCACCCTAAGCCCGAGTCCACGGTGTCCTCCTGCGGGCAGACGCCGATGCGAGCCCGGATCTGCGATCCGTGGGTCACCGGGTCCAGGCCGAAGACCTGCAGCATCGCCGCCGGACGGCGGCGACACGGCTCCGATCATGCGCATCGTCGAGGACTTGCCCGCGCCGTTCGGACCCAGGAAGCCGAACGCTTCGCCGCGTCGGACGTCGACGTCGATACCGCGCACTGCTTCGAAGTCTCCGAAGCGCTTCACCAACTCACGCGCCCGGATCAGGGGTTCCTGCGTCTCGGTCGGCGCGTCGGATAAGCGCTGCGGGCGCAGCCCGCCGCGGTTTACTGCCACGAGTCGATGATGCCGACTAATTCCGACAGCCGGGTCACTGATGGCGTCCGGTCTCGCCGTCGGCCGAGCCGCGCTGCCATTCCGGGATGATGCTGTGCGGGATCCAGACCGCTTTCATGCCGACGGCCTTCGCGCCATGGATGTCGTCGAAGAGTCGGTCGCCGACGAAGACGGCGTTCGGCCGGGTCGGCAACGCCGACCGCGCCGAGCGCCGCGCGGAACGCCTCGGCGTGCGGCTTCGTCCACGCGATCTCGGAGGTGTACACGGCACCGTCGATCAGGGCCAACACCTCGTCCCGTTCGAAGATGCGCTCGTGGTGGTCACGAGGCCACAGGGTGTTCGACAACACGCCGATCCGGATGCCACGCTCCCGTAGCGCCGCGAACAACGCTGGCACGTCCGGATCGATGTAGGTATGCGGCGTCCACCAGTCGTGGTAGGCGGCAAGCAGCTCGTCCGACGAGTCGACACCGGCCGCGTCGAGCACCTCGGCGAGCGTGGCACTGCGCTGCTCGTCGCGCGAGCGGAGCCATGCGGCGTCCTCGGCCGCAGACAGCCGGGCGGCGATAGTCGCATCGCCGGTCGCAGCCAGCCACGCCTCGTTCGGATCGATGGTGTGCCACGGCGTGAGCGTTCCGCCCCAGTCGAAAATGATGGCTCGGATAGTCATGCTGCGCGTTGGGGCGTTGGCACACTAGAACAGCACCGTCGACAGCGTGCCGATCTGGCGCATGCCGAGCCGCTCGTACAGGCGACGAGCTGGGTAGTTGAAGTCGTTCACGTACAGGCTCACCCGCGGTGCGAGCCGCAACGCGTAGTCGAGCACGGCGGCCATTGCTGCGGTGCCGATCCCGCGGCCGCGCAAGTCGGGACGCACCCACACGCCCTGCACCTGACAGCACTGGACGACGACAGCTGCAAGCTCCGCCTTGAAGATCACGGCGCCGCGGTCGTCCAGGCGAACCAGGGCGTGCCCGGCCGCGATCAACTGCGTCAGGCGAACCCGGTAGCCCGGTCGGTCGGCGCTGTCCGTTGGCGTCAGTCCGAGTTCCTCTTCGAACATCGCGAACGCCGCTGGAAGGTAGCGGCCGACATCCCCGAAGTCCGCCGGCCGTACCGCTGGATCGATGGGGAGCGTGGGCAGGCGATCGGTCACGAGCAACGGCTGCGACGCGCGGATCATTCGGGCCGTTCCCCACCGTCGCGAGAGCGATGGCCACAGGATCGCGACGGCCGACGCCGGCCCGACGATGGACGAGCAGGCCCGGCGCCGGTTCGCGAGGTGGCGCCCGAGCACCGTCCAGGACCCGAAGTCGCCACCGACCGGGAGGAGGTTGCCTCCGCAGAATGCAGCTGCGCACAGCTGGCCCGGGTCGCCCACACCCACCACGTCCCCGCCGAGTCGAGTGCCGTCGAGAGTGCGGGCTGCTTCGACTCGCGCCGCGACCACGGCGTTCGCCACCGGATCGATCGCGAGCAGGCCGAGTACCTCGTCGAGGTCTCGGTCGTCGAGAACCCGCACGGCTTCGCGGCGCCGGAGCGCAGGGCGGACGGCGGTCATGCGAAGCGAGGCTACCGTCCCGCGCGCTGCCCGTGGCGTTTGCGCAACAGGCATGATCGACCGAGATGAGTCGGGAGGCACGAATGGTTGAGCCGGTGCGCGGTGGCCGGTCACGATGACGGACGAGCCGAGCAGAGGAATCGGCCGGCTGCGGCAGGAGGCGATCTACCGCGCTGGTCTGTTATGGCCGACGACCCGAGGTTCCCACGAGCTGGCCCGGGCTCGAAGCCAAGGCGCGGGCAGCGCTGCCCCGACGCGCCTGGGCATATCTCGCGGGCGGCGCGGGGCTGGAATCAACGATTCAACGCGAACGCGGACGGATTCGAGCGGTGGCGGATCGTGCCGCGCGTGCTGCACGACGTTGGCGCATCGCTATCTGACGATCGAGCTCTTCGGCCGCGTCCTGCCCGGCGCCACTGCTCCTAGGACTGCCCTGAACAATGGCGTTCTCGCGGACGCGCCGGGTGTGGGGACGCGCCGGGTGTCTCAATGGCGTTTGGCCGCGAGTCACAACCGTGGTTGGACGGCGAGCTTTCCCGGCGCGTCGTGGTCGAGTGTGCTGCTGTGGCCGATGGTGGGGCGAGGGATCGGCTCGCTGTGGGCTTAGCCGGGCGCCGAGGCGGTGCCGTTGCGGGTCAGGCCGAGATTGACGGAGCCGGCGCAGGTTGAGCGCCGCGGCGCGGTGGTGCAGCCAGTGGTTGTTCTTGATTACGCCTCGGTAGCGCACGCGCCGGTTGCCGTGGACCAGCCAGGCGATGGTGCGTTCGACCATCGGCCGGTGTTGTCGGTATTCGGTCTGCCAGCCCGGGTCGGTGGCGGCTTCGTCGGACGGCGCGTTGCAGCGCGTCGTGCGGGCGGATCTCGAGTGCCTGGCCGTCGCGGCTGCGGGTGCAGCGGGCGCGCAGCGGGCAGTCGGTGCAGGCGGCGCCGAAGGTGGCCCAGCCGCTGGGGCTGATCTTCTTCGTCACCCTGTTGGGGCAGGTGGCCGCGCCGGCGTCGTGGTCGACGGTGAAGTCATCGACGGTGAACCCGCCTGGCACGGCCGGGCGGGACGGTGCGGGCTTGACCCGGTCGGTGTGGCCGCGGCTGCCGAGTTCGGCGCGGAACTGTCCGGAGCCGTAAGCGGAATCGGCCAGCACGGTCACCGGCTCGTCTTCGCCGTCGAGCAGGTCGAGCCCGACGCTGGCCTCGCTGACCGGTGCGCCGTCATCGCCGGCGCCACTGGCTTTGGTGAGTGCGCAGTCGGTGATGATCCCGGTGTCCGGTTCGATCGCCAGGTGGGCTTTGAATCCGTCCTGGCGACGCCGACGCTGTCTTGTGCGCGTGTCGAGCCTGCGGGTCGACGGTGCGAGATGACCCGGTCCGGGGCGACCCGTTGCGCGATGCGCCAGCGTCCGTCGGTGCCGTCGGAGCCCTCGGCCGGTTCCACGTCCTGCCCGGCGACCAGCGCCAGCAACCCGACCGCCTCGGCAGCCCCGGGTCCGAGCTCCTGCTCGGGCAGGTGGCCGAGCAGCCGGTGCGCATCGGTGACCAGCGCGTCGACCAGTTCCGCGCGGGCCGCCTCGTCGTCCCAGGCGATGCGCGGCTTGCCCGCGCTGCGTGTAGTCGTGGCGCGGTGCAGTGCTCGGCGATCACCGCGGCGGCGCCGGGCACGTCCCGGCGCGACCCGGCGGATCGCCGCGATCAACTGGGTGACCGTGTCCTGGGTGGCCACCGCGTCATCGAGCACCGTGGAGTCCAACGCCCGCCGGGTCTTGCCCGGTCAACACCCCGGTCTGCGCGACCACCTCCCGCACCGCATCAAAGATCCGGTTCGGCCGGTCGCGAGGCGGCCAACCGACGCCGCCAATACGTCAACGTCGTCGCGTGGAACCCCGCCGCCGTCACCGGCAGCCCGCACGCCGCCTTCCACCGCAGATCGAAGGTGACCGCGTCCACCGTCTCCAGCATCAGACAGCCCGTGCAACGCCTGCAACACGATCACCGCGGCCATCACATCGGCCGGCACGCTCGGCCGCCCCCGACCCGACGGGAACAGGTCGGCGAACATCTCATCCGGGAACAACTCCCGCCGATGCCCGGCCAGGAACGCGAACACGCTGCCCGGCCTCAGCAGGTGCCCGGCCACCGACTCCACATCCAGCAGACCCCGCTGATCCTCAGATCGTCCCTGCACCACAAGATCATCCCGAACCCGGAAGATCAACAGGCCCAGCCGCGCGGATTATTCAGGGCACTCCTAGGCCCGGTGGGAGTGTAAGAAAGTTGGTGTAACTCCTGAGCCGTAGGAGGCACCTGTGACTGATGTGACTGCGAGTGCGCCAGCCGAGGAGGATGCGCTGGATGCGGTCGATGAGCAGCTGATCCGGCAGTTGACCGATCGGGCCCGCGCCGAGGGGCTGCAGCTGACCGGGGAGGGTGGGCTGTTGACCCGGCTGACCAAGACGGTGATCGAGTCGGCGTTGGAGGGCGAGCTCGACGATCATCTCGGCTACGCCAAGCACGACCCGGTCGGCCGCAACGGGGAGAACTCCCGCAACGGGCGGCGCGGCAAGAGTGTGCTCACCGAGGTGGGGCCGGTGGAGATCGCGGTGCCCCGGGACCGGGACGGCAGCTTCGAGCCGAAGCTGGTGGGCAAGCATCAGCGGCGGCTGTCCGGGGTGGAAGACCTGGTGATCTCGCTGTCGGCGAAGGGGTTGACCACCGGGGAGATCGCCGCGCACTCTGGCCGAGGTGTACGGCGCGCAGGTGTCCAAGCAGACGATCTCGGCGATCACCGACCGGGTGTTGGAGGGATGGCCGAGTGGCAGTCGCGGCCGTTGGACGCGGTGTATCCGGTGCTGTTCATCGACTGTGTCAACGTCAAGATCCGCGACGGGAACGTGGCCAACCGGCCGATCTACGTGGCGCTGGCGGTCACCGTCACCGGAACCCGCGACATTCTCGGGCTGTGGGCCGGCGAGCACGGTGACGGGGAGGGCGCCAAGTACTGGCTGCGGGTGCTGTCCGAGATCAAGAACCGCGGCACGGCCGACGTGTGCCTGGTGGTCTGCGACGGGCTTAAAGGTCTGCCGGAGGCGATCGCGACCGTGTGGCCGGCCGCGATCACCCAAACGTGTGTGGTCCACCTGCTGCGGAACTCGTTTCATTACGCGTCCAAGCGCGACTGGTCGGCGATCGCCCGCGACCTCAAGCCGGTCTACACCGCGCCATCGGAGCAGGCCGCCCTGGAGGCGTTCCTGACCTTCACCGAGACATGGGAGCAGCGCTACCCGGCGATCATCAAGCTGTGGGAGAACGCGTGGCCCGAGTTTGTGCCGTTCCTGCGGTTCGACACCGAGATTCGCACCGTGGTGTGCACGACCAACGCCATCGAGTCGATCAACGCCCGCATCCGCAGAGCGGTCAACGCCCGTGGTCACTTCCCCACCGAGCAGGCCGCCCTCAAGTGCGTCTATCTGGCGATCATGAGTCTCGATCCGAAAGGCACCGGGCAGAAACGATGGTCCAACCGCTGGAAAAGCGCGCTGAACGCCTTCGAGATCACCTTCGACGGACGCCTGTCCGCCGGACGGAAATAACCCAAGAGAAACAACCCAAGAAGATCAGTTACACCAAGATCTTGACAGTCCCGGCCCGGTCGGCGGACGCGCGCCGGGTGGGACGCTGGGTGTGTCAATGGCGTTTGGCCGCGAGTCACAACCGTGGTTGGACGGCGAGCTTTCCGGCGCGTCGTGGTCGAGTGTGCTGCTGTGGCCGATGGTGGGGCGAGGGGATCGGCTCGCTGTGGGCTTAGCCGGGCGCCGAGGCGGTGCCGTTGCGGGTCAGGCCGAGATTGACGAGCCGGCGCAGGTTGAGCGCCGCGGCGCGGTGGTGCAGCCAGTGGTTGTTCTTGATTACGCCTCGGTAGCGCACGCGCCGGTTGCCGTGGACCGCAGGCCAGCCAGGCGATGGTGCGTTCGACCATCGGCCGGTGTTGTCGGTATTCGGTCTGCCAGCCCGGGTCGGTGGCGGCTTGTCGGACGGCGCGTTGCAGCGCGTCGTGCGGGCGGATCCCTGAGTGCCTTGCCCTCGCGGCTGCGGGTGCAGCGGGCCCGCAGCGGGCAGTCGGCAGGCGGCGCCGAAGGTGGCCCAGCCGCTGGGGCTGATCTTCTTCGTCACCCCGTTGGGGCAGGTGGCCGCGCCGGCGTCGTGGTCGACGGTGAAGTCATCGACGGTGAACCCGCCTGGCACGGCCGGGCGGGACGGTGCGGGCTTGACCCGGTCGGTGTGGCCGCGCTCGCCGAGTTCGGCGCGGAACTGTCCGGAGCCGTAAGCGGAATCGGCCAGCACGGTCACCGGCTCGTCTTCGCCGTCGAGCAGGTCGAGCCCGACGCTGGCCTCGCTGACCGGTGCGCCGTCATCGCCGGTGCCACTGGCTTTGGTGAGTGCGCAGTCGGTGATGATCCCGGTATCCGGTTCGATCGCCAGGTGGGCTTTGAATCCGTCCTGGCGGCGCGACACGGCGTCTTGTGCGCGTGTCGGGCCTGCGGGTCGACGGTGCGAGATGACCCGGTCCGGGGCGACCCGCTGCGCGATGCGCCAGCGCCCGTCGGTGCCGTCGGAGCCCTCGGCCGGTTCCACGTCCTGCCCGGCGACCAGCGCCAGCAGCACCGACCGCCTCGGCAGCCCGTGGGTCCGAGCTCCTGCTCGGGCAGGTGGCCGAGCAGCCGGTGCGCATCGCTGACCAGCGCGTCGACCAGTTCCGCGCGGGCCGCCTGCGTCGTCCCAGGCGATCGCGCGGCTTACCCGGTCGCTGCGTAGTCGTGGCGCGGTGCAGTGTTCGGCGATCACCGCGGCGGCGCCGGGCACCTCGCGGCGCACCCGGCGGATCGCGCGCGATCAACTGGGTGACCGTGTCCTGGGTGGCCACCGCGTCATCGAGCACCGTGGAGTCCAACGCCCGCCGGGTCTTGCCCGGTCAACGCCCCGGTCTGCGCGACGACCGCCTCGCACCGCATCAAAGATCCGGTTCGGCCGGTCCGAGGCCGCCAACCGGCGCCGCCAATACGTCAACGTCGTCGCGTGAAACCCGTCCGCCGTCACCGGCAGCCCGCACGCCGCCTTCCACCGCAGATCGAAGGTGACCGCGTCCACCGTCTCAGCATCGGACAGCCCGTGCAACGCCTGCAACACGATCACCGCGGCCATCACATCGGCCGGCACGCTCGGCCGCCCCCGACCCGACGGGAACAGGTCGGCGAACATCTCATCCGGGAACAACTCCCGCCGATGCCCGGCCAAGAACGCGAACACGCTGCCCGGCCTCAGCAGGTGCCCGGCCACCGACTCCACATCCAGCAGACACCGCTGATCCTCAGATCGTCCCTGCACCACAAGATCATCCCGAACCCGGAAGATCAACAGGTGCTCCAGCCACGCGCGGATTATTCAAGGGCGCTCCTAGGCCCGGTCGGCGTGCTGTCGCTGGCCCATCGGGGACGCCGGATGTCGCTGCGGCCCCGCGCCAGGCGGCCGCGGAGCGAGTGCCCAGAGCAATACGTAACTGAACGAAGCATACC
>ERZ1370068.4081-contig-3174_pt1 | contig 40397 bp, 50 predicted proteins | sample MGYA00561227_ERZ1370068 | MGnify/ENA primary metagenome ERZ1370068 (study PRJEB38410, sample SAMEA6850437) | metagenome | study: Metagenomic assessment of the ecological functions of the soil: analysis of the soil microbiota associated with the... | reverse complement strand
AAGTTACGTATTGCTTGCGATCTTCGCGATCATGTCCGGCGTGAGGAATTGCATCACTGCAGAGACCAAATTTGTCGCCATGGCGATCCCTCCCGAGCAAGGGGTGCAGTTACCTGCCTGCAAGGTTAATCCGCTCCAGTCTGGATTGCGTCTCCCAGAAGTTTAATCACCTTATATTACAACCCTGCCGGACCAATCAGAGTTCCACAAAAGCTGCTACGATCTGGCTCCCAGCGAAGAAGTATCGCTCCTCAACGCGAGGAGTTACGCGAATGGGAATTCTGTGGACGATCATCATCGGCTTTATCGCCGGAGTCATCGCCAAATTCATTATGCCGGGCGACAAGGAGCCATCAGGCTTCATCATGACGACGATCCTCGGGATCGTCGGCGCTTTCGTTGCATCGTATCTCGGACGAGCCCTCGGCTCGGTACAACCGGGTGAAGGTGCAGGGCTTATCGGCGCGGTCGTCGGGGCGATCATCGTCTTGTTCGCGTATGGCCTCATCACGGGCCGGCAAACGACTTGAAAGGCGCGTTCATGTCGGGCGATGTCGGATCGCGGAAACCTCGCCGCCGGTAACGCCGGTCAGCATCCGCTGATCCTTCACGCCGCTGAACTGGGGCTGATGGAGCCTACTGCGCACATGTCGAACCTGGATCTTGCACTGTCGGTTGCGCTTGGCATCGGGCTTGCCGCCGCTACCGGCTTTCGGCTGTTCCTGCCGCTGCTGATTCTGAGCGGCGCCGCTTACACCGGACATGCAAGCCTGAACGAGGGCTTCGCATGGCTCGGCACACCAGCCGCCGTCATCATGCTCGGCACGGCCGCCATCGTGGAGATCGCCGCGTTCTACATTCCCGGTGTGGACAACCTGCTCGATACGGTGGCGACGCCTGGTGCCGTCGTCGCAGGAGACGATCGTGTCCGCCGCTGTCATGACCGACCTGCCGCCGATGGTGAAATGGACGGCGGCCATTATCGCCGGGAGGTGGCGTTGCCGGCATCACCCAGGGTTTGACCGCGATGCTCAGGGCCAAATCCACCGTCTTCACCGGCGGCCTTGGAAATTCGGCGGTTGCTACCGCCGAACTCAGGCAGCGCCACGCTGATCTCGATCCTGGCGCTGACGGCGCCGATCGCCGCGCTCGCGCTGGTCGTCCTGCTTCTTCTGGCTGGCATTCCGCCTGATCCGGGGGTTTGAGCTCGGGGATCGCATCGGACCAAACGAACAATAGCACGCTTACGCGACGAATTCGTTTCCTCCGGATTGAAACCCGCTTCGTAGTGTCTCGTGCCTGACGGAATTATCCGCAAACGAGGGGAAGTCATGGAAAACGTCAGGCTGGTTGCCGCTGTTGCGCTCGGATCGGCATCGGGCGCGCTCATCGGCTATTCGGCGCTCGCCGGCGGCGACAAGGTCGCCTTCCCGGAGAATTTCGACAAGGGCACGCTCTACGCCACGGTCGATCGCTACGACAACAAGCAGTATCGCGAGCTCTATGCGACGCCGGCGGCGGTCGATGCGGCACGCAAGGGGCAGCCGATCCCGAGCGGCACGGTGCTGACGCTGGTGCAGTACAAGGCGCAGCTCGATGCGGCCGGCAAGCCCGTCTCAAGGACGCCAACGGCCGTTTCCAGAAGGGCGACCTCGTCGCCTACACGGTGATGGAAAAGCGCGACGGCTGGGGCACCGAGTACAAGGACGACATTCGCAACGGCGAATGGGAATATCAGGCGTTTGGCCCGGACAAGAAGGTCAACGACAAGGCCAATTTGACGACCTGCTTCACCTGCCACAAGCCGCATGCCGGGCAGGATTTCGTCATCTCGCTGGCGGGCCTGAAGGGCACGGCCGAAGGCGCCATGGCAAAGCCCGCGCCGGGCCCCGGCGTGGTCTCGATCTCCGACTTCAAGTTCGGGCCCGAGACCGTCGTCGTCAGCAAGGGCCAGACCATCACCTGGCACAACGCCGATTCCTCGCCGCACCAGGTGACGATCACCGGCCCCAAGGCGCAGCGCTCGTCGATCGCGCTGAAAGGCCAGACCACCCAGCTGACGCCTCGCCGATGCCGGAATCTACGATTACATCTGCGGCCTGCACCCGGCAATGAAGGGCAAGATCGAGGTCAGGGAATAGCCGGCTGCGTCAAGGTCGCCATGGACGATTTGCGAACCCCGCCCGAAATGGCGGGGTTTTGTTTGGGCAGAGTTTTCATTGGATTGAACCGCCTGCTCCTATGCACCGACTGATAGATCGTGCGAACCTGTCGGAACGCATGAGTTGGGGCATCTTCAATGATACTGCAATCGCTCGCCGGCCTGCCGGCGTTCCTGGTCTATTTCTGCACGGCGATTGTTGCCGTGGTCGCCTACCTCTTCGTCTATACCCGCGTCACGCCGCACAATGAGTTCGAGCTGATCCGCGCCAATGAGCCGGCGGCCGCGATCGCGCTGGGCCTGAGCCTGCTCGGCTTCGTGCTGCCGCTGGTCAGCGCCATCGCCCATTCCGCCAATGTCTGGGATTGCCTGATCTGGGCTGTGATCGCGCTGATCGTGCAGATCATCGTCTATTTCCTCGTCAGGGTTCCGGTGCCGAAATTGTCGGAGCGGATCGCTTCCGGCGAACTCGCCGCCGCGATCTGGCTCGGGCTGGCCTCGCTGGCCGCCGGCGCACTCAACGCCGCCTGCATGATCTACTGACCATGGCAGACAAATCGGACAAGGATTTCGGCAAGCGCAAACCGGTCTCGGTGCCGGCATCGCCGCGCCCCGGTCCCGCCGGCGAAAGCGTTCGGGCCACGTTGCGCTGCTGCTGATGGGTACATTTGCCGTCGGCAGCGCCGCCTATGCGCTGATGCCGAGCCAGAATTGCGAGCGCACCGCCCGAATGCGCCGTCGCCATCGCTCCAGCAAAGCAATACGCCGATTGCTCGCCGCGCAGCTCATCCTCCAGCAGCCACGGCGGCTCCGGCGGCGGATCGTCCTCGCGCAGCAGCTACTACAGCAGCGATTCCTCATCGAGCCATTCATCATCAGGCACTTCCGATTCTGCCTCGCACAGCGTGCAGCGCGGCGGCTTCGGCTCGTTTGCGGCACGCCGTCGGCATTTCTCCGGCGGCGGCTGAATTCCATGCAGCGCATCGTCTGCCCCGAACGCGACGACTGGCGCGCGACCGCCGAGAGCGCCGGCTTCGACTTTCACACCATCGACGGCGAACGCTATTGGGACGAACGGGCCTATTACGCGTTCACGCTGGACGAGATCGAACGCGCGGATCGAGGCGCCCACCGGCGAGATCGACGCGATGTGCCTCGAACTGGTCGGCCGCGCGATCGACGACGAACAATATCTGCGCCGCTTGAAGATACCCGAAGCGTTCTGGCCGCTGATCTCCGAGAGCTGGCACCGCGACGATGCCAGCCTCTACGGCCGGCTGGACCTGAGCTACGACGGCTGGAGCCCGGCGAAGCTGCTGGAGTACAACGCCGACACGCCGACCTCGATCTTCGAAGCGGCGGTCTTTCAGTGGACCTGGCTCGAACAGGCGATCGAGCGCAACATCATCCCGAAGCGCGCCGACCAGTTCAATTCGATCCATGAGCGCCTGATCGACGCCTGGAAGAAACTCGCCGGCACGCAAGCATCTGCATCTCGCCGGCATGACCGAGAATACCGAGGATGCCGGCACGCTGGCCTATCTCGAGGACACCGCGAGCCAGGCCGGACTTGCAGACCACGCTGATCGACATCGAGGACATCGGGCTGCGCGACGACGGCCAGCTTCGTCGATCTCGACGACCGCGCCGATCGAACTCGCCTTCAAGCTCTATCCCTGGGAATGGATGTTTCACGACGCGTTCGGCGCAAAGCTGTCGAGCGCGCCGACGCGCTGGATCGAGCCGCCATGGAAGGCGATCCTTTCCAACAAGGGCATTCTTCCCGCTGCTGTGGGAGATGTTTCCGAAGCACCCCAACCTGCTGCCGGCCTATTTCGAGGACGATCCGAAGGCGGCCAATGCTCGGCACCTCGTTCGTGCGCAAGCCGCTCTTATTCGCGCGAAGGCGCCAACGTCGCGCTCGTCAGCGCCGGCACCACGCTGATGGAACAGCAAGGCCCCTACGGCGCGGAAGGATTCATCCGGCAGGCTTTCGCGCCGCTGCCGAGCTTCTCCGACCAATACGCGGTGGTCGGAAGCTGGCTGGTCGATCACACGCCGTGCGGCCTGTCGATCCGCGAGGACGAGAACCCGATCACCGGCAACACGTCGCGCTTTCTGCCGCACGCGATCATTGTAGCGCGACTCGCCAGGCAGACGAGGCGAAGCCCAGGCTCAGCGCGCCGCGGCGACCGCCCGCAGGGTTTGCGGCACCAGGCGTCGACGCCCCCGCACCGGATCACCGGCCGCGATGTTCCGGACGATAAAGTCCGCGGCGCTCCGGATAGGGCTTGAAGGTGTTGGTAATGCCGACCACGGATTCGGCCGCGCCCAGCGCCAGCACGCCATCGGGCTCCAGCATCCGGGAGAGCCGCTCGAAGATATTGGCCTTGGTATTCTGATCGAAATAGATCAGCACGTTGCGGCAGAAGACGATGTCGAACACGCCGAGATGGGAGAAGTCCTGCAGCAGATTGAGCTGACGATGCTGCACCATGCTGCGGATCTCGGCATTGATCTGCCAGAGTTCGCCGTTCTGGGTGAAGTACTTCACCAGCAACCCGATCGGCAGTCCGCGCTGCACCTCGAACTGGCTGAAGATTCCGGCCTTCGATTTTTCCAGCACCGCCTGCGACAGGTCGGTCGCGACGATCTCGGTGCGCCAGCCCGACAGCACGGGTCCGGCTTCCTTCAGGCACATCGCGATCGAGTACGGCTCCTGCCCGGTGGAGGAAGCCGCGCACCAGATGCGCAGGCGAACGACGGGCCGCGCGCGCCTGCGCCAGCGCCGGGAGGATCGTCTCCCGCAAATGGTCGAACGGGATCTTGTCGCGAAAGAAGAACGTCTCGTTGGTGGTCATCGCCTCGACCACCTCCGCCGTCAGCGCGTTGGCGCCGCCCTTCATCTTCTGCGACGAGTTCGGAAATGCCCGGCAGGCTGGACTTGCGCGCCAGCGGCAACAGCCGGCTTTCGACCAGATATTGCTTGTCGGCCGACAGATCGAGCCCGGAGCGCTCTTTCAGAAGCTTACGCAGATACTCATAGTCTGAAGGCGTCACGAACGATCTCCCGAAAACAACCGAACCAGTTTCGGCGCGATCTGATTGAGCGGCAGAACCGCCGCGCAAATACCCGCATTGGCGGCCGCGCCCGGCATGCCCCACACCACGCTGGTCGCTTCGTCCTGGGCAATCACGCTGCCGCCGGCGGCGACGATGTCCTTGCCGCCGCGCATGCCGTCGGAGCCCATGCCGGTCAGAATCACCGACATGATGCCGCCCTGCCAGACGTCGATGGCGGAGTTGAACAGCGGGTCCACCGCGGGTTTGCAGAAATTCACCGGCGGCCCGTCGTCGAGCGCGATCGCAGTCTCGGCGCCATGGCGCACCACGCGCATGTGGCGGCCGCCCGGCGCAAGATAGATCCGGCCGGCCTTGACGATCTCGCCATCGACGGCTTCATGCGCCGGTCGGCGGCTCGCGCGCGCCAGATGCTCGGCGAGAATCGTGGTGAAGGTCGGCGGCATGTGCTGGGTGATCAGCACCGGAAAACGATCGATCACCGGGCCGATCTCGGCGACCAGCGTCATCAGGGCCTGCGGGCCGCCGGTCGACGAGCCGATCAGAGCACCCGCGGCGCCAGCATGCTGAAGGGCTGGCGCGCCAGTTGCAGTGTGCGCAACCGGTGCAGCGGCCGGCTGGGCCGATACTTCGCGTGCCCGCTCAGGGGCCGGCGCCATGGACGGGCTCGCGGAAGGCTGCGCACGCCGGCGGGCCCTGGCGCCCAAGATGACGGATCTTCTGAATCAGATCGTGGTGAAAGGTCTCGGCGGCGGTGGCCTCGCGCGTGCTCTCCGGCTTTGGAATGTAGTCGGCCGCGCCGAGCGAAAGCGCCTTGAAGCTGATCTCCGCATTGCGGCGGGTCAGCGTCGACGCCATGATGATGACGAGGTCGCGCTTTTTCGCCAACAGTTGCGGCAGCGCCGAAATGCCGTCGAGCTCCGGCATTTCGATATCGAGCACGGCAACATCGGGCTTGATGCGTTCGATCTGGTTGACGGCGTCGAGACCGGTGCGCAGGAGGCCGAGACCTCCATGTCCGGCTCGGCGCCGATCCAGCGCGAGATCATCCCGCGGATCACGACGGAGTCGTCGACCACCATGACGCGCAGCTTGTCTTGCCGTGTCGAGATTGGCGGTGGAGACCTCGTCAACGCAACACTCATTACTTCACCCGACCCCAACTCAAGCGGCACACTTACAAAAACAACGCCGAAGGCCGTTGAGCCGCCGGGATCACGACTAGACGAGATCAGAGCAGGCCGACTTCCTGGAACTTCGCTGTGACGATGTCCTTGTCGAACGGCTTCATGATGTACTCGTTGGCGCCGGCATGCAGCGCGCGCGCAATGTGCGCGACGTCGTTTTCGGTGGTGCAGAACACCACCTTGGGCGCATCGCCGCCGGGCATGCGGCGCAGATTGCCGAGGAATTCGTAGCCGTCCATGACGGGCATGTTCCAGTCGAGCAGAACCGCTTCGGGCATGGCGCGCTTGCAGACTTCAAGCGCCTTCTCGGCCGTCCTCGGCTTCGACGATCTGAAAGTCGAGACCTTCGAGGATGCGGCGTGCGACTTTTCGGATGACGCTTGAGTCATCGACGACCAGACATGTTTTCATTTTAGGCCTCCATTTCACTAGATCCCAACAGGGATGTGTTCCGTTCGCAGGTTCGGTCTTCATGCCGCCATCAGGTCCGGCACGATTTCGAGAACGCGATCGACGTCGAGGACGACCATGAGCTGGCCGTCGAGACGATGAACGCCGCCGGCGAGCTTGGCCATGCGGGGATCGAGATTGACGGGGTTTTCCTCGCGGCCGTTATCGTGGAGCTTCAAGCACCTCGCCGATCTGGTCGATCAGCAGGCCGTAGGATCTCGCCGCGCAGATCGACGCCGACCGCCATCGGCGGCTTGCCGTCGTCGTTCTTGGGCAGCCTGAGCCGGGCGCGCATGTCGACCACGGTGACGATGCGGCCGCGCAGATTGAGCACGCCGGCGATCTCGGCCGACGACAGCGGCACCCGCGTCAGCCGTTCCGGCATGAACACGTCCTGCACCCGCGAGATCGGCAGGCCGAACAATTGCCCGCCGATCACGGCGGTGACGTATTCGGCCACGGTGCCCTCGATGGTCTCGGTCTTGGTTGTCATGGTCTATACTTCCTTATGCCCCGGCTAAGCTCGCTTTGCCGGCAAACTGTTTGCCACGGCTGGACTTGTTCATGCCGCCGCCTGACTCGGCGGTCTGTTCCTTCAGCGCCGCGATCAGGCCGGGACGGTCGAACTTGGCGACGTAATCGTGGAAGCCGGCCTGCCGCCCGCGCTCGATCGCCGCCGGCGACACCAGCGAGGACAGAGCGATGATCGGCATCGTGCTCAGATTGTTGTCGGCGCGGATGGTTTCGGCGAACTCGAAGCCGTTCATGTCCGGCATTTCGATGTCGGTCAGCACCACGTCGAAGGTGTGGCCCGAGCGCAGCGCGGCGAGGCCCTCCTGCGCGTTGACGGCGACCCGCACCTTGTAGCCGGCGGCCTTCAGCACCGGCGCCAGCATGTTGCGGAAGAACGCGCTGTCGTCGACCAGCAGCACCGATTGCGCCGTCGACGACGTCCGCATCTCCTTGCGCGAGAACCAGTCGGCAAACGCCATCGGCAGGAAGTGGCCGACGTCGATCACTTCGGTGGCCTGGCCCTTGATCACGGCCGAACCGAGAATGCCGTCCGCCTGGCCGGCGACCTCGATGTGCAGCCGCTCCTCGACGATGTCGATGATCTCGTCGACCACGAGCCCCATCGAGCGGCCGTCGTCGGCGAACACCAGGATCGGCTGCGAGCCTGACGTCTGGACGGTGACCCCGGTCATCTGCACCAGCGGCATCAGCTGCTCGCGGTACTGCACCATGTAGCGGCCGTTTGAGAGCTCGATCTTGTCGGTGGCGATCTCCTCCAGCCGGGTGACGAGGCCGAGCGGCACCGCCTTGGGCTGGCGCCGAGCCGGCGCGGAACACCAGCAGCGAGGTCAGCTGTTCGCCGCCGATCGCATGCGCGGCCGACGCTCTCGTCCGCCATCTCGTGGGCCGAGGCGCCGGAGGCGCCGAGCGCCTTGGCAATGCCGTTGGGATCGATGATCATGATCACGGCGCCATCGCCCAGAATGGTGTTGCCGGAGAACATGTCGATGTGCCGCAGTTTGGTGGACATCGGCTTGACCACGATTTCTTCGGTGTGGAACACGCCGTCGACCACGATGCCAAAGGTCTGGCTGCCGACCTGCGTCACCACGATGAAGCCGTTCTCGGGATCGGACGACGAGCCGTCGTCGATCTTCAGCAGCTTCTTCAGGTGCATCAGCGGCAACAGCTTGTTGCGCAGGCGCAATACCGCGGTGTCCTTGATGCGCTCGATGCGGTGTTCGGAGTTGGCGCGCGCGCGCACCAGTTCGACCACGGACAGCTGCGGGATCGCAAAGCGGTCGCCGGCGGCTTCCACGATCAGGGCCGAGACGATGGCCAAGCGTCAGCGGGATCTTGATGGTGACGGAGGAGCCCTCGCCGGCCACCGACTTGATGTCGATGGTGCCGCCGATCTGGTCGATATTGGTGCGCACCACGTCCATGCCGACGCCGCGGCCGGAGACCGAGGTGACGGCGGCCGCCGTCGAGAAGCCCGGCGCGAAGATGAACTTGTGGATCTGGGCTTCGGTCATCTTCTCCAGCTCGGCCTCGCTGACGAGACCGTTCTGGAGCGCCTTGGCCTTGATCCGCTCGGTGTTGAGCCCGCGGCCATTGTCGGCGATGCAGATGATGATGTGGCCGCCCTCGTGATAGGCGGACAGACGGATGGTGCCCTGCTCGCCCTTGCCTGAGGCCAGCCGCTCGGCCGGCGTCTCCAGGCCGTGGTCGGCGGAGTTGCGCACCATGTGCGTCAGCGGATCCTTGATCAGGTCGAGCACCTGGCGGTCGAGTTCGGTGTCGGCGCCGTGCATCTCCAGTTCGATCTGCTTGCCGAGTTCGCCGGAGAGGTCGCGGACGATGCGCGGCAGCTTCTGCCAGGCATTGCCGATCGGCTGCATCCGCGTCTTCATGACGCCTTCCTGCAGCTCGGCGGTGACGTTGGACAGCCGCTGCAGCGGCACCTTGAACTCGGTGTCCTCGTTGCGGCGGGAGATTTCCAGAAGCTGGTTGCGGGTCAGCACCAGCTCGGAGACCATGGTCATCAGATGTTCCAGCGTGTCCACGTTGACGCGGATCGACTGGTTGGCGATCTTGTCGGCTTCCTGGACATCGTCGGCTCGACGGCCGCGGCGCGCTTCCGGCGGGTTTTGCCTTGGCTTCCTTGGCCGCCGGCGCGGCTTCCGGCGCGGGCGCCGGTGCGGCCTGCTTGGCGACAGGGGCCGGCGCGGGTTTGGGCGCGGGCGCGGCTTCGGTCTCGGTCTCGCGGAAGGCGCGCTCGAGGTCGTCGAGCGAGACTTCGCCGGGACGCAGCGGGCGTTCCAGCACCTGCTCGATCAGCGTGCCTGCATGTCACCGCCGGCTGCAACGGGCGGTGCGGCACACGACGGGGACTGGCGCGGGCGCCGGCTCGGCCTCGGCATGGCTGGCGCCTTCGGCCATCGCATGCAGCTGCTCGATCAGATCTTCGTCGGTGCCCTCGGGCTCGGTCTCGGTGGCCTCGAGGCCGGCGAGAATCTCCTTGATGCGGTCGATCGAGGACAGGATCAGCGTCACGGCCTCGGCCTTGACCGGCATGCCGTCGCGGAATTTGCCCATCAGGGTCTCGCCGGCATGGGCCAGCGCTTCCAGCCGCGGCAAGCCTAGGAAGCCGCAGGTGCCCTTGATGGTGTGCACCAGGCGGAAGATGTTATCCAGGATCTTCGCGTCGCTCGGGTCCTGCTCGAACCGCACCAATTGATTGTCGACCGTATCCAGGCTCTCGCTGGTTTCGGTCAAAAACTCCCGCAACAAATCATCCATGAAACTGGCCTTCGTACGCACCGGCACGCGACATCGACGCGCCTTACGGAACGAGGCCAGCTTCTATGCAAAGCGTTTAATATTGGTTGCTCAAATGGAAAAGAACGGGATCAACAAAAGAGATAAGACGGCAGAAATGAATTCTGCCGCCTGTTTTGTCAATCTTAAACGCGCTTCAGCGCATTCTGGATCGCGCCTAAGCGCGTTCAGGGTTTGCGCATTGGCGCACTCAGGACGCGGTAACGACCACCTTTTCCCCGTCGAGCGCGAGCGTCACGCTCAGCCCGCAGGCCTGCGCCAGCAGCCGCGTATAGTAAGGCTGCACCGCATGCGCATCGACGGAGGCCGTCGAATTCGCGCTCAGGAGATCGGCGATGTTCTGCGGCAGGCGGGCGTTCAGGCCGGCCGACGGTCACGCGAAAACTCATCGTCTCGCCGTCGCCGATCGGATCGATCGTCAGCGTACCGCCGCGCGGGATCGTCTGCTGCGCAATGATCAGCATGTTCAACAGCAGCTTGACGCGATTCTTCGGCAGCAGCAGCCGCGGCAGATTCCAGGTGATGGTGATCTTGCCGTCCTCGATGTGGCCGCGCGCCATGGTCTGCGCGTCGCCGAGATCGATCTGCGCGCCCGCCGATCCCGCAGCGCCAAACGCCAGGCGGCAGAACTGCAATCGTGCCGAAGCGGTCTTGGCGCTCTTGCGGATCAGATCGAGCGCGAAATCGCGGTCTTCGGGCTTCGGGTTGTCGTCAAGCACCTCAAGCCCATTGACGATCGCGCCAACCGGGCTGATGAGATCGTGACAGACCCGCGAACACAACAGCGCCGCAAGTTCGAGGGCATCGGGAGCCGGACCGGGAGACGAAGTGCCAGACATCATGGGTTCCTGGAAAGCCGCCTGGTCGCAAATTGCTGGCGGGCAGTTACAGAATCACGCGTGCTTATCGGTTTGATACACTGCGCAGCCCCCTGCTGCCAGCACGGGGCGGCAATGGTAAGGCAAGACGAACAGCAAATAGGCTCTAAGCTCATGAATGAGGCACGTCCACTTCGACCGCGATGCCGCCGCGGCGCTGATCGAACCGCTGACCGACATCGTGATCCGGGCGGGTGCGGCCATCCTCGCCGTCAACCGTTCCGCCATGAAGGTCGACGGCAAGACCGACGGACTCGCCGGTAACCGAGGCCGATCTGGCGGCCGACCAGCATCATCGCCGAGGGCCTCGCCCGAGGTGGCGCCCGACATAGCGTCGCTGTCGGAAGAGCGCGCCCTGCAGGCCACGCTGCCCTACAGGGAAAGCTTCTTCCTGATCGACCCGCTCGACGGCACCAAGGAATTCGTCGCCGGCCGCAACGAATTCACCGTCAATCTGGCGCTGGTGACCCAGGGAACGCCGCTGCTCGGCATCGTCAGCGCGCCCGCGCTCGGGCTGATCTGGCGCGGCATCGTCGGCCGCGGCGCGGAACGGCTGACGCTTGGCGAGGGCAAGCCGCTGATCGAGCCGGTTCTGCAGCCCGCCTTTGCCCCGCCGCGCGGCCAGCCGTGGACCGCGTCGCGGTCAGCCGCTCGCATGGCGATGCCAGGACCGAAGCCTTCATTGCGGCAAGGCCGGGCGCGGTACGGTGCGAACTCGGCTCGGCGGTCAAATTCGGCCGGGTCGCCGAAGGCTGCGTCGATATCTATCCCCGGCTGTCGCCGACCTCCGAATGGGACGTGGCCGCGGGCCATGCGGTCGTTGCGGCCGCCGGCGGCAGGATCACGGATTCAAACGGTGCGGCGCTGGTTTTTGGCGCCGGGCGGAAGGACTTCATCGTTCCGGAATTCATCGCCTGGGGCGATCCAAACGCGGCGTTTTGAAGCTCCGTAGCCCGGGCGAGCGCAGCGACCCGGGGACCAGGTGCCAGACGAATTCATTGCTGATACTGCCCCGGATCGCGCGGAGCTCGCTCGGGCTCGGCGACATCTACCCGCGCGCAGGCCCTCGCTCCCAGCGCCGGCCAGCGCGCGATGGCGTCTTTCAGGAAACGCGCCGGCTCGGCGGCGAACGCATCGCGGTTCTCCTCGCGGCCGAACAGATAGAGCCGCTGGCCCGCGACGGCCCAAAAGCGCGGGTTGCCCGCATAGGTCACCCCTCGCCCCAGATCGACCGGGTCATAGCCGCCGAACTGGGGCCCGTAGATCTCCGGATGCGCGACGAAAGAGCGCGCGGTTGCCCTGGTTGCGGAAACGCCAGACGGCGCCCGGCCTCGCGGGCCTCGAAGTCGGGCAACCCCTGGGCTGCCATGGATTCCGTGAAATAGGCGACGGGATCGAAGCCCTCGATGGCGAGCCCGGAATAACGGTTCACCACCACCCGCTTCGGTGGTCGCGGCCCACGCGGCAAAATCAAGGCTGAGCGCGCCAAAAAAGCTCGCCAATAAGGCCAAAAGCGGCCATTCCGGGGCGCGAACCGTATCTTTCCTGCCGTTGTGCCGTCATTGTCTGAATTGATACCAATTGAACCGTTGATTTTCCTTGGCCGATGGCAGGAAGCCTGAAACGGTGGATTTGTGCCGTTATATCGAAGCCAAAATGCCGTTGTGCCGTCATAGTTGGTGCCGATAACATTGCGAGTCGAGGGGACACTGGGCGCAACCTAGAGCCATGCTTGTTGGCGTCAGGTTAAGGCGGCGGCCAGAATTTCGGATGCCAGGGGTTCTTTCATGACGTTTGCTTCCACGCCTTGCCGCGGTGACGTTTGCCGCGCTGATGTGCTGGACCGCACCGGCTTCCGCACAGCAAGCTGCAGCCGGCGCCGTTGCCACCGCCGCAGCAGCAATACCAGCAGCCTGCGCCATTGCCGCCACCGCAGCAGCAATACCAGCAGCCTGCGCCGTTGCCGCCACCGCAACGCCAGCAGGGACCGGACACGTTCGGACCCGGCGAACTGGTTTCGGCCGGGCACAAGTTCTTCGGCAACGTCTCGCGCGGGTCTGGCGTCCGTCATCGAGCGCGCGGTCAGCCAATGGGGCCTTCCCAATGGCTACGTGCTCGGCGAGGAAGGCTCGGGCGCCTTTGTGGCGGGCCTGCGATATGGCGAAGGCACGCTCTACACCAAGAACGCCGGCGACTTGCGGGTGTACTGGCAGGGACCGTCGGTCGGCTTCGACTGGGGCGGCGACGGCGCGCGCACCATGACGCTGGTCTACAACCTGCCCGCCACCAGCGCGATCTATCAGCGCTTCGTCGGCATCGACGGCTCCGCCTATATCGTCGGCGGCTTCGGCATGACCGCGCTGACCGCCAACAACATCGTGCTGGTGCCGATCCGCTCCGGCATCGGGCTGCGGCTCGGCGCCAATGTCGGCTATCTCAAATTTACCCGCGCGCGACCTGGAACCCGTTCTGAGCTGCTTCGGCAGTCGGATATCCGCACGCACGCAGTCATCGTACCCGCCAGGCGATTCAGGTTAACGCGGCAATGGGCTGGCGTATGCCCGGCCGGGCGTGGCAATGTGATTAACAAATCCCTCATCTGGTGCGGAGTAACCATCCATGATCGAACCGATCATGTATCTGGCGATCGGTTTTCTGGTCTCGATGCTGTTCGGTCTGATGATCGTGCCGCTGGTGCACAACCGCGCGGTGCGGCTGACGACCCGGCGGCTCGAGGCGGCGACACCGCTGTCGATGGCTGAAATCCAGGCCGACAAGGACCAGCTGCGCGCGGAATTCGCGATGTCGGCGCGGCGGCTCGAAATGAGCGTCGAGCAGCTCAAGAACAAGACCACCAGCCAGCTCGCGGAACTCGGCAAGAAAAGCCGACGCCATCAACCGCATGAAGATCGAGCTCGGCGAGAAGAACGCCACGATCTTCTCGCTCGAAGCGCGCGAGAAGGCGGTGAAGGAACAGCTGCGCGCCACCGAAGAGGAATTCGCGGCCAAGACCGAGACTGCTGCGCAACGCCGAACAGGCGCTGACCGACAAGCAGGCCGAACTCGGCAAGATCAATCATGAATTGTCCGATCGCTCGATGACGGCGGACAGCCGCCAGGTCGAGCTGATCGCGGTGCGCACGCAGATCGAACGAACTGAAGGGCCGCGTCGGCGATGCCGAAAAGGAATTTACGGCGACGCAATCGCGGCTCGCCCAGGAGCGCGCCGAATCCGAGAACGCGACGCGCGAACTGGCGGAAGCGCGCAGCCGCGTCGAAAATTTGAGCCAGCGCGTCACCGATCTCGACCGGCAATTGATCGTGCAGGTCAAGGAAGCGGAGATGCTCGGCAACCGCGTCACCGACCTCGAAGCGCGCCTGGCGACGCAGGGCAAGCTGCTGGCCGAACGCGAATACGAAAACAATCAGCTCAGGCAGACCAACACGCGAACGCGCCGAGCGCATCATGATGGATCTGCGCAACGAGATCGCGACGCTGACGGGCGGCGGCAAATCGGCGGTCGATCGAGAAAGTGCGCAGCGAGAAGGCCGCGGTCGAGGAGCAGCTTCGCGTCGCCCGCGACGAGCGCGCAAAACTGCAGCGCGACATCAACGCGATCCAGCAGCAGGCCGAAAGCTCCTGGGCAGACCGAGCGCATGGAAAACGCGCTGCTGCGCGAGCGCATCAACGACATCGCCGCCGAGGTCGCCAAGCTCGCCGATCCAGCTCGAGGGCCCGAATTCGGCGATCGAGGCCATGCTGGCGGCGGAACCGGCCGCGCCGAAAGCGCCGGCCAAACCCGCCAACGACGTCACCGGGACCGCCCGCAGGCGCCTCGGAAGGCGGCGGCACGCTCGCCGAACGCATCCGCGCCCTGCAGTCGCACGCTTCCCGCGCCCGCCAGCAAGGGGCGTAATTCGGGCCTATTACTTCCCTGATTGATCGCTTGACACTACGGGCCCGCACTTCGTAAATCGCGGGCTCTGACGGGGCATATTGTTCGCCCAGTTTCCCGGACGCATAGCTCAGCGGGAGAGCGTTCCCCTTCACACGGGAGATCAAGTTCGATCGCCCATGCGTCACCATTAACATGCAAAATCAACGACGTGTGGATCGTTCCCTGGGCTGTACTTCCGACCCGCTTGGCACCGTGAGCGCTCAGTACGGTCGCTAAAAAATCATCGCCTGCCGGGCGCGATCCCGACGCCCGAAGCGCCGCCTGATCCATTACGATAGACATCGTTTCCAGCGGCGATGTGAAATGCGACAACAACAATAAGAACTGGAGAGTTCAAAGCCACCGCGGTAATGCCGCATCCGGTTACCAAAGAGGTTAAACTACATTGCGTAAGCAGCTGAGATGCTCACTGGCTCAGGTGCGGCGACGAACAGAGCAGGACGGGCGTCAGTGCCAGGCATCGCCAAAACCTGCGGCGAAAGCCCCGCTTCACCGCATCGCCGCATGATCGCCATGTCCGGCATGTGCGTGCATGGTGCACTGCCATCCCGGCAGCGGGAATGTTCGGCGCGCTTGCGTGGTCGGCTCGTTGATGCCGGATGCACTCGCGGGCGTGAGCCGTGATCCATGTTGATCTCGTCTTATCCAGCGTGACTATCGCATCGGTTGGACCGCCTGGCGGGCTGTCGAGGCCGGATCGCATCAACATCTGCGCTTCGACTCATCTTCCCGGTGATTCCACCGGCGCTGCGAATATCACCGCGGCCCTGTCGCCCAACATACCGGTCAGCAACGACCAGCAAATCAGCCCCATCGCCAACATCATTCCATCTGTCATGTGGTTCCTCGTGTGACCGGCTTCGGGATAAGATTATCAAACATCTTGACTGGTTGAACGGTCGGTCAGGAGTTAACTACGCTGGTGTGCCGCGACACCAGTCAGAAGAACCAGTGCGGCTGCAGGATCTAACGGCGACCGCCGCGGTCGGCGACGTCGTTGCAAGCCGATTTCAGTCAGTCGCGGCGCAAACCAATCTGCTCATAACAATGCAACAATGAGGCTGCTCAGCGCCACCAGTGAAATGTGAGAGGGTTTCGCCCAGTAGTCGCGCAGAAGTGAAAGCACCAAACGCCAGACGGCTGAAGCAACGGAAGGAGATAGGTGCTGCCGGTGACCACGGCAATGCCGCAAAATTCCACAGAAAGCCAGAGACTGCCGAGGCCATCAGAGAAATCATCGCCACGATCGGCAGCGTGTCCGAAATCGCGGCCGACATTTGCTGCGGCAGTCGAGCACGCAAGGCGTCATGACGCGCGAGATTGTCGGCAATGTCGGGCAAGCCGTCCGCCGGTTGCCTGCTGAAGTTTGCGGCCAGCAGTGTCGATGTGCAGGCGATGGCTCCGGTTCAAACTGGCACGCCGCATCAACACAAGGTTTTGCGGTCCGCGCGGTCTGCCTTCTGTGACAGCGCTCATTTGAAGATCGCGGTCGGAAGTTTCTCGTCAATGTCCGAATTGCCAGCCAGCGCCAACCGCGCAGGTGCACACGCCGACGGCGAACGTGTTGCTTTGGGTTGCCAGTACAGATCGCCATCGTGATCCTATCCAGCCGCCGCGGGTGATGCCTTTCGAACTCTTGCTCACCTAATCAGTCAGCCAGTCGCCTCGCGGATTACCGAACGCAAACAGAGGCCGGCACCGCGACGCCAAATGACAACGCCCCAGAAAGAACACAACCAGCCGCTGAAAATCACCCGATTCTGAATATCTTGTCGGTGCTCCTGCCTTTCAAAGCATCAGACGGTCGAGAATGATCGACGAACCAGACATACAAGTACCTGTCTCTTCGCAATCAATCATCGACCGTCGCCCTTCCAGCAACTCCGATACGCAGTAATTTCCGCGAACGCGGAAGCTTTCGCCGGGCTGCCGAGGCCCTGCTTATGCCAGACAGTCGACGCTGAGCCGTTGCATTCCGTCAACTCGAAGAATCACATTGGCGTGACCGTGTTCGAGCGATCGAGTGGCGGCGTCATGTACAGCGACGGCTGGACCGAAACTTCTCTCCGAACGGCGCGATCTATCCTCGAACAAATGGATGCGCTCGTTACGTCCGCCACGCCACGACGGCCGCGGGAGGCCGGTGAGCGCTGGCTGTAGATTTTTATACGTCTCTATCTGCCGGCAACTTGCGGGCGACGTTGGTGGATTTCAGGCAAGCGGTGCCCGCAAGTCGAACTTCGCATGGTTGAAAGATCCCGGATGCGCTTCGATGACCGCATTACGCAATGGCGCAATCTGACGTTGTCATTCGCAACGATGGGGACCTCTTTGATAGCAAAGGTCCTTGCCGCTGTGGAGCGAACGCATTTTGGTTGCCTCTGCCAGAGGGTCATCAACTCGCTACGAAGAAATCGACCTACTGGACGGATCTCCGGAATGAGACAGTTCTTCTCAGCCAGTATGATCCGGGACGAGAACTCGAGGATCTCTTTGATGGCAGAAGCTTGATCTCGACAGCAGATCGTCCCAAGATCGAGCGCCATGACGTCAGCAGAGGCATCATCAAGACCCTCATATCCATAGGATCTGGGTGTCAGTCTGGTGGCCGAGTCCGACATCGGCGTCACTTTTGCGGGCCTCACCTATCGAGAGGTACGAGACGGCACGGGGCCGAGCCAGGTTCAATTATTCAGCACATTGGCGCAAGGACAACGACAATCCGGCGCTGCGCAAACTTCCTCAAACTGTTGAGCGAACGCTATCCCTTGCCTTGCGCAGGCTGACCTCTTGCGGCGCACTTTGCAAAGGCTCGATCGGTCGCCATGAACCGCGCCAGCATCGGTGCGACCAGCTTTGCTGGATCCGAGATTGACTGTCCGGTCTCACGGGCGAGCAGGTCGGCGTAAACGGCGAGGTCGCGATGGACATCTGCCGGCAATTCCACAGTAAGCTTGACCGGCTTGTCATCGGCAATGGCGCCGAGCTTCAGCTTCGCCATTCTTCTCTCAGCCTCTGTATGGTTCAAGGACGAGGTCGCGATTGACGATTACCCGCACCGGAAACCCGGCCGGATTGTCAGGGTCGGCTGCATGTTGAGATTGCGCCGAACGACCTGCTGACCGGTCTGATTGAGAGAATCCCCGCCCCGCGGCGAAGCGCCTGGAGGACGGCACTGTCACCGTTGCCGGCACCAGAGCCGAGCTCGGTCCTGACGCCAAGCAAGGTCGACAGCAGCGCCGCCTTGAATAGCTCGCCCCAGTGATGATCGACCTCGTCCTGAAGCCCAGCATTGCCTGCGGTATCGGCAGCCTGGCTGGCGCTCGAGAACGATCGAGCGGTCCGTTCGGCATGATCAGCCGGGTCCAGACCAAGAGGCACGCGCGACTGCCCAATGCGCGACTTGGCTGTCGTAGACTCCCGATCAGTCGCGCTCCCTGCGGGATTAACAGCGAAGCGACCGCGTCGGCGTATCAAAATGGACTCTCGGTCACCTGCGCGATGATCTGTCCTGGCAGATCAGAGCGGAGACCCGTGATGAGTGCGGCTGAAATCACGGACCCGGCCTGCACGACGTAAGGCGAAGCCGGCTTCGTTACGCGATCAGGGGCTCGTGGTCCGGCGATCTATCGGAGGCGTTGACGAAGGCGAGCTTGCGATCCTGTCCGTTCTGGGCATAGGCCTCATCGGACGATGACACAGCATTTGAGGTGGTCTCGGCGGGAGCGGTCGCCGCGGATGGTCGAACATTCGTTGACGCAAAGACCTTGCTGATGCGCGCGGCCTCGCTTTCCTGGTTCATTCGCTGTTGCTCGGCATCGACCGCAAGCGGTCCTGACTGAGCTTGAGCCGCAACGATGGGGCGACCGAGATCGCCGGGCAGTGGCGGTCCGAGGCGAGGCACGTCGCGCGGAATGCCCGCATAGTCGCGCGGCAGTCCGGCCAAGCCATCAGCTACATTGTGATGATCTGTGCTGTAGAGTTCTTCGGATGCAGGCCCGCGCGCTACGATTGTTCTGCAGGGCCCAGAGGACGGCTGCAGAGACCAGAAGGAGCGCCAATGCCGTTCCGCTAGCCAAGACCTTACGCGACAGGCGCGTAACCGGCGGACGTTCTGGACGCAGCCGCAAAGAACGAGCAATTTCCTCAGACGTCTTCGGCGCAGTCGAATGAGGGCTGCCGGCATTATCCGTTTCGGTGCCGGTCATTGAGACCTCCCGTCGCTTCTAATGATCCGGACCCTTTGCTGGGTGTCGCCACCGAGTCGCAGCTCCGCCGCGGCAAACAGCCGATCGACGATCAGCACATTACGATAGGTTCGGTAATTGACGATTTCGGGCTTGCCGTCCGGGCCGATGACGAACAGCGGCGGCATCTCGCCCTGAACGATGCCAGGGGAGAATTCGACATAGACCTTGCGGCCATCGTCATAGGCGCCGACCGGCCGCCAGGGCGGATTGTCGCCCTCGATGGTGTAGCGATAGCGCCGCTGAGGAGGCTCGGGAAGAACTGGCGTTGGCGGAACGGCCTTGGCACGCGCCGTCCGATCCTCGGGATAGAACCAGGCCACCGATGGCATGTAGGGCTTCTCACGCGATCGCAGCTCGATCAGATAGGTACGCCGGTCGGTGTTGACCACGAGATTGGTCTCGATTGAAGGCCGCGTCGGCTTGACCATGATATGGACGCGTCTGGTATCGCCACTTCCGCTTTCGGTATCGCCGACAACCCAGCGCACGGTGTCGCCGGCCGACACCGGACCTGAACCCGTGAGCTGCTCGCCGGGCTCGAGCGCGATATCGGTAATCTGTCCGGGCGCGGCATAAATCTGATAGAGGGCGCCGGGACTAAACGGAAACACCTGCACGGCGTTGAAGTAGCCCTCCTTCCGGGGCTCGACGCGCGCGGCATCATTCGCGGTCTCGATCCGGGCAACGGGCTCTTCGGCCTCCTTCACTCCTTTCTTGCCTCCCTTGGCTGGCGTCCAGGACGGCGGAACGTGCAGCGACCGTGGACGATCCTCCGCCAACGATGGTGGATTGGGAAGTGGCGGGATATCGGCGTCGTAGCTGATCTGCGGCGGCTTGAAGGTGGTACAGCCGCTGAGCGCAACCATGCAAACAAGCAGCATGGGTCGCACGATGCTTGCGCCATACGCGGGCTGGCAATTTTGGTAATCGGCTCGTTCACTGCCCGACCTCCTTCGACCAGTTGATGGCATTGACATAGACCCCGAGCGGATTCTTGCGCAGACGATCGGCATCGCGCGGGGTTTCGATCACGATGGTGAGGATGGCGGTCCAGCGCTCGGTGGCGGCAAGCTGACCGTTGTCATAGCGGCGCTCGATCCAGGCGACGCGAAAGCTCTCCGGCGAGGCACGGATGACGCTCGATATTTCGACCGCAATCTGCACCTTGCCGAGCTTGGCAAAGGGATCGTTGACGCGAGCGTAGTCATTGAGGGCTGCAGCACCGCGATCCGTCGTAAAGTCGTAGGCGCGCAGCCAGTCCTGACGCAGCACGATGGCGTCAGCCGAAAGCCCGCGCACGTCTTCGATGAAGCGTGCCAAATGGAAGGCGATCTGCGGATCGGTCGGCTGATAGAAGGGATTGGCTGGGCTGACGCTCTGCGCCTGGCCGAGACGATCGACCTCAACGACCCAGGGCGTAACGGTACCCTGGGTCGACTGCCAGACAAGACCGGATGCGAGCCCTGCCGACAGGATCAGCGAACCGAAGGCCATCAGCCGCCAGTTTCTCGCCTGCACGCGCGCCGAACCGATGCGGTCGTCCCAGACTTGGGCCGCTTTCTGATAGGGCGTTACGGGCGCGGGCGTGCGGCCATAGTGAACGGATGGTCGCTTGAACATCACTGCTTTCCTTCCGAGAGATCGACGGAGGCGCCTCCTCCATTCTGATCGGCAGAGCGGACGGCGTTGGTGGCGGCGGACGCCCCATGACGCATGGTCTGCATGCGCTTCATGCGTCTGGCCCAACCGGACTGAGTGTCCGGAGATGAGGAACTCGCTGGCGGCTGGGCTGCGCCGGCTTCACCGGCCGCAGCGCCGCCGGTTGATGCCGAGCTGCTACCGGACTTGCCGCGGCGCGACGAAGCGGGCTCGTCATCGCGGACGCGGCGGCATCGCGACGCCGGACAAACCACTCGCCCGAAACGCCACCGCTCGCACTGCCCGCTAGCGCCGCAGTTCCACGTGCGGCTCCCGCGAGTGCACCGGCGCTGCCTGCAGCAAGACCCGCCCGGCCACCACGACCCCGCCGGCAGCTAACCCCGTGCCGACGGCGGCTCCGGCGCCAAGCTGTGGGCCGCCGGACACGATGCCGTTGGCGATGCCGGGCCCAAAGATCCCAGGCCCAGCAGCGCCAATGCCGCGAGCACCAGGGCCATGGCATCTTCAATGCCGATCTGTGCACCGCCAGAGCCTGCGGTAAACTGGGAAAACAGCGTCGAGCCGATGCCGACGATCACGGCGAGCACCATGACCTTGACGCCCGACGAGATGACGTTAGCCGAGCACGCGTTCGGCGGCGAAGGCCGTCTTGCCGAACAGCCCAAAGGGGATCAGGACGAAGCCCGCGAGCGTCGTCAGCTTGAATTCAATCAGGGTGACAAAGAGCTGGATTGCCAAAATGAAGAAGGCGAGCAGCACGATCACCCAGGCGAACAGCAGCACCACGATCTGGATGAAATTCTCGAAGAAGCTGACATAGCCCATCAGTCCCGAGATCGAGTCCAGGATCGGCCGTCCCGCATCGATACCGACCTGTGCGATCCGCCCCGGGCGCAGGAATTCAGCCGAGGACAGTCCAGTGCCGGAGGCCTTGAGGCCGAGACCGGCAAAGCTCTCGAAAACGATGCGGGCGAGATTGTTCCAGTTGCCGATCAGGTAAGCGAACACGCCAACGAACAGCGTCTTCTTCACGAGGCGAGCAATGATGTCCTCGTCGGTACCCCAGGCCCAGAACAGGGCGGCGAGCGTGACATCGATCGCGGCGAGCGTGGTCGCGAGGAAGGCGACTTCGTTGCCAAGCAACCCAAAGCCGGAGTCGATATAGCGGGTAAACGTTTCCAGAAATCGGTCGATGACGCCGGTGCCACCCATGGAATCACTCGCGTTCTGGTGTTGCAACGGGCGGCCAGCCCTGGGGAAGACGATCGGGATGCTTGGGCTGCGCCAACGACGGTGTCGGGCTGCCTGGTTGAGCATCGACGGAAGTAACGGCTGGCTGTTTTCTTTGATCCCAGGAAGCGACGGCGGTTCTCCGCCCAAATCAGACGGCACTCCTGCAGTTCTGCCACCTGCTCGGAGGTGACCTTCCGGCAGCGTTCGAGTTCGGCGCCAAGCGGATTGGTTGCCCGGGATGCCGACGATCCAGCTGGTGGACCGTCACTGTCGCCGCGGAGCTGGATTGTGCAGGCTGCGACAACGAGCACGGGGACGGCAGCTGCCGTGGTCACAAGCATCACCCGCTCTGAATCCACCACGTCCGCTCATTGGTGAAACATCCGAACTATCGAAGGCTGATAGCCTCGACCGGGTGCGAGAAAGCGACGAAGCTGCTCCCTGCCCTGGTCCTGGGCGGCGGTACGCTGGGCAGTTTCGAGATTCTGCGCCCGTCCCTGCGCGGCAACTGCTGCCGTAAGGTCGGCGAGCTGCTGCGCCTGCAGACCAAGGAGCTGATTGCCGGCCTGACTGGCCTGCAGCGCGCCGGTCGCGCCCTGGCTTGAGCTGACGAGGGCCGACATCTGCTTTGCGGTGGGTGTCGAGATTGCCGACCACGGTCGCCTGAACGCGCAAGGCATCCTGCAAGCCCGCCACCGAATTCTGCCAGCGTGTTTGCGCATTCGCGATCAGCGCTTGATCTGACTCGCTTCGTCGAGACCGGCGCATAGGTCGTCGAGAACGCTCGATCGATCTGCTTGATATCGTAGGCAATGCGCTGGGCCTGGGCGAGCAGCTGCTGGGTTCGCTGGATCGACTGCTCGAGCTGCTGCAGCGAGGAATACGGCAGGCTGGCGAGATTTTTGGCCTGGTTGATCAGCATCTGCGCCTGGTTCTGCAGCGAGGTGATCTGGTTGTTGATCTGCTGCAGCTCACGCGCGGCCGTGCAGCACGTTCTGCGCATAGTTGTTGGGATCGAACACGATCAACTGGGCGGATGCTGGCGAAGCGGCACATGCGATCGCAATGGCGAGCGCGCTCACCGCCGAGAGGTGACGGCGACGCATCATGACAAACCTTCCTGCTTGATGAGACCGGGAATGAGATCGGCGGCCCAAGCCCAGCCCACGCGCGGCGAGCCATCCGGTGACAAAACCGTCGCGGCCATGTTCGGCCAGCACGCGCTCGATCATGGCCTGATCGGACTTTGATGAAGCCGCGGTGAAGGCGAGCGCGAATTCCTCAAGACCCAGCTCGAACAGGCGATTGCCGCGCCGTGACTGGCAGTAGTAGTCGCGTTTGGGCGTGGCGCGCGCCAGGATCTCGATCTGCCGGTCGTTGAGACCGAAGCGCCGATAGATAGCCGTGATCTGTGGCTCGATCGCCCGTTCGTTCGGAAGGAACAGCCGCGTCGGGCAGCTCTCGATGATGGCAGGCGCAATCGCGGAGCCGTCGATATCCGAGAGCGACTGGGTGGCGAAGACGACGGAGGCATTCTTCTTGCGCAGCGTCTTCAGCCATTCGCGGATCTGGCCGGCAAACCCTTCGTCATCGAGCGCGAGCCAACCTTCGTCGATAATGAGTAGCGTCGGCCTGCCGTCGAGCTGCCCCTCAATCCGATGAAAGAGATAGGATAGGACCGCCGGCGCGGCGCCGGTGCCGATCAGCCCCTCGGTTTCGAACACCTGGACCGGAGCTGTGCCCAAGCCGCTCGGTCTTCGGCATCGAGCAACGCGCCCAAAGGGCCGCCGAGGCAATAGGGTTGAAGAGCCCTTTTCAGGCTCTGGGACTGCAGCAGCACGGACAGACCGGTCAGCGTGCGTTCGCCACGCGGGCGCAGAAGCCAGCGAAGACAGCGCCGACCAAAGATGCTCCTTGGCTTCAGGCGTCATGTCGATCTTTTCGCGCGCGAGAATGGCTGCGATCCATTCCGCCGCCCAGCCGCGCTCGGCCGCATCGTCGATCATGGCAAGCGGCTGCAAGCGCGACCGGTTCGGAGGCGCTCGTCGGACAGCGCGCCGCCGAGATCGTGCCAATCGCCCTTCATCGCGAGCGCTGCGGCCCGGATCGAACCGCCGAAGTCGAAGGCAAAGACCTGGGAGCTCGGATAGCGCCGGAACTGCAGCGCCATCAGCGCCAGCAGCACGGATTTGCCCGCACCGGTCGGGCCGACCACCAGCGTATGTCCGACGTCCCCGACGTGAAGGGAGAAGCGGAACGGCGTGGATCCTTCCGTCCGCGCAAAGAACAGCGGCGGCGCGCCGAGATGCGCGTCCTCGCCGGCCCCGCCCAGACCGCGGACAACGGGATCATATGGGCGATGTTCAGGGTCGAGACCGGCGGCTGGCGGACGTTGGCATAGACGTGGCCGGGCAACGAGCCCGAGCCAGGCATCGACCGCGTTGACGGTCTCCACCATGCAGGTGAAGTCGCGTCCCTGAATGACCTTCTCGACCAGGCGCAACCGTTCATCCGCGATGCGCGGATTCTCGTCCCAGACCGTGATCGTTGCGGTGACGAAGGCTTCGCCGATCAGGTCCGAGCCGAGCTCCTGCAACGCGGCGTCGGCGTCGATAGCCTTGTTGCTGGCGTCGGTGTCGATCAGGGACGACGCCTCGTTGGTCATCACCTCCTTCAGGATTGCGGCAACGGATTTCCGCTTGGCGAACCACTGCCGCCGGATCCTGGTCAGAAGCTTCGTTGCGTCCGCCTTGTCGAGCATGATCGCGCGGGTCGACCAGCGATAGGGAAACGCCAAGCCGATTGAGGTCGTCCAGGATCCCCGGCGTGGTCGCCGGTCGGGAACCCGACAATCGTGAGCACGCGCAGGTGTTGGCCGCCCAGCATCGGCTCGAGCCCGCCGGTCAGCGGCTGATCGGCCAGCAACGCGTCGAGATACATCGGAATCTCGGGGACACGGACGCGGTGGCACTTGGTCGAGACGCAAGCGTGCAGATAGGTCAGGGTCTCGCCGTCATCGAGCCACCGGCACTCCGGCATGAACCCTTCGACCAGTTGCAGCACGCGGTCGGTCCGATCGACAAAGCCGCGCAACACCTCGTGGGCGTCGGCAGCCTCGCCCGCGCTCGCGTCCCTCATAAAGGAAGCGCTCGGCGCGCGCCGCATCCTCGGCCGGCGGCAGATACAGGAAGGTGAGGAAATAGGCTGACTCGTAGTGAGCGCCCTCCTCCTCGAATTGGGCCTCGGCGCTCGGCATCGACCAGGGCCGACGCCACATCCGGACAACTGCTCGGCGGATAGGCGTTCGACTGAATACCGCTGCGCTTCCACAAACACGGCCCAGCCGGAACCGAGGCGACGCAAGCGCATTGTTGAGACGGCCGGCAACCGCAACAAGTTCCGCTGGAACGGCAGGAATCGAGATCGGGCCCCCGAAAGCTGCGCGGTCCTCTGAAACGATCCGTCCTTGTTGAGGACGATGCCCTCGTCGACCAGTGCGGCCCATGGCAGGAAATCCGCAAGACGCGTAGTGGAACGCCGATATTCGGCTGAGGTTCATCATTGGCTGCTCACACGTTGAGATGGCTGGGGATGCGCAGATGCCGCCTTGCGACTTCGACAAACAGCGGATCGCGCTTCGCGGCCCAGACGGCGGCGGCATGGACCGATCGACCCAGAGCAGGAGGCCCGCGATCCACAGCCGCAGGCCGAGGCCGAGCGCTGCGGCCAACGGTGCCGTTGAGCGATGGCGATCGCGCGCGGCGCGCCGCCGAGCAGGATCGGTTCGGTCAGCGCGCGGTGCACCGGCACTGCGAAACCTTCAACCGGCCCGTCCATCAGATCAGCACTCCGCCGCCGAACGAGAAGAACGACAGGAAGAAGCTCGACGCCGCGAACGCGATCGACAGGCCGAACACGATCTGGATCAGGCGCCGGAAGCCGCCCGAGGTGTCGCCGAAGGCGAGCGTAAGGCCCGTGACGATGATGATGATCACGGCCATGATCTTGGCGACCGGACCTTCGACCGATTGCAGGATCTGGTTGAGCGGCTGCTCCCACGGCATGTTGGAGCGCGGCGCGCGTCGAAGCAGCTGCCGACGGTCAGCTGAGGCTAGCCGCGGACAGCGCTCAGTCAATCGCGCTTCTGCGAAGACGTGACGCACTTCATGATCGGTCTCCTGCTGCTGAAATGAGCGTAGTCGCCGTCGGGCTTCAGGCCCTCGACGCGCGCGAGTTCTGCCAGCCGCCGATCCGCGCCGCGGCCGGAGAGAACGGCAATCACGTCGATGGTCTCCGCGATCAGCGCGCGCGGCACGGTGATGACGGCTTCCTGGATGAGCTGCTCGAGCCGGCGCAGCGCGCCAAGCGCCGTGCCGGCGTGAATGGTGCCGATGCCGCCGGGATGGCCGGTGCCCCAGGCCTTGAGCAGATCGAGCGCCTCGGCGCCACGCACCTCACCGATCGGAATCCGATCGGGCCGCAGCCGCAGCGAGGAGCGCACGAGGTCCGATAGCGAGGCGACGCCGTCCTTGGTACGCAACGCCACGAGGTTCGGCGACCTTGCATTGAAGCTCGCGTGTATCTTCGATCAGCACGACCCGATCGGTCGTCTTGGCGACTTCGGCCAGGAGGGCATTGGTCAGCGTGGTCTTGCCGGTCGAGGTGCCGCCGGCCACGAGGATGTTCTGCGACGCTTCGAACCGCGCTTCACGAAGCGCTCGGCTTGAGCTCCGCGTCATGATCCCGGCGGCGACATAGTCGTCGAGGGTAAAGACGGCGACCGCCGGCTTGCGGATCGCAAAGGCTGGCGCGGTCACCACGGGCGGCAGCAGACCCTCGAACCGCTCTCCCGTCTCGGGCAACTCGGCCGAGACGCGCGGACTTGCCGGCGTGAACCTCAGCGCCAACGTGATGGGCGACTGAGCCGCACGATGCGCTCGCCGTCGGCTGCGGCGAGGCGCTCGCCGGTATCCGCCAGGCCTCCCGAGAGCCGATCGACCCAGAGCCGACCGTCGGGATTGAGCCATCACCTCGACGATGATGGGATCTTCGAGCCAGGCCGCAATCGACGGTCCGAGCGCGGTGCGCAACATGCGCGCACCACGCGAAACCATTTCGACTGAAAGGAATGAACTGCCACCGCTCGCTCCCAACACGCCGAGCGCAAATGGGCTCGACGACGGGGATCAGTAGAAAAGGCAGCGTGCCTGCGCTCGCGCAACAAGATCAGATCGGCGTGGCGTGTCGTGGCGTAGCAAAAGAAACAAGCTGGCGAATCAATCCTGGGAACGATTGGCGAAGCTTGGCGCCGGCACGATGTCGAGCGAGATCTCCTGGGCAAGGGTCTGGCCCCTGGCCAGCCGGCGCCCGAGTGCCTCGACAAAAACCTTCGTACCGCTCCCGTCCCTTGGTCTGTGCCGCGGGTTGCGCCGTGTCCGGCAGCGGCGGCGTTGCTGTCAGCCAGAACCGCACGAACAAGGCCAGCGCTTCATTTGAAATGGTGATGTGACGCTCGAGCCGCTCGACGTGCCGGGTCAGCCGGTCGAGACGACGGCCGAGCGCGGCTTCCATCCGCTCGGAACTATCCGGCGACAGGAATGAGGCCAGCGCGGTCTCGACGACGAGCGCCTGAGGCACTCGCTTGCGGCTGGCATGATCGGCGAGCTGGCCCGCAAGGTCCGGAGGCAAGCGAAACGTGTGTTTGGTCCGCATTATCTCACTCCTAGAGTTCGAGACCGTCGCCCGGATCCATCGCGGCCTGGCGCGCGAGGCCGGGTCCGCTTCCGGCGCAGCACGCGGGCCCGTACGGCATCACCGTCATCCTCTTCTTCCGGAAAGTCGAACTCGGTCGGACGGCTTCGAAACTTCCGGCGCGATATCTTCATGCTCGGGAAGCTCCGGCTCGCGACGAATGCCGGAATTTGCGGGTCGTCGACGGGTGGCCGAGCGCCCGACACTGGCGTACCGGCTCGACACACCTATTCGCGGGAGCGGGCAAGCGGCTCCAATCGTCCGTCGGTGCGCTACCGTCGCGTCGAGAGGCCCGACTTTGGCGGCGGCAGCACACGCTCGGTCAGACGTGGATCCTCAAAATACCTCGCCTTTTTGGCGCGGATTGGCGGGCACGCCGGAAACCAGCACCAGCTCATCATCGGGCGGGAGTTGCATGACCTCGCCCGGCGTCAGCAATGGTCGCGCCGTCTCCTGCCGCGAGACCATGAGATGGCCGAGCCAGGGACTTAGCCTGTGGCCGGCATAGTTCTTTCATTGCCCGCAGTTCGGTCGCCAGTCCCGAGCGCGTCCGACACGCGTTTGGCGGTGCGCTCGTCATTGGTCGCGAAGCGATACACGCACATGACAGTTGTCGAGGATGGCGTTGTTCGGCCCGTAGGCCTTCTCGATCTGATTGAGAGATTGCGCGATCAAGAAAGCTCTTGAGGCCATAGCCGGCCATGAAGGCCAGCGCGGACTCTGAAGAAATCAAGCCGGCCCAAGCGCCGGAAACTCATCGAGCATCGAGCAGCAGCCGATGCCGACGTCCTCTGCGCCTGGAGATCCTCGGTCAGACGGCGGCCGATCTGGTTGAGGACCAGCCGCACCAAGCGGCTTGGTGCGGCTGATGTCGGACGGAGGCACAACGAGATAGAGCGTCGTCGGCCGTTCGTCCTCGACGAGATCGCGGATGCGCCAGTCGCAGCGGCGCGTTACCTGGGCAACGACCGGATCGCGATAGAGGCCGAGGAACGACATCGCGGTCGAGAGCACGCCTGATCGCTCATTCTCGCTCTTGTTCAGAAGCTCCCGCGCCGCGGAAGCGATCACCGGATGTGTCCCGGCTTCGCCGAGATGCTGCGTCGTCATCATTGCGCGCAGCGTGGTCTCGATCGGCCGTTTCGGATCGGACAGAAAACTTGGCGACGCCGGCAAGCGTCTTGTCCTGCTCCGCATAGAGAACGTGAAGGATGGCTCCGACCAGCAAGGCGTGGCTGGTCTTTCCCAGTGATTCCGCCGTTCCAGTGACCCTTCGGGATCGACCAGCACGTCGGCGACATTTTGGACGTCGCGAACCTCCCATTCGCCGCGTCGTACTTCCAGGAGAGGATTGTAGGCCGCAGCTCTCTGAATTGGTTGGATCGAACAACAGCACCCGGCCGATGTCGGGCACGAAAGCCTGACGTCAGCGTCCAGTTCTCACCCTTGATGTCATGGACGATGCAACTTCCCGGCCAGGTCAGGAGCGTCGGGACGACGAGTCCCACGCCCTTTCCGGATCGGGTCGGCGCGAAGCACAGCACATGCTCCGGTCCATCGTGCCGCAGATATTGTCCTCGAACCTGCCCGAGGATCACGCCATCTCGCCCCGGCAAGAGACCGGCACCTCGAATCTCAAGCTGGTGCGCCCAACGTGCAGAACCATATGTGGCCGCCGTCTCCGCCTCTCGAGCTCGCCATACCGACATCGCAAATGCAGCTATGATGGAGATGATCCCTGCCGGATGCAGCGTACGCATGCGCCCTCGACGAACACTCCTGGCGCATAGGCATCGTAGTGCATACCACCACCAGAAGAACGCCGGCGGAAGATAGACGGGAATTGCCCGGGGCGAGCTCAAACCAGGGGTGGCCGAGTTGCGGCTGATAGCCGAGCCGCCACGCCGTCCACTGCGTTGCGGCCCACGTCGTGATCAGCACGATAGTCGAAGACGCAGACGACCTGACCCCAAAGTATTCTGGTTCGCGGACATGGCACCGGAGCCGACAAAATGCCTACTTAGATCGCAGACAAGCGATCCGGCCGATCGTGAGTGCTTTTCGGATATCCAGCAGAAAAATTCGGTGCGTCAGCCACCGAGCACCGCAAAAACAAAATTACGAGGAGGCTAGCCCATTGTTCGAGCGCCGGCTTGATGCCGCTTGAAGGTGCCGAGGTACATGCAGCTGCAATCGAGCGCCTCAGTCGGCTCGGGGCTATCAGGTTGTACGATACGAGCCTGTCAGGACCGGCTGTTGAGGTGCCAGCAACGATGGCATTTGCGCGAAGTTTTTGCCGATCATCTCTCGCGCCTGGCGCGCGTGTGGCTGGCCATTACAACTGCGATTGCAAGCGGACGCAACGCCGAACGCACGTGCTCGCTTCTGGGCGAGCGCTCCTTCTGAGGTCGCGAGCGGCGGTGTGTGCGCGGTGGTTTCGCGCACCAATCGCCAGACAAACCCTCATTTCCGGCCTTGCAAAAACGTTGAACAACTGCTATCTTTGTTCAACAGTGGAGGTTGCCATGGTTAGTGCGGACCCGCATGTCGACAGAGACCGAGGGAGCACATTGCGCTTAAGCGCAACCGGCTCGTGCTCGAGCCAGCGCGCGCCGTCGGGTTGCTCGGTGAGGCGAAGAACACGCGCTTGTCCGGCCGCGTGCCGGCAGGCCTGATCGAAGCGGCAAAGAAGCGGGCTCACGTATCTTCCGATACCGAACTTCTAGAGCTCGCGTTGTCGCGCTTGGCGCTTGAAGACGATTTCGGCGCTGCGTCTTGTCCGGCGCAAGGGAAGCGTCCCGGCAGATATCGATCTTGCCATTTGATCTCCAGAGGAACGTTGCGGAGGCTGAAGCCGCACAAGCGTTTGGAACAGTTGACGCGACGAGCAGATTCCGAGCTTGCCTGGGCATCCGACGAGCCGCTCATCGGCGGCGCGCTGATTCTCGATACCAGCGTTTATCTCGACGTCTTGCAGGGCGCACGCCGGACGCCGTCGATGAATTGCTGACATATCGCGTTCTGCCACCACCTCGGCCGTCTGCCTCGCCGAACTAACGCATGTGTTCGGGCGGCTCGATCCGGCTCACCCCTCAACGAGTGGGGTTCTGCAAACGGTACGGGATGTGATTGAAGACATTCCGCGGCATCGCTTGCAAGCTCCGGATTGGCGATGGGGCGAAGCGGGAATGCTTGCGGGCGAGCTCTTTTCGTCTCAGCGGCGCGCCGAAGGGTGCGGGTCATGAGCGGAAATGCCTCAACGATGCGCTCATCTACCTTCAGGCAGCGCGGGTATCGGTGCCAGCGTGTTGACAGGGAATGTCGGCGACTTCGACTTCCTGAACCAACTTGTTTCGGGAGTTCCGATCATTCTGTATCGGCAGGCGTGAGCCAATGCCCGCAAGCCGCCTCAGAAAATTCCTAGGGGTGCAAGAATTCGGGCGCAGCGAAGGATTAGAAACTCCGACGGCGGGCGCGTACAGAATATCGTATCGTGGGAGAGGACGACGCGGACCCTCAGGGTTGATTCTATTTCCTTCGTATCCCCCAGTGGCAAGGTCTCTGATGGGCAAAGCTGTTTGGGGATGTAGAGGGCTACATCCGGTCAAGAGCTTGAGATCATTGCGATCTCGTAGCACGATCGCGGAGCGCAGAGGGCCAGACTTGAAAGCGGAGAGCGGACCACCGCCCGGCTACGTTCAAGGGTAGCGCGAGCAATACGCTAGAGCAATCATGTCCGCATTCTGAACGTCCGCTTCGGCGCCAAGCGGCAGTTTCGGGCTTTCCGATCCCGGCAACCACTATGGAACAACTAGAATTCTATCAAATCGGGCTTTGACGCCCGTGATGCGTCTCACACGCGTTGCAATCGAACCGATGGGCACAAAACATCACCGCCTAAGTTCCAGCATCTTTTTATTCGCTGCGATACTGACTCGGTCAGCACGCCAACTCGCCCAGAGAGAGCTATGAACTGCTGAAGCGCAGGCTATCGGTTGCACTCGTCTGGCGACGTTTTGTATGAAGGCGGGTGATCCTATGCGTACCGCCGCCATCGGCAGCAGCCTGCTTGCATCGTCTATGGTTTTACGCCGAACGGCGAAAGCCGCTGATGAAAGAAGGCGTCCCTGAAAAAGCCGGCGAAACAACTTTAATAGAAGCGAGACTACGCGGATCGTCTCTACATGATCATTGCCGGCGATATATCTTGAGCAGATCGATCACATCTTGCGTGCCGGCGACTTGTTCGGAGAGGTGGACTATTTTCTGCAGATCATCAGCGAACCCAAGCGGCGCGAACAATGACCGACGTCCATCTGCTTTGGATAAGCGAACGCGAATTGGCACAAATCAGCTATCAAAATCCTGGAATGGCCTTCTATTTCCTGCGGCTGACCACCAATCGCCTGATTGCCAATGCTTCACGCGTCGAGACCGTTGAAGCGACCGTTGCCAGCGCCTTCCTAACCGTTTGGAGCTGCAAAGCAGACATTCATCAACCGTACCGATCAAGCCCGATTTATGAGTACGCACCTTAGTTAGGACGATGGCCCCGGGAGTAATCAGAGGAAGTCAGAGCAGAGCCCCTTTCGATGGACGTGCCGGCGCAGCCTTCGGCCGGCACCTGTTGGACGAAAGCGAGCTTGAGTTTTCTGCAACATGCTGCATGCCGGATACGGCTGCACACTCTTCGCAAGCGTGTCTGGACCCAAGTTCGGGCACACCAGATCCCAGCTGCGACTCTGAAGGCCGACGTTGAAAGCAAACGCTGTCTGGTAAGCGACCTCAGGGTAGTGCCCATCTATGGGAGCCCAAAGCTGAACCACTAATCCCGTCATGTACTGCACGACAAACGCGCCACCGATGTGTGAAGAGGTTCAGCGCCGCATTGGCCCTGCCCGCCAATTCGGTGGGAAAATACTCGGCCAGGATCGCGTAACTGAGGACCGTTCCAGCACCGACCGCCGCCACGACGATCCACGGGACATACGACGGGAGCGGCAATCGCAGGATCAATGCCAACTGAGCCGCGATGAACATCATGGCGACAAGGCCCAACAGCGCCCGCGGTCCGACACCATGTCGGCGCAACCGATCAACCGCGACGCCCCACAGAAGCGCGCCCAAACTCAATGCGATTGCCATGATCAAGCAAATGCTGGAGCAATTCCGGCCGGTCGAGGCCCTCGACATCGCTGAGCCATGTCGCCGCCCATAGTCCCTGCAACGCCCAGGAAGTCCCGATGCAAGTCGCCGAAAGTGGGGCCAGGCGCCAGAAGCGTGGGTCTGCGTAAACCGTCATTAGACCACTGGTGGTTGGTCCTCCCTGCCCCCGGATATGGCTGCCGGCATATCTGGGACGACAAGATAGATGACAAGAGCGCATCCGGCCGAGGCAATCGCGAGCAGCTCAAACAATGCTCGCCAGCCCACCGAGACCAGCAGGAATTCCGCAGGCAGGGTTGCGGTCAGAGCGCCCAACGCCCCAAACATAATCATCAGACCGTTGAGCAGTGGTACACGTTCCCTGGGAAACCAAAGCACGAGGGCTTTCAAGCCAGCCGTCAATGATGCGGCGACACCAAGACCGATCAGCGCCCGGCCGCCGAGAAGCAGCCAAAAATTGTCGAGACAGCAAATAGGCCGCGCCCAGGGCTGCGGCGACCATCACGGCACTTTGGATCTGCCCCGGTCCATATCGGTCCAATAAGATGCCGATCAGGAATTCTGGGCAGCCGCAAACGTCAGGTAATAAACAGAGGTCAGCAGGCCAAGATCGCCAGCGCTGAGGCCAAATTCTGCCGTCAATGCGCCGGCGACTGTAGCGTTGATGGTCCGGAACAGAAACGAGAGGTAGTAAGCAGCAACGAACGGCAAGAACACGCACACAATCAGACGCCAATTTTGCGCCAGGCCTCCTCATACGTCGGCGTGCAGTCTCAGGGCCATGCGGTCGAGGCACTCTCGGTGCGTTGACAGTTTGCGGCCTCGTATGCGGTTTATTGCAAGGGTATTCCTGCCTTCGCCTGGAAAGTTGAACAGGCTACCGCCCTCCCGGACGGCAGCGAATGACTCTGCTTTATGCGCCAACCAGACTTGACGCGGGGAGAGCCGGCTTTTGAACTGGGCAGCATGTTCTGCGGCGCCGCTCCGCCGAGAGCAATCATCGCAGTGTCGCGCTTCGCAGTGCCGAGCCGATCCATCGCCTCCTGCATCAGCGGACGTCCCCGACTGAACGCGGCGCCTGACCTGTGCGGCCAGTTCGTCGAAACGCTCCGGACCCAAGCACGCAGGCAGCCCGTTGGTCCGCCGCAGGAAGCACCGGTGTCACGGCGAGATGGAAGCGCGCCTGAAGGGCGACGGTCTCATTTACGATCTCTAAGGCCGCGATCGAGCTCCTCGAGTTGGCGGCTCATGAGCGGAAAGGCGACGGTCTACCGGGAGATCGGTTGGTGTCATCGTCGGCGCCGAGGAACTGAGCGAGGGCAGCTTCAACGAGCGCCGACTTGCTTGTGCCGGGATCGTTTGGCCGCTGCGGCCAACCGCGCGGCCATTTTTTCTGATAGGTAAACGCCTATTCTGGGTTTCATGATAGACCTTGCGCCTGCGTTACGCATCCGATGACTTTGGCTGCCGAAGGTGCGCTCGGCCGCCAGAGAACGTGGCCCACAAAAGGAGGTACTCGCGTCTCTGGGGCAACCGCTCAACCGCGCGTTGTCGTAGCGTTTGGACAGATCCGCGTACAAAAACTGATCACGCCCGTGTGCGATCTGGAGCGATGGTGGATCGAGATTGTCACGGACTGGCCCGAAAGGCTGGGCGTGGCTTGCCGTCAAATACCGAGACCGATTTTCCTTTCAAGGCTCCAGGTCACGCGTCCCCTCCGGTTGCGACACCCGATACCTCTCGACCGAGATGCCGCTCCAATGCCGGTCGCCAGGGCACGAGCTGGAAGCCAGTTCCATCGTCGATCATGGCAACCGGCCCGACGCCAGCATCAGGCGCTTGACGATAGATACCAGCCACATGCTCCCCCTCAGATGCAGGACGATGGAGCAGCCCGGTCTCGGCGGAGAGCCTCGAGGCTGCGGCATCGAGATCCCGTCTGTCTCAAGCGTGTTGAGCAGATCGCGAGCGAAGATGAGCCGCTGCCCCTGCCGCCGCGCAAGGCCTTCGCCTACGAGATGATCTATCCGGCGTTCCATCGCATCTCGTGCTGCGATACCAAATCCAGCGCTGCTGATCTCCGACATCTCCGGCAATCAACTGTCGGTCGATCCAGGTCGCTCCCTGCGCCGTGACCTGAGCCTCAATACTGAGATCCGATCGCGTGGCGAGCGTGAGATGCTTGCGTCCCTGCGCATCGTCATATGTCCGCGCCTCCACGATCGCGCCGGGCGCGGCATCGCCGGTCATTTCGATATCGGTGAATCTGACGTGATGCGTCTCGTCCATCGATGCCCTCGACGATCGCATAGGCCGAGCCTTTCAGTTCGTCATGTAGCCCGCGCTCGACGAGGCGGCCGAGGACCGCATCCACCGGTTCGTCGCCGTGCAGGGCAAAGCCTGAGACATCCGGCTCGCGGTCGACTGCCGCCCATCGCCCGATGCATCGTCTTGATGATGTCGCCCCGGAATCGATAGATCGCGCAGCGTGTCCTCCAGACCGGGCTTCAGCGTCCAGCAGCCCGGTTCGATTTGCTCCGCGAGGCCCAGTCGTTCAAGTTTGGCCGCTCGGCCAACCATGAGCCGTCGCAGCTCGGGATCATTTTCGGAGGTGTGAGGCCGCAGGTTGGCGATCCCTGCCCCGTCGTCGGTGGCGTTGCGCAAAGCCCTGTCGAGGTTGGTCCAACGTTCGGCTTCGACTTCCTTCTCCAGGGCAGATCGAATTTCCTGCTCGCTACGCGGACCGAGCTCCAGCGTGGCACGTTCTTCGGCCCGGGCTCGAAACCCCCGGCTGATGGTAGTCACGGCTGATAACGAGATCCCGACCGTCATCGGCACGCCCGCGGATCAAAACATGGACGTGAGGATTGTCGGTATTCCAGTGATCGACTGCGACCCAGTCGAGTTTTGTGCTGAGATCCTGCTCGGCATCTGCCATCAATTCGCGAGTGAAACGCCCGAAGATCCTGCATGTCGGGTGCATCCTCGGGCGAAACGATGAAGCGGAAGTGGTGGCGATCGTCCTCACATCGCTCGGCAAACGCGCGCTCGTCGGCCACGTCGGACTTCGCATCGAACAGACGGGCGTCGGCGCCATCGCGAGAGACGCCATCCCGCTTCAAGGTAAGTGACATGCTTGGTGAGCGTCGCCGAGCGGAATCGATGTCCGCGATGCCTGACCACCCGCGCCTTGATCACGACCCGACGCGACGGCGAGCGGAGCGACAGGGCTAGCGCAGCGGAGCGACCTCGACCGAACTGGAGAGCCGGTATTGCCTCCTTGCCGGTCCAAAGCCTTTCCCGGTGTGACCGGCCTTCCTGGCGGCCCGCATGACCTGACCGACAAAGCTCTTCGGCCTGGCTGCTCCACGCCCTCCGTCGCGAATACGGCCGGGTCGGATATGCAGGTCATTGTCGCGCGGATTCACAGCGGCCTCGATATGCCCGGCATAAGCGACGGCTCCGGAGCGATTGTTTTTTCTGACACTTTGGCGAAAGCGCCGGCAGGCGATTTTCGTGGGAGGCCGCAAATCTCCTCTCTGCCACAGTCACAAGCGCCACGACAGCAGTCGGCGCTTTTATCTCGCTTTCCGCGATCGGTCTGCCCTGCTCCCAATCACGCACCGCCAAGAATGCGAAGAGCTTCGACAGAATTGCGATTTAGCTCATTAGCGGTCACACGCGACCATCAGAATTGCAAACAAGACAGACGTCGACAGCGCTACAAGCGGCAATCCCGACAGGGCAAGGATGCCATCGTGCTCACGACCGTCCAGGGTGAAGCGCTGCTTCGCGCCGGCCGTTCGGCCGCCCTGGACGGCCGCTGCGCGCGGCGGCTGCGACGGCCTTGGTCGGGACGGAGGAATGGTGCCGCCCCGATCGAACAGAGGAATGGCTGACAGGGTGCACAGCGTTACGCACGATCAATCTTCCCATGTCCACACGGAAGTACGCGACCAATGACAGCCGTCGCTGGTGTCATTCCGAAGTAACGCCCGTCGAAAGAGTCCGCGGCTTGCCAGTTCATGAGGAAGAGCTTTCCGTCGTCGACGACGTCGACACCCTTCCCAGACCGGCAACGGCCGGCCACGCGCTGTCGCGCTCCCGCGCCTCGCCCATCTCGATCGCCATCGACGGTAGATAGTGCGTCCCGTTTCTGCAGATGGTTTGTCCGGGAAGCGCCAGCACTCGCTTCAACATCGGGAACTCCTGACCGGCAGGTAGCCATTTCAGGTCCAGAGTAGGTCGCCAGCGGCTCGGGCGGCTGAACGGCGACGAGTTCGGCGACTGTAGTAGTCTGCTGGCCGTACGCAGGCGATAGAGGCCAAGAGGAACGCTCTGCGAGAACTGTTCCAGATGTAGATTGGGGACGGCTTTGCGACCGATCGTCCCGGCGAGAATGACAACTGCGCCGATCGTCATGGCGAGTGTCCGGTTTCGGGTCGTCACGGTGCGACCTTCCGCCGATGGAGCCAGGCCTGGTGGCGTGACTTTGTGTAGGCGCGCGGAGCTTCGTTGACGGACAGGCGGTTGTGGACGTGATGCCAATAGTCGGGCGCGGCGTCGGCGGGATCGATGCCGGAGCTGCTTCGCACAGCATCGATCAACTGCAGCACACGCTCGACCTTTGGCCAGCCTGATAGGCGCAAAAGAATCTCGCCGCCGGGTTTGACATAAGGCACGGTCGAGCAGCGCTGGCCGGTTGCCACCGCCCGCAAGATGTCGATGCGGGAAGCGACCGCGCCAAAATCGTTCGATGTCCAGCGAACGAAAGCGAAGAACGCCTTTGCCGGCTGCGAATGACAGGACGCGCCTGTTGGAAGTCGGATTCTCTCGACGGAGCGACCAAAAGCAATTCGGTTCTCGATACGGTTCTCAAGCCAGAGCAGCTCGACGTGCGTGAGATCGCTCATGCGGCCACTCCGCTCTCTCGGAGGTTAAACGCTTCGGGCGCCCACGCCGATCGCGCGGGTTATGCACAGCTGGCGACCGCCGTTAACTTACGCGGACAAGCCGGTAAAGCCAGCGCTCTAGCCCGCCGGTCAAACCGAAATAAGAAGCTGATCGATGGTCAGCACGAGCGCGCCATCGAGAACGCCGGCATAGAACCAATCCGGCAGGATCAGTTCAGGAACTAAAGGATGCCATTGGTGTCGGCCGTCTCCTTCCATTTGTTGATCCAGGAGAAGCGGTGACCCCGCCAGTTCTGCCAGCTGGCCAGTCGATGTCAGCACCGATCGCCTGCAACCGGTCGAGACCGACGCCCGGGGCGATTGTGGTCGCGCGCGCTGGTGCTGCGGCCAACGAAGTCCGAATTTCGCCAGGCGTCGTCGCCATCAGGCGTGAGTTTTCAAGCCGGCATCTCGCGCCCGGATAATCTGCCGAGGCTGCCCAGATCAGAACGTCAGCATCCCGGATCGTCGCCGCATGCCGTGCCCCGCAGCGCTCCGACGCGAATGGAGATGTCGCGCGCGCGGAAATCGATCGGTACGACCCCGCTTTGACTTGGCGAGCGAGAAGAACGGGTAGGCCTCTCAGGTCCTGCAGCGTCGCAAGCGCGGCGCCAGGTCGCCCGGCAAAGAAGACGCTGCAGACAGCTCGAGCCGGCTGCGCTCCAGTCGAGATTTTGCGCCGCATCTGGCTAATGCTCCGCGGCGGCAATCAGCGACGTTCCCGGCCCGCGTAAGGGCGCAGTGCGGCGTGCTGCTTGGCAGGCAGGACCGTTCCCTTCCGGGATCGGACGTCGATGTTCCTGGCGCCGAGATCGGCCCAGGCAGCGCCAGGATCATCCAGCGCGTAGATGAGTCGCGGCCGCCGATCTTCCGGATAGGTCGTGACCGGTGCCGTAGGTGCGGTAGCTGCCTCCAAAGTGCGCCCGGAGAGACCCAGGATACTCGCGCGGCCTCGGGCGACCAGGCAGGAAACGTGGCGGCAAACCGGCCGTGGGATCTGGCATTTGGGGGCTCCATGATGAAATCGCGCGCAATCGCCGGCGGTGCCGGCGTGTGTGCGGTGATCCTGGAGGAGCATCCCGCCCAGGGGGATGCCGAAGATCCCAGGGGAGGTGGATTTTCGATACCCCAAGCGGGCCTACTTGTCCTTGCGCCTTGGACTGCGGGGAGCTCGCACATAGCCGCCCCGCATCAAGGCGAGGCCGCGCTGCACGAGGCGGGATGGTACGATTCCGAAGGTCATGCGTCTTCCAGGCGCGCTCCGGGCACGCTTCTTGCCAAAGAGGCCTTCGGCGATCGCGCTGATAGGCTCTTGCCGTCATTGCGTCCGTCCAGCGCGCGCAAGCACCAAGCGCAAAAACCGCTGGCGCCGCTGCGGCGGAAGGTCGGACAGCGGGTGGGCACGCAGAACGCCCACTCAGCGCCACGCCAGAGCGATTGGGCGGCCTCGGGCGCGAGGCTTCATACGACGCGGATCCAGCGGCAGCTCCACCGCTTGCGACTGCGCCTGGCTGCGGGCAGCTCCTTCATCCGGCGAATGCCGACGTGTGGCGCCATCGAGACCGGAGCACGGCGTGCCAGCGCCGTCCGTGTTCTGCCGCAACTCCGCGACGGGCGACAGCGTCGTCAGATCCAGAGCAGATCGGTCGGGCTGAAGTGGGCAGACGACGTTAGCTCCCACCGACAAAACGGTCGGCAGAACTTCAGGCGCCCGGCAAGACGGTCTGCTCGTGGCAGGCCTCTTTGCGGATCAGCCGCAGAAGGATGCTAGCCCCATTTCTTCCCGGAACTCGGCTGGAGCAGCCGCGATGGATCGGTACGCAGAAACAGTGTTTCGGTATTCGGGATTACAGACGGAGGGCATTCCCAGGGCGAGACCGGTCGTAGGTCGGCATTCTGCAGGTCTGAATAGGCCTCGGGGGAGCGCCAATCAAAATCCGGCATTGTCCAGTCCTCGCAAAACAATACCGCATTGCAACACGCCAAACGTGGACCATTTTGGCTGCAATGCCTATCCCACCATTTAAGCGTAATAGCCGCAATGAGATCCCTTCGCCAGACACCCCGTCTTATGGATTGTTGTCTCATCGATCGGCAGGTGTCCGCGCAGCAATGTCCATAGCCTCTACGCTGGTCATCCATTTGGCGCGGGCCAAATGGCTATCGAAGGCACTGCGCGCGTGGTCCGGGTAGCGCTCTGGGATCGATGAAGGACAATTCTTGCAATCTTCTGCCATTATCCGTTCTGATCGCCAACCGACAACCACCTTAAATGCGCCGACACGCTGCGCAAATAACGCAACTGAATCAGCCAAT
>ERZ1370068.945-contig-10864_pt1 | contig 40402 bp, 40 predicted proteins | sample MGYA00561227_ERZ1370068 | MGnify/ENA primary metagenome ERZ1370068 (study PRJEB38410, sample SAMEA6850437) | metagenome | study: Metagenomic assessment of the ecological functions of the soil: analysis of the soil microbiota associated with the... | reverse complement strand
GTGTACTTCGTTCAGTTACGTATTGCTATGGGGCCGTCGACCGGAATTGCCCACGCCACCGCCGGCTTCGGCGGGCACCGCGCGGTAGTCGCCGCGCAACACTAGATCTGCATTGCGCGCAACCGGAATCTCGACTCCGCCGGAGAATCCCCAGCCGCCGCGGAACCCGCGGCGTTGGTGCCAGTGGCGCCGGCGCCGGCGAAGAAGGCGGCGTGGAATCGGCGTGGGACTGGGGCGACGCCAGGGTAATCACGGCGATCGCGGTGCCGGCGATCAGAGCAAATGGCTTCGACATTGGAGACCTCGAACGGACTCCCGGTCGGGTGACGAGCCCGGTCACGACTGGCGCGACCTCGCGCTGCCTGGGGTGCACGCACGGCCTACATCCCCCTCGTGATCGAGGTCCATGGCTCGAACGCGGCACGGAATCGAGTCGTCCATCGCCTCCTGGACTAGCCCGGCCGGCCGAACTCACCCAGTCGCTGGCGGTTGGGCTCCAGGAACTCAGGGGCTCCGGCGCCCCCGCCCCCGGTGGGGCTTCCAGGCGAATTCGTTATGGAGCCGACCGCTGAAGTGAACGTACACTTCTCTCCGAAGCAGCCCTTCGTCCCCATCATCCCGAGCCACTGCTCACCATCGCTCGCCGGAGGCAAACGAGTACAGGGGCGCGATCCCCCGCACACCCGGGTATCACCACGGGGCTGGCCGCAGATGATTTCGATGGAGTCGCGAGACCGGGATCGAGCTTCCCATGGAAGCCCGTTCCGAACTCATCGGGTCGATCCTCAGGATCCGGTGCTGGGATTGAGATTGCTCGCGCTCGCGGCGGTCGCAGGATCGGCCGCCTTCCTGCCGATCTCGACCCTCGACGCGCCTCGCCATCGTCACGGGAATCCTGATCGGGTGGCGATCGGTCTCGTCCAGCTCGTCACGGCGCGACGGCGATTTCCGTTCGTGGGCGAGGCATCACGTGTGCTCGCGCAGGTCGCGGTCTGGACGTACTTGGCGAGGCTCTCCGGGCGGCCAGCGTTCGCCGTTGCTGGTGGGGCTGCTGCTCGAGATACCGCTCGCCGGGGCACTGCTCTCGCGCCGCGGATGCGTGCTCGCGGCCGGCGCAGGAATCGGCGCGTACGTGGCCTGCGCCGCGCTGTTCGATGGCCCGATCGACTTCCCGCGTTCGCGATCGTGGTCGGCTTCATCGCGGTCACGACGCTCCTCGCGCGTTGCTCATCCGGGTGCTCGAGCGGCAGCAGCGCGAGATCGACGCGCGTCACGCGGCGCTGAATGCTCGGGCCGACAACCTGTCGGAGGAGCTCAGACTGCCTGGGCGACTATCTCAATGGCGGGCTCCTGACGCTCGATTCACTGGGTCGAGTCTGCCAGCATCAATCGTGTGGGTCTCGATTTCCTCGGAAGCAGCCACGAAGCGGTCGTCGGTCGGCCATGGCAGGAAGTGTTGAGGCCCGATGCCAGTAGCACCCGCACGCTCGCGCGCTCCCTGTCCGAAAAGTGTGCCCCGGCGCGGCCATGCGCCTGCCTGTTGCTCCGCGCCGACGGACGGCCGGCGGATGTCGAGGCGGAACTGTGGGTGGCCCCTTCGGCGCAAGGATGGCAGACGTTTCTCCTGTTCGATCACCCTCGCCGCAGGGATGTCGAAGACGATCCGCTGCGGCGACTCGGGCCTCCGCCTGTGACTCGCACCAGATCAAGAACTCGCTGCACGCGCTCCAGGGTTTCGCGAGCGAAATCGAGCACCAGGGGAGCCCGCACCCGGTCTTCGGTTCGCGGAATGCTGAAGGCGCTCGGCAGCCTCGCCGATCTGGCGGGTGACGTGCTGGTGATGACGGGTGCCCCCTGCCCCGACGAGACCGGTCCCGATCACGCGACGTGCTGTCCAGCCGCGGTGGTGCTCGCGCGGCACCGAGCGTGAGGGTTCAGGTCGTGACTCCACCCGACGAGCTGCTACGTCCGCGGGCATCGCGGTCGGTTGCGTCACACGCGCTCTTCAACCTGATCGACAATGCGTGTCATGAGTGAGTCCCCGGGCGCGACCGTCGCCGTGCGGGTCACCGGGAAGCGGAAACGGTGGAGATCGAGGTCGCCTGACCGCGGACCGGGCATGCCCGGCGGCGTCGAGGACGCCCCGGCGAGCGCGCCTTCCACGCAGGGCAGTGGCTACGGGCTGCTGGCGGCGCGGAGGTTCCTCGAGGCGCAAGGCGGTCGCTCACCTTCGACGCCTGGGCACCCGTCGGGACGGTGTGCCGCGTGTCTCTTCCGATCGCCGACCTGGTCCCGAACCGGACCTGGAGTCGATGATGCGTCGGGTTCTGGCCGTCGACGACTGATCACGACGCGCTGCGAGATCCTCGTGGGCGCGCTCGAACGTGACCATGAGGTGATCGGCTGTCCGGACGGAAGCGCCGCGATTCGTGAGGCTGCATCGCTGGCACGCGTTTCGATCTCGTGATCGCGGACCTCAACATGCCGCCGCCGGATGGCTTCGAGGTGCTTCGTGCCGCCCAGCGAACGCGATCCCACCGCTCGTGATCGTGGCGATGCGCGCCTCGACGTGGAACCAGCCCGCTCCACGCTCGGTAGCGATGCGGCTTCGAGCCCGCGACTATCTGGGTGAAGCCCGTCTCTTCCCGACGGCGGATCCGCTCGGGCCAGCGCTCGGATCTCCGTTCTACGCGAACGCGACACTTTGACACGACGACGGTTGCGACTGGCCGGCCTGAGTCCGCCGAGATCGCAGCCGAATCCGGCGGATCCGCCGGCTGATTCCTGCCGCTCGCGCACCGAGCGCCGGGGTCGTGCTGATCCTGGTGGAGAGACCGGCACCGGGCAAGGAGCTGCTGGCGCGTGCGCTGCACCTCCATGGGCCCCGTCATGTCGGGCATTTCATCGCCCGACCCTACAACATGGCCGCCACCCCTCGGAGCTGGTCGAGAGCACGTTCTTCGGCCATGTGCGCGGCGCGTTCCGGCGGTGCGGTCGCGGCCATGCATACCGGCCTGTTCGAGCGGGCCGGGCGGCACGCGCTGGCCCTCGACGAGGTGGACAGCTTCCCGCTCGCCTTACAGGCCGAGCTGCTGCAAAAGTCAGAAAGGTGGCGTCGAGACCGGAGCGGTCCAGCGCGTCGACTCCGGCCACGGAACGGCCGATGAACGTCCGGGTCCTGGCCGCGCAGCGCGGTGGACCCCGGTGAGCTCGTGGCGCGCGGCACGTTCCGAGCCTGACCTGCGCCGCCGGTTTCGTCAGCTGGGAGGTGGTCTTGCCCCCGCTGCGACGATCGCCGTGAGGACATCCGGCTCCTGACGCATGCACTTCCCGGGGGAGCTCTGCTCGGCAGGGATGCGCGCGACGCGGAATTTCACCCGCGGCGATGGAGTCAACGCTCGCCCGCCCGTGGCCGGGCAACTGTCGCGGGGAGATTGAGGGACGCACTGGAAGCTGGCGCGCTGGCCCTGATGGCAGGCGGCGGGCTCCTCCCGCCCAGGCATCTCCCCAGGCTGCTCTCAAGGGGTCCGCCCCGCATGGCCGGAGGACGCTTCCGCGTCTGCTCAGGGACGCGGAGCGGGATCGCTGTCCTCCAGACGTCACGCGGCGCGGGCGGGGCGGGAATCGCAGTCGGCCGCGCGCGCCTGCTCCCGGAACCGACCGTGGCACGTTGGCTCGCAAGCTCGGAACCCCGGCGCCGCGCCCCCACAGAGCGGCGGAGAAGAAGGGCGCCTGCGCGCACCAGCGCCGCATGAGGAAGGGTACGAATCCTCGATCCGTGGTTGAGATCGCGGGGCGCGTTGAGAGCGGCTGGGGAGGCATCGGGCCACCCCCAGCTGCATCAGAACGAGAAACTACTACGCGGAACGGGGCTGGACAGCACCCGCCTCAGGACCCACAACGCTCCGATCGCGAGAGGGAGCACCATCAGAAGGCTGGAGAGCCCGATCGGGGAGAGCCCCGGGCCTTGCTCTTTGGCGGCGCCATCGAGGGTGGGGCCGTTCTTGGTGACCGAGTTCGTGATTCCCGGTGCCCAGGATCTTCGTCGCATCACGACGCAGATATCGAGAAGTCCTGGGCCGGCGGAATCGTGGCGTTGATCTGTATGCCCGGAACCCCGGCATCCGTGGTCGCGATCACCGTATACCCCGCCGGCGCGACGCCGCCAGGCGTCCTCCAGATTGTCCCGGTAACTCACGGCGGTCACCGGCCAGTTCGTACGAACCACTGCGTGACCCGGAAGGTGGCGGCCACGGAACAGTCTTTCTCGGAGCAGTCTTTGACCGGGAAGTTTCCGTTGGCATTCGCGGCGCCCGTCACCGTGAACTTGTAGCTTCGTCCCGGCCGAGGCGAGGCTGGGAACGACGGCGAGCAATGCCAGCAGGAGGAAGCCTGCCCCGCGCCGGGAAGGCCGGCACCTTCATCGTTCTGCTCATCGAAATCGCTCCTTACGAGGTCTTCGACCTCGTGTCCGAGTGAGTGATCCACAGCGGGGAACGGGCAGGAATCTTGGCGGCTCGTCCGCGACGCAGTCTGGCGTGGACACTCCACTTGATCTCGATCATGGGTGCGCGATCGATGCGGATTCGCCCGTCCCTTCACCACCGGAGCGGCGGGGTGAACTCGACTGCATCTCGGCGTCCGCCTCCGAATGGACGACTGCAGAGTCGGGACCCGAGAATCGGCGTCGCACGCAAGATCCAGACCAAACCCCGTCACGCGCTGCTGATTCGCGAGCCTCATCCGCAGCGTGGCGCTGCGATCACCGGCGGGATGGATGCGGCGAAGTGCCGCAAGAGGACGCTTGGGGTAGCGACGCGGTTGGCGACGCCCGCGGAACGACGCGGGGCTCACGCGGTCCAGGGTCGGCTGCTTCAAGATGCAGCAGCCGCGGGAATCCGCCGCGGTCGCCCGAACCCGGCCGGCCCCGGAGCGGCACGTCGTCATTCGACGCTATGCTCCGCGGTCTTCAGCCGTGCCGCGAAGGACTACCGCGTCTCCGCCAGGTTCTCGATCTTCGCCCGCAGCCGGCCGGCGATCGCCTGGATGAACCCTTCGGTGGTGGTCGGGTTCGCGACCGGCGGGACAGCTGATCGGCGCCAGGTCCATGGTCACCGTGCCGGACTCGATGGTCTCGGATCACGGCGCACTCGAGCTTCTTCGCGAAGTCGACCAGCGCCGGGCGTGTCGTCCAGCTCGCCGCGCTTCGCAATCGCGCCAGTCCAGGCGAAGATCGTGGCGGTCGAGTTGGTCGAGGTCGGCTGGCCCTTCTGGTGCTGGTAGTAGTGGCGCGTGCACGGTGCCGTGCGCGGCCTCGTACTCGAAGTAGCCGTCCGGGCGAGACCAGCACCGAGGTCATCAGGCCGAGGCTGCCGAACCCGCACGCGATCATGTCGCTCATCACGTCGCCGTCGTAGTTCATGCAGCGCCCACAGGAAGCCGCCTGTGCGTGCCGCATCGGCGCGCGCGACCGCGTCGTCGATCAGCATGTACTGATAGGTGATGCCGGCGCGATCGAAGTCGGCCTTGCGGCTCTCGACTTCCTCGGCGAACAGATCTCTTGGAAGGTGCCGTGATAGGTCTTGCTGATGGTGTCCTTGCGCGCCGAACCACAGGTCGATCTGCTCGTGCGAGCGCGTAGTGGATGCAGGCCTGGGCGAACGGGCGGATCGAGCGCGTCGAGGTTGTGAACGCCGCGCACGATCGCCGGACGCGTGGAAATCGTGTACGACCACGCGACTGCGGCTCGCCGCCGACCTCGGGCGTGTAGACCAGCTCGACGCGTCCCGGCCCGAGAATCTGCATCTCGGCGCTCTTGTACGATGTCGCCGTAGGCGTGGCGGCCGATCGTGATCGGCTTCATCCACGAGCGCACCATCGGCGGCATGTTCTTGACCAGCGATCGGCTTGCGGAACACGGTGCCGTCGAGCAGCGGCGCGGATCGTCGCCGTTGGGACTCGGCCACGCCTTCTTGAGCTTGTACTCCTGGACGCGCGCCGCGTCGGGCGTGATCGTCGCGCACTTCGACGCCGACGCCGTGCAGCCGGATCGCCTCGGCCGCCTGCACCGTGACCTGGTCGTCGGTGCGGTCGCGCTCCGGCACGTAGAGGTCGTAACGCTCGAGCTTGAGGTCGATGAAGGGCTCGAGCAGCTCGCTCTTGACCAGGGCCCAGATGATCCGGGTCATCTCGTCGCCGTCCATCTCGACGATCGTGTTCCTGGCCTTGATCCGCGCCGCTTCACCTCATCCGTTCGCTCCTCGTCTCCAGATCGGGCCTGTGTGATGCGAAGCCCAAATGGCGAAGCAGGTATCAGAGCCCCGGCGCGAACGCGAATCATCGCCCAGCCGGTGGTCGGCGGAACCACGCCGAGCCGGAGTCGAAGCGCCGGCGCGCGGCGCGGTTTGCGCCCCGGCGCTCGGCTCTGCTTAGATCCGGAACGCTCATGCTCACGATCGGCGTGCTCCGCGAAACCACACCCGGCGAGAACCGGGTGGCCGTCGTTCCCGGAGACCGTGGGGAAGCTCGCCAAGTCCGGCTTCCGAGGTGCTGGTCGAGTCCGGCGCCGGCGTCGCGGCCTCGCACACCGACCAGGCCTATCGCGACGCCAAGGCCACGGTCGTCCCCGACGCGCGCGCCGCGCTCGAGCGCTGCGCCGACGTCGTGCTCAAAGTGCGCGAGCCGCGGGCGCTTTCCGGGGGCCACGAGGTCGACCTGCTGCGCCAGAGGGCGCGGCGCTGATCGCGTTCCTCGATCCGCGCGCGCAATCCGGAGCTGCTCGGACGGCTCGCGGCGCGGGGCGTCACCGCCTTCGCGATGGAGAAGGTGCCGCGCATCACGCGCGCCCAGAAGCATGGACGCGCTCTCCTCGATGAGCACGGTGGCGGGCTACAAGGCGGCGCTGCTCGCCGCCGACCACGCTCGGCAGCAAGTTCTTCCCGCTGCTCATGACCGCGGCGGGCACCATCGCGCCCGGCGCGCGTGTTCGTCCTCGGCGCCGGCGTCGCCGGGCTCCAGGCGATCGCCACGTCGCGCCGGCTCGGCGGCGGTGGTCGAGGCGTTCGACGTGCGTCCCGCGGTGAAGCGAGGAGGTGCAGAGCCTGGGCGCCACGTTCGTCGCACCTCGATCTCGTCGACCGAGACGCTGGTCGGCGCGGGCGGCTACGCCAAGGCGCTCTCGCACGAGCAGCGAGCGCGCGAGCCGCGAGCTGATCCACCAGCACGTCAAGGCCTCCGACGTCGTGATCACCACCGCGATGGTCCCGGCGCAAGCGCGCCGCGTGCTGATCACCGACGGCGATGGTGCGCGACATGCGGCCCGGCTCGGTGATCGTCGACCTCGGCGGCCGAGACCGGCGGCAACTGCGAGCTGACCCAGCCGGGCGAGCGTCGTCGCGCACGGCGTCACGATCCTGGGCCCCGTCAACCTCGCGGCCTCGCTCCTATCCACGCCGAGCCAGATGTACTCGCGCAACGTCTCGCCCTGCTCCACGCACCTGGTCGAAGGACGGCGAGCTCGCGCTCGACTTCGAGGACGAGATCACGCGCGAGCACCTGTGTGACCACGGCGGCGCGGTGCGCGTGGGCGGCGCCGCCAAGCCGGCCACGCCGGCGGCGGTGACGAGCGGCGGCCGCGGGCTCGCGCCGGTCCCCACGCGCCACGCAAGGTGCCCGCGTGAGCGGCAGGCTGATCAGCCGAGATCTACGTCTTCGTGCTCGCGGTGTTCGTCGGCTTCGAGGTGATCTCGAAGGTCCCGGTCGTCCTCCACACGCCGCTGATGTCGGGCACCAACGCGATCCACGGCATCGTGATGCTGGGCGGCGTGCTGCGTGCTCGCGCACCGCCGACACGCCGACTGCTCGCCGCACTCGGGTTCATCGCGGTGGTGTTCGGGCGCGATCGAACCTGTTCGGCGGCTTCGTCGTCACCGACCGCATGCTCGAGATGTTCAAGAAGAAGCCGGGGACGAAGAAGCTGTGACCGGACCCGCCACGCTGCCGCCGCTCTTCCACGGCGCTTATCTATTATCGTCGGTGCTGTTCGTCGTCGGCCTCAAGTTCCTCTGAGCCTCGCCCAGCGCGCGCGCGCCAGGGCAACCTGATCGCAGCGCTCGGCATGGGCGTCGCGACGCGCTCGCCACCCTCGGCGTGCTGCTGGCTGCCGGGCGCGGGCTTCCATCACCACGGGCTGATCCTGCTCGGGATCGCGCTGGGCGGCGTGCTCGGGCACGGTCGGCGCACGGTGGTGGCAGATGACCGACATGCCGCAGATGGTGGCGCTGCTGAACGGCTTCGGTGGCGGCGCGGCGGCGCTGGTCTCGACCGCCGAGTTCCATGCGCGGCGCTCGCGCCGGCCTCCGTCCCGACGCGACCGCCGCGGTGGCGACGATGCTCGGCTGCTGGATCGGCGCGGTGTCGCTTCAGCGGCAGCGTCGTCGCCTTCGGCAAGCTGCAGGGCATCGTCACCGAGCGCGCGATCACCTCGGCCGCTCAGAAGGTCGATCAACGCGCTGCTGTTCCTGGCGCTCGTCGTGGCCGCGGTGATGATCGCCGTGCGGCGGCGGCGGCGGGCTGGTTCCTCGCCCTGCTCTGTTCGGATCACTCGCTGTTCGGCGTGCTCATGGTGATCCCGATCGGCGGCGCCGACATGCCGGTGGTGATCTCGCTGCTCAACTCGTTCACCGGGCTCGCGGTCGCCGCGACCGGGTTCGCGCTGCGGAACCACGCGCTCATCATCAGCGGCACGCTGGTCGGCGCCTCGGGCACGCTGCTCACGCATGCTGATGTGCAAGGCGATGAACCGCTCGCTCACCAACGTGCTGTTCGCCGGCGTCGGCGCGGGACCGGTCGCGGCCGCCGCGGGCCGCGGCGCGAGCGCCGCCGGCAAGAGCGGTGCGCGAGATCAGCACCGAGGACGCGGCGGTGCTGCTCGCCAACATCCAGCTCGCTGATCATCGTGCCGGGCTACGGCATGGCGGTGGCGCAGGCGCAGCACGCGGTGCGCGAGCTGGCCGACCTGCTCGCCAAGCAGCGGCGTCGACGTGAAGTACGCGATCCATCCGGTCGCCGGCCGCATGCCGGGCCACATGAACGTGCTGCTCGCCGAGGCCAACGTGCCCTACGACCAGCTGTTCGATCTCGAGCAGATCAATCCCGAGTTCGAGCGCGCCGACGTGGCGCTGGTCATCGGCGCCAACGACGTCGTGAACCCCGCCGCGCGCTACGACAAGACGAGCCCGATCTACGGCATGCCGATCCTCGACGCCGACAAGGCGCAGCACATCATCGTCATCAAGCGCAGCCTGAAGCCGGGCTTCGCCGGCGTCGACAACCCGCTCTACTACGATCCCAAGACGCTCATGCTATTCGGCGACTCCGCGCGACGCGGTGACCAAGCTCGTGCAGGCGATGAAGAGCGGCGCGGCGTAGGCGCGAGCGGCGCGGCGCGTCACCGGATCACGATCAGCTTCTGGACTCGCGACCTGCTCCCCTGTCGCAGTCGCACGAACCAGATCCCGGCACGCAACGTTCGCGCGCTCGAGAGTCGCATCGTGTGCCGGCCGGCGCCCGGCCGCCCGACCTCGAACGTCTCTCCGATACGACCCGACACGTCGACCAGCTCCACGATCGCCGGTGCCTCGTCCGGGGAAGAGTGAACTCGACGTCGATGTCGACGATCCGCGAGGGATTCGGGCGCAGCGGCGACAGTTCCAGACTCCTCGGCCCGGTCGATCCGACGTCGAGCAGGCTCGCGAGCGACACCGTCGCCACCGCGCTGACGCCTCCATGCACGTCCACCGCGATCATCTTGTAGACCAGACCGCCGGGACCGCCGTCCGAGTAGCCGGTGTCGGGCTGCGTCGAGACGAGATGGTCGGATCGGGCTCGAACGACGCGGTGGAGCCTCGGTAGATCCGATAGGTCGCGAAGTCGGCCTCCGCGTTCTTCTGCCAGTGGAGTCGCGTGACGCCCATCGCGTAGGTCGCGACCAGCGGTGACGGCGTCGCCGGCGGCAGGTTGTCGACCGAGTAGCCGCTGTCGGGATTCGACTGGTAAGGTCACGAACGGATCGCTCGTGAGCGCCGAGACCAGATACGTCGTGTACGGATTCTGGTCCGGCATCGAATCTTGAAGGGTCGCCGCGGTGTAGGCGTTGTTGATGAAGCCCTCGGCCGGCAGCGTCGCCAGCGCCTCCCAGTACCCGTCCTGCAGGGTGCCGTCGGCGCCTCGCGTGCGCAGGAGCACGACGTTGCGCTCGAGGTTGCTCGCGACCTCGCGGCGTTGTCGAACGCGCGACGCCAGACGCGAAATCCGGTCACGACGTGAATGCCCGGCCGGTCGATCTCGCACTTCCGCTTGAGCATCAAGCGCCCGCCTTGGTCGAACTTCACGTCTCGCACCGAAACGATCTGTGGATTCAGCGGCAAGACCTCGTGGGAGCTGGGCGCACTCGCGGCCGGCTCGTGATTCAGCGTCCACCGGCATACGACGCGGTGATCGAGCGCACGCCGACCACCAGGGTCGTCACCGACAGCGTCGCGACACCGCCGACCACCGGCGCCGATCCGGAACTGCCGAGGTCGTCCGAGAAGGACACGAGCCCCGTAGCCGTTGGTGGCGTGAGCGTGGCGGTCAGGGTCACCGCGAATCCTGCGATCGACGGATCGGGAGACGTCGTGACGGAGATGGACGTGATCGCCTTCAGCACGACTTGATCGATCGGCGCGGATGTCGCCGTCAGATAGCATCCGTCGCCGCGATAGCGGGCGGTGATCGCGCTCGTGCCGGCAGGCAAGCCGGCGTACGTGACCGTCGCGGTGCCGCCGAGCGAGTCCGGCCGGGCGAATGGATTGGGATTGCCCCCGCGCGAAGAAATCGACGACGCCCGTCGCGGAGGCCGGCGCGACCGAGGCGTCGATCGCGTACGCCGTCCCCGTAGTGAGCCGGGTTCAGGTGCGAGGTCGTGCTGATCGTGGTCGGCGTCACGTTCACGATCTGCGTCAACGGGGCGGAGACGGCGTTGTGGTACGTGGCATCGCCGCCGTACGACCCGGTCAGCACGTGCGACCCGACGCTCAATCCGGCCAGGTTGAACGACGCGACGCCGCCCTGTACGGCGCGCGCTCGCGAGAGGTTGGCCGTTCTCCATGAGCGACACGGTGCCGGTGGCATCGGACGGAGGTGGGAAACGGTGATCGGAATGGACGCACCGCAGAGGGCGGGGTTCGGAGGCTCGTGATCTGCGCATCGACCAGATCGGCCCAGGTCAGGATGCCGACCTCCGAGCCCTGGTTAGCGCGGCCACCGAACACGACGACGCTGTCCGCCCGGTGGATGGCGGTGAACGTGTATCTCGGTGACGAGGTCGTGCCAGTCGTCACCCATTGACGCCACACCGGGGACGGTGAGGCGACAGTTCCCATGGCGTCAGAGGGAGTGACGCACCACTGTAGTTGCCGCCGAACACGAGCATTCGGTTCCGAGCTTGGTCGAACACGGTCGAGGCGTAGATCGCGTTCGGTGGCGCGTTGCCCGTGGTCGACGGCCGCGACCACACCGGCGCCGGTCGAAGCGCCAGGCTCCAGAGTCCGCTCGGCCCGAAGACCAGGATCCGGTCGGCGTTCGGGTCGTACACCGCCGGAGTGACCAAAGGTCGGCGTGAACGTGAGCCCCGTCGGGGACAGCTGTTGCCAGGTCGGAGTCCCGGACAGATTCAGCGCCCAGACGTCGTTGAAGGTGGGGCCGCCCTGATAGCCCCGATGAGGATGAACCGATTGCCGACGGGGTCGAACGCGCCGGCGACCCAGTGCCGCGGTGACGGCGGCGTGCCCTGAGTCGACAGCAACGTCCACGCCGGCGACGCGCCGAGGCTCAGCTGCCAGACGTCGTTCTTGTAGTTCCCGTCGTAGCCACCGAACATGAGGATGCGCTGGCCGACGGGGTCGTAGACCATCGATGCCGACGAACGCCCGGATGGATTCTGAGCGCTGGCGATCTGCTGCCAGTGGGGCGACGGTTGGAACGAAGCGCCCAGGTCTCGGCGTTGTCACCGGACGGCACAATGCCGCCGAACAGGAACATGCGATCGCCGGCGGGGTCGTAGGCGGCCGCGTACTCGGCCTTCACGCTCGGGCCCCGGGATTGACGATGGTCCAGGCGCCGTCGTACGGAAGCGTGGTGGGAACGCTGTAGGCTCGAGTGGACGACCCGACGATCAAGAGCGCACAGGCAACGAATCGGGCAATGCCGACGGAATGACGCGCGATCATGTCCCCTCCCTGGGAATGAAGCGGTGAAGCATCCGTGAACTCGGGAGTCAACCTCACCGACGTGGCACATTCAACTGCTCATTTCGGTCGATCTCAAGAAATGGCCTCCCCGTTTCCGGAGGAGGCCATCTCGTTCAGGATCGAATGCGCCGCAAACGCTACGGCAGCAGCACCATCTTGCGGGTCTCCCGGAACTCCGGGAGCGTCAGCCGGTAGAAGTAGAACCCGGCGGGCGTCGTCTGGTTGCGATCGTTCCGCCCGTCCCACACCGCGGTGTGCTCGCCCGCCTTGATGCTCGAGTTCAGCAGCGTCCGGACGACACGGCCGTTGAGGTCGAGGACCTGGAGCAGGGCGATGTCCGTTCTCGCGCGCCGAGAAGCGGATGGCGGTGTTGATCCGGAACAGGTTGGGCGTGTTGGGCAGCAGCGCGTTGATGGTCAGGATCACCGACTCCCGTGACTTCTGCGCCGGGAGGATCGAGTTCGCGAGCCCGCCGTTCACGGTGAGCGTGTAGCTGCTGGTCGCTCCCAGATACCCGTTCACCATCAGATAGTAGTGACCGGCGGCCGCGTTGTAGTTCCCGACCTCGGGGTTGGCGGTCGAGTAGCCGCGCGCCACCTCGGTGAGGGCCGAGTTGTAGAGGAACCAGTCGAGGTCGGCGGAGCTGCCGATCGCGACCGAGACGTTGATGTTCCCGGCGGTGCTGACGTCGAAGTAGAACCAGTCCTGATCATTGCTCGGGAAATGCTGGCGCTCACCCCACGCCGGTCCCGACCGGACCGTCGGCGGTCCCCGACGTGTTGTTGGACTCGCTCTCGGCGGTGATGCCCGCCGCCGCCGGTGGGCGCGGAAACGCTGATGTCGTCGAACGCGAAGCCGTCGGTGGTGATCGGGTAGTCGTCGTACTGCTGGAACTCGATGATGAACGTCGAGGTCAGCGTGAGCCCGTTCGCGGCGGCGAGCGCGTCGACGTCGAGGGTGAAGCTGCGCCAGGTGTTGTCGAGTAGCTGCCGCCGTTCAGGCTGTAGACCTTGACGTAGCTGCTCCCGCCGTTGCTCCGAGAGTAGATCCCGTCCTGGGTGTGGGTCTCGTCGCCGAAGTCCTTCCACCAGAACGTCAGGTTCACCTGCGGCTGGCCCGACAGGTTGAGCCGCAGCCGAGCATCGGTCTGGTTGTAGGTCCCGGCGGTGGCGTCGTCCATCACCAGGTGATACGTGCCCGAAGTGCGGGGTGTTGGTGTTGAGCACGCGCACGCGGCCGTCGCCGGTCACCCCGTGGTCAGTACGCGTCCAGCGCGCCGGACTCGAAGCCGGTGGTGTAGGGCAGCGTGGCGTAGCTGCCGCCCGACACGCTGATCGTGAAGTTGGCGTTGCTCTGATCGGTCGCGGTCCGCCGCTCACCCGCACGCGACCCTGAGTCGTCGCGGTCGACGGCACCGTCCAGGCCTGCGAGCCGTCGTTGGCGGTCCCGGTCACGATCGAGGTCCAGGTGCTGCCGCCGTTGGTCGAGTAATCGATGTTGACGGTCGTGAAGCTTCCCGACCAGGTCCAGGTGATGGTGGCCACGCTCCCGCCGGTCAGCGTCTCGCCGCCGTTGGGGTACGTCACCGTGATCTGGTCCGTCGGCGGGGCGCCGCCGACCGCGGCCGCGGCGTCGACCATGCCGTAGCCGGCGTAGCGGTCCCAGCCGGCGCCCGACTCGACGCTGGTCACGTCCTGCGCCGGTGGTCAGGAGCTGGGTGCGGATCTGCGCGTTGGTCCAGCTCGGGTTCTTGGACTTGATCAGCGCACAGACGCCCGCGGCGTAGGGCGTGGCGCACGAGGTGCCGTTGAACCACTTCGAGTAGTCGCTCGGATCGTAGCCGGCGGATCCGAGCCGATCGGTGGTGGGCAGGATCGTCGGCGCGATGACGTCGACCGCACCGGCGCGCGCCGGCGGTGGCGACGCCATAGTTGGATCCCCACCAGCGCTCGCCGTCGCAGGTGTAGCCGTTGGGATCGGTGCTCACGCCGGGATTGACCTCGGAGGAGAGGCTGCTCGAGCGCTTGCGCTCGCCGCACGGCGAGGCGGCGCCAACGCCGATCACGTTCGCGTTGATCGCCGGGTAGCTGATCGTGCTCTTGTTCTCGTTGCCGGTGGCGGCCAGGATCACGCAGCCGGCGTTGAACGCGTACTGGATCGCGTTGTCGGTGGCGGGATCGCTGCGTGATCGCGGCACCGAGGCTCATGCTGAGGACGTTGGCGCCGTGGTCGGCGCCCACATCAGCGCGTTCTGGATCGAGGTGAAGCTACATCGTGCCGGCGCTGTTCGCGACCTTGAGCGGCATGATGCTGCAGCCCGGGTGCGGCGCCGGCGGCCCGAGCGAGTTGGCGCGCGACGCCGCGACGCCGCGCGCACGCGGTGCCGTGACCGGCGCTGGCCGAGAGTTGTCGTCGGGGTTCGAGTCGTTGTCGCCGAAGTCGAAGCCGGTGACCTGGAGCAGGTCGGGATGCGCGGACTGCACGCCGCTGTCGATGATCCCGATGATCACCGAGCTCGGAGCCGTACCCCTGCGTCCCGTCCACGCCGCCTGCGCGTTGCAGTCGAAGCCGACCGTCCCCACCGGCGAGCCGGTCTCGTGATTGTTGTTGGTCCAGTTGTAGCTGAGTAGCTGGTGAGTGTTGTTGTGGCCCCAGTGCATCGAGTAGAGCGGATCGGCCGGGACCACGGCGAGGAACGCCACCCAGTCCAGCGTCGCCGCCTCGACCTCGGGCAGGGTCGCGAGCCGCTCCATCGTCGCCACCGGGTCGGCGACACCCTCGACCAGCAGCCAGCGATCGATGCCGATGTGCGTCGCGTCCGCCTCGTTGCGCGGCTCGATCAGCGCCGGCGGACCGCGTCGAGCTCCACCCGAGGCGAGCACGCGATCGACCGCGGCGATCCCGACGCGGGCGCCGGGCACCGATTCGAGATAGGCCATTCCGCAGCGGACGCTCGACGCCGCCAGCGCCGGCGGCGTCAAGCTTCATCAGCACGCGCCCCGGGCACGTAGGTCAGGACTTCGGGCGCCGACGACTGGTAACCGAGCTGCACCGGCGCGAAGCGTCGCGTCAGCGGATCGCGCCCACGCGGAGGCGGCGATCAGGAGAACACCGAAGGACAGGAACACAGCGGAGCGACACCAGAAGCGATTCATGGCTGCCTCCAACCGGTGAGGGGACCTCCTCCGTGCGGCCAATCGGCGTGCGGGCGCGAGGTGGGCGGGGAATGGGGCGGCACGCCAGAGCGGTTCGTACCGCAGGCTCGGAGAGGCTGTCACCGAATTGTAGTGTGATCGTGCGCCCGCGCTCCCTGGGCTACACTGCGCGGCCGTGAGATTCTGACCCATTGCGGCGCGTCGCTTCCGGCGAATTCGCGCTTCTGCCCCGGCTGCGGCGCGAGGCGTGAGCTCCGTGTCGCAGATGCCCACCGCGATCGCGGGCGAGGCGACGCCGACGGTCGCGCGCGGCTCGTCGATGCCGATCGGCCGTCTCGATCCCTCCGCCTCGACGGCCCCGGGCGGATTCCAGACCGGCCAGGTGCTCGGCGGCCGCTATCGGATCATCGGGCTGCTCGGTCGCGGCGGCATGGGCGAGGTCTACCGCGCCGGACGACCTCACGCTCGGCCAGCCGGTGTCGCTCAAGTTCCTGCCGCGCCATCTCGCCGATCGCGCCGACCTGCTCGAGCGCCTTCACGCCGAGGTCCGCAACGCCCGCCAGGTGTCGCACCCCAACGTCTGCCGCGTGTACGACATCGGCGACGTCGAGGGCCGGCACTACCTGACAATGGAGTACGTCGACGGCGAGGACCTGGCCACGCTGCTGCGGCGCATCGGCCGGCTGCCGCGCGACAAGGCCATCGAGGTCGCGCGCCAGCTCTGCGCCGGCATCGCGGCGGCCCACGATCGCGGCGTGCTGCATCGCGACCTCAAGCCTGCGAACGTGATGATCGACGGCGACGGCCGCGTGCGCGTCACCGACTTCGGGCTGGCGATGCGATCCGGCGAATCGACCGGCGAGATCTCAGGCACGCCGGCCTACATGGCGCCCGAGCAGTTCGAGGGCAAGCCCTGCACCGAGCGCAGCGATCTCTACTCGCTGGGGCTGGTCCTCTACGAGGTCTACACCGGGCACCGGCCGTTCGACGCGTCGACGCCCGACGACTGGAAGGCGCGGCACACGCGCTCCGAACCGAGCCGGCCGTCGCGTCATGGCGAGCCGCTCGACGAGGCCACCGAGCGCGCAATCTTGAAGTGCCTGGAGAAGGATCCGTCGCGCCGGCCGGCCTCGGCGCTCACGCTCGCGGCCGCGCTGCCCGGCGGCGATCCGCTCGCCGCGGCGCTCGCCGCCGGCGAGACGCCCTCGCCCGAGATGGTGGCGGCGGCCGGCGGTGAGGCGCGCTGTCGCTGCGCGCCGCAATCGGCCTCCTGGTCGCGGTCCTCGCCGTGCTCGGCGCGCTGGTCGCGATCTCGCCCTACTCCCCAGGATCTCGGGCTCGCGCCGATGACGCGCGGTCCCTCGGCGCTGCGCGAGCGCGCGCGCGAGGTGCTGTCGCGCTTCGGTCTCGGCCGCGGCTCGATCGACTCCGGCGAGCTGGCTCGAGCGCGACTACCAGCCGATGCTCTACCGGTCGCGCCGCGTGCCGTCGACGCAGTGGCGGCCGGAGATGCGACGCTGGGGCGTTCCGATCCTCTACGAGTATCGCGACAGCCCGCGCCTGCTCATCCCGCATCTCGAGCGCGGCCTCGTGTCAGATGACGATCCGCCGCAGGAGCTGTCCGGCATGAGCCACCTGATCCTCACCGCCGACGGCGCGCTGCGCATGCTGCGGAGCATGCCGCCGCAGTACGACACCACCACCGCACCGGGCGAGCCGAACTGGGCCGCGCTGTTCGAGGAGGCGCGGCTCGACCCGGCGCGCTTCCATCCGGTCGAGCCGCGCTGGGTGCCGCCGGTTCCCTACGACCGCCGGATGGAGTGGACCGGTCCCGCACCGTGGGCCCCCGACATCCCGCTCACCGTCTCGGCCACGGCGTTCCATGGCACGCCGAGCTTCTTCGAGATCTACGGACCGTGGTCGCAGCCGCTGCGCATGCAGCTCGTGCGTCGCGCGCTCCAGCCAGCGGATCTCCGGCAACGTCGTGTTCTTCGCGTTCCTCCTGCTCCTCATCCCACGTTCATGATGGTCCGGCGCAACCTCGGGCTCGGCCGCGGCGACCTGCGGGGCGCGCGGCGGCTGGCGACCGCGCTCGCCATCCTCGGCGCGGCGGCGTGGATGATCCAGACCCACTGGGTTCCCGATCTCCTGCCGATGACGCAGAACATGCTCGGCGCCTGGTCGCGCTCGATCGTCTTCGGCGTGATGATGGCGGTGGTCTATCTCGCCATCGAGCCGTACGTGCGGCGACGCATGCCCGAGCTGATGATCGGCTGGGCGCGCCTGCTCGAGGGCCGGCTGCGCGATCCGCGCGTCGGCCGCGACGTCCTGATCGGCGCGCTCGCCGGGAGCTTCCTGGCCCTCGTGATCGCCGTGACGAACGCGCTGCCGACCTGGATCCCGCTGGTCAGGCCAGACCACGGTGCCGCCCGACCTCGACCTCCTCTACGGCGGCGCGCGCATGCTCGCGTGGCTGCCGAAGACGGTCCAGCTCTCGATCCCGTCCGCCATGGTCACGTTCGGCAGCCTGTTCATCCTGCGATTGCTCCTGAAGCGCCCGACGCTGGCGATGATCGCCACCATGATGTTGATCACGCTCGGCGGCCTCGGCGGCGAGAACTTCGCGCTCGAGACTCCGGGCGCGATCCTCTTCAGCGTCACCGCGGGGCTGTGTGCGGGACGCGTCGGCCTGCTCGGCGTGGTCGCGCTCTGGATCTACCAGGGGGCGCTCTCCCGGTTGCCGCTGCCGATCGCACCGGGCGTTTCCTACGCGACGTCGACGATCATCGTGCTCGCGGCGCTCGGGCTGGTCGCGGTCTACGCGTTCCGGACCTCGCTCGGATCGCGACCGCTGTTCTCCCGCGCCATCGACGAGGATCTGGCGGCCTAGTGTCCACTGATTACGAAGGGGAATCGGGCGAGTCGCTCTGTTCTTGTTTTCAGTGGTTACATTACTGGTGCTAAACGAACCCCTGTTTCATCGTCGATACATTGTCAATAATGTGGCGAATGCCGGGAAATCGTTCGGTATTCGCGGCCGAAATGTTACCGTTTACATACCAGTCGCGCCCGATGGGCCCCGAGACCCCGAGTTTGCCCCCATCCGCCTGCGTCGAGGCCCTTTCCGGCCTGTCGCTCGATCGATGGGCTCCCGACCCGGCTCGAGTCCCGCGAAATCGACCGGCCGTACCCGCGTCGGCGTTTCCCGGTGCGCCACGCTGGATCCGCGCTTCGGTTTTCTCGCAGCTCCACTTCTAAGGAGGAAGCAACCATGAAGCGGATCGCACCCCATCGTTTGGCACTCGTCGGACTCCTTCTCACCGCCGCCGTGAGCGTCGCCGCGACGAGCTACGCCGCCTCGACGCCGGCGCCGTCCGTGAACGGTGCGCTGATCAAGGAGCGAGTCTTCAACGACTGCCCACGTCCACGCTGACGACGGTGAACAACTATCCGTCGCTGATCTCGTTCGACGACGCGAACGTCGACTGCTTCGGCTTCGCCAACCTCCACGTCTGGACGCTCTCCGAGGACGGCGGCGCCACCGAGGGCGTGTTCGACAATCCCGCGCACTTCCGTCTCGCCGTGGACTTCAAGATCGAGGGTGACGGCAACGGTGAGGCGGGATCCGCATCTCGCCGTGGTTCTCGCACGACGCCGACGGTCTGTTCAACGTGCGCTCGACCGACGGCGAGATCGCCTGCTTCGGCGGCCGACTGCCGTTCTTCAGCTTCACCGGCGCCTTCGGCCTCCACTACGCCAAGGGCAACACCATCCATCTCGAGACCATCTACGAGCCGCACTCGCTCAACTCAGGCGCGCCGGGCACCATCGAGTACCGCGTGAGCTATCTGGGCAACGACTACACCAGCGGCGTGCTCCCCTTCGACCAGGGCAACGCCTCCGAGGACCCGCCGCACGGCCTGTGGGGCATCCTCAACGACGCGCGCGTCGGCGGCCACTTCGAGGCGTTCCTCGGCCAGGGCACCCGGTCACCGTCAAGGGGTCGTTCTCGAACATCAGCTTCACGACCACGCCGGAAGTGGTCGGCGCGGTGACGAAGGAGCGGGTGTTCAACGATTGCCCGACCTCGACGCTGGTCACCACGAACAACTACCCGAGCGAGATCTCGTTCGACGACAGCAACCTCGATTGCTTCGGCTTCGCCAACCTGCACATCTGGCGGTTCACCGAGAACGGCACCGACGCGGCGATCTTCAACAACAACGCCTCGTTCCGGGTCGAGTCGGACTTCAAGATCGACGGTACCGGGAACGGCGAAGGCGGACTCCAGATCGGCGTGTGGTTCTCCCAGGACGCCGACGGCCTGTTCAACGTGCGCTCGACCGACGGCGAGATCGCCTGCTTCGGCGGCCGGCTGCCGTTCTTCACCTTCACCGGCGCCTTCGGCATCCACTACGCCAAGGGCAATACCATCCATCTCGCGATGGTCTACACGCCCAACCATCGTGACGCCGCCAATCCGGCCACCATCGAGTACCGGGTGAGCTATCTCGGGAACGACTACTCGAGCGGCGTGATCCCGTTCGACCAGGCGAACCCGACCGAGGATCCTCCGCACACGTTGTACGGCATCCTCAACGAGGCGCGCGTCGGCGGGCACTTCAAGGCCTTCCTCGGCCAGGGCAACCCGGTGGCGGTGAAGGGCACGTTCTCGAACATCAAGTTCAGCACCTGCCTGCAGCCGGCGGCGGTGGCGTTCGAGCTCAAGCCGCACAAGCTGAACCTCAACAGCAAGGGCAAGTGGGTGACCGCCTACATCACGCCCCAGTCGCCGCTCAGCGCGAGGGCAGCATCGACGTCGCGTCCGCTGAGCCTGAACGGCGTGCCGGCATCCGGTGACGGTGACATCCACGGCAACACCTTGAAGGTCCGCTTCGATCGCCGCGCCCTGCAGCTCACGCTCGAGGACGGCAACGCCGTACCGGTCACGCTCACCGGCGAGATCGGCGGCGCCTCGCATCGAGACCATCGACTTCATCGAGGTCAAGGGTCCGAAGGTGCACACCCCGCACGCGGCGGAGCGGCTCTACCGCAGGCACGGACGCGACCGTGACCTGGGACGTGGATCCCGAGGCCAGCACGGCGACGCTGCTGCGCTCGTCCGACGACGGCGAGAACTGGTCGGTGGTGACCACCGGCATCCCGAACACGGGAAGCTACACGTGGCGCGTGACCAACACGCCCTCCCCTCGACGCGGCTCGCGATCGTCTCGGTGTTCGAGATCGACGAGACCGGGGTCGTGAACCAGTCCGAATACGCGGTCAGCGACGCCTTCACAATCCACGGCGTCGTTGCTCGGCGTGGGCGGGGCCGAGACCTCGTTCTCGCTCCAGTCCCAGAATCCGGTGAGCGGTCCGCTGCACGTCTCGTTCAGCCTGCCGACCTCGGCACCCGCGCAGCTCGAGGTGTTCGACGTTGCCGGCCGGACCGTGGTGTCGCGCGCGGTCGGCGGCAAGCTCGGCACGCAGTCGATCTCGCTCGGCAAGCTGCCGACGGGTCTGTACCTGATTCGGCTCGGCCACGCGGGGCGGTTGATCACCAACCGGGTCGCGGTCATCCAGTAACGCTTTCGCGCGAGGCGGAGGGCGGCTCGCCTCCCGCCGCCTCGCGTTTCGATGTCGGGGATCAGCATCCGGGCCAAGCCCGGCGACACGCGGCGACCACCTCGGAGGCTCGAGGTGGTCGTCGTCGTATGTGGCGGTTCCGGGTCGGCCCGACTAGACTGCCGCGGCTCCCCGGAACGCCGCGCCGGGTGAACGGAGCGATCGAGACGCATGCGCCGTTTCAGGACCAAGTACGGATACTTCGCCGAGGACGGGACGGAGTACGTCGTCACCCGCCCCGACACGCCGCGCCCGTGGGTCAGCGTCATCTGCCCGGGCGACTATGGCACGGTGATCTCGCAGTCAGGCTCCGGCTACTCGTGGGCCACCCACGCGAGCTTCAATCGCATCACGCGCTGGGAGCAGGACCTGGTGCGCGACGACTGGGGCAAGTACCTCTACTGCCGCGATCGTGACTCGGGACGCTTCTGGTCGCTCGGCTGGAAGCCGGTGCAGGCGCCGCGCGCGCGCTACGAGTGCCACCACGGCATCGGGTACACCACGCTGATCGGCGTCTGCGACGGATCGAGAGCCGGATGACGGTGTTCGTTCCGCCCGATGATCCGCTCGAGGTCTGGCGCGTCACGCTCACGAACCGGAGCGGCCGGCCACGCCATCTCGACCTCGTGAGCTACCTCGAGTGGAACCTCGGCCCGGCGCCCGACACCCACCGCGAGTTCCACCGCTTGTTCATCGAGACCGAGTACGTCGGCGCCGCGCACGCCTGCTCGCGACCAAGCGCCTCAACACCATCGCCGAGCACGGCAAGGGCCAGCCCTGGAACGTCGAGTGGCCGCACGTCGCGTTCCATGCCGCCAGCATCGCGCCGACCTCGCACGACAGCGACAAGGAGCGCTTCCTCGGCCGCTACGGCTCGCTGCGCGACCCGGCCGCGATGCGCGACGCGCGGCTCGGCAACGGCGCCGGCAAGTGGCAGGACGCGATCGGCGCGCTGCACGTCGCCGTCCGACTCGCGCCGCGCGAGCGTCGTGAGATCGTGTTCACGCTCGGCGTCACCAAGGACCGCTCGTCGGCGCTCGCGCTCGCGCGGCGCTACCGCTCGGCCGCGACCGTCGAGCGCGCCTGGCGCCGCACGCAGGAGCACTGGCGGGCCTTCCTCTCTCGCCGCTCGAGGTCGAGACGCCCGACGCCGGGTTCGACGTGCTCACGAACACCTGGCTCAGAGTACCAGGCGCTCTCCTGCCGCGTGTGGGGGCGCACCGGCTACTTCCAGCCGGGCGGCGCGTACGGGTTCCGCGACCAGCTTCAAGATTCGCAGGTCTTCCTGCCGCTCGCGCCCGAGCACACGAAGAAGCAGATCCTGCTCCACGCCGCCCACCAGTTCGTCGACGGGACGGCGTACCACTGGTGGCACCCGCTCACCGAGGACGGCGCTCAAGAAGAAGCTGAACGACGACCTGTTGTGGCTGCCGTTCGTGACCTTGAACTACCTGCGCGAGACCAACGACTGGTCGATCCTCGATCAGGTGATCCCCTATCTCGAGCACGACGGCAAGCGGCCGCGCGAGCGCGTGTCTCGCTCTACGATCATTGCCGGCGCGCGATCGACAGCTTCTGGACCCGGATGAGCCCGCGCGGCGTTGCCGCGGATGGGCGCCGGTGACTGGAACGACGGGCTCTCGGCGATCGGCAACCGGCTCAAGTCGGAGAGCGTCTGGCTCGCGCACTTCCTGGTCGGGATCCTCGACGACTGGGTCGAGATGGAGCGGCGGCGAGAGCGTCCGGATCCGCGCGCGATCGCGCGCTACACCCGCGAGGCGGCGCGCATGCCGCCGCGCGGTCAACCGCCACTTCTGGGACGGCGACTGGTACGTGCGCGCCACCAAGGACAGCGGCGAGCCGATCGGCACGCGCCGCAATCGCGACGGCAAGATCTTCCTGAACGCCCAGACTTGGGCGATCCTCAATCGCGTGGTCCCGAAAGCACGCCTGCCGCGCCTGCTCCGGTCGCTCGAGCGGCTGCTCTACCGCGAGCACGGCCCGCTGCTCCTGTGGCCCGCGTATCGCGAGCCCGACGCCGAGATCGGCTACCTGACGCGCTACGCGCCGGGGTCGCGCGAGAACGGCGGGCTCTACATGCACGCCGCGATGTGGGCGCTGCAGGCGGAGTGCCTGCTCGGACGCCACGCCCAGGCCTGGAAGCTCTATCGCAGCTTCTGCCCCGTGTACCGCGGCCTCGATCCCGACCACTATCAGGTCGAGCCCTACGTCACGCCCGGCAACGTCGACGGACCCGACTCGCCCCACTTCGGTCGCGGCGGCTGGTCCTGGTACACCGGCTCCGGCGGCGTGGATGTTCCGGGTCTCGACCGAATGGATCCTCGGCGTGCGTCCGGACTGGGACGGCCTCGCGATCGAGCCGTGCCTCCCGCCGCACTGGAACGGCTTCCGCATGCGGCGCGTCTTCCGCGGCGCCACCTACGACATCCGCGTCAGCGTCGGCGGAGCGCCGTCGCGTGCGGATCGACGGCGTCCAGTGGCGCGGACGCACGCTGCCGGCGTTCGGCGACGGGCGCACGCACATCGTGCGCGTCGAGGTCCCGCGCGCCCGGGCCCGGCCGCGCGCTCGCGGCACCCTCCGAGCCCACGATCCGCGCGCCGCGCCGCACGGCTCGCGCGCGCTCGCACGCCGGCGCGCGCGCTCTCCCCGCTCGGCGTCGCGCGACCGCCGTCGGCACGCGCCGCGGCGCGCCGCGCGCCTGGCCGCTTCCCGGCGCGGCCCCGCCGGCTGCGATGAGCCCGCCGGGCGGGTTCCCGCGCGGCTTCCTCTGGGGCGCGCGCGACCTCGGCGTACCAGGTCGAGGGCTCGCCGCTCGCCGACGGCGCCGGCCCGAGCAACTGGCATCGCTTCGCCCACACGCCGGGCCGGACGCCGCGACGGCGATACCGGCGACGTCGCGTGCGACCACTACCGCCGCTTCGCCGAGGACGTCCGCCTGATGGCCGACCTCGGGCTCAACGCCTACCGCTTCAGCCTGGCGTGGTCGCGGCTCCTGCCCGAGGGCGCGGACGCGTGAACCCGGCGGGGATCGATCACTACTCGCGCGTGGTCGACACGTTGCTCGCGCACGACATCCAGCCGCTGGTCACGCTGTTCCACTGGGACCATCCCTCAGCCCTCGACGATCACGGCGGCTGGCTCGACCCCGACATGCCGCTCGCCTTCGCCGACTACGCGAAGATCGCCTTCGAGGCGCTCGACGATCGCGTGACGCGGTGGGCCACGCTCAACGAGCCCTGGGTGGTAATGGACGCGGGGTATCTCCACGGCGTCCACGCGCCCGAGCACCGGAGCCGGCCGAGGCGCCGGTGGTCGCCCATCACCTGCTCCTCGCCCACGCCGCCGCGGTCGACGTCGTACCGCGCGATCGGACGCCACGAGATCCGGGCTGGTCGTGAACCTCGAGCCGAAGTACGCGCACTCGAGCGAGCCCGAGGACCAGGACGCCACGCGCCGCGCCGACGCCTACATGAACCGCCGGTTCCTGACCCCGTGTTCCTCTCGGGCGATGGCCGGACGAGCTGCGCGAAGCGTACGGCGACGCGTGGCCGTTCGGGGAGGATCACGATCTCTCGGCGGTGCGCCGCCCGCTCGACTTCCTCGGCGTCAACTACTACACGCGCGGCGTGATGCGCGACGATCCGGAAGGCCTGCCGCCGCGCGCCACGCGCGAGCGGCAGCCGGGCAAGACCTACACCGAGACCGGCTGGGAAGTGTTCCCCGAGGGCCTGACCCGCACGCTGGTCTGGGGTGAAGGGGCGTTACGGTGGGATTCCGCTCCACGTCACCGAGAACGGCTCCGGCGTTCGCCGACCTGCCGCGCGCGGACGCCGAGCCGCTCGAGGATCCGGCGCGCGTCGAGTATCTCGAAGCGCATGTCCGCGCCGCCGCCGAAGCGATCGAGCGCGGCGTCGACCTGCGCGGCTACTTCGCCTGGTCGCTGCTCGACAACTTCGAGTGGTCCGAGGGCTACTCGAAGCGGTTCGGGCTCGTGCACGTCGACTTCGAGACCCAGCGCCGGACGCTCAAGCGCAGCGCGCTCGTCTATCGCGACCTGATCCGGTCGCGATCGGAAGTCCACGCGTGACCGCGCCGGGGCCACTCCGCGCGCTCGTAGTGTCCGCGTCTCCGCCGCGGTCGCGGAACGCCGGCGCGCGATTCCGCCCGGCGAGCGATCCGGATCGCGCAACGCGAAGGAGACGCGCCGGATCGGGTCGCATGACCGAAGTGGGCCTCGCGCTCGCGGCCGTGCTCGTGGCCCTCGTCGTCCCAGCGGCGCGCGCTCGGCGACGGGCTCGGTCCCGACGATCTCGTCCTGCTCGAGTTCGCCCGGGGTCTGCGCGCGTGGCCGGAGGGACCGTGGCGGTGGCTCTCGGGACCCCTCTTCTGGGACGCCGGCGTCGCGATGTCTCGGCGGCCACGCGGCGAGCTGGCACCTCGTGGTGTGGCTGCTGCACGCGCAGCGGCGGTCGCCGCGGTCTACGTGCTCGCCCGCGTCATGGGGCGGGACGCCTGGTCGCCTTCGGAGCGGCGCTCTGGTTCGGCGCCCATCCGGCACTTGTGGGACACGCTGCTCTCCGGTGAGCTCCGTGGGCGAAGTGATGGCGACCCTGTTCGTCGTCGTCGCCATGATCCTGCTGGTGCGGCCCGCGGCCGCCGGATGGAGCCGCCGGTGCTGCGATCGCCTCGGTGCGCGGCAGTCCTCTCAAGGAGAGCGTCGCGTTGGTGCCGATCGCCGCGTGCCTGGTCCCGCGAGGCGAGCGAGCGTCCGCCCCGATGATGCGTGATCGTCGCGATCGCCGCCGCAGGCGCCAGCTACCTGGCGTGGCTCGCTCGCCTCCGGCCGGGCGCCGGCCGGACCCGCCTACGCGCTCGCCGTCGGGCCGAACGTGTTCGCGCACCTCGCCGTCCACGCCGGCGCGGCCACCGACTATGTCCACGTCGCTCCCGACCTGTGGTCGCCCGACGCCGTCGTTCGCGGCGCGGTCGTCCTCGGCGTACTCGTCCTGGGCTCGGCCTGGGCCTGGCGTCGCACGCGCGTGCCGCCGCGGGTCTCGCCGGCTTCGTCCTGGCGCTGGGCCCGGTCCTGCTGCTCCGGCAGAACCGGCAGCCGCATTATCTCTACACGCCGATCGGCGTTCCTGAGCCTCTCGATCTCGAGTCTCGCATCACTCTCGCTCGACGCGCTGGCCCGACGGGTACGCGGACCGAGCGCGCGATCGTGGATGGCGTGGGCCGCGACGGGAATCGTGGCGTTGCTGGCGGCGCACGTCGGGCATGCCGAGCGCGCGATGGCCGCGCGCGGTTCGCGCTGGATCCGGCAGATCGATCTGCCGTACGACCCCCTTGCTCCGCAAGATGACGCTCGAGCGCAACGCCGTGGCGACGCTCGGGCCGGTGCTCGACGCGGACTCCTCGCGCCTCGTCGTCGTCCAGCCGCCCGCGACCGGGGCGTTCAGCGTGCGGACCGGCGACACCACGGCGGCGGCGCCGAGGTACGACCTGTTCAAGGCCGTTCTCGACAGCGGGCTCGCGATCACCGCCGTCGAGCCGCAAAGGTGCGAGGCGCGGATCGTCTCGGAGTGGTATCCGCGCTTTCGCGACTGGTGGATCGCCACGCACTACGCGAGCGGCCAACTCGTGATCCTGGGCCGTGGCGACGACGCTCACGCGAAGCTCGTCAGAGCGCTGGACCCGCTGGGGCTACGCCGCGTCAGGCTCAGGCCTACCTCGAGACCGTCCTCGCCGGCGGGGACTCGTCGATCGCGCTCCGACGGCTGGCCGCGGCACTGGCCGCCCGGGATTCGTCGTGACCGCGAGGCTAAGAGGCTCGGCGGCGCGCCGGTGAGGCAACATCCGCCCATCGATCGCATTCCTTCTCCCGAGGCAGCACTCGTCGTGAACACTGGAGGACGGCATGGCTACGAGAGTCCACGAAGACGGCGCGGCAAGAAGGCCGCATCGAAGAAGCCCGCACCAGAAGCAGGCCGCGTCGCGCCAGGCCGCGCCGAAGCGGCGCGACCGCACCCAAGCCGCGCGACCCACCGAAGCCGACGTGGTCGCGCATCGGCGTCATCACGCATACCGAACTCGCCAGCGCCGATCCCGCTCGCGACCGAGACGTGGGCCAGGATAGTGCTCGGCTGGAAGTTCGGCGAGCCGGTGCCGACACCCGGCGGTCCGTATCACATGTGGAGATTCGAGAACGAGACCGGCGGCGGCATCCGGTCGAGCAACCCGAGCTGAACCTCCGGGAACCGTTCCCTACGCCGAGGTGGCCAGCATGAAGGCCGCATGCAACCGGGCTCCTCGCCGCCGGCGCCACCGGGATGATGCCGCCGTCCGAGATCCCGGGCGGCATGGGCTGGATCGCGATCGTTGCCGCGCCGGGCGGCGTGGCGATCGGGTTCTGGTCGATGAAGCCGTAGCGTCGAAGACGACGAGTCGTTAGCGCGGCGCGCGGTGTGTTCTACGGCCACACGACCACGGTGGCCGGCACTGCGCGGACGACGACCTCTCCCGCGCTCGTCACCGCGGCCGCCTTGCCGTTCACGGTGGCGTGCGCGCAGCCGCCCCGATCCCGGCGGCGCGACGGCGATCCTCCGCGCGGGACCTCGATGCCGGCGTCGAGGCGCACTTCAGTCTTGCCGTCGCGCAACGACACGACGTAGCCGAGCCGTCCCGCGGGCGTGGGCAGCGCGCGGACCTCGAAGGCGTCGGTTCGGATCCAGCTCAACGCGGAATCCCGGCCGCGACCACCAGCGCTCGTCGCGCTCGCGCCGGTAAGCGAGCATGTCGAGCACCGAGCGCAGCGAAGTCCGACGCCACCCAGCCGTGCGGCAGGTCGCCGAGGAAGTGCGGCGCGCGGCGCGTCGCGTCCACGACCTCGGGCCACTGTCGCCAGCCGCGCGGGCGCTGCGCTGGTCAGGAAGAACGTCGAGCAGCTCGTACGCCCGGTCGCGCCAGCCGAGCCGCACGAACGCGCCGATCGTGCGCAGCTCGTACGGCGTGTACGCCTCCCAGCGCCTGCGCCGTCGCGGCGGTCCTGGAAGAACGTCCAGTAGCGCCTCGAACGTGCGCTCGAGCGCCGCGCGGGTCAGGCGCCGTCGTCGGCCTCGGATCGAGAGCGCGATGGTGGTCGAGGTGGCGTCGTAGTCGCCGAGGTCGGCGCAGCCCGGGACGTAGTCGATCTGGTGGCCGTCATCGCTGGCGCGCATCGAGGCGGCCAGGTCGCGTGCGAACTCGTCGCGGATCGGCGCGAGCCGGCGCCGCCTCGGCGTCCTGCGAGCGCCGCGCCAGGTAGGTCGCGTCCTTGCAGCCCGCGCAGCGCAGACAGAGTCGTCCCAGTAGGAGTGCATCGGCTTGGCCGAGTAGCCCTCGTGGCTGATCGAGGGCGGCAGCAGGCCGTAGTAGCGGCGCGTTCGCCGCTTCGCGCCACTCCGGCGTCGCGGCGCTCGCGCGCAGCGAGTCGATCGCGTTCGCCGGCCGCGGCATGACGCGCGGCCACATGCGCTCGACCAGCGCGCGGTCGCCCGTGTAGCGGTAGGTACTCGGCGACCAGGTAGATGAACTCGCCGTGGCTGTCGTGCTCGGGCACCGGGTCCGAGCCGCGCCGGTCGACGCAGCACGGCACCTTGCCGTCGGCGTACTGGTACGGCGCGATACCACTCGATGAAGTCGCGCACGGCGTGGCTCTGGCCGAGCCGCAGTGCCGACGACATCAGCGCGCCGTCGCGGATCCACGACCGCTCGTAGGAGCGCGAGCCGGGCTGGAGTCGCCGGCGCCGTCGCGGATTGAGCACGATCAGCCGAGCTCGGCCGCGCCTGAGTCGCGCGCGGAGTCCGATGGCGGTGCGGCGGACGCGCGGCTCCGCTCCGCGATCGACGGACCGACACGGATGCGATCGCGCCGGCGCCGTCGCGCCGCTCGCGCGTGCCGGAGGCGCACCGCCGGCGCGCGCGCCGCGCGCATGCGCGAGCACGAGGCCTCGACCTGCTCGCGACGCGGCGCCCGGTCGCCAGCTCGAGACGTGACCAGCGCCCCACGTGCGCGAGACCCGTCGGATCGCGCATCGGCCGTCCGCGCTGCGGCGGCAGCCCGCCCGCGCGCAGGAAGTCGACGAGCCGTCGCCCTCGTCGAACGTCGAGGCCGCCGAACTCGGCCGGCGGCGTCGAGGCTGAACACGCTCCGTCGCGTCGACGCGTTCGCCGGGCGATCCGTCGCGATCGGATGCGCGATCGCGCGCCGGCGCCGCCGCGGCGTGTTGAGGAACTGCGGCGGCGGGTTCACCTGGAACGGCCGGATCGCGAGCGACGAGCTCGCGCTCGCGCGCCGCGGCGTCGATCGGGCTCGCCGCGACCGGTGTAGCGCGCGACGCCTAGCGATCGCGAGCGACCGCGAGCCGCCGCCGACATCGCCGAACGCCGGTGCGACCGTCGAACCCGTGGTCGCGCGTCAGCGAACGCGCGGCATCGGCCGGGCACGTCGGCCGGAGGCGAGTCGCCGGTCGTGGCCGGTCGACGATCGCTCCAGGTCGAGCAGCCAGTCCCATCGCAGCAGGAACGGCTCGATCGACCACTCGCGCCGTGACCGCGCCTCGATCGCCCCGCGTCCTCGTCCAGCAGCGCCTTCGCGCGGTGTCGCCGTCCACGCCGCACCACCGTCCAGTACGACTGCTCGCCGAGCACGCCGCGCGGGTAGCTCGCCGCGCCGGCTGATTCGCGCGCGATCGACTCGGGAATGCTCGGGCGTGGCTGCCCACTCGAGCGGCTGCAGCGTGATCTCCGCGGATCCGATCGATCGCCGCGGGCGCGAGCGCGCGCACGCGGACGCGGATCGGCGCGCCTCGCTCTCGGGCAGGTCGCAGCCAGTCGCGACCGCCGTCGACTGGTCCGCACGTGCCGTCCGCCACGTGCGTGCCGTCGTCCGAGCTCTGGACCGATAGTACTCGCGCGCGTGCGCGCCTGCGTCCCAGTCGATGCGTGAGCCCGCCGAACTCGCGCGGCATGCCGAGGTCCAGCTCGAGCCACGGCGAGCGGTCGCGCGCGGCGCTCGCCCACACGCGTCGTCGCGTCGCCGTCGACGGCGTTGGCGGCGTCGGTAGCGCGCGCTCGACGGCGCGTCGCCACCGGTGCGGCGGCGTCGCGCGGTGCGGCGGCAGCGGCTCGAGCGTCAGAGTCGTCGAGCCACACCGTGCCCGCTGCCCCCGCTGCCGGCGGTGATCGCGAACTCGATCGCCGGCGACGCTGGCGCGGTCTCGCCGCCGCCCGTCGGCCCCACGCGAACGAGATCTGGCGCTTGCGGGTGATGACGCGCCGTCCACTCGCGAGGGTACGCGAACGTCGCGGCGGTTGCAGCCACCACACGTTGTCGCCGCTCGCGTCGATCAGCTTGAACTCGAGGTTCTGCGGGCGGGCACTCGCCGCGCACTGAAACGTGGAACCGGTAGTTCGCGGGCAGGTCGAGCGCGAGCGGTCGCGGTGCAGCACCGCGTAGCCGCCGCCCTTCGCGAAGCTGAAGTCGACGCGCAACGGCTTCCCGTGCGGCCGCGGTCGTCGCGCGAAGCTTCAGTCTCGACGCCGTCGGCGGGACGCGTCTTCCACGCGGCGCGCGACTCGAAGTCGTCGACCACGCGATCGGCGCGGCGGCGCATCGCGCGCGGCGAGCGCGTCGGCAGGCGCGCCGCGCCAGAACGCGCGCGATGCCGACCAGGCGCGCACGCGATGCCTCATCCCTCCTGACGCTCCCCATCATCACGCCGCGGATGTACGCGCGCTGGAGCAGCAGGAACACCAGATCAGCACCGGCAGCACGGTGAGCACCGAGCCCGCCATCATCAGCTCGGTGTCCTGCACGTGCTCGCCCGACGAGGCTCGCGAGCGCCACCGGCAGCGTGTAGCTGCGGCTCGTCGCTGCAGCACGATCAGCGGCCACATGAAGTCGTTCCACGCGCTCAGGAACATGAACGCGCGCCAGCGTGACGAGGATCGGCCGCAGCACCGGCAGCACGATCGTGCCAGAAGATGCGGCAACTCGCTCGCGCCGTCGATCCGCGCGGCGTCGAGCAGGTCGTCGGGGATGCCGAGCGCGTACTGGCGCACCATGAAGATGCCGAACACGCCGGCCATGCAACGGCACGCATCGCCGCCGATCGAGCGTGTTGACGAGCCCCATCGCCCTGCAGCATCAGGAACAGCGGCAGCATGCCGACCTGCGCCGGGATCACCAGCGCCGCGAGCAGGAGCCGAACACGCGCCTCGCGGCCCGCGGAAGCGCAGCTTGGCGAACGCGTAGCCCGGCCATGCGAGTTCGATCAGCACGAGACGAGCGCCGTGCCACGACCGCGACGATCGCAGGCTGTTCATGAAGTGCCGCGCCAGGTTCGAGGCGCGTGAACAGCGTCGACGTAGTGCTCGAGCGTCGGCGGCGTGCGGGCAGCAAGCGGCGGCGGGAACCGTGTTCGCCTCGCCGCGTCGGCATGAGCGAGGCCGACACCATCCACAGCAGCGGCGCGATGCGTGAGCACGGCGCCATCGCGACGCAGCGCGTGCATGCAGCGAGTCGAGCGAGCGGCGCGTTTCATGCGGCGCGCTCCCGCTGCAGCCGCATCTGGACCAGCGTCCCGATCAGCATGATCACGAACAGGACGAACGCGATCGCCGCGGCGTATGCCCATGCGCCACCAGCGGAAGCCCTCCTCGTACATCAGCAGCACCATCGTGGTGGTGGCTCTTGAGCGGCCCGCCCTGCGTCATCACGTAGGGCTCGGCGAACAGCTGGAAGTAGCCGATCATCGTCATGCACGCCGACGAACAGCGAACGTGGGCGCCGAGGCTCGGCAGCGTGACGTGGACGAACGCGCTGCCAGCCGCTCGCGCCGTCCAGCTCGCGCGGCCTCGTACAGCTCGTCGGGAATCGCCTGCAGCCCGGCGACGAAGATCAGCATGTTGTAGCCGAAGTTCTTCCACACCGCGAGCAGCGATGATCGCGAGCATCGCCCAGTGCGGATCGCCGAGCCAGTCGATCGGCGGCACGCCGAGCGCGCCGAGCGCCCAGTTCAGCGAGCCCGTACTGCGGGTGATAGAGGTAGCGCCACACGATCGCCACCGCGACCAGCGTGGTCACCACCGGCGCGAAGAACACCGGAGCGGAAGAGCGGCGTGCCAGCGCGCGAGCTTGTGCGCTCACCAGCAGCGCGGCGCCGAGCGACGCGACGACCGACGAGCGGCCCGCCGACCACGACGAAGCACCAGCGTGTTGCCGAGCGCCTTCCAGAACATCGGATCGGTCAGCGACTGCGGCGTAGTTGTCGAAGCCCGACGAAGCGCGCGATGCGTCGGGTCGACCGATCGCGTAGATGTCGAAGTCGGTGAAGCTGAGCACCAACCCGCCGAGCACCGGCACGAAGAAGAAGCACGCCGATCAGCACGAGCGCCGGGGCGACGAACGCCCAGCCGGCGCGGTGCTGGCGCGCCGCGGTCGACCTCACCGGCCTCGCACCGCGGGCGAGGCGCCGGCGCGCCGGCCGCGCTGCGCTCGCGCTCGATCAGCCACCGGCGCTTCTCGAGCAGGCGATCGACGTCGCGGTCGAGCGCCGGCGAGCGCCGAGTCGGCCGGCGCGTGCGCCGAGCACCATGGCTCCGACCTGGTCCTGCAAGCATGATCGAGATCTGCTCCCACTCCGGGATCTTGGGCGTCGAGACCGACGCGGCGCGAGCTCGATCTCGAAGGCGCGGCGTGTTGCGGATCGCGCGCGATCAGCGGTGTCGCGCCAGGCCTCGACGCCGCGCCGGCAGGTCGCCGGTGAGATCGCGAAGAAGCGGAGCTGCTGCTCGGGCCGCGACAGGAACTCGACCAGCGACCACGCGTCTCGGCCTGGTGCTCGAGCCGCGGAACAGCACCAGGCTCGAGCCGCCGGCGGTCGACACGCCGCTCGCGGGGCCGTCGGGCCCGGGCAGCGGTGCGGTCGCCCACGCGTGCTGCAACTCCGGCGGCAGACGGCTGCGGAACTCGCCCAGGTTCCAGGGGCCGGTGATGTACATCGCGAAGGTGCCGCGCTCGAACTCCTGGTAGAGGTTCGCGATCGAGGCGCCGGGGACGTCGGGCGCCAGATCCGCGGCGGAAGACGTCGAGGTAGAAATCGACCGCGCGCCGATGGGCCGGGACCGCTGAACGTCGCCGCGCGTGTCGTCGTCCGCGAGCATCGGCGAGCCGGCCTGCAGCCCGAGGATGATCCACGGCGTGTACTCGTTCGTCGGCAGGAAGATCGCGAAGTGGTCCTTGCCCACCGATCCGCTTCACCGTCCTCCATGCAGCGTGAGCCAGTCCGACCAGCGGCCCGGGATCGAGTCCCAGCCGCGCGCGCGCGAGCAGGTCGCGGCGGTAGAACAGCACGCGGGTGTCGACGTACCACGGGATGCCGTAGGTCACGCTGTCGATGACGTTGGTGTCCCAGATCCCGCGGAAGTAGTCCGCCGCGGCGATCCCGCCGGCGCGGCCGACGCGCGAGTCGAGCGGCTCGATCGCGCGCAGCGCCGCGAACTCCGCGATCCAGGTGTTGCCGAGCATGGCAGACGTCCGGCGTCGACCGCCCGACGTGGGCGGTGAGCAGCTTCTCGTGCGCGGCGCGCCCAGGGGATCTGCTGCACGATCACGCGCACGCCGGGGTGCTCGCGCTCGAAGTCGCGGGTCAGCTCCTGCACGACCTCGCCCTCGCGGCCCATCGCCCAGAGCCTCAGGGTCTCGCCCCCGTCGCGCGCCTCCCGACATCCCGCGAGCGCGAGCGCGGCGAGCGCCACCACCCGCTCGCGCGACCCGGGCGGCTCCGCTCATCGCGTCGTCACCGAGTCGAGCCAGCCGCCGCGGAAGCCCGCGCGCTTCAGCCCGCGCACGACGTGGCGGTTCTTGCGCATCACGCGCCACACCAGTCCGCGTGCGAAGGTTCTCCGCCATCGCGAGGATCGGGCCCTGGTCGATGCCGAGCTGGTCCGACGTCGAACCAGCCGACGCCGCCGATCACGCGCCCGTGGTGGACGGTGGCCTCCGTTCGCAGCGTCGGGTTCAGCGCGTCGACGAAGCCGTAGCGGTTGAAGGCGCGATCGCCCCAGTCCTCGCGCATGGCCATCAGCGTCGGGATCACCACCTCCGGCGCGAACGCGATCGAGCCGCCCGCCGCGCGTCGGCGCGACCGTGCCGTCGTCGTTCACCTCGCGGCACGACGCGCCGCGCGCGGCGTAGGTGTGGAACTCGCGCTTCTTCCCTCGATCTCGAGCGTCGCGTCGAGCGGACCGTCGCACGCCGATCAGTCCCCACAGCCCGCGCCATAGCCGCGGAACCCGGCCGGGTTATGGATCGGCGTAGTCGCGCTGCGCGAGCGTCGCGCGCCGCGAGTTCTCGAACCAGTCGATGTGCCGCGCCGCATCAGGCTGTCGCGGACGCCACGCAGGTCGAGCCAGACCTGCGAGTACTGGTGCCCGAACAGCGGTGGAAGCCGACGTGCTCCCGGCCCTCGAAGGTCCCCCAGGTGCAGCCGCGCGCCCACACCGCGTAGACCTCGGCGGTCGGCCGGCTGGCTCGGCGAGCCGAGGGCGAGGATCGGCACGATCATCGACTCGTTGAACCCGCCCCAGTCCCACGGCAGGAAGCCCTTCTCCGGGTCCCAGCCGTGGGAGATGCGGTGCGGTCGCACCTGCGTCCACGGCCAGTCGGCGCGCGCGTAGAGCGACTCGGCGGCGGCGCGCACGCTCGGCCTCCTTCGGATCGGCGTGATCGAAGTACGACTGGCAGAACAGCACGCCGGCGAGGAGCAGCGCGGTGTCGACGGTCGAGAGCTCGACCGTCTCGAAGCGCGTCCCGGTCGCGGGATCCAGGAAGTGGTAGAAGAAGCCGTGGTAGCCCGTGACGCCCGCGGCGGCGGTGTCCTGTCGCGCATCGAGGAAGAATCGCAGCGTCGCGAGCACGCGATCGCGCGCGGCCGACCGGCTCACCCAGCGGCGTTCGACCCCGATCGGGTAGGCGGTGAGCGCGAAGCCGGTGGCGCTGACGCTCACGAACGACTTGGTCGGCGCCCGGTCGGGCGTGAGACCGGTGGTCGAGTCGCTCAGGTCCCAGAACCACTGGAAGGTGTGGCGCTCGAGCGTGTCGAGGAACGCGATCTCCTCGCGGGTGAGCGCCTTCGGCGCCGGGGTCGAGGCGCGCGGCGCGGTCTTCGACGGCGCGTGCGCGGGCGGCGCTGTGCCGCTCCTTCGCGACGACCACGAGCGCGACCACGCGCCCGCGAGCAGGAGCAGCAGGAGGACGGAGCGGCGGCCCTGCGCTCTCGGTCCCGGCATCAGCGTCGGGTCGAGCCGGCGGCGCGGCGCCGGTCCCAGGCGACCGGGTCGTCGCCGGACGGCGCCGACGCGCCGCACGAGCTGCGCACGACCAGCGTCGCCGGCAGCACCTCGCGCCGGACCTGGGTGGGGTCGGTTTCCGGGCCCCGCTCGAGCAGCAGCTCCATCGCGCGCTGGCCCATGCGGAAGATGTCGACGTGCACGGTGGTGAGCGGCGGCGTGAGGTAGCGCGCCATCGGGATGTCGTCGAAGCCCACCACCGCCATCTCGGCCGGAACCACGACCCGCGCGTCCTCGAGCGCGCCGAGCACGCCGATCGCCATGTGGTCGTTGCCCACGAACACCGCGGTGGGCCGCGGGTCGACCTCGAGCAGCCGTTGCGCGGCAGAGATAGCCCGACGGCTCGGTGAAGTCGCCGCGGAGCTCGAGCGCGGGATCCGCGTCGAGGCCGGCGCCCGCGAGGGCGGCGCGGTACCCGTCGAGCCGCTGCACGGCGTCGACGTTGTGCCTCGGGCCCGGCGATGATCGCGATCCGCCGGTGGCCGAGACGCACCAGGTGCTCGACCACCCCGCGCGAGCCGTCGAGGTTCGCGATCGAGATGACGTCCGCTCCCCGCACCTCGGCCTCGGAGTGTTCATCAGCACCATCGGCACGTCGCCCGCCAGCATCGCCAGCTCGTCGATGGAGTCGACGTCGGGCGCCATGATGACGAGCGCGTCGATGCGCCCACGCATCGAGCGCAGCGCGACCGAGAACTCGACCGGCGTGGTGCGGGCGCGCGACACCAGCAGGTGCATCCCGTGCTCGCGGGCCGCGCGGTCGATGCCGTGGATCACCTCGGAGAAGAACTCGCCGTGCAGCTCCGGCAGGAGCACGCCCACCGCGTGGGTGCGATTGGTGATCAGGCTCCGCGCGATCGCGTTGGGCCAGTAGCCGAGGCGCGCCGCCGCGGCGACCACCCGGTCGCGCGTGTCGTCGCGCACCAGCGGGCTGTTGTTGAAGACGCGGAGACGGTCGCGATGGACACGTTGCTCTCGCGCGCGACGTCTCGGATGGTCGCCATGTCGTCACCTCCTGCGCCGCGCGATGGACGCGGCGGCGGTCCCTCAGTCGATCAGCACCAGCTTGCTGCGTCGCGGTCCGCCCGTCCAGGGTCAGCCGCGCGTAGTAGATGCCGCTCGGGACGCCGCGCGCCTCCCAGCGCGCGCATCGTGGAAGCCCGCCGCCTCGGGCCCTCGAAGAGACGCGCGACCTCGCGGCCCGCGACGTCGTAGTAGACCGACAGGCGCACTCGAGGCGGCGGACGGCAGCCGGTAGCGGATCGTGGCGGCGATGCGGAACGGGTTCGGGTCGTTCGCGACCACCTGCAGCGCCGGGGTGAACGGGTCGACCGCGGCGTTCACGCGCGTGAACCCGGCGTGCTGGAGCCCGCGCTGGACGTCGGCGTTGCGCATGAAGCGGTTCCACACCGATCCGGTGAGCCAGTTCTCGACCATGAGCACCATCGGACCCTGGTCGATCCCGATCACGTCGAGATCCCACCAGCTGTGGGTGGGGTTGAACGCGTCGGTGAAGGCGTAGTCGCCCCAGATCGAGCCGCTGTACGTGTTGTAGAGGTTGCGGACCGCCGGGATGCAGATCTCCGGCGCGAACGGTATCGAGCTGGCGGGCGCGGTCGGCGAGATGGTGCCGTCGTCGTTCTGGCTCGGCGGCGCGCCGCGCGCGATGTAACCGTTCGGTCCGTCGCCGGCGGTGATGCCCCACAGGCTGTCGCCGTAGGCAACGCGGTTGAGCGGGTTGGCGATCGAGTAGGCGCGCTGCGCGTAGGTGGCGCGGCGCGAGTTCTCGAAGTAGGTGATGCCCTTGCCGCGCATGTAGGCGTCCTGGATGTAGCGGAAGTCGATCCAGCAGTGCGAGTACTGGTGCCCGAACAGCGGCGGGAAGATCACATAGGTCTGGCCGTACTGGGTCCCGTACATGTATCCGCTCGTCCACTTGGCCCACGCGGTAGTCGGCGACGGCGTGCGTCGGCGAACCGAGCGCCAGGATGTACATGATCATCGCCTCGTTGTAGCCGACCCACTGGCCGAAACCGCAGAACCCGGTGCAGCCTCCGGCATCCGGCTTCCAGCCCATCAAGAGCCCTTGGTTCTGGACTCTGGAAGAAGGTCCAGTCGACGCGCCGGTAGATGGAATCGGCGAGCGCTCGGATCTGACCTCGTCGGCGTCGTTGGCGGTGAAGTACTGCTTCGCGTCCAGGATGCCGGCGAGCAGAAGCGCGGTATCGATGGTCGAGAGCTCGGGGTTCCAGCCCGGCATGCGCAGCGCCGTGCTCATGTCGAGGAAGTGATAGTAGAAGCCCTTGTAGCCGATGGTCCCGCTCGCGGCCGGCCCATGCGGCTTGGTCCAGAAGGTCTGGAGTGCCGTCAGCACGCGCGTGGCGCCGTCGTGCCGGCTGACCCAGCCGTGGTCGATACGCGACGCAGATCGACGCACAGGCCGAACCCCTGCGAGGCGATGCTGCACGGCGAGCCGGGCTGGCTGCGGTCGCGGATCAGCCCGTTCAGCGGATTGGCCTCGGTCCAGAAGTAGAGGAACGACCGGTGCTGCAGCGAGTCCAGCAGGGCTTGCTGGGTGAGCTGGGCTCGTGCCTCTGCCCGCCACGCCGAGCAGCCCGGATCAAGGCCCATGCGATGCGCTTCATGTTCCGCCTCCTGATTCAGCGCGTCGCGAACGTCGCGCGGAGTGTCGTGATCATGGGTCAACAAGCATTTCAGAAATGGGCCTCCAGCGCGATGCGGTGGGCGTTGCCCAGCCGGCCGTGATCCGCCCAGCCGTAGTCGAGCCGGTAGTTCCGCGCTCCTTCCCCCACTGGAACCCAGCCCCGGCGGTCAGGCCCACCCCTCCGAGTCCTCCTGGAAGGCGTCCTGGTAACCGGCCCGCAGCGCGTAGCGGCGCGCGAGCAGGAGCTCGGCGCCGGCGCTCACGCTCTCGGTGTTGTCGGCTCGGGTGCGCGGCGTCGACGCGCCAGCGTCAGCACCTGGTCCTCGCCGAGCGAGATCCGGCAGGCCCGAGGCCGACCCGGAACAGCACCGGGAGCGCGAACGGATCGGTAACCTGCGAAGCCGGCAAGGCGCCGTTGTCGCCACTGCGCGACGGATCCTGATCGAACGTGACTCGCAGATCTCGGCCCGAGAACGTGCGCCTCGGTGCCGAAGTTCGGTGAGGCTCGCGCCGATGCGCAGGCCCCGATTCGGAGATCTGGTAGAGCGATGCCGAGCTCGAGCGTCATCGTGCTCGCCGAGCTGTGCCAGATCGTCTCCTGGACGAAGGTGACCTGCCCGCCGACGGTGAAGCGGTCGGTGATCTCGATCGCGTAGCCGAGGCCGACCGCGATGTCCGAGACGGTGAATCGCTCGCCGGTGCCGAGCGGCTGGCTCGACGGTGCGGACGTCGATCTCGCCCGAAGCCGAGCGACGTCACCGACGCGAAGCCGTTGCCGAAGTCCCCATCGGCACGCCGCAGCGCAGCGTAGTTGTAGGCGATGTCCGCGAGCCACTCGACTGTGCGAGAACGTGACACGCCCGGATGCTCGATCCGACGAGATCGCGCGCGGGGTTGTAGTAGACGGCGTCGAGCCCTCGGGCAGCGGTGACGCCCGCGTTGCCCATGCGCGGCGATGCGCGCGCTCGGCTCGATCGGCAGGAACGCGCCGATCGTGCGTCCCGGTCTTGGTCTGCGCCCGTGCCTGCGGCGCACGGCGATCAGTCAGCGACGGCGAGCGCCGCGAGCGCGCCTGCGACGCGTGGCGCGCGTCGTCACTTGATCGATCGCGAACTTGCCGATCAGGCTCGCCGACGCCCGGCGCGTCGACCTGGTAGACGTACAGCCCCGGCGCGACGTCGAGGTTGTCCTTGGTGCGCAGGTCCCAGGCGACGTAGCCGCGACCGAGCCGTCCTGCGTGCAGGGTGCTGCACCAGGTCGCCGCGCACCGTGTAGATCCGCACGCTGCCGCCGAGCGGGATGTTGCGGAACTCCATGCGCCGGTCGCCGCGGCCCGACACCGCGAAGCGCTTGGCTCCGAAGCTCGCCGGAGCCGACGTAGGGGTTGGAGCACCACGTAGGGCTGGGGCGGCGACGCCTTCGCCACGGCGGCGTCGACGCGCGAGCCGGTGGTCTGGAACACGAAGGCGTCCGACGGTCGAAGCGGCACGAGCAGCCGGATGTCGAGGCGTGTCGCCGCGCGCCGGGTTTCCGCGTGCCCTCGGGCCCGACGAAGAACTGGAAGGTGTAGTCGAACACGTTCGGTCGCGGTTGCGAGTCGTCGAGCGCGAAGGCGAGGTCGCCCTCGTTCGCCAGCGTGCTGTCCTGCGTTGGCGCCGGTGGTATCGTCCTCGAACGTGAGTCCATCGGCCGGTAGCCCGCCGTTGCGGGCGAACAGCTTGAACTTCGCCCGGCTTGGCCGTGAACGGACGGATCGTCTGCCCGGTGTCGGCCACGGTGTCGTAGAACACCACCATCGGATCCTCCGGGGTAGCTGACCGTCTCGGAGTTCGCCGACTTGCCGAACGCGGTCGAGTTGCCGACGTACTTGGCGCGCGGATCACCGCGTCGGTGCGCGCCGTGCGCCGGAAGCCCGAGCGCGACTCGTCCACCGAGCACCGCCGGCGGCGTCGACACGACGGCCAGCGGGCCCTCCGCCACCAGGTCCCGAGCCGGTGCCGTCGAAATCGTGGCCGTTGACGAACAGCGTGTCGCCCAGGTGCGCTGTCGATCAGCGCGTCAGGACGTGGCGTGGATGCTGTCCGGCGCCGGCGCCAGGAACGCGACCTTCATCAGGTGATCGTTCGGCACCTTGTCCGACTGACCACCTCGATCGACACCGAGCCGTTCCCCGACCCCGTGAGCCGCTGCGCGTTTGCCGGTCGAGGCCGGAAGGTACCCATGGACGTGCGGCTCGGGGACCACGGTCACCGTT
>ERZ1370068.10734-contig-9406_pt1 | contig 40415 bp, 63 predicted proteins | sample MGYA00561227_ERZ1370068 | MGnify/ENA primary metagenome ERZ1370068 (study PRJEB38410, sample SAMEA6850437) | metagenome | study: Metagenomic assessment of the ecological functions of the soil: analysis of the soil microbiota associated with the... | reverse complement strand
TTGTACTTCGTTCAGTTACGTATTTTCCACGTCCACAACGCCAACGTGACGTTGATGCGGACGACACCGGCGGAAAACCGCCGCATCGGCGAATGGATCGCGCAGCGCACAGATCGCATGCGCGGGCCGGTGCGCTTCCTGATCCCCGAGGCGGTGTTTCGGCGCTCGATGCGCCAGGTCAGGTGTTTTGGTGGCCGCGAAGCCGACGCCGCGTTGTTCGATGCCATTACCCAGCACACAGAGCACACTGAGGCGCGGCGCATCGTGCGCGTACCGGCGCATATCAACGCCGCGGAGTTCATCGCCGAGGTCGTCCGCAGCGTGCACAGCTTGATCTGACTCGGCCAGCGCAAAGCGCCTGCCCCGGCACTGCCCGCCGTGACGACGCAATGCGCCTCAATCCCTTCGTGGTCTGCGGCGTCGCATACTGGCGTTCGGGCTAGCCCTTCGTTGCATCCGACGCGCTACGGCTGGCTACGTCCAGCCTGGGCCCGCGGGTGAACTCAAACATTCGGCCTCAGGAGAACACCAATGATTCGGCACACGGTCGCGTTCAAGCTGAAGCACTCTTCAGGGTCGGAGTCGGAGAGCTCGTTCCTGAAGGCTGCACAGGTCTAACCTCAATTCCATCCGTTCGAAACTTCGAGTGGCTGCGTGCAGGTCGAGTCCGAAGAACAAGTTCGAGTTCGGCTTCTCAATGGAGTTCGCTTCTGAGCCAGGATTACGAGGCGTACAACATCCATCCGGAGCACGTCCGCTTTGCGTGGAGACACGTTGGCAATCAGAGGTTGCGGATTTCCTAGAGATTGACTACGTACCCTTTGTTCCGGTTTGATCCCGGCGCGGGAAAATGCGCTGGTTAGAAGCCTGGGTCGCTTGGTGCATCGCGTCTAAGGCCTAGCCAGCCAATCACAAATGACCGATGTCATGCGCCGTGGCCTGCGCGTGTTGAGACGTTCCTGCAGGTAGCGTTGCTGCGGCTGCTACCGTCCGCTTTCGGTCGACCGACCCAAGACCTAAGTTGAGAAAGTTAGATCGGGCGCCGTTTAGAGAGGCGTGTGGCTCGCAGAGTACGGCAGCTTCACCACCAACGTGCGTCAATCGGCGTGATGCGCTGATGTCGGAGTTAGGCTAAAGAGTCTGCGGCTCACAAACCTCAGCTGCGACTACCGCCCCGATTCGGGTGGACCCTCGTTTTGCCCGCGTATTGGCCGTGGGCGGTTGGCTATCTACAAGATCTACTGGGCAGCATAATGGAATCTACAGCAAGCACCTGCATGGCGAGGGGCGACGAGCAGTGGAACGAAGTTGTGGCGAAGTACGACGTGCTGCAGGCCGCCGCAACGTTCGCACTGGCAAAGCATTGCTCGATGCCAGCAAGCCATCGCCTGCTGTTCCATCGACCCACAGCCCGAACTGTTGTTGCACTGAGGACATGGCGCCATGCGCATGGCGGCAGGCAGACGATGCTCGCCTACACGCCGCCTCACGCCAGGCCGGGCCACCCAAGTAACTGTACGGCAGCAATGACCCGCCGCGCGAGCTGACGACGATCCATGCTGGCGATGCCGCTCCGCTTGTTCATCGTCAATCTTCAAGGTGCCCACTCAACCGTGCCCGCTGATGGTGGCACCCTTCAGCGCGCGCGGCCTCGCCCGCATCACGCGGTGCCGGGCCGCAAGGCCATCCCTGGGGATACCGGGCCCAGGTTGTGGAACTATCACCGGAGCTGCGGCGTTGCCTACAGGTGTGCTGTTCCGTTGCTGCGCCGCGCTCTGCCGCAGCCACCCCAGCCCCATAGGCACGCACAAACGCCTCGCGTGGGTGACCCTGCGCGCCTCATCCTAGGGAGCGGCGGGTTCAGCGCTACCCATTCCAACCCGGCGCGTGTGTCATGACTACCGAGAGTAGACCTCGGTCTCGTACTCGCGATTGCGCCGCAGACCTCGGCAGCCGCGGCAAGCCTCGTGCACCGCAGTCCATAGAAGGAGGGCTCCGGCCGATGCAGAGTCTGCACGCGTTGGGAGGCGTCCGGTTCGTCGTCCCAGCATTCATCGCATCGATTGCATTCTGTTTTTGGAGCACAGCCCAGTTGGCGGCGGACAGCGCCTACTGTCTTTAGCTCACTTCCGCTACTGTTCGCCAACGCACACATGGCGAAAGAACAGGTCTCGCGCCCGCTAAAGGTGCGAGCGTGCGGCGCAGTGGAGTCGAAGCTGGCGGCGCCTGACCTTTCAGGTGCCCACGATCGGCTAAAGTGGCGCGGGGTTCTGCCACCATGGGCCGATGGCGACTCACTACGCGATGTATCGGGGCAGCAGGATCACGGTCGTCACACAACCTGATGCCAACGGTCGGCACTTCGCGCGGTCGATGACCGTGACAAGAAAACTCAGCGGCCGCACCGTGGTAGACACGGTGCATCACCAGATCGCCGGCATTCGAGCATGAGAAGGGAGCTACGAAAGGGGCGATCGCACTCGCCGAGGTCTATCTCAACAGTCGCCCCGATCCGCGGCGTCGCTTCGCGCTTCTTGAAAGCGCCCAGTCACGCGACCACTCTGGGCTGCCGAACGACGCGGGGTCCGTTTCGGTGTAGACAGTCGCGCACACGCCGCCCCTCGAATCATGATGTCACGCGATCGTCATTCGCAGTACCGAGGCTCAGAAGGTGACCGTTCGCTGCACGGAAACAGAAGTCGGAGTCGTCGCGGGCCTGCGTTGTACGCCGCGAGCCACCTCGCTCACGTCGGAGGACGGCAAGCAAGGCTCAGTGGGCGTCATTTCCACGCGCTGAAATTTCACGCGTCTACCGACACCGCGGTCGCCCATGCGCTCCGGGAGGCACATCGATCCGCAGATGGCGAGCGCCCAGCCCACCCCGGAGACGGCACCGGCGGCGGCGCGTCCCCATTGAGTGCAGTGCAGTCCGAAGGGCGAGGTTCACCATGCTCGATCAGGAAGCCGGAGGTCGACACTGCGAGCGACATCTCTACGAGCACGAGCACTGGATAAAAGTGACCACGCGTTTGTCGACGCAGGGAAGCGCATGGCACCGTGTGGGGAGAGATCGCGCGAGCACAACTGGCAGGATCCTGAAAATGGGCCGAGACCGGGGCCGAAGTTGCATCACGAGTGCTGCATCGGCAACGCGTCGCCGCAAGCGGCCACTGACGCGGGGCTAGCGCACGGCGAGGGTGGTCAGGAGCAAGAGAGATGACGCGCGAGATAGATTTCCGCTCGAGGATCGATGACGTGCCATCCACGGCAGGCTTGTATGTCCTGGGGATCGAACGTCTTGTTCAGGAACTCGCTCAATTCAGCCACGGAAGACGCAGCAGAACAGCCACGCAGCGGGCACCAGCCCGTGATCGGCGGTGGGCCGGCAGAGCAGACGCACCGAAAAACCGTCTCCGCGGAGTGAGCGTGCGCTGATGTCGCCGCGCACGGCCACAGCTCGATCTGGCGGAAAACGCCAGGCGCCAGCGGCGGCATCGTTATCCAGAAGTGGCCGCCCATCGCGTTCTTTCAGCGCGAGTGATCAAACCGCGACAGCGGCGTTTGGGCGCGTGCAGAGTGCGATAACTACCGCGGCTGATGGGCCTGCGTCCCCACGCCAGGCGCGTCAGAACGGCCCACAGCTCTTGCGGCACTTTGTGCGGCAGCGTACAAACCTCAGGGTTCAATAGGCGCATACTGGCCGGCGGACTTCCGTTCTGGGCATGACCACTCCTGGTCGCCGACGTGTTTCGCCGGCCTGCGGTACGGCGTTTCCTCAGAGGGTTACGTGTGCGCAGCCTGTCCAACAACCGCGACGATCTGATTGCGCGGTGCAGAGGTCAAAAGTCGCGCAGCGGCCTAGAAGGGCTGCCACCGCCGTGCAGCTTGCCAACGGCGTTCCGATGTTCACTCGAACAGCTCACCGAGAACACTCGAGGCGGAAGTACAGGGCGACGTTGGCAAGAGCCTCCAGATTTCCGGCGCGTCCGGGAGGTGATGTGACGGCGTTGTCCGGGATCGGTGTCAGTGCTGCCGCGCACGGCAAGCGACTTCTCGAGTTGGGGTTCACCGTCGACCAAGTGGTACACGACTATGGTGACCTTTGCCGAAGCCATTACAGACCTGGCAGTCGAGCGCGACGCGCCCTTCTCGGTCGACGAATTCCGTACCCTGAATCGGTGCCTGGACAATGCGATCGCCGACGCCGTGACCGAGTTCAGCGTCCAGCGGGACGCGACTGTTGCGCGTCGGCAGTCCGCCGAGGACACGAGCGTCTGCGGATTGTTCTTGTGCATGAACTTCGGAATCACCTGCACACTGCGGCGCTGGCGTTTCGCGCCCTTGGAGTCAGGGACACTTCCGATTGGTGGGTCCACCGGAGGCGATCCTGAAGCGCAGCCTGGCTTCGCTATCCAACGCTGTTGAGCCACGCACTGACGGAGGTGCGCCTGGCGGTGGGTACGCCGGTGCAGACCGGGGCGTTCTCCCTCGCGACGCTGGTCGCCGACGCCTCGCGATGCCGCTTCGCTTTATGCGCACGCCAGCGGCTGTGCGCTTGCAGTGCCGAGGTCGACCCGCTCATCGGCGTCACGGGGAAACCGGGGAGCTTCTGTTGGCTGCATTGGTGAACCTGCTTCAGAACGCGTTCAAGTTCACCCCACCTGCACACCGAGGTCACGTTGAGCGCGTATGTCGACGGGGACCGCGTCTGGTCGATGTCAAAGACAACTGCGGAGGACTTCCCGTAGGAACGGTAGGGGATGATGTTCAAGCCGTTCACGCAGGCCGGCAACAGCAGGAATGGCCTGGGGCTGGGTCTTTCCATAGCGAAGAGAAGCGTCGAGGCTTCCGGGGTGCCCTCAGGGTGCAGGACGTGCCCGGAATCGGTTGCATTTTCACGATGGACCTTCCGCGTCAGAACACTGCAATAGCGAGGTCTCGCGAAGCCGCGCCTGCTACGTGGTGCGCCGCGGCAATGCTCGGTTTGCGACCCCACCGACCAGCTGGGCTTGCCGGGCGCACGGATCGGTGCGCCCCCGCACAGACCAATCGTCGCAAGAGCGACTGAAGTACATCGCGCGCATGGGACCTCACACAGGTCCCGACGCCCGGGCCATCCCGCGCACTGGGTCGGTCCTCGCTTTCGATCTACGCAATCTCGATGGGGATCATCACTGCCGTACACCATTTGCTCTCGCGCTGATCGTTCTGTGGTTCTTATTGGTTGACCTCTTTCACCGCTTCGGATTGGCTTGCTGCACGTCGTTGCTGGCCCGGTTCTCGCCGAGATCGCGGTGGCCTACCAGTTGATCACCGGCCGCCGCGTGGCTAGTGCTCATGACGCGTGGCGACTACAAGAAGCCGGACGATCAGCCCTGTCGCCGCCGGCCGATCAGCGCGTGCTGGTTGCTGCGCTGGCGCGCCGAGGCTCCGCGCTCAAACCAAATGCGGCAAGCGGCGTGCGAAACTCGCGCAGCGCCGCGACTCCAGTGGACTCGGCGCGGCGCACGCCAGTCGCGCACACTGCTCCAACAATTGGTCGGCGGACCGACGTGGCGCTGGATCGGCTCCAAAGCGCACTCAGCTCCTGTCGCATCGAATAGACGGTCCGCAGCAGGTGCGCCTTGCGCAATGCCGGGTCGAACGTCAGCGGTCGGCGCGCTCTTCGATGCCAGGTGTGCAGGCGCAACCAGCGCAGCAACTCGGCAGCGGAGCTCGCATCGATCCCCGCTTCGCTGCGCACGGCGGCGACGCCGCTCGAGCCGGCTGATCTCCTGCCGGCATGCATTCCTGACCGAGCGGGTGTATTGCGCCAGCACGTAGTAGCGGTGGGTGATGACGGCCCGCAAGGTGTCGGCGTCGCATTCCGGTCTTGCCCGGGCTGAATTGGGGTACCGGCGCGATCCTGCTGACCCTGGCCAGCCCCAGCGTTTCCAGCAGCCGGATGTACATCCAGCCGATGTCGAACTCGTACCAGGCACTCGAAAGCTTCGCCGACGTCGGATGCGCATGGTGGTTGTTGTGGAACTCCTCACCGCCGATCAGGACGCCGATGGGGAAGAAGATTGGTGCTGGCGTCCTCCACCGGATAGTTGCGGTAGCCCCAGTAGTGCCCCATCCCGTTGATCACACCGGCGGCCCAGAACGGTATCCAGACCATCTGAATCGCGAAGACGAGCAAACCCCACACCGATCCCGAACGCCACCACGTCGGCCAAGTCCCATGATCGACAAGGCCGCAGTAGGGACAGCGCGCATAGAGATGGGTCTCGATCCAGTCGTTCGGCGTGCCGCGGCCGTATCGTTCGACCATCTCGCGGTCGCGCGATTCGCGCACGTAGAGAAACACGCCGCCCCACAGCACACGCGCGATGCCGAGGACCTGTGGGCTGTGCGGATCCTGCGGTGTTTCGCATCGGGCGTGATGCTTGCGGTGGACGGCCACCCACTCTCTGGTCACCATGCCGGTGGTGAGCCAGAGCCAGAATCGAAATGCATGGCTGATGCTCGGGTGCAGGTCCAACGCGCGGTGCGTCTGGTGCCGATGCAGGTAGATCGTCACCGCGGCGATCGTGGCGTGCGTCAGCCCGCAGCGCGACCAGCGGATACGCCCACCACTGCAGATCGAAGAGCCCGGAAAGATCATCGTCGGATTCGCCTCGCCATCGCAATTCGCATGGGCCGGACTGGCGCGAAGCGTTGCAGCACGAGGTTGGTCAGTCTGGCGCGGCGCTGTCGGTGCGATGCCGCACGTAGAGGGTTGTCGACCTGGATTTGTGACTGGATGACGGCGGTTTGCCAGTGCAGGCACTGGGTGGTTGCCCGCTCGGCGCTAGAAGGCCGACATGGTCCATTGTTTGCCGCGGCTGCCGGTCGCCATCGGCGCCTGCGAGTACGCGGCCCGGCACCGCCTTTCTACTCTAAGGCGCGACCCGTTGACGGCTGTGCGCGCATCGGCTGCGCAAACTGCTTGCGCGCGTCCGCCGGCGTCGCGCGCGCGCTGCAAAAGCATCAGCTCGTTCTGCTTCGCCTGGGTGGCGTCAACGTCGCTGCGGTACTCGTGCTCCAGATGATTCACTCGGCGCGTCGAGCCCTGTCGACTTGCAGGCAACCTACACAGGAAGTCAGAGGTATTCATTGCTATTCGCTCCGACGTGGAAGGCGGCAAGTGTGCTCAAAACCACGTAGGCTTTCTGTGCGATACCGAACAGAAGGGGCAACCACCCTGCGCAGCCAGCCGCCGATCGTTTCCACCACGGGGCCTGGCTCGCCCCCGCATGAAGCACCCAAGCGACCCGCCAGCTTGTAACCACCGGGTAGTCGAGTCTGTTCGGTAGCGCACACAAGATGTACCGCTGCCACTGTCACCGTGTTGGCTGCGCGCGGTGCTGCGTGCGCCAGCGCCCTGGTGTCCGTCCTGGCCAACCGAGAAGGCGGCGATGGCGCTTGCGCCCGACCCCAAGAAGAACCACCTGCTGGCCGCGCTGCCAGCGGCAGACCTGCAACGCTGGCTGCCCGCAACTGGAGGCGGTGGAGATGCCGCTGGGCCACGTGCTGTACGAGTCGGGGCGCACGCTGAGCCACGTGTACTTTCCAACCACGGCCATCGTCTCGCTGCTGTATGTGATGGAAAACGGCGCGTCGGCCGAGATCGCGGTCGTCGGCAACGAGGGCATCGTCGGCATCTCGCTGTTCATGGGCGGCGAGTCCACGCCCAGCCGGGCGGTGGTGCAAAGCGCCGGCCACGGGCTGCGCCTGAGAGCCCGCACGCGATCAAGGAAGAGTTCGAGCACGCCGGGCCGGTGATGCACCTGCTGCTGCGCTACACCCAGGCGCTGATCACGCAGATGGCGCAGACGGCGGTGTGCAACCGCCACCACTCGCTGGACCAGCAGCTGTGCCGCTGGCTGCTGCTCAGCCTGGACCGGTTGCAAGGCAGCGAACTGGTGATGACGCAGGAGCTGATCGCCAACATGCTCGGCGTGCGCCGCGAGGGTGTGACCGAAGGTGCGCTCAGGCTGCAGAAGCTCGGCCTGATCCGTTACTCGCGCGGCCACATCACGGTGCTCGACCGTGCGGGGTTGGAGCGGCGCACCTGCGAGTGTTATGCGGTCGTCAAGAAGAGTACGACCGCCTGCTGCCCGACCAGGTCGCAACCTGAGCGCCAACCTGTCTTCACCGCTCTCGAACCGCGATGCCCGTTGCGAGCCATTCGGGCCGAGATGCGCACGCATTTGGGAGCTGGATCCGCGAGGTATCAGCAACCGAACAAGCGTTCGGGCGACAGCACCTTGCTTCAAAGCGAACGCTGGCGCGCTGAGATCACCACATTCTGAGAGTACGCCCATGGAGTTCAAGGACTACTACAAAGTGCTCGGTGTCGAAGCGCACCGCCAGCGAAGACGACATCAAGAAGGCGTTTCGCCGCCTCGCGCGCAAGCACCATCCGGACATCAACAAGGCGGCCGACTCGGCCACACGGATGCAGAGAGTTGAACGAGGCTCACGAGGTGTTGCGCGACAAGGAAAAGCGCGCCGCTACGATGCGGTGGGCCAGGGCGCGCAAGGCGGCCAGCCGTTTCGTCCGCCACCTGGCTGGGACAGCGGATTCGAGTTCAGCGATGGGCCCCGGGACTTCAGCGAGGCGGCCGACCACAGCGCCTTTTCGAGGCCTTGTTCGGAGGCTGCGCGGCGCCACGCAGCGCAGGGCGGCCCGGGTCAGCGGCTCAGACGCCCGTCCATGCGAGGCGTGGCCAGACTCATCACGCCGCCAGATCGTGGTGCCGCTGGAGGATGCCTTCCATGGCGCGACGCGCGCGATCACACGCTGCACAGTCCAGAGATGGACGCCGAGGGGCAACGTGGCGCTGCACGAGCGCACGCTCAGGTCGCCATCCCGAAGGGCATTCGCAGCGGCCAGCAGATCCCGTCTGGCCGGTCAGGGCTCGCCCGGGTTGGGCAATGGCCAGCGTGGTGACCTGTACCTCGAGATCGAGTTCGCGCCACACCCAACCTGGCGCGTCGACGGGCGTGACCTCTATGTCACGCTGCGGGTGGCGCCATGGGAGGCGGCACTCGGCGCGGCTGTGAACGTGACCACGCCCAGCGGCACCGGTCGAAATGAACGTGCCTGCCGGCTCTCAGACCGGCCGCAAGTTGCGCTTGCGCGGGCGTGGCATCCGGGCAGCCCGCCCGGAGATCTCACGTGATCCTCGAAGTGGTGCTGCCGCCGGCGAGCGACGACAAGGCCCGCGCGGTGTACCGCCAGATGGCCAAGGATCTCGCCTTCGACCCGCGCGCTGCCATGGGAGCAAACGCATGAACACCTCCTCGATCGCCATTGGCGTGTGCCTGGCCAGGATGAACACGCGCTCGAGATCAACGCATTTGCTGCGGCCTGCGGCACCGAGGTCGAGTTCATCCGTGTGCTGGTCGAGGAGGGTTTGGTCAGACCGATCGTCGAAGAACCTGGCATGGCGCTTTCGGCGGCGAAGAGCTCGCGCGTGTGAGGCGCATTCGTCGCCTGCAACGCGACTTCGAGGCCAATCTGCAAAGTGTGGCCGTCGATGCTGGATCTGATCGACGAGATCGAACGCCTGCGGGCACCTGCAGCGCTCCGGCATCTAGCTCTGTGCGATGACGAACGGCCGGTGCAGAACGCCCGACCTCACGCCGCGAAACCGCCGCGTCTACACCGTATCAGGGCAATACGACCAACAGCACCACGAACATCACGATGAGCCCTGTCAGCAAGCTGGCTATCGCGCCCCTTCTTCGTCCCACTTCTTCATCGCGAGCTCCCCAACAAACAATGAGTCAGATTCACTTCAAGAGATCGGTGACGGTTCGTCGATCCTGGCGGCCTGTTGCGCGCATGCGCCAGCCCCAGCGCGTGCGCACGGTGCGCCGCGTCACGTTGATCAGCGTTACCGCGACGCCGTCACCCACGCGCACCGCACCGTGGCGATACGTGTCGTGGCGCCCATGGATCTGATCTGCACCTGGGTGGCGCTGGCCGCGCCTTGCTCGACCACGCGTCGGTATTGCTCGAACAAAGGCTCGCACCCGTCTTCTCCGGCCAGCTCGACGCGTAGGCGTTTGCCATACAGATCGAGCGCGATTGCGGCCCAGAATGCGGCCGGCGACCGATGCTGGCGAAGGTCCAGAAGAAGTCCGCGATGCGCTTCGTCCGCCGTGGCGCATGGCTCTCAATGTCATGAATCCCGGCTGTGCAAGGTCAAGAGCTGCGCGGCGCAGAAGCTCCGACTCAGGCGTTATAAAGATCATCCACCCAAGCCCGGTGGCGCGTTTCGGCGCCTGCGCCGTGCGCGCCACGATGAAGCCCCTGCCCGGCTGTCGGAAAACAGGATGGGCGAGGAGTTGCCATTGGGGGCACGCTGCTCCCCGTGAGAGTCGCGACGGTGTCTGTTCGACAGCGCACACGAACGGGTGTGAGACCACGCGGCCACGGCGGCGACCTGTGATCGGCAGAATTTAGTGCCGAAGCGAGGCAGACGCACCGAGAACACCGTCTCCGCCGAGTCCGATCGCGCGCTGATGTCGCCGCCGTGGCCTTTGGCGACTTCCTGCGCGATATACAAACCCAAGCCAAGGTTCCCGCTGGTGCGGTCGCGCTCGACCTGTCCCAGGCCCCGGGTCAGCGGATCGAAGATGCTGGACAGCGTCTCTCGATCAATCGCAGGCCCGCTGTTGTCGCACGTCTAACGTGACATCGGCCTCGTCACCACGCAACGTGACTTGCACGGGTGTGCCCGCAGTTCCGTAGTTGATGGCGTTGAGCGTCAGGTTGGCCAGCAGCTGCTGAAGCCGCAGCGGATCCCACTCGCCGAAACAATCGCCGCTGACCAGGAGCTTGATATCGCGGCCGGGTTGCGCCGCACGGATGCGGTCCAGCTCGTCAACGAACAGGCGCGCCAGGTCCACTGGCTTCGGGCTCACATTGATGCCCAGTCCGAGCTGCGTGCGATTGAAGTCGAGCAGGTCATCGAGAAGCGCCTTCATTTGCGCGCCGCTGTTGATCAGCCGCGACGCAGCCTTCGAGACATCGGCGCCTGCATTCAGCGCCGACAGGTACGTCGACGTCATGACGATGGTCTGCAGCGGGCTGCGCATGTCGTGGCCCAGCATGCCAAGCAGCAGGTTGCGAGAGCGTTCCACCCGTCGGCTGAAGAAAGCGATCGACTCGCCAAGCGCTTGGTCAATGGCCTCGTTGAAGCGGATCACGTCCTCAAGCCTCGTGCCCTTCAGCGTGCGGAAGGGCATCCGGTCCACAGCCGTAGAACGCTGGCCGCGCAGTGCTCCGGTACTCTCGGCGGCGAGTTGGTTGATGTCGAAGCCGCTGTTGCGACGCGGAGCACGGCGTGCGTTTGCGCAGCCGTCTCTGGCGCCGCAGCTCAGCACGGGTGCCAGGCCCAGTGACTTCTGGGTTTGCGCATCGCGGCCTTGCAGCGTGCGCAGATCCCTCGCGACCGCCTCAAAATCTGCTGGGCGTGATCGCGCAGCGCGAGGCGGTTGCGTAGTGCTGCGCCGCAGGCAACTGGTGCCCGCAAAAGCCTCCCAGTTGACCAGGATGGCTTCCATCTCGGTGTGGATGAAATCGGCCAAGCGCGGTGTCGGTATTCCATTTCGCACGATGGCCTCACCGCTGGCCGCCGCGGAGGCGGAGCCCGCTCCGGCAGACCAGACGTGGCGCACCGCAGGCATCGGCCATGGCTCGAGTGCGCTGGCGCGCGTCAGATGCGCCTATCTTGGACCGCACGCGTGACGCGAGCGACGTGCCCGCACTGAGGGCGCATGGGATTCACGCTCCGACGAGGATGGCACGCTGGTTGCCTCTTCATTCATTCGAGACAGGAGAGGCCATGCCGGATGATCTGACCTAACGAAGCGCTGCGCGCACTCAGCATGGGCTAGACACTCCTGTATCATGGCGCGGCGTACCGTGCGAGACGCAGAGGGTCTCACGGCAGGGCACACCACTGCGACCAGGGCGCATCCGCGCAGGTGCGTACTCGATCGCGACTGTTCGACGATCGACTGCAGACTGGTCGTACGCTGGCGAGCACCACCGACTTCGTGTTCCAGATCCATGCGCTGCAAGGTCCCGACCAAGAGGTGGTGAGCGAGTCCGTTGCGGATCACACCGGGGTCGAGTCATCGCACCTACGAGGATCCGCACATCGGACACCGTTTCCTGCGGGTGCACGCAGCACCGGGTGCGTTGAACCTGCGCTATCGCGCCGCGGGTTGCGGGTGTCGAGGCCGCGGCGCGAACCTCCACGCGCGAGGAGCTGCCGATCGCTGCATTGCCCGATGATGTCTTGCACAATTTGATGCCCACGCGTACCTGCGGAGTCTGATCTGCTCGGGCCTGCAGCGATCAAACTGTTCGGTGGCCTGGCGCCGAAGCTATACGCGCGTGGCGCGATCTGCTGACTGGATTCGAGCGCAACGTCGACTACCGCACCGGCTCGAGCGACACCACCACCACCGCCTGCGAGCGCGTTTCCCTGCGCCGCGCCGGCGTTGTATCCGCGACTTCGCGCACCTGGGTGTCACCTTCTGCCGGGCGCTCAACATCCCGGCGCGACTCGCCGTCAGCTATCTCTTCGGCACGCCGCCGCCTGACTTTCATGCCATGTTCGAGGCCTTTGTCGGCGGCGCTGGAACTGTTCGACGCGACGCGCATGTCGGACCGCGCGAGCTGGTGCGCATCGCCGTCGGGCGTGACGCGAAGGACGTTGCTCTCGCGACGATCTTCGGGACCGCGCAGACCCGGCTGCTCGGCTCCGATCGTGGAAGCGAGGTCGAACTCGATTGACCCACTCTGGCATTGCCTGCATCGGGTGATGTCCGCACGAAGCACCCATGAACCGCACTATTCTTTGCGAGCGCCCATCCCGGCACCCGACTGGACCCTGCTCGGCAGCGAGCTGATTCGGGCGGCGTTCGGATGTGCTGCGCTGCGATGGATCAAGACGACTCTGCCACGCGGCGACGGCCGCCCGCTGGAGATCTTCCCGGGCCTTCGCGGCCGACCACCGCTCCACCGCGCCGCTGAAGCGGCTTGCGGCGGGAGCCGGCCGGGCTGCGCAGCCATCGACTGGGGCCAGGCGGCCTGGTCTCTTCCAAACACCGTCACGCGGTGGGCGACGTCGACGCCTGGCCTCGACGACCTCGCGTCGCGCGTGAGCGAGATGACCGCGTCGCATCGCCAGGTACGGTCAGCCTGATCGGCTGGAGCCTGGGCGGCATCTACGCCCGCGAGATCGCCAGAGCTGAACGGGCGCGTGCGCCAGGTCATCACCATCGGAACGCCGTTCGCCGGCACGGCCGAGCAGACCCAGCGCGCCTGGGTCTATCGCCTCCTCAACGGGCACAAGCCCTGTTTGGCGACGCGCTGATGGCCCGCCTGCGCACGGCGCCCGACGTGCCCACCAGCTCGTGTTCAGCCGCAGCGACGGCGTCGTCGCCGTGGCAGTCGTGCATCCAGCGCGGAAAGCCGCGACCGATACCGAGAACATCGAAGTCGACGGCAGCCACTGCGGCTCCTCGGCTGGAACGCGCATCGTGCTGTCGATCATTGCCGACCGGCTGCAGCAACCCGAAGACGGCTGGCAACGCCGCGCCTCCGAGCATCGCGCCGTCGCAGACTCCGCCGAACTCTCGGCCACACCCTCGTCGAGGACAAACCAGTAACGCCGTCGAACTCCTGGCTGGAAGGCGGGCGAACCCGTTCGCGAGCATGTGGCTGACGCGTTCAACCGCTGTCGCCGGCTCGATGCGCGGCCATGCCATGCGGGCAGGCCAAACGTCAGGCGAAGGCAGCAACGACGAAGCGCCACGAAGACGATCGTCGATGCCCGGCTTCCGGCAGCCCGACACCGGTGCCCGCGAAGAAGAAACGGCGCAGGCGCTGACGCCGTCGCGATGGATCGGCCGCCACATGGCACTCAAGCTGGCTGCCGAACCACGACGCGGTGTGCTCAACGACCTTCTCGTGCCACGGGCGCTGCTGCCATGCCTGCAGGGTGATCGGCTGCGACCACGCTTGCAGGTCGCGCTGGAAGACCTCGATCTCGCTGCCGGGCGAAGGCGCGCTGAGCGACGTTCAGGTTGCGCTTCCGTCGTTGAGCCGGAACGACCGGTTGTCGAAGTTGGTCGATCCGAGCGGACACCAGAAGTCCGTCGACCACCAGCACCTTGCAGTGAAACATCGTGGGCTGGTACTCCGGCGATCAGGACGCCGGCCTCGAGCAACGGCCCCAGCGCGCGCGCGCGGGCGCGCACCACCTCGCTATCGATCTCGCCTGCGTGTGTGATGATTCTGCACGCCGACGCACACGCCGCGCGGCGGCACCAGCGCCTTACCGCCAATTCGTCGGGCACGAAGTACGAGTTGGACAGGCTGGATGCTGTGCGTGGCGGCAGTCAGCGCCAGCAGGTACATCAGCTGCATGCTCTCGCTGCCCGCCGGTGGTGAGCTGCTGAACATCTGCGCGCCTGCTCGCCCGCGGCATTCAGCTCGCGGAAAGTACGGTCGCCGTGCAACACCTCGGCCGGTCGCCTTGATCCAGTTGTCCATGAACACCGACTGCACCTGCGAACCACCGGACCTTCGACTCGAAAGTGGGTGTCGCGCCAGTGCTCGAGTCCTGCGCGTCGCCGCGCCACTGCGGCTCGGCGATGCCCACGCCAGCCTGCAGCCGATCGCGCCGTCGACGACCAGCACCTTGCGGTGGGTGCGATTGTTCATGCGGAACAGGCTCCGACCAATTCGGCTGTGGTATCGCTCGACCTTCCACGCTGCGCGCTTCATCTCAGCTCGAGATAGCGCTGCGTCCATCTTGGCGCTGCCGACCCAGTCGAGCAGCACATTGCACCCGCACGCCAGCGCGAGCGCGCGCGCCATCCAGCGTCGTCGGCGAACTGCGCGGCCGATCGTCTCGGACCAGTAGATGTAGGTCTCGAAGGTGATGCTGTGCTGAGCCTGGCCGATCGCCTTGAGCATCGAGGCAGAAGATTGCGTCGCCGTTGAGCAGGACGTCGACCCTGTTGCCATCGACGATCGGTGGCCCCAGCAATGCTCCCAAGGCGCGGCGGAACTGCGGGTCTTCAGTGGCGTACGAGACGTTCGACCTGCGCGCTCGATCTTCTTCTCGCCGCTGGCCAGGCTGGAGCGCAAGCCACCACGGACCCCAATGTGAGCAGACAACTCGCGATCGCGATCCACACGGGTTTGGCTTTCATGCCGGCGGGCTCGGCGAGGCAGGGAACCCTCAACGAAGCTTTGTTCGAGACAGCCGCTTGGCGTTGGCTACAGCTTTGCGATGAACCGGCGCCATGCCCGTTCCGAGAACACCCAACGCAGCGCGCTGAAGCTCCGCGGCGACCTGCGGTTGCTGATGGCCCGCGACGAAGCGAAGGCGTCCAGAATGCGCGGAACCACGACGCAGCCAGTGCTTGGTTTGCCCACATGGTTTGCATGGCCGTGGCGCTCCAAGCGTACCAAAGGCCGACGTTTTCTCCGCGACCATCCGCTTGAACTCCTTGCGATCGCGCGCCGATGGCACGGGCCCCGCAATGGCCATTCGGGTGACGCGATGCGTGACGACCTGCGGCACCGCGACGGCAAGTTCAGCGGATTTTGTCGAACAGTGACAGAGACCTCTGCGGCGCGGCGAGAAAGCATGCGGTTCCTTGGTTGCATGCCGACTGTAGCGGCTGCGGCGCAACGTGGTAGCCGAGCCTGCTCGCGTGATGCTCGCACGGTGGCAGCGCCGCTGCAGCGCAGCGCGCTCACGATCCGTCATCCGTCGCATTCCTCGCCGTCGTCGCCACGCACGGCATGCCATTTGCCTCGACGCGTGCCAGTGAAGCACCGCCATTCGGTGACCCAAGAGGGTGACATGCCCAATGCCTGGCTGAAGAGCAACCCGTTCATGAGCCTGTGGCTGAGCGCGGCGAACCGCATCGCGGGGTCATTGCGCAGCCACGCCACAGCGCGGGCCCAAGCGCCGGGTGTCCGCAGCCGCGACCGCGAGCAACAGCAACGCCACGAAGCTGTGGGCAGAGGCGGTGGCCGCGGCGTGCGGCAAGACCAAGCCAAGCGAAAGCGTTGAGGCCTGCCGCGCCTGGTCTGTGAGTCACATCAGACCCGTGGCGGATCAGTCTCGCGCGCCGGATGTCGATGCTGGCCGAGACCGCCTCGATGAAGGCCTCGATCGCTTCGCCCGACGTTCTGTGCCAGCAGCACGCCCGGGTCCGCTTCGCCGTTGGGCATCGGTGCATCGACTGCCGTGTGCCTCGAGCAACGCGCACGGGCGGCCCCCAGCGCCAGCGAGCGTCTTGTCCGTGACGATATTGATTCTGGATGAATTCAGGTCACCTGGCCGCTCGCCGCGAGCGCCTGCGCCGCGGCGTCTCCGGGAGCAGCACCATCGCGTCAAACAGCACCGCAGGAATTCTCAGCGAGCAACTCTGCCTCGATCGGCTCGCGCCTTTCGGGTCGCGACGGGACCCACCCGCAAGCCCACCAGCCGAGGCACTGCGCCCCTCGGCCAGCAGCGGCGCTTGCAGTGTGGCCACCGCTTCACCATCGACGCCATCGGCCACGAGGATCGCGACCTTGCGTGTGCGAATGCCGCCGTCGCCGGGCAGCGCCGTCAGTGACAACGCGGGCGACGTGGCGACTTCGGCCTTCGCAGGCTCGGAGAGTACCTTCGGCAGCGGCCTCGGCAGCTCCATGCCGAGGCCTTGAGCCACACGGCGTGCCAGCTCGTTCGACACATTGCGCAGCGAGTGCCACCATGCGCTCGCGCACGGCCGGCACCGTGACCTTGCTCAGCTCGAAGCGGAAGCGCGCCGACGATGTGCGTCTGCTCGAAATCGGTCTGGCTCTCGTAGAACAGCGTGGCCTGCGTGTAGTGATCGGCGAACTTCTCGGGCTTGCCGCGCAGCTTGTCTTCTTGCACCGGCTGCGGGAACGACACGAAGCCTTTCGCCGCACCCGCCTGGAACGGGCAGCCGCCGCCGAGCGAGTTGGGCTCGTAGGCGACGCGGCCGCGATGGATCGCCTGGCGGTGCATGCCGTCGCGCTGGTTGTTGTGTGCCGGCGCGATGGGCGCGTTGATCGGGATCTCGTGGAAGTTCGGGCCGCCGAGCCGCGTGATCTGCGTGTCGACGTACGAATGGATGCGGCCGGCGAGCAGCGGGTCGTTGCTGAAGTCGATGCCGGGGACGACATGCGCGGCGCAGAACGCGACCTGCTCGGTTTCGGCGAAGAAGTTGTCGGGATTGCGGTTCAGCACCATGCCGGCCCGACCGGCATGCACGGGCACCAGCTCTTCGGGCACGATCTTGGTCGCATCGAGCACGTCGAAGCGTGAAGCTGCTCGGCCTGCTCCTCGGTGAAGATCTGCAGGCCGAGCTCCCATTCGGGGATACTCGCCCGACTCGATCGCCTCCCAGAGGTCGCGACGGTGGAAGTCGCGATCGGCGCCCGGAGATCTTGACGGCCTCATCCCACACCAGCGAATGGGTGCCGAGCATCGGCTTCCAATGGAACTTGACGAAGCTGGATTCGCCGGCATGCATTCACCAGCCGGAAGGTGTGCACGCCGAAGCCCTGCATCATGCGCAAGCTGCGCGGAATCGCGCGATCGGACATCACCCACATCAGCATGTGCGTCGATCTCGGGCATCAGCGAAACGAAGTCCCAGAACGTGTCGTGCGCCGACGCGGCCTGCGGCATGCCGTGATGCGGCTCGGGCTTGACGGCATGGACGAGGTCGGGGAACTTCATCGCGTCCTGGATGAAGAACACCGGCATGTTGTTGCCGACGAGGTCCCAGTTGCCTTCGTCGGTGTAGAACTTCACGGCGAAGCCGCGCACGTCGCGCGCGGTGTCCGTCGGAGCCGCGCTCGCCAGCCACCGTCGAGAAGCGCACGAACACCGGCGTGACGCTTGCCGGCTTCGGCGAACAGTGCGGCGCTGCGTGAACTTCGTCAGCGGCTTGTAGCACTCGAAGTAGCCGTGCGCGCCGGAGCCGCGCGCGTGGACGATCGCGCTCGGGAATGCGCTCGTGATCGAAGTGCGTGATCTTCTCGCGCAGGATGAAGTCTTCCGAGCAGCGTCGGCCCGCGCAGCCCGGCCTTCGAGCGAGTTCTGGTTGTCCGCGACCGCCACGCCTTGGTTGGTGGTGAGCACTTGATCGCTGGAATCGACGCGCACGCGGTCAGCGTCTGGCTTGCGGGGAAGTCCCCGCAGTGGGAGCTTGCCGCTTCCGGTTTTCGCGGAGGCGTTTGCCTCGCTCCAGCGTGCTGCCAGTGATCGCCGCTGCCTGCGCTTTGCATGCTTGCCTTCGGGAGGACTGAGCGCGTTGTCGCGGCCGATTTCGCCAGGTTTGTTGGCGTTGACGAAACGGAAGCAGCGAGCGCTTGTACCCGGCGGCGTGACGAGCAAGGTCGTCGCTCGTCGCCCTTCCAGGTGCGCGGGCGCACTGACCTGTGTTGCGTGCGCAGCAGCCTTGGCGGAGGCCGACTGCCTGGAAGCTGCCGCGGACGTGCGCCGCGTAGGAGACTTTTTCATTCGATTCCTCTCTGCTGAGGAACGCGGCGACGCCGTGTATGAACTCCACACGGGCAAACGCCGATCCAGCGGTGAGTGGCATGTGGTGGGGCGCGGCGAGCACGGCAGGGCCCGCGGGCTGTGCCGGAGGTCTGGGCTTACCGATTGCCTGAGCACCGGCTCGACGGAGGACGACCGCGATCGCAAGCGGCTTGAACCCCGTCGCTGCGAGGGCGATCGCAAAGGTCGCCCACCCGACACACTCAGCCCAGGAGCAGTACCCATGACCACATCCGCCAAAGCCAAGAAAAGCGCACCGAGCAATTCAGCCAATGACGCGATCAAGCTGTTGATGAGCGACCACAAGGACGTGAAGGCCCTGTTCAAGCAATTCGACGGTCTCGTCGAAGGCGAGAACAGCGGCGAAGAGAAGCAAGCCTTGGCCGAGCAAATCTGCCAAATGCTGACCGTGCACGCCACAGTTGAAGAAGAACTGTTCTACCCCGCGGCGCGCGAAGTGCTCGGAGAGGACGAGGACTTGGTGGACGAGGCCGACATCGGACACGCATCGGCCAAGGACTTGATCGCGCAGATCCAGAGTTCGTCGCCCGACGAGGACCACTACGATGCCAAAGTGAAGGTACTTGGCGAGTACATCAGTCACCACGTGCAGGAGGAAGAGGGAGAGATGTTCCCCAAGGTCAAGAAAGCGGGGCTTGACTCGGCCACGTTGGGCATCGACATGGCGGCACGCAAAGACCAGTTGATGGCCGAGCTACGCGGCGAGGCGAGCGCCGACCTGACGCGCGCTTGAGGGGGTTGAGCGGCTGGCGCGACGCAGCACCCTGTACGAGACGGTCGTCCCCTCATCGCTCAACCTGTGCAAATGCCTGCGCCGCACGCTCTCGCCCGAGCGCAATCAACTCCTCCGCACGCCAGAATTCGAAGAAGCCACATGCATTTCGAGGAACCGCGATCATCACGTCCGGTGAGTACGCCGGACAGTCTGAGGCGCGCGATCGTGTCCTGCATCGCTTGCATCGATACGAACGCGACATCGATGAGGCCACGCGAGGGCCGCTTGGGTTCGCGGACCGGGCGGATGCTGTCGACGAAGTTCCGGATCCGCTTGCTGTAGCTGTTGTCGTTGATGAGCGAAGCGCGCTTATCGGTGGCACCGGACGCGCCTCGGAAGGGCCGACTCAGGTCCACGGCAATGGTCAGATCCGTGACATCGTCGAGGGTCGGTGCGATCGGTAGCCGGATTCACCACCGCACCATCGACCAGGGTTCGATCGCCATCCCTGACAGGCGTAAAACACCAACGGAGTGGCCATCGAGGCGCGGATCGCGTCGAACAGTTTGCCGCTGCGCAGCCGGACCTCTCGCCCCGAATCAAGATCGGTCGCCACTGCCGTGAACGAAATCGGCAGTTCCTCGATGGCGCAATCGCCAATCAGTTCCCGAAGGACGCTGATGATGCGCTCGCCCTTGAACAGACCGGGGCCTGCCGATGGTGGGATCGAGCAAGCGCAGCACGTGCATGCGTTCCAGCGCCAACACCCACTCCGCATAGATTTCGAGTTTGCTGGCCGCGTAGATACCGCCGACCAGCGCACCGATGGAAGTTCCCGCGATGGAACGAATCGTGTAGCCGTTTTCGGCGAGCCACTGAATCACGCCGATGTGAGCCATGCCTCGAGCGCCGCCGCTGCCCAGAACGAGGAGATACCGTGGTCGAGTCTGTAGACATGGGTGTGGCAAGAAGAATCGGCAGCGCTCTAAGGGGCGCTGGCGGTCGAGGCGGAATATTGGCACACAAGAGGCCAAGGTAAGGCCAGGGCGAGGTCCATCGAGCGTCAGCGGAGATCGCGCCCTCTGACGGGGCGCCTGAAGGCGGGTGATCGACAACTCCCGATAGCGCGCAATGCGTGTTGGCGCACAGAAGGGTGGCGCATTGGCGGGCAAGATGGCACGAAGCGGTGCGCCACGCGGAGTCCGCCTGGGCTGACGCCAAGCGCCGCACCGTCCTCCATTCATGCCCAATCTCGCGATCGTCGACCCCCAGGACGCCAGCGAAGAGGTGCGCGCGCTCTACTTGGACTTCCAGCGCCGGATGGGATTTCCGGCGGCGCCCAATTTCATCAAGGTCCAAGGCCACTCCCTGGCTGCCGCCAGCGGCACGCTGGGGGCTCGTTCAGCACACGCTCGTCGGCGGGGCGCTTCCGCGCACCCTCAAGGAGATGATGTTCGCAGCCATCTCCGCGGACCGCAAGTGCCTCTACTGCGAGGCTGCCCACCTCGCGTGCTGCCGCATGCTTGGCGTCGACGACGGACACTCGGCGAAGCTCTCGGCCAACATTGAGGACATTGATCCGGCCAAGGCGCGCGACATCCTCAAGTTCGGCATCAAGTGCGCCCGCGACCCACAGAGCCTGGCCAAGGCTGACTTCGACGGCCTGCGCGCGCATGGCTTGCGCGAGTCCGATATCGTCGAGCTCATCTCCATGTCGGCCCTGGCCGTCTACGCCAACATCGTCGCCGACGCCACCGCTGTGCCGCCCGACGAGATGTTCAACCAGCTCTGAGTCCGTGGACAAGCTTCGCGAGACCACGCGGTTGAACCTCGGTGCTCGAGCTGGTCTCCGAATGTGCGGGGCTGATCGACGTCGACGACGTCGCTCGCGTCGTTGGCGAGCGGCTGCGCTGGGTCTTCGACTTCGACGTCTGCGTCCTTGCGCTGCGGGCTGGCAGGCGTGGTCCGCTGGTTTTCGATGCGCTCCGGTGACGAGGGATTCTCCACGGCACCCGACAATCACAACGACCCAAGCCGGGCCCTTGCTGAAAGGGCCATGGCATCGGGCTCCCCGGCCGCATCGGGCCAGCCGATGTTCGCGATAGCCCATCCCCTGGAAACACCGAGCGGTCGTTGGGCGCGTTGTGCATTAACCGCTCGGGCGGCTATTCGCACCGTGACCTGCGCTTCCTGCACCACGTCTGCTCCGGCTTAGGAGCGGCCCTCTCGCGCATCGAACAGTCCGAGCAATTGGCCCACGCGCGCACGCGCGCCGCCGATCCGCGACCGGCAGCGCACGACGAGGCGCGCGCTGCCAACGCAGCCAAAGACACGTTCCTGGCGATGCTCGGGCACGAGCTGCGCAATCCCCTGGCGCCGATCATCACTGCCGCCGAGCTGCTGCGTCGCGACGCCTCGGGCCCGCGCTCGCGCACGTTGAAATCATCGAGCGGCAGCGCGCGCCATCTCGACCGCCTCGTCGGCGACATGCTCGATGTATCGCGCGTCACCACCGGCAAAGTCAACCTGAGGCGCTCAGCCGTCGACCTGCGCGACGTTGCGTCGAAGGCGGCGGAGATGGCTCGGCCGCCGATACAGGCCAAGGGCCAGCACCTGGCAATGGATTTGCCGAATTTTCCAGCAATGGTCGATGGGGATGAAGCGCGCTTGGCCCAAGTCGCCTCCAACCTGCTCAACAACGCTTCGACCTACAGCTCCGCGCGGTGCGCGCGTCGAACTGCTGGTTGAGAGTCGGCCTCGGCGAGGCCCTCCTGGAAGTCCGCGACGAGGGCATCGGCATTGCGCCCGACATGTTGGGCAGCATCTTCGAGATGTTCGTTCAGGGCGGCCGAAGCAAGAGTTGGCGCCTGGCGGCTTGGGGCTGGGGCTGGGAGTCTCGCGCGCGCTCGTGGAGTTGCATGGCGGCAGCATCTCGGCGGCGAGCGACGGTGAGAGCCTCGGCAGCACGTTCCGGGTTGCCTTGCCACGCTGGTCCGCCGGCGCTTCGGTGCCCGTGCCCGCAAGCCTTCGGGCGCCGCGAGGCAGCGTCGCCCGGCGCCCTGGAGAGCCCGCGAAGGATCCTGCTGGTCGACGACAACGCGGATGCCGCCGACTCGATGGGCGAGCTGTTGAGGGTCTCCGGCCACGAAGTGCTTGTCGCCTATGGCCCCATCGAGGCGCTCGCCTCGGCGCAGGCTTTCTGCTCGGAAGTCGCAGTGCTGGATATCGGCTTGCAGACCATGGACGGCTGCGAGCTCGCCCAGGAGCTGCGCGTGCGCCTGGGAACTGGCGCGCCGGCCATGATCGCGCTCTCAGGCTATGGCCAGGAGCGCGACCAGGCGAGCGATCGGTCGAGCGCGGATTTACCGCTCACCTCGTGAAGCCGGTGAAGCCTCGCCGACCTGCTCGCGAGACGTCCAAGGGCGCCGGCACGCGCGGCGCCGAATCCACGGCATGAGGTTTGGAGACTGCGGCTGACGCCAAGCCGCGCTTCAGTCCGAGTGCAACCCGATCTTCTCCAACGGATGCGATCCGACAGCACGCTGCACATTGCGAAGGCTGCGACGTGTTCACGGAACGCGGCTTGCCCCAATTCCTTGATGACCACGCATTCGCCGCATACCCGCGTATTGATTGCGGATGACCACGCCGATGCCGCGGAGTCGCTGTCTGCGCTTGCTTCAGCTGATCAGTCCCACCCCAGTGGTCGGTCTTGCGTCGCCTTCGATGGGCTGCAGGCCGTGCGACTTGCCACGCGGGCACCCTATCGAGACGCCGTCATTACTGGACGCATTGACATGCCGGGGATGAACCGGCATCGATGCCGCGTGTGCCATCCGCCAAGCACTGGGTGCGCTGAGCGCCTCGCGCTTAGTTGCCGTGTCCGGAAACATCGACCGCATCGATCCCGCATCGACTGTCTTCGCTCATGTCTTGCAAAAGCCGATCGACCCCAACCGCTTGCTCACCATTCTGCTGCAATCCGCCAACGCGCCACTGACGGTGTCGTCCCCGCAGACCTGGTGGTCACCAGATCGCGCCCTAGCGGGTCGAGGCAGCGCACATCCGCACCTGAGCAGGTGGTGGCGGCCTCGAGACAGATCACCCTCGGCCGAGGCCGAGAGTTGCCGCCGTATGGTCACTTCATCGACGAGGCTCAGGCGACACGAAATCGAGGGTCATCACGTCAGCCAGCGTGACGCACGAGCCGGGACGGATCGGCAGTTCCTGGTCACGCTGCGCATTGTCGTGCCGTCGACCTCGATCGATTGGCTGGTCAAGGCCTTCAGCAGTACGCCGTCGGGGTGAGCGCGAAGCTCGAAGTGGCGCCGGCTCACTTGCCTGGCCGCCAATGCGTCGGGCAGGCCGAGTGCCACATCATTGGCGGAAGTCCGGTCCACCTGCTCGCCGCGACCGAAGCACACCGTGTCTTGCGTCGGCAGCGCGATGCGCTCCGCCCGATTCACGAATCACAACGTGGCTCGGAAACCGCACTGGGTCGCGCCACAGCAGCGCCATCACCTCGACGCTGCGCGTCATGCCTTTCAGGTTCACCTGCCCGGAGTGGCTGGCATCAGATGGCGCATGCTCCAGGCTGAGTTCCTGAACAGATCGCGTGACAGTCGGATCTCGCTCGCCCGGCGCGGTGGCGACGCAGTCGCGCGCACAGGTTGACAACGTCGCCAGTGACGTGCACGCCATCGGTCAACACATGGCCCCACATGCAACCCGACGCGCACGCTCGGCTGGTGCGGTCGGGGCCGGTTCACGTTTTCGCGCGTGATGCGATTCTGCAGCGCCATCATCGCCTGCGCCGCCGCCGCCAGCCGACGCAAAGCAGGCAACGACGCGCCATCACCTGCGGTGTCGACAATGCGCCCGGAGGTCGGCCCCGGTGCCGGAGGCCATGCTTTGTTCAAGCAGGTCGAAGTGCAACTGCTGCAACCGTTGGCCGGCTTCGTCGCCGAAGTGGGTGAAGTAGGCGCTCGATTCCACGATGTCGGTGAAGGCCAGGGCCGCCGGGCGCTCGAATCGGCGCGCCAGCTCCTGCGACAGCACAGTCTGCAGACGGATGATTTCTCGTCATCGTCATGCTGGAGACGTCGCAGGCGGGTGTCATGGAACCGGGGCGGTCATTACGCGCTCGCCAGATACCACCCAAGTGAAGGCTGCCTGCGCGCTCAGTGCGCGGCAGGACGCAAGTCGTTTGCACTCAATCTTTGTCTTGCCGCTGACGCGTCGGCCTTGCGTAATTCACCGCGTCCATCAGACCGTCGTACCGAAACCGCTTTGAATCGGTAGGCGCCATCGCGGAAGTCAATGGCCCAGCGAATCCATCAGCGATCGTTCTGTGTCGGTGGGCGGGGCCGCGCGCGCTGGCTGGGCTGAATCGGCCGTCGGCATCCTCTTGCATCGGCCGCGAGCGCATCAACTGCGCATACACAACGGCACTCGGCCAGCCGGTCGGCGCCGGTATCCGTTGTACGCGTAGTGCAGGCCGTCGTAGCCGATGCTGAAGTCCGTCATTTGGTGCTCGCGCTCGAACGCGACGCGCCCGGCGCTCGGCCTTCATCCGGTGCGGTCGTTTCGGCGACCGGCGGGCAGCGCTCGTTCGTTTTCGTGCGGTGTGTCTTGGTCATAGCGGGCTTTCTGGCTTGCGCTTACAAATCTGGGCTCGCAGGGCGCGCGTGGTCTGTGCGTCAGCACACGCCGTGTCGCACGCAGCAGACCATCCTCGCCGACTACTCAGGCGCGCTGGCCACCGCCGGTGTTGTGCAGCGGTGGCAAGAGCCAGGCGGCTACTGCGGCGTCTTGTCCTTTGACGGATAACCAGGCGTCGGTGGCCTTGCGTTCCCATTGCGCAATCGCTTTTCGGCCTCGTCCTTGGCCAGCCCGTAGCGCTCTTGCACCTTGCCCGCGAACTGATCGCGGCGACCAGCCACCACATCCCAGTCGTCGTTGGTCAGCTTGCCCCATTGCTCCTTGGCCTTGCCGGTGAGTTGTTTCCAGTTGCCTTGAATGCGTTCCCAGTTCATGGCGTTTCCTTGTTCAATCGTGCATCGATGGACCCGCGCGCGAGTGCTGTTCACGCGCGGCTCGTATGGATCAAGCGCGAACGACGATCTGATTCTTGACCGCCTTCACGCCGTTGACCTTCCAGGTCAGGGTTTCGGCGGTGGCTCTTCTCGGTCGCGTTCTTGGCGAAGCCCGACAGCATGACCGTGCCGTTCAGCGTTTCGACGGCGATCGAGGACGCATCGACATTCTTGTTCTCGACGAATTTGGATTTCACTGCCGTGGTGATTGCGCTGTCGTCGAGGTAGGCGCCAGTGGTTTCCTGGCCGCGCGTGACGGCGCAACCCGGCATGGCGATCAGGGCAATGGCAGCGGCTGCGGCCGCGAGTGTGGTGCGAATGAACATGGTGAGTCTCCAGTGAAAGGTGGGTTGTGGTGGGATTCGACGGACGATCAAAAGGTGCGGCCGTACCGTCAGTCGGCCAGCCAGTCCTTCAGTTCTTCGGCGTGTTCCTGCTCGTCGGCGAGGATGTCCTCGAGCAGACGGCGCGTGGTGGAGTCCTTGTCGCCGATCAGCCCGATCATCTGGCTGTAAGCCTCGATGGCCACACGCTCGGCAACCAGGTTGGCCTTGAGCATCGCCTTCAGGTCTTGCGATTCGTCATAGGCAGCATGGCTGCGCCGCGTCAGCGTATCGGGTGAGAAATCGAGGCTCGCCGCCGAGTTGCACGATGCGTTGCGCCAGGCGGTCGCCATGCAGCGGATTCCGCGTTGGCATGCACCAGAAACTCTTCGGCGATCTTCGGCGAAGCGAGGCCCACGGCGGTGAAGTGATGGCGCTTGTAGCGCAGCACGCACACCAGCTCGGTTGCGAGCGAGTCGTTGAGCAAGTTGAATCACGTCCTCGCGCCACGGCCCGTAGTGCGGCGTTACTGCACCTCGATCGAGGCTGTGTCGGGCCGATTCGATGTGCCGCCTGGTCGAGCGCCAAATGCTTGGGCTCGACGCGAGCCAGCGGGCTCGACCTTGCTGGATTTGTTTTTGCGCACTCATCGTCTGGCTTTCGGTTCTGCGGTCGGTCGGATCGACGCGAAAGTGACGTCGAGGCAAGCGGCGACTCTAGGTGCCGCAGCGCGAGCGAACATCGGCGCATGACGCCTATCGACGTAGGACGATGCCGCTTTGTGATTGGTGGGTACAGCTGCGCGCTGACCGAGGCGTGCGCGCCCGTACTCGCGCGGAGCAGCGCGGTGCGTTCCACCGAGACTGAAGCCGTGCTGCGCGAAACGCTGCAGCCTCGGCGCGTCGCCGACGCCCCGGCACCGTGCCACGTGTGCCACCGTACCGACGCCGAGCGACGGACCCGGCTAAGGTGAGTGCATTCACTGCGCCGGCACCAAGGAGGTCGATGACCATGGCCATAACGACGCTGAGTTCCATGGCGGCGGTCGGCCCGCATGTGTTGCCGCCGTTGCCCTACGTCGAAGGCGCTCTGTCGCCGTTCATTTCGGCGCGCACCGTGGGCTTGCACCGCGATCAACATCACCAGGGCTATGTCGACGCCTTGAACAAAGCGGTTGTGGGCACGCCCTACGCCGACTTGTCGTTGCAGCAGATCGTCAGCACCACTGCCTACCAAGCCGAACATGCCACGGTCTTCAACAACGCCGCGCAGGTGCTGAACCACAATTTTTATTGGCAGAGCCTGCGGCCACAGGGCGGCGGTGAACCCCCGGCGTCGATCAAGCCTCTGATCGAGGCTTGCTTCGGCAACGTGGCGGCTTGCAAAGCCGCGCTCGCGGCGGCGGCGGCCAAGCGTTTCGGCAGCGGCTGGGTCTGGCTGGTGCTGGAGGCGGGCGAGTTGAAGGTGCTCGACACGGGCAACGCGCACGGCCCCAGCTCGCCCAGCCAACGCCCGCTGCTGGCCATCGACGTGTGGGAACACGCGTACTACCTGGACTACCAGAACCGGCGCGCCGAGCATGTGACGGTGCTGCTCGACAAATTGATCAACTGGGGGTTCGCGGCCGACAACCTGCGCTAGAGACCGTCGCGTTGGAGCTCGTGAGTCACAGCTAGGCCGTGGCGTCACGGAAGTGATCGGCGCGCTCGACCAGATGGACCATCTGCGCCGCTGCGTGGATCGTCGGACGGTGGTGGGTGAACCCCGGTCTGGGCGAAATGTAGGTCGCCATCTCTCGCGCCAGGTCGAGCTGGCGATCGGACATCTGCGCGAGCAGCGAGATGACCAGGTTCTCCAATGCAATCACGCGGATCCGAAGCTGAGCCAATTCGACCGCAGTCGATGCCGGCGCGGGCCGCGCGCTGTGGCCCGACGTGACGCGTCGGTGCACGGCTGGCGCGCCCCCGTCGGTTTCCCAGCGCGAAAGCGCCAGCTGGCTTTGGCGTTTGAGATCCATGGCATTGGGTTTTCGAGGCGTCAAAGCGACCTTCGATCGCGGCGCGGCGACGTCAAGCGCGATATTTGTCGAGCGCCGGCACGCGCGTCTGTGCGCTATCAGACATACGGTGTAGGCTCGCCGTGTCACCGTGTGCAGCGCGCGTCCTCCTCGCGCCGGCTTTCCGGTGTGCGACCTGATGCCAAACCGAAAGGCGGCGATGGCCCTTGCGCCTGACCCAAAGAAGAACCACCTGCTGGGCGCGCTGCCGCTGGCTGACCTGCAACGCTGGCTGCCGCAACTGGAGGCGGTGGAGATGCCGCTGGGCCACGTGCTGTACGAGTCGGGGCGCACGCTGAGCCACGTGTACTTTCCAACCACGGCCATCGTCTCGCTGCTGTATGTGATGGAAAACGGCGCGTCGGCCGAAATCGCGGTGGTCGGTCAACGAGGGCGTGGTCGGCATCTCGCTGTTCATGGGCGGTGAATCCACGCCGAGCCGGGCGGTGGTGCAAAGCGCCGGACACGGGTTGCGCCTGAGGGCCCACTTGATCAAGCAGGAGTTTGAGCAGGCGGGACCGGCGATGCACCTGTTGCTGCGCTACACCCAGGCGTTGATCACGCAGATGGCGCAGACGGCGGTGTGCAACCGTCACCACTCGCTGGACCAGCAGCTGTGCCGTTGGCTGCTGCTCAGCCTGGACCGGTTGCAAGGCAGCGAACTCGTGATGACGCAGGAGTTGATCGCCAACATGCTGGGCGTGCGTCGCGAGGGCGTGACCGAAGGGGCGCTCAAGCTGCAAAAGCTCGGCCTGATCCGCTACTCGCGCGGCCGCATCACGGTGCTCGACCGGCCGGGGCTGGAGAACCGCACCTGCGAGTGCTATGCGGTGGTCAAGAACGAGTACGACCGGCTGCTACCGGACAAGGTTGCGACCTAGTGGCCGACCCGCGCTGGCACTTCACGGGGAACGCACCAGCGAGTGCGCGTCTGAACCGCACCCGCCAGCAGCCGACCCGACGTCCTGAATCGTTGGCATCCGGTTAGGCACGGCCGCGGGACAACCCTGTTCTTCGCTGAGCGGCGGCGTTGGCATCACGCTCGGGTTGAGCGCGATCGGGCGGCATGCCGCGTACGCGACGACCTTGCCGCAGCGGCAATCGTCGAACTGGAGATCACGGGGTGTCCTTTCCGGTGGCGGCACGACACGACAGATGCGTGACACCCGCGCCGGTGCGAAGGCAGAAATTCTCGTTGGCCGAGCGGGCGTGAGGTCTGTGCGCCACCGCGCACACAGTGGCCGGATTGTTCTTTCCCGGACCGGGCCGCGCGGCGGCTCATTTGCTGCTGTGTGCGCTGACAGACAGTCAAACCGTATGCGACCGCGCACATTCGATGCATTCGGTTCTCTGCCACTGTCATGCGAGCACAACCGAGCTTGAGGCCCCGTCTCCGGGTCTGCCGGTCATCTACCAGAAGGCTTGCTTTGGCAGCCATCGAGAACCACCTGATCGAACTGTTGCCGCGCGCCGACCGCCAGCGCCTGCTGGCAGTGTGTGAGCCGGTCCCGTTGGTGCTGGCCGAGGTGCTGTGCGAACGCGGCCAGAGCACGCGCCACGTCTACTTTCCGATCGACGGCTTCATCTCGCTGGTGACCACCGTCGACAAGCATCCGGGGCTGGAGGTCGGCATGGTGGGCCGCGAAGGCATGCTGGGTGCCCATGTGGTTCTGGGTGTCGTGACGACACCGCTGCGCGCGCTGGTGCAGGGCCCCGGCCGCGCCTGGCGCATCGGCGTTGGCGCGTTCCGGCGCGAGTTCGAGCGCAGCCCGACATTGCAGCGCAGCCTCAACCGCTATCTGTACGTGCTGATGTCCCAGCTGGCCTCATCGGCCGCGTGCCTGCGCTTTCATCTCATCGGCCCGCGGCTGGCGCGCTGGCTGTTGATGAGCCACGATCGTGCGCACACCGACAGGTTTCGCGTGACCCACGAGTTCCTCGCCTACATGCTGGGCGTGCGCCGTGTCGGCATCACGATGGCCGCCGGCGCCTTGCAGGACAGCGGGCTGATCCGCTACCACCGCGGCGAATTGACGGTGCTCGATCGCCCCGGTCTCGAGGCCGCGGCGTGCGACTGTTTTGCGGCCGATCGCAGCAGGCCTACACCGAACTGATGCGTTGAACGCTCCGGGCGAGATCATCAAGGGCTCCGCTGGCTCGATCGTGAAATATGGGGCGTTTCATTCGCGAGCCGCTGGTTTTGTGCGCTAACGAACAGACCATCGAGCCGGCGGCGCGCAAGGTTGCCACATGACTAGCATCGTCGAAGGGCCGGAGTACGAGGTGGTACGCAGGCTGGGCGACATTGAGGTGCGCCAATACGCCCTACATCGTGGCCGAAGTGCACGTGGCTGCCTCGGCCGAGGATGCGGTCCACTGGGCCTTCCCCATCCTGAGCGGCTACATCTTCGGCAAGAACAAGGGTGCCCGCCCGTTCGTGACGACCGAAGCGGTGAACCACTCGCCCGCACCCATTCATATTGCGATGACGGCTCCGTGACCCAGATCGCTGCAGCGGGGTTTCACCGTGCAGTTCGTCCTGCCCCAGGGGTGATGCTGGCGTCAGCGCCCGAGCCCGACGACTCGCGGGTGAGGCTGCGCGGGTTGCCGGCCCACAGCCTGGCGGCGATCCGCTATTCAGGGTTCTGGTCTGCGTCGAGCTACGCCGCGCATCTGGACACGCTGATGGCAGCACTGAAAGCCGTGGCGCTGAGTTGGTCAGGAGAGCCCGCTTTCTCGCGCTACAACGCTCCCTGGACGCCGTGGTTCCTGCGCCGCAACGAGATTTGGCTGTCGTTGGGCTGAGATTCATCGCCTCCGTGAAGAGGCATGACCCATCTGGCTGCCGAGCGGCTGCCCCAATTGCAGATTGAAAGCATGACATCGCCGCCAACTCCCAGGCGCGGCGATGGCGACGCTGTTGTCGCCGTGTCGGTCGACGAAACGTCCGTCGTCGCGCTGGCGGTGTCCGCCGAGCCATCTGCCGTGGTGTTGCACACGCCAGTCAATTTGCGCAGTGCCTCGCTGGTGGTGCTCGCCACGCTGGCCTGTCTGGTGGTGCTGCACTGGGCGAGTGCGGTGTTCGTGCCGCTGGTGCTGGGGCTGATGTCCAGCTACGCGCTGACCCCGCTGGTCGATCGCCTGGTCAGGCTTCACGTTCCGCGCGCGCTGGCCGCAGCGATGCTGCTGATCGCAATCGTGGGCGGCGTCGGCTGGACCGCCAATTCACTCAGCGCCGATGCGGCGACGATGATCGAGACCTTGCCCGACGTGGCGCAAAAACTGCGCCGTGGCCTCGAAGCCTGGCGCATGCAGGGGCCGACCAGCACGATCGACAGGGTGCAGAAGGCCGCCGCCGAAATCGAGCGCGCTGCCGACGCGGGTGCCGCCAGCAGCGCGGCTCCGGGTCAAAAGGTGACCAAGGTGCAGATCGAGCGGCCGCGGTTCAATGTGAACGACTACCTGTGGCCGAGCGCGCTCGGACTGGCTGGCGGCCGCTGGCCGAGGCCACCATCGTGGTCTTTGTCACCTTCTTCCTGCTGCTGTCGGGCGACAACTTCCGGCGCAAGATGGTGAAGATCGCCGGCCCGACGTTTCAGCCAGAAGAAGACTCACGCTGCAAGCGCTCGACGAAATCGATCAGCAGATCCAGCGCTACCTGCTGGTGCAGGTCTTCACCAGCATGCTGGTGGGTGTCGCCACAGGGCTCGCATTCCTGTGGATCGGGGTGGAGCATGCGGCGGTGTGGGGCGTGCTGGCATTCGCGCTCAGCTTCATTCCCTATCTCGGCAGCGTGGTGGCCATCGGCGGCTCGGCGCTGATGGGCTTCGTGCAGTTCGGCTCGCTCGAGATGGCGCTGCTGATCGGCGGGGTCGTGCTGATCATCTATGGCATCGAGGGCGGCCTCCTACACCGTGGCTCACCAGCCGAGCCGGCCGCATGAACCCGGTCGTGGTGTTCGCCGGCGTGCTCACGTGGGGTTGGATCTGGGGCCTCTGGGGTCTGTTCCTGGGGGTGCCGATCTTGATGGCGATCAAGACGGTATGCGATCGGGTCGACGATCTCAAGGCAGTGGGTGAACTGCTCGGTGAGTGAGGCTCCGATCCGCGATCGCCAGAATCGATGTCCGCTGTTTGCTGCGTTAGCTTTCTTCTGGCCGGCAACAACAACAGTGCGCCGCCGATCAAGATGCCGGCCACGCCGGCCCAGACCGGAATGTTCACGCGTTCCTTTTCCGTCACCTTCAGCTCGATCGGCCCGATCTTTTGGTGCCATGGGTCTCGGTCGTGTAGCTGAAGCCGCCGTAGACCAAGGCTCAACAGGCCGGCAACGATCAGCGCGACGGCGGTCATCTTGATGGCGTTCATGTCGTCTCCTGATTGCCTCGATCGAGCCTCGGCGCGCCGGCGTCAAGCGTGATGCGGTCGGTGACCCCGGTGGCACCCACGACAAACCGAACTGCGGACACGGCCGCCTGCTTCTGATAGTCCCACTGCACGCGGCCGAACAGCGTGATCCGGCCGCGGTCGACGACGGCTTGAATGCAACCCGTCGGCAATGATGTGATCCACTGCAACATGTTCTGCACCGAGCGGGCGATGTCGGCATCGCTGCGCCGGCTCGACTCGCACAACGCGACGCCGATCTCGCTGGTCACCGAGCTCACACCCGATACCCGTTCGGCAGCACTTTGCGCGGCCCATCGCTGCTGACAGCTGCTCACCAGGCCGCGCAGCGCCAACACCGTCGTGGACCTGCACGTCGATGTGGGCGTCAGTCAACGCAGGGTCCCAGTCGAGTTGCGCGCGCACGTGCAGCTGCACTTGGGCGTCGATGAGGTGGTGGTCCATGGCTGTCCTCCACGAGCGTACCGAAGCACTTTCGAGCACCAAGGCCGATATCGTCTCGTGCGGCAGCGGACACAGCGATTGGCGATCAAATTGGCCGCCTATGTCTGCCAGCGCACCGAACTGCGCTCGGCGTGCGCCTACGCTGCAGTGCAAACGCCTAGCGATCTCGGACCTCTATCAGCCGGGCCACACCACTGAACTCGATCCAATTGACCCCTGAAGGAGACTTCGATGAGCTTGGGAACCATTCTGTTGGATCGTTCTGCTCCCTGATGCTGGTCGGCGCCATGCCGACCTGGGCCCACAGCCGCAGTTGGGGCTATGCGCCCAGCGGTGGATTGGGCCTGGTCGTGCTGGTCGTCCTCGTGATGGTGGCGATGGGTCGGTTGTGACGGGTCGCTCAGGAAGACGCAAAGCGTCCATCGTCGATGTTCAACGGGTTCGCCTGTGCCGCTAGCAATCCGCGAGGTTCACCCGTTCCTGCGGACATGCCTGTCTTCGCTGGCGCACATACGACAAGTCACCAGCTGGGCAATGTTCGCACTGGCGGTGCTGATGACGTCGGATGAATACGTTCCCGGAGTTCGCAGCAGACCCTGATTCCGGCTGATTCATTCGCTGCTGTGTGTGGTGTCAGACAGATGGGGCCATGGCCCGCCGTGCACAGTCGGCGTGTCCGGCCATGTGCTGCGCGAGCGCGAAGGCACACCGAACAGCGGCCCCGCCGCTTCGGCGGTGGCTTGCCGCCGACTGGAGCGCACGTTTGGCAGATGTCGAGAACCCCTTGATTGAGATGCTGTCGCCTGCGAACCGGCGGCTGGCCCGCATGGTGCGCGTGCACCGCGTCGGGATCCTGGCGTCGCTGACGATCGGCGCGCTGGTGGTGGCGCTCGGCCAAGTCTCGCACCACGCGGTTCAGCTGGGCGAAATCCGGCGGGCAGCAATCGCTGCCAACACGGCGGCGTTCTGGAGTTGCCACAACTCGCATAGCCGAGAGCTGCGCGACAGTTGCCTGGCGCACCTGAATCTACCAACCTTCGCGCCATCAGACGCGGACGCGGCGCCACAGGGACAGCACATCGTTGCCGTCGACTTGGGCGCAGCCGATCAGCGGCCGTTGAGCAGCCAGTCATGCGCTGCGCTGCGAAAATGCGGGGAGCCGTCGATCCGGACGAGCCCGGGCGCCTTGCGCGCTGGTCACCAGCCCCGTCGAGGCCGGCCACAGAACACACGCGAACGACCTGACCTTTCCACCTCCCGAAGGAGACCTCCATGAGCTTGGCAACCATTGCGTTGATCGTCTTGATCGTCTTGCTGATCGGTGCCATGCCGACCTGGGCCCACAGCCGTAACTGGGGCTACGCGCCCAGCGGCGGCCTGGGCGTGATCGCGTTCGTTGTGCTGGTGATGCTGGCGATGGGGCAACTGTGACGGAAGGTCTGGCTGTGAGCACACCGCCATCCGCCGCGACCGAAGACGCCGCGACCCCGGAGCCGTTCCTGCACCTGCCTTCGGGCACTGTGCGGTTCTGGGTCCTGGTGAATGGCCAGTTCGTGGGCTCCAGCATCCGGCCGCGAGATCCTGCACTACCGGTATCACGCCACGCAGACCGACGACGATCCGATGGTGACCTACTACGGCGAACCTGGCCGCGGAGATCCACGCTGCCGTGCGTCGTCGCGTGGCCAAGGGTTCGATCGAGCCGGTGATGTTGCGCGATGCCGACATCCAGGCGCCGCCACGAACGTAGAGCGTCGCGGCTGCCGCCTGGGCCGTACCGTCACTGGCCGGCCCATCTGTGCGTGGGCGAACAGACCGAGCGCACATCACGCGCTACAAGCAGGGGCCACGCCAGTGCGCGGCTTTCGCGCTGGGCTCACATTCAGAGAGACCGCGGTCATGATGATTCGACGCAAACCATCGCAGCCCATCAAGGCCAGCACGCTGGCGCAGCAACAGGCCGACCTTCACCGCGGAGGGTTCGCCGCCACCAGGCAAGGTGGCGACGTCGGAGCCGGTCTTGGCTAAAACGGCTGCAACGATGCCGGCGCCCGCACGCGCGCAGCCGGTTCGCAAAGGCCCGGCAGTGGGCCGGAGCCGGTGGCAACGTTAGCGGGTCCGAACTGCGGGGCGCGAGGCAATGTCTGAGAACAACGCGTTGACGGCACCGCACCGCCGGGAATTCGAATCACCCTCGGCGTCGCGCAGGGACTGGCGCGGACATTCGTCGCCGGTCTCGATGGGCGATTGGGAGATGCTGCTGCGTGGGCGTTCAAGCCAGACTGCGTGCGATCGGCAGCGTGACAGCTGGCGCGCAATGGTGCGTCGCGCGAGGCTTCCTCGGACCGCATCAAGGCTGCGGTGCTGGTGTTGCGGACGATCTCAACGCGGTGCAAACGACATTGACGGCAGAACTGGGTCGATGTCGCGCGGCTCGAACGCGAGCTTGCCAAGGTGCAGGCCCGCGCTCGCGCAGTCCCGGGCCGAGCTCGTGGACGTGCGCCACGGTGAGCGGCGCGCACGCCACCTCGCGTTGCACGACAAGCTTGACCGGACTGCCGAACCGGCGTTGCTTTGGCGAACGGCTCGATCGGGCGTTGGCCCAGGTCGGATCCCTGCGCATCCAGGGCTCGCAGTGTTGTACATCGACCTGGATGGCTTGAAGGCGATCAACGACCGGCACGGCCACGATACTGGCGACGAACTCCTCAAAATCGTCGCGGCGCGGCTGCGCGCAGCGCTGCGCGCCCGGGACGTGGTGAGCCGCCTGGGAGGCGACGAGTTCGCCTGCTTGCTGGCCCGATCTGCTGAACCGGGAGCAACTCGTGCACCTGGCCTGCAAGTTGTCTCGACACCGTCTCGGCGCCGATGCAGATCGGTGAGCGAGGGCTCGTCGTGCGTCCCGAGCATCGGCATCGTGACATGCCCCGAGCCGACGGGAGCACCGGTGCCGCGCTGCTCAAGCACGCGGACACCGCGATGTACCGTGCCAAGCGCGAGCAAACGGGCTATGCGTTCTTCGGCGAGCTTGCCGCCGAAGAACGCATCATGCGGGTGGCGCCGCAGGTTCCGGCATCGCTGGCCAAGCCGCCGGCATCGGTGCCGACAAACTTGAGTGCGTCAGCGATGCAGTGACTCAGTTCGACCGGCGCAACAATCCCACGAAAGCCATCAGCGCGGCAACGGCGGGCCGCGGCGATCAAGACGGCCTTGACCGGCTCGTCCTTGATGTAGTTCAGCGTACCGTCGAAGGGCCACGGGATCGCAGCCTGGTGGCAATTCGAAGGCGGCCGTCCCTTCGATGGTTCCCGCAGCAACATCGCGATAAACCGCTTCGACGCCGCCACCAGCGCCTGGGGAAGCGCGGTGTTCGCCGAGATGCAACCCGGCGACGCTGCTCCGCGCGCTTTAGCGAGTGCCAACGGCGGCCGAGGCGCTGCTCGGGTGGATCAGGTCGAGGGGTCGTCACGCCGCGTCAAGGCGCTGCTGCAACCACCGACCGACACGCCCAGTCAATAGCCGCACCACGCGTTTTCAGCGCGCAGCACGTCGCGATCGAACGTCTGCTCTGCTGCCGGGCGACGCGTCAGCTATGGGTCGAGATGGAATGGACACCGCCCTCCTGCAGCGATGAACGGCTGCGCGGCGGGTTCGGATCGCTGCGGATGAAGCCGTAGTCGGTGCCAGAGTGGTGGTTCGACAGCTACCACTCGAGGAACGGAGGTCCCGCAATGAGTGCGACGACGTACGGACTGGATGTTGCGAAGCGCGTGTTCCAGATGTATTGGGTCGATGCAGACACCGGCGAGATCGTGAATCGACGGTTTGGGCGCGAGGAACTCATTCGGTTCCTGGCGCAGCGGCCCACGGGCCGGGTCGTGCTGGAAGCGTGCGGCAGCGCGCACTGGGTGAGCACGCAAGATCAAGGGCGCTTGGGCACGATGTCGTGCTGTTGCATGCGAAGTTCATACGTCCTTTCGTGCAGACCAACAAGACCGACGCAGCCGACGCACGCGCGATCTGGACGGCGGTGCAGCAACCAGGAATGAGAACGGTGGCCGCCAAGACGGAGGATCAGCAGGCCATGTTGAGCCTGCATCGCATCCGTTCCTTGCTGGTCAAGTTCCGCACGATGCAGGTGAATCAGCTACGCGGACTGCTGTACGAATTCGGCGCTACGTTTTCGAGCAGGCCGCGTCGCTGGCCTGGCTGAGATTCGGGCTCGGATGGCAGAGCTCGAAGATGCGCTGCCCTGGCACGATGTTATGCAGCCTGCAAGATCAGCTCAGACGCATCGACGAGCTTCAGCGGGACATCGAGCACCTTGAGAAGCAGATCGGCGTCTGGCAGAAGCAGGACGTCGCATGCCACGCGATCTCCGATGTGCCGGGCATCGGCAGACTCACTGCGACGGCGCTAGTCGCGACGATGGGCGACGCGACAACCTTCAAGTCAGGACGCGAATTCGCTGCGTACCTGGGTTTGGTGCCCCGCCAGAGCGGCACCGGAGGCAAGGTCCGGTTGGGATCCATCTCCAAGCGGGGGGATCCATACCTGCGCACGTTGTTGATCCATGGTGCGCGGTCGGTCCTGCATCACGCCAAGGTGCCGACGACGTGGCAGAAGGAGATTCAAGCCAGACGACCGGCCAATGTCGCTGCCGTCGCGCTCGCGAGCAAGATTGCTCGCACGGCGTGGGCGATTCTGGCGCGGGGAAGGCGTACCAGCCGAACTATGCAAGTGCGAAGCCTGCATAGCTCGATGACTTAGGAGAACGACGCGGCAGTAGGTTGCTGAGGTTGATTCAATCGTGATGGCAAGACAGGTCGGACCGCGAGAAACGCAAACCTGAACACAGCCCTGCGCTTTGAAGCGCGCGGTCGAGATGAGGACGTTCTCGGCGAATTCCATCAGGGCCCGCAGGCTTCGGCTTGCACGACAAGGCCGGATATGAGACTGCAGCCGAAACCTAGTTGAGACGTCACATGAGAATCAGCTTGGCAAACCGGGCGGTGTCCATATAAGGCTGTGTGAAAACTCGGCGCGCGATGTGCTCAGCGCAACACCGAGCCTCTAGATCGCCCCAGGATCGATTTTCTCGATCGCGCCAAGGGTCGAAGGACCCCCGAAATTGCTCCACAGATGAGTTTTCACACAGCCTTATATGGACACCGCCCAGTTTGCCAAGCTGATTTTCATGTGACGTCTCGACGAGGTACTGGCTGCAGTCTTATATCCGGCCTTGTGCTGCAAGCCGAAGCCTGCGGGCCCTGATGGATTTCGCCAAGAACGTCCTCATCTCAGTCTCGCGCTTGTACGCGCACGGCTGTGTTCAGGTTTGCGTTCTTGCGGTCCGACCTGTCTTGCCATCACAGTTGAATCAACCTCAGCAACCAATCGGTGCAACTACATCGCGCTGCGTCTTGCTACGCTGGCCTCACGCCCACGTGGTCTCGCTGGTAAACCCGTCCGTGTGCGAGGATTGCCCACGCCGTTCGCGCCATCTTGCTGGCGACGGCCACTGCCGCGACATTGGCAGGTCGTCGCGCTTGAATTGCACTCTGCCACGCCGTCGGCACCTTCGTGTGCCACAGCACGGATCGCGCGCCGTGGATGAGCAACGTGCGCAGGTAGGGGTCCCCTCGCTTCGATATGCGCCCCAGGCGAACCTTGCCACCGGTGCCGCTCTGGCGAGGCACAAGTCCTAGGAACGCGGCGAACTCACGGCCGGACTTGAAGGTCCCGGCATCACCCATCGTCGCTACCAGCGCAGTGGCGGTGAGCTTACCGATGCCAGGCACGGCGGCGATCGCACGGCAGGCAGCGTCCTGCTTCTGCCAAGCGCCGATCCGCCGCTCGAGTTGGTCGATCTCGGTCTGCAACGCATCGATGCGTCTGAGTTGGTCCTGCAGGCAACACATCATCGCGTCCGGTAACGCCTCTTCGAGCTCCGCCATCCGCGCTCGGATCTCGGCCAGACCGGCGACACGGCCCGCTCTAAAGCTGGCGCCGAATTCGTACAGCAATCCACGCAGCTGATTCACCTGCATCGTGCGGAACTTGACCAGCAGGCAGCGGATGCGATGCAGGCTCAACATGGCCTGCTGCTCCTCCGTCTTGGCGGCCACCGTTCGCATTCCTGGCTGCTGCACTGCCGTCCAGATCGCGCGCGCATCCGCTGCGTCGGTCTTGTTCGTCTGTACGAAGGGTCGAATGAACTTCGCGTGCATCAGAACGACATCGTGCCCTAGCGCTTTGATCTTGCGCGCCCACCAGTGCGCGCTACCGCATGCCTCAAGAGCGACTCGACCTGGCGGCCGCCGACTCAAGTACTGGATCAGCTGGTCGCGCCCGAACCGGTGGTTCACGATCTCACCCGTGTCGCCGTCAACCCAGTACATCTGGAACACTCGCTTCGCTACATCCAGTCCGTACGTCGTGGCATTCATCTCGGGACCTCCGATCTGCAATGGGTGGCTGACGAGTCACCACTCTAGGCACACCAAAGCCCGCCGCACGCCAAGCCCTGTCGCCGGCCTCTCACTATCGCAAGAAGGGGCGGTGTCCATTCCATCTCGGTCGAGCGCAGCCCGGCCGCCGCCTGGAATGAACTGGCAAGACACCGAGCGTTGGCACCGCACCTGATCTGAAGTGGGGGTCACGCTAGGCCAGTCGCAACAACTCAGCGCCCGCCAGTAGCAGAACTGTGGCGCGACTCTGCAATTAATTTGGGCGCCCTACGTGAGAACCTAGACTCAGACGCGTCGATGTTCGCCGCCCGCAGTGCGTTGCTCTCGATGAAATCGCGCCGTGGCTCGACCTCGTCGCCCATCAGCATCGTGAACACACGGTCGGCCTCGATCGCGTCTTCGATCTGCACTCTCAATAGGACGACGCACCGTCGGGTCCATCGTCGTTTCCCACAGCTGCTCGGGTTCATTTCGCCGAGTCCCCAGCAGCGCTGGCGGCCGACCTGGCTCTCGGCCTGCGCCATCAACCACGCCATCGCCGACGCGAAAGTCGCCGGCGTTGAGTTCCTGCGGCGCTCACCCTCGCCGCGCACGACCACCGCATCGGGTGTCAACAGCCCTTTGAAGGTCGCACCGAACGCGCCAGCACTTCGTAGTCGGTCCCGTGCAGAAGTCCTGGGTAATGACGCTCAACTTCACATTGCCGTGCTGGCGACGACTGATGCGCAGTAGCTGCTTGTCGGTGCGTGCATCGACATCGGAGGTCACCGCCGCGTCGTGCAGCACGGCAGCCAGCGCCGCGGCGCTTGTCTCCGCTGCGGCCGGCGTATCGAGGTCGAGCTGCAGGCCATCGGCGAGGGCACGCAACGCGCGCCATCCATCCAGTTGGCCAGGCGGGTGCTTCTCGATCACGCCAAAGGCTGCCGCTGGCCAGCACGTACTGGCGCGCCAGCTCCTCAAGCCAGTGAACCGGCGATCGAAAGCGGCTTGCCTCCGCCCGGTTCGGATCGCTCGCTCTCCCGGGCGTACGCCACCTTCAGCATGTGTAGGCATCGAGGTCGAGGAAGTCGTCCTTCAGGTATTGCTCTCGTTGCGGCCGAGCTTCACCTTGTGGCAAAGCGGCGGGCTGCGCGAGTGTAGATGTGGCCGCGCTCGACCAGCAACTCCGGCATCTGGCGGTGGAAGAACGTCGTGCAGCAGCGCGTGCGGACGATGGGCGCCGTCGACGTCGGCAT
>ERZ1370068.6515-contig-5494_pt1 | contig 40417 bp, 73 predicted proteins | sample MGYA00561227_ERZ1370068 | MGnify/ENA primary metagenome ERZ1370068 (study PRJEB38410, sample SAMEA6850437) | metagenome | study: Metagenomic assessment of the ecological functions of the soil: analysis of the soil microbiota associated with the... | reverse complement strand
ATTGAACCGTCCCTTTGATGTCGCGTTTTCGAAAGCATGAGGGCGATGTCAAGATCTTCTAAGCGGCCAACGGGGAGGGGACTAGAGGATGCACATCATGCGCAGGCAGTTGGGATGGGCATCGCTGCCTTCGACTATTCATCGGCGCATCCGTGTACCTTGCGCCCTGGCGCTCTTATCTCTCTGAACGCCACGCGCCCGCACCCTGTTTTTTCGCCACCAATGATGGCCCGTTTCGGGCGGCGACACGATTGAAATTGCCGAGGCGATGGGCCAGCTCACCTTCTCCGGTGACACGTGGAAGCATCTACTGTTCTCGAGCCAGACTGCGCCGCTAGTGAACGCAGTTGGCAGCGTGCTGGCGTCGGCGAGAAAGCGGCCATAATATACGTCGGCTCGCCCGTGCCGCCGCCGCCGCCGTATTTCGACATGGTGGGTGCTGGTCCGTCATGTGACGACGGCTCTCTACGCGCTGCTGTTTGTTGTCAGTTCATGGCGTCGCCTTCGTAAACCTGATCCTTTACAGCATCCCCGAGACCTACGCCGTCACCGGGCTGGCTATCATCGGCTATTTCTGGTTATTGCCGTCTCGCGCACCTGGATCACGCTGTATGACGCTCGCGTTCACGGCCTCGCGGGCGGGCCCGGCGGGCCTGCTTAACCCGCCCCTGCTATCGCTGCTGGCCGTGGTGTGCTCCATGCCGCGGAGCGGGTGCTCTCCGCAGGAATGTCATGGTTCGCAGGCACCGCACTGGTCGTGGCCTTTGGTCGTCTTCGCGTTGCCGTATGCGTTGATTCATGGGACGAAAATTCTGGGTTTCGGTCTGAATTACATGCGTGGTCGTAAGGCCGTTCCACAATCTCGCTGAGATCCGCAACACCAGTTTCGCGTCTACATTAGCTTCTTCTTTTCGTCGTCTCCTTCAGTCCTCTCCGGACATGTCGGCCCCGGGGTATTCTATTGAGGGATTTCACCATTTGACCCAGCCGCATCTGCTGACGATTATCCTCTTTACGCGGCGCTTACGTTCATTGCCGTAAAGGCTGCGATCGCCTCGGCGGACAAGTTGCTCGTCTCTATTCTCGTCTTGGATTCTCATCATGGTGACCTTTACACCTATTTCAATCCCGAGGGAGGCCGCGCCTGTACGCCGGCTGATCGTGTTTCGCTGATCCTCCTCATGGCCCGCGGCATGAAGTCGGTGCGCATGCCCCATTGGCTCGCCACCATAGTCAGCGCCTTTGCCGCTTCGTTGGTGCTGCAGAACGTCCCGGCGCTGAACGCCTTCGTCGAAAGTTTGTGAAGCCGCGCTGCCGCCAGGCTGGGCGAGGACATGCGGTATATTAATAGATCACGCGGCTAGATCGACGGATCGAAAGCCGGGCAGCACACCGGGCTGCCGCGTGACCCAACTTGCGCAGCGCGAGTGCAGCGCGATGAAAAACTCTGAAAATAACTATCGGGAGGTTGTCAGTCTCTTTCTGCCAACTGCTAAAGGATGCATTTAGCAATCTCCGGCAAAAACGCCGCGAGGCGCAGTGGGCAGTACATCATAGCCTTGAGGCACGTCGCATCCTTTCTGCATCTCGGATGGGGGCGATAACGACCTTATATCTCAGCGTTTCCACCGACTGGCACTTGCCCTGTTTGACGTCCAGTTCCGCCTAAACCGGAACTCTTTAAGGGCGGAGAAGCGTCCCGCGTAGATTATTGACCCATCCGATGTTCGGCAATATGCGGTGTCGCGCCGCCTTAATTCTCGAATTGTTTGTCCAAACCGAAATGTCAGAAGACGACGCGGCCGAACTAATAGTCAACCGTGCCCCAATCTAAAACGCAACGCGGGAAAGCCGTGATACAAAGACGTCGCTCATCTATTGGCGCAAAGCCCTAACTGAAAACAAGGTGCAATCCCTTTGCTATAGAGAGCTTCGCGGACGGCGTGAACTTAAACTTATCTCGACCTCCCATCGAACCAGTCTAATAAGGATATATGACCACCCCAATGAAGGCGCTCGATGAACAAGCGGCTGGCGTGGGAGCAATGACTTCTCAGATTTTCACGATGACCGAAGCGGCCCCGAAAGTCTAGCTCTCCCAGCCAAGCATAAATGATGCTCCAGCGCGAACGCGCTCGGCACCGAAAAGTTAAACTCTCTTAACTTCCAACGTGTTCGCTGTTAAGGCCTCGAGCACTTGCGCATTCATTAGCGGTCGCACTGGTCACGACTGGTCGCAAAATGTGAGACGAAGGATATGAGCGAAAGAATTGCCGACGAGCACGCCAGGGAACGGCGGCCGATGGCGCATTCAATACCCAGAGGAGTTTTGCATTCGATAGAATTGGGCGCACAGCCGCCTACCAGCAAACAAAAGGCCGGTTGAGGTCGCAAATTCCGGCAAGCGAACCATGATCCTGCGCGAAGCAGCACGCCGGATGGTTTGCCGCGCTGCCCTCGCTTGAAGCCGCAGACCGTCCAAAACAGCGGTTTACAAAAAGGGCCGCCGCGTCGAAGCGAACGGCCCAATGAGATAGTCGATATGGAAGAGTTAGCGGCCAGCCCGAGAAGATCAATAGCGGCCCACCCAGCCTGCCTAATCGGGACGCGCGAGCGAAACATTTTCAGCTGAATGCGCAGGTCTTTACCTATCTGGCAACCGTTTCGCAGTTTCCAGACGGTCGCCTGGGCGAGATCTTTATTACAAGTCACAAGGTAGGCAGTGCAGCGGATACTGCCGCCCGTGATGCAGCAATCGCCTGTTCGATCGCTCTTCACTCCGGTGCCGACGTCGAGAACATCCGTAAAGCCTTTGCCGCGATAGTGCCGGTAATGCCAACGGCCCGTTGGCTGCCCGTTCGATTTGATGGTTGCCGGGGTGAAAATGACCATCACGTCGCACGATCATCTTTCAGGGCTTTATGCGGCTCGCAACGCGAACGCCTCCGCGGTGCGCCCAATCAGAGTTTGTCGAAACAAGGCAAGGAATGGCGATACGGCACACACGTGGATCACTCGCAATCGACCTTCACAAGGGGACATATTTCGATTTTGAAACCAACGAAGGCGGCGGTGTGTTCTAGATCTAATCAAACGCGAGAAAGGCCTAACCGGCGAAGCCGCCATCGACTTCATGCGCCAGATTGGCTGTGATCTGCCGCCGCAGTCCGCAACGGCGTTGCTACCACATCAAAGCGTGAAACTAGTCGCGTCTTTCGACTACACCGACGCCAACGGGCCAGCCTGCCTTTCAGGTTTTGCGTTATGAGCCGAAAGATTTCGGCAGCGGCGACCGGACGGAAATGGCGGATGGCAATTCCGTGGTGCCGCCTGCCATACCGTTTGCCTGATCTAATTGAGGCCAGCCCTGGGTCACACGGTCTTTGTGGTCGGAGGCGGAGCGAAAGCGTTGATCTGCTGGCAAAATGGAATGTACAGCAACCTGTTGTGCTGAGGCGCAAAAAATGGAAACCCGAACACTTGATTATCTGCGCGGGGCCGACGTCGTCATTCTCCCCCCGGACAACGATGATCCAGGTCGCGATCACGCCAATGTTGTCGGCGCGTCTCGGGTATGAATTCGCCTCGTGCGTTCGCGTGTTGGAATTGCCCGGGCTGAATTTTTGCGTGCCACGACATTGTCGATTATCGACGCAGGAGGCACCCCGAAAGCTTCTGGAAGCTTTTGTAGAGTCCAGCACGGCCACGGGTGCCGGGGCCAGACCATCCGAGCTCAAGCGACGGCAAGCTGGTCGTCCGATGCGCAGCGGACATCCAACCGGAGCCAGTTGAGTTTTTATGGCCCGGTCGTATCGCCATCGGCAAGCAATCGCTGATCGCAGGCGAGGTAGGTCAGAAATCTCAGATCACGATGTCCATGGCTGTGCGGCTGACACAGGCGAATTCCGCCTTGCGCAGAGGGGAATGGCGCCCCCTCGGCAGCGTGATATTCCGGCGCTGAGGACGGCGCGAGCGACACCATGGTTCCCCGCCTGATACTGCAGGCGCCGATCGGGATAAGGTATTTATGGTTGCCAGCCGTTCGCGGCGAAAACGGCAACAGCCCACGAGCATTCACTTTCAATCAGATCTTGAATTTCTAGAGTGGCGAAGATTTTAGAGATCGGCGACGTGCGCCTAGTCGTTATTGATCCAATCAGTAGCTACCTGGGCCCAAAGACACATCCTACGTCAACGCGCGGCGGTCCGATAGTCGGTTCATCGGCGAGATGGGCCTGCGCGGCGGGTTGCTGCTGTTTCTGTCACCCACCCGCCAAAGGTGGGCACGGGGGCCACAGCAATCAATCGCTTTCATTGGTCTGATCGCGTTTGCCGCAGCGGCACGCGCTGCCTTCATGGTGACGCGTGATGCCGGTGCCGCCGATCGGCGATTACTGTTACCGGTTAAGAACAATCTGGCACCGCTCGGCAAAGGCTTGCTCGGCTCGGAACAGCACCTCGTTGATGATGACAAGGGACATTGTGGCGTCAGCTGTTACCGGGACGTCACCGGTCGATACAACTGCCGATGCCGCGCTGCAGGCAGCCGATGCCCAGGCAAGCGGCGGCATCTCCGCGGGAACAGAGGCCGAGGACTTTCTGCGAGACATTCTCAAGGACGGCCGCGACCAGCGAAAGACGTTGAGGACGAGGCAAAGGAAGCCGGCATTTCGTGGCGCACCGTAAAACCGCGCCAAGAAAACCCTGGGGATTGTCGCCGAACGAAAAGCGGAAAGCGGGGGACGGTCTCGGCCGTTTTGCCGGTGGTAATTGTCCCTACCCGGCAGCACTAACTGCGCTGTTAAGGGTGCCAAAACTCCCATGAGTGCCACGATTTAAACCTGGCATCCTTAGGTGATTTTGAACTCTTAGGGCAAAGGGGGCGGCTCTCCATGAGCCGCGCACCGTGTGCTTTCAGGTGGCGCGATATTGTCTGCGCGGGTGCGTGGGGCTGAGGCGGCTGGCGTCAAGATCGCGTGTGGACATCGAACTGAACACCGGCACAATTTCCATTGTTCCGCTAGACGAGTGACGGCTTCGCGCGTCCTGGCGCAAAGGCCTGCAGCAAAGGCTGGCATCGTCGGGGTGACGTTCAACGATTTGCGCGGAACCGCGCGTCACGCGGACTGCGCTCGCCGGATGCACCGGAGGCTGAAATCGCGACGATCACCGGACACAGCTTGCGCGACGTTCGTTCGATCCTCGACGCGCACTATCTGCACCGCGACCCGGCACTTGCTGATCAGCGCGATTGCGAAGCTCGAAAGGAGAACGAAAACTCCCAAATGACCGCCCAAATGGTCCACGATGTTCTCATGTTTGAAAGGAAAAAGATGAAGAGGATCAATGGTGGGCGCACAGGGACTCGGAACCTTGGACCCGCTGATTAAGAGTCAGCTGCTCTACCAACTGAGCTATGCGCCCGGAATGCCGCGGCGGAAGACCCACCGAGCGCGCGTGGCTTAGCAAAGGCGACCGGCAGTGTCCAGCCGCGCAGCCCGTTCAAGTCCACGGCGATAAAGAAAAGCCGCCGGATAGATCCGGCGGCTTACTGGGCGGCGTCGCGCATCGGGGAGATTGCGTTGGGCACTGCCCGCTTCGTCTGAAAACCTACAGCGGTTACCGGTCGTTACCCATCGGCCACCGTCGCGCCCGCGATGCTGCCACATCTGCCCGCGATGGCCGCGCCCGCCCTGCCTGTCGCCGAGCCGGGCAAGCATCACGAAACGATGCTTCTGTGAGTCGTCGAGGCTCTTGTAGAGCGGCCCGGCCGCATCGGCGAGCTTCTTCAGCCCCGTAGCGCGCTGGCCCATCACGTCGGCACGCAAGTTAAGCCGTTCGATCGGATCCTTCGGCCCATCGGCGTTAGCACGCGCCGCAAAGCGCTCCGAGCGTTGCTTGGCGAGATCGCGCAAAGCGCTCTCGAGCGGCGGCCAAAGCTTTTCCTGCTCGGCCGTGAGCTTCAATCCCGCATGAAGTGCGGCGATACGCGCGTCACCAAATGCCGCGATGTCTTCAGCACCGGGGCGCCAGCGCTGCACGCGCTGGAAATCGTCCGAACCTTTTTGCGCATAGACCAGCGAAGTACCGGCAATCGCAAGCGCTGTCGTGCCGGCGAGAACTAGCTTTCCACATGGCCACCTCCAATGGCGATTCCTACTGCCGAGTAGAAGAGCGCGACCTTGCCTTATCAAGTTAAAGTTTGGACAGAGATTACAAGCGCGCAATGTTCATTTACAAACATTCATCTTTTTGGCGGCGCGATTCACAACATCCCGAGCACTACGGGGCAGCCACAGCGACAGTTCCGGAATGTATGTCACCATCACAAGGAAGATCAGCATGGTGACCAGCCACGGCCAGGTCGCGATGGTGAGCTCGGTAATGCCCATGCGTGGCGATGCCCGACGCGACATAGAGGTTGAGGCCGACCGGCGGGTGGCAGAGCCCGACTTCCATGTTCACCGTCATCAGGATGCCGAGATGCACCGGGTGGATGCCGAGGCTGACCGCGACCGGAAACAGGATCGGCGCGGTGATCAGCACGATCGAGGACGGCTCCATCACGTTGCCGGCGACGCAGCAGCAGCATGTTCACGAACAGCAGGAATTCGATCCAGGTCGATGCCGCTGACCTGGTGATCCAGCGCAGTCATCGCCTGCGGGATCTGCTCGCTGGTCATCAGGAACGAGAACAGCACCGCGTTGGTGATGATGTAGAGGATCATCGCGCTCATGTTGGCCGAGCCGAGCAGCACCTGCGGCACGTCGCGTCAGCTTCATGTCGCGATAGACGAACACCGCGATCACGAAGGCATAGACCGCGCTCATGGCGGCGGCTTCGGTCGGCGTGAAGGCGCCGGTGTAGATGCCGCCGAGCACGATCACGATCAGCAGCAGGCCCCAGATCGAATCGGCGGAAGGCGCGTAACGCCTCCGCCCAGGTCGCCTTCGGCATGCGCGGATAGTCGTTCTTCCACGCGCGATAGAACGTGGTCATGCCCAGCATGGTGGCGAGGATCAGGCCGGGAACGACGCCGGCCATGAACAGCTGCGCCGACCGAGGCCGACAGCACGCGCTTGCCTTCCGGATCGATCGCGACGCTGCCGCCGGTCGCCACCGCATAGCATCACCATCACGATCGACGGCGGAATGAGAATGCCGAGCGCGCCCGAGGTCGCGATCACGCCGGCGCCGAAGCGCTTGGGAGAATCCTTGCTGCACCATCGCCGGCAGGATGATCGAGCCGATCGCAACCACGGTCGCCGGCGACGAGCCGGAAATGGCCGCGAACAGCGCGCAGGCCATCACGCCCGCCAGCCCGAGCCCGCCATACCAATGGCCGACCATCGAGGTTGCGAACGCGATCATGCGGCGCGCCACGCCGCCATGGGTGAGGAAATTGCCGGCCAGAATGAAGAACGGGATCGCCATGATCTCGAAGCTCTCGATGCCGGTGAACAGCTTGAGCGCCACCGCCTCGATCGGCACCGTCGGTCATCGACGAACAGGAAGGTCAGCACGGTGAGGCCGAGCGCGATCGAGATCGGCATGCCGGTCAGCATCAGCGCGATCAGCAGGCCGAAGATGATGGCGCTGTTCATCGCGCGCCGCCATCCGCGTGGCGGCGGCCGGGCATCTCGACGCCCTCGACGTGGCTCGGGATCATGGTGCGGCAGCTCGCCGGTGCGCCAGAACGCCCAGGCGACCTGCAGGAAGCGGAAGCACATCAGGTAGGAGCCGAGCGGCACGCAGAGAGAACACGATCCAGCGCGGCAGTCTCCAGGTCGGGCGACACCTGGTCGGTGGCGTAAAGCTCGATCACGAACTTCGCGCCCATGGTGCCGACCACGGCGGTGAACAGCGCGCCGCAGAACAGGCCGAACAGCACGACCTACCTGCGCGGCGTCGGGCTCGAGCATGATTGACCAGCACGTCGACGCCGACATGGATGCCGGTGCGCACGCCATAGGCGGCGCCGAACTTCGCCATCCACACGAACATGTAGATGCACAGTTCCTGCGCCCAGGACAGGTTGATCTGGATAGAAGATGCGGATAGAGAAACGGGACGCCGACGCGCGTAGCGATGCACGACCGCGACAAAAATCAGCAGCGTCGCCGCCGCGATCAGGCTCGCGATCAGAATTTCCTCGAGCCGATCGAGAATACGAAGAAACACTTGCGCCTCGGCGCAGTGGACTCTGAGTGTCCCCGCGGCGGGCGATCCCAAATTCGTTCGGCGAACCGCGCCTCGGCACCCGTCCGCACGTCGATTGACGACTCTGGGTCGCCACCCCGAAGCAGACGAGCCCCGGCTGTAAGGCCGGGCTCGCCATGTTAGTTGGTGACGCCTTCGTGTCGTCTTGCGGACGTCGTCGATCAGCTGCTTGCCGACGCGGCTGCGCCATCTCCTGATAGAGCGGCTCCATGGCCTTGCGCATGGCCGCCATTTCTGCGCCGCGGTCGGAGTGATGATCTGGGTCTTGCCGGACTTCTTGATCTCGTCGAGCGCTTCGACGTTCTCCTGTCTCGGAGATCTCGTTGGAATAAACCGGTCGCTTCTTTCATCGCCTTCTCGAGCTGGCCGCGAATGTCGGCCGGCAAGCCGTCCCAGAACTTCTTGTTCACGACGACGACGTAACCGATATAGCCGTGGTTGGTCAGCGTCGTGTACTTCTGCACCTCGTGGAATTTCTGGTGTACATGTTCGACGGCGTGTTCTCCTGGCCGTCGACGACGCCGGTCTGCAGCGCCTGGTAGACTTCGGAGAACGCCATCACCTGCGGAATGGCGCCGAGCGCGACGGAACTGCGCCTCCAGCACCTTCGATGACTGGATGCGGAATTTGAGGCCGCTTGTAGTCCTCCGGCATGCGCAGCGGCTTGTTGGCGCTCATCTGCTTGAAGCCGTTGTCCCAAGTAGGCGAGGCCGATCATGCCCTTCGGCTCCGAGCAGCTTGAGCATCTTCTGGCCAATCGGACCGTCGGTGACCTTTCGCAGCGCGGCGTTGTTCGGCAGCAGGAACGGCAGGTCGAACACCTCGAAGTCCTTGATGCCGATCGGGCCGAACTTGCGAGTTCGACGGCGCCAGCATCTGCACCGCGCCGAGCTGCAAGGCCTCGAGCTCTTCCTTGTCCTTGTAGAGCGTCGAGTTGGGGTAGACCTCAACCTTGACCTTGCCGTTGGTGTATTTCTCGGCGAGTTCCTTGAACTTGTCGGCGCCCTTGCCCTTCGGCGTATTCGGCGCCACCACGTGACTGAACTTGATCACGATCGGCGCCTGCGCCGTTGCAGCGACAGGAGCCACGAAAATGGCGGCCGCAGCCGCCGCAAGAAGCCACTTGCGCATAGACGTATTCCTCCAGTTAATCGGTCGAAACCGGCTTTTACCTTGTTTTTCTGCCGGTTAGGGTGGCACTAAACCGGTTTCCCGGCAAGTAGACCTAATTGCCAACACTACTAGACCTATTGCCAATACTTAACGTGCGCAAGCGTCAAGCGTTGCGCACGTCAAGCGTCAAAGTGGAAAAGAGCTGCGACGAAGCGATGCGCCGCAACGACGATTATCGCAGCGCGGCGACGACCGGTCCCAGAGCCCATCTCCCGAGCGAGCCCTTGTGCTGCACGCATCTGCTCGGCATCGAGCGTGCCGATCAGAGGACGCGCGGCGACGGCAAGACGCTGGACGGCGGCGCTGTTAAGCACAACCGTCACGACGCGATTGCTGATCCGTCGCACGAGCCTGGCCGACTCAGTATGAAGTCTGCTTGCTTGCGCGCGAGGTCGCGCAGCGCTGCTTCAACCGGCGCCCAATATGTGTTCCTGTGCCGGGGTCAGCTTGAGTACGCTCTTGATACGCGGAATGTTGATTGCGGCATGTCGCCTCGGTCCCATCGGACGCCGGCGATTTCCAGGGCGACGCGCCTGCGAACCAGCATCTGGCAACAAGCCGATCGTCGCGAGCGCGAACACGCCCGCGCATAGAAGCTTTTTCATTCTGTTGAATCCCCAACGTTGTGACTGGGTATGGGCCGGGCGAGTACCCGCGAATTTTGCCCCTAAAGCGTACGAAATGCGGACAAAATGTGATTTCGTGCGTTTACATGGAACAAAGTGCTGATTTCGTAAACGCCGCGCCCCATTTGATTGAGGCGGCGCGGCGTCACAACATGTGACTCTATGTTTCAGCCGACATCGGTCGAATGTATCCGTCGCTCGACCGAAGCAGTCTTGTTGCGCTTGCTGGTCAACTTGTTTAGAGCGCCGAGATAGGCCTTGGCTGAAGCTAGCCAAACGTGTCCGGATCAGCACCCTTGGCGGTGAATGACCGGCCGCTTTCCGAAAGCCTCACCGATACTTCCGCCTGCGCATCGGTGCCGCCGGTGACCGCATGCACCTGATAGAGCTCAAGCGTCGCCTCGTGCGGCACCAGCGTGCGGATCGCCCTGAAGATTGCATCCACCGGGCCATTGCCGGTCGACTGCGTGGTGACGTGCTCGCCATCGATGTCGAGCGTGAGCGTCGCCGTCTGCGGCCCCATGGTGCCGGCGATCACCGTCAGCGACACGCAGCTTGATGCGGTCCTGGGCGTGCGCGATTTCCTCGTCGACCAGCGCCTCGATGTCCTCGTCGTAGATCTGCTTCTTGCGGTCGGCCAGCGCCTTGAAGCGCACGAAGGCATCTTCCAGCTGGTTGCCGGCGAGCTTGTAGCCCAGCTCCTCCAGCTTGTGCACGAAGGCGTGGCGGCCGGAGTGCTTGCCCATCACCAGCGAGGTCTGCTTCACGCCGACCGATCTCCGGCGTCATGATCTCGTAGGTCTGCGCATTCTTGAGCATGCCGTCCTGGTGGATGCCGCTCTCGTGCGCGAACGCATTCCGCCCGACGATCGCCTTGTTGTACTGCACCGGGAACGAGGTCGCCGCCGACGACGAGCTTCGAGGCGCGCGTGAGCATGGTGGCGTCGATGCCGGTCCAGAACGGCAGCACGTCGTTGCGCACCTTCATCGCCATCACGACCTCTTCGAGCGCGGCGTTGCCGGCGCGCTCGCCGATGCCGTTGATGGTGCATTCGATCTGGCGCGCGCCCGCCTTGCACGCCGGCGAGCGAATTGGCCACCGCCATGCCGAGATCGTTGTGGCAGTGCGCCGAGAAGCGCGCCTTGTCGGAATTCGGCACGCGCGTCGCGCAGCATCTCGATCAGCGCGAAATATTCCTCCGGCACCGTGTAGCCGACCGTGTCGGGGATGTTGATCGTCGTCGCGCCGGCGTTGATCGCGGCCTCGACGCAGCGGCAGAGGAAATCGTGCTCGGTGCGGGTGCCGTCCTCGGCCGACCACTCGACGTCGTCGGTGTGGCTGCGCGCGCGCGTGACCTGCGCGATCACCATCTCGTAGACCTCGTGCGGCTCCTTCTGGAGCTTGTACTTCATGTGCACCGGCGAGGTGGAGATGAAGGTGTGGATGCGCTTGCGCTTGGCCGGCTTGATCGCCTCGGCGCAGCGGTCGATGTCCTTGAAGGCGGCGCGCGAGAGCCCGCAGATCACGGCATTCTTGGCGCGCTGTGGCGATCTCGTGCACGGCGGCGAAATCGCCTTCCGAGGCGATCGGGAAGCCGGCCTCGATGATGTCGACGCCCATGTCGTCGAGCAGCTCGGCGACCTCGAGCTTCTCCTCATGCGTCATGGTCGCGCCGGGACATTGCTCGCCGTCGCGCAAGGTGGTGTCGAAGATGACGACGCGGTCCTTCTCGGACTTTGTCTGGGTAGTCATGGAAATGGTCCTTCTCGCTCGAACTGCGCCGCTTTGGGCGCTCTAGGGGTTTCTCCGTCAGGATCCCCTGAGTGCCCAGGCGCATGTGCCCAGCCGGCCCTCAGGGGCGGATAAGGAGAAGGAGCGTGCCCAGAATGAGGGAGGCCGCGGAGCCGGCGTATCCCGCCGTCCGCTCGATCGCGCGAATATCGTGGCGCGTCGACATGGCCTCAAAACCCTCGACTCTCGACCGCTCACCGTCTGACGGACTGAGGTAAAGTCCGCGTTAACCGCGACACGAAGGCCACGCTTCTAACCGGAAAGACGCCGGATCAAATCGCTGTCCGCAATAGGTCAGAATCGCTGCCAATCCGAGCGCGTGCCACCGGATGACGGCGAGAAAGGGCTGTCAATGCCAAGCTATGGAGGAACGATGGCCGTGAGCACGAGCACACTCAGTCGCCGGGCATGGTGAGATCGCTGGTGTCCATGCTCGCGTTCGCCGGCATTGCTGTTCGCGCCGGCAGGTTCGCCGCGCTTCTGGCAGGATGGCTGTATGGCTTCGTGTTCGTCGACGGCGACAGCGGCGATCAGCATCTATTTCCTGAAGCACGATCCCAAACTCGTTGAACGCCGCATGAAGGCCGGGCCAACGGCCGAACAGAGACCCGTGCAGAAAATCATCATGTGCCATCATTTTGCGGGCTTTGTATTGCTGATCGTCCTGCCCGGGCTCGACCATCGCTGGCACTGGTCCGCGGTCCCACCATGGTTTCAGTACTTCGCCGCCAACGCTGGTGCTCGCGTTGAGCTTCGTACGTCTTCTCGATCGTGCTCAGAACAGAACAGCTACGCGGCAGTCGACGATCACGAGTCGAGGCTGGACCAACCGGTCGATCTCGACCGGAGCTTCTATGCGATCGTGAGGCATCCGTCTGTACTTCGGGCGCGCTGCTCTTTCTGCTCTCACGCCGCTGGCGCTTGGATCGTATTGGACGTTGCTGCTCCTTCGTTCCATTGTTTGCTGTGCTGACCTGGCGACTGCTCGACGAAGAACGCGTTCCTGAAGCAAAACCTGCCCGGCTACGCAGAGTATTGCGACGCCACGCGTTTCAGCCTGATCCCATGGATCTGGTAGCCAGGACCACCGGCTAGCGGCCAGCAAATCGCGCTGCGAGGAATGCCGTCGCGTAGCTCGGCATGGCGGGGTCGATATCGCCGGGCCCGCGCACGATGCGGATATCGGCAAGTTCCGGCCTTTCCTCGCTCGCGAGATGCGCGAGATGCGCTCGCGCAGAGTCGTGGCATTGTCATTCGAACGCAAGACTTTGATCGGCGCGATCAGCGGACCGTCGACTGACCATGGTCCAGCCCGCCTCTGGCCTCAAATCCGGTCGATGTCGAGACCGGTTTCCTCCCTTGAGCTCCCGCCTCACGCTCAGATCGAGATCGACCTTTCCGCCAACAATGATCATCTGGATCCGGCGTGCCGCACGGAAAATAGAATTCTCCCGCGTTGAATGTGTGCGGCCCAGTGACGCCAAGAGAGAAACGCGCCGTCGGCCGACAGGATTGCCGCCGCGCTGAAGCAATCGCCGCACGCCTGCAGCCGGCCGGTCCCAATGGCGCCAGGCGGACAAAGCTCGCATAGTCGGTTTCCAGATACTGGCCATGCAAGACGCCGTTCTCGACGCTTCGATCGATGCATCAGCAGAACGCGGCCGTTCCAGACATGCCGGCTTCTCCCGCCTTAAGCGCACTGAAATATGCGTCGATCTCGGCCCGCCGTTCGACCGCAAACGCCCAGGGCTTTCGGCGCGAAAGAAAGCTCCAGCCGGTCGACGTGAAAGATCGACGGCGCTTGCATCATCGCCCCAGCGCTTCTGGCCTTCGAACACGCGGCTTGGCCTTCACGATTTCGTCCTGAGCGGTCGACCAAGCTGGATTTCCGCGCGCGCCAATTTCCGCGGTTTTCGCCAGCACGCCGAATATGGCCGAGAACCGCGGACGACAGCGCCTCGGCGATTATTCCGTCTCGCAGATAGTGCGCGAAAAACAGAGCGGCGATGGCATCGCCTGCTCCGTTCACAGCCAGCGGCAGTTTCGGCGTACGCACGAGGAAGCAGCCGCTCTGCATCCGACGCCAGCAGGTCGATCGAATGTCCGCCGGCGTCTCCTCGGTATGCAAGCGATGTGACGAGAATTGCGCGCGGCCCGAGATCGTGCACCGCTTTCACCGCATCGCGCGTCTGCGCGCAGCGTTCCACTGGCGCGCCCGCTGAGATAGTCCAGCTCGAACTGGTTGGGCGTGATGATATCGGCGGCGGGCACGGCCTTTGTTCCTCATGAATTCGGGAATGCCCTCGCGTACAAAAATGCCGCGGCCGACATCGCCGATCACCGGGTCGCAGCAATATTTTGCGGCCGGATTGGCCTGTTTGACGGTCGCGACCGCATCGAGAATGGCGGTGCCGATCTCGGCCGAGCCCATATAGCCGGAGAGAACGCCATCGCACTCGCCCGAGCACGCCGCGTTGCGCGATCCCCTGCACCAAGCTCGCTGATCATGCCGGCGTCGAAGACGCGGCCTTTCCAGCTGCCGTAGCCGGTGTGGTTGGAGAACTGCACGGTGTGGATCGGCCAGACCTCGACGCCCATCCGTTGCAGCGGAAAGGTGGCCGCGGCATTGCCGACATGGCCGTAGGCCACGTGCGACTGGATCGAGAGGATATTCATCGCGGGCGGCCGCTTGCGGTCATATCAAGACCTGATGGCCGGGACAGGCCCGGCCATCACGCAAATATGAGAACTCGAAGCTCCGAACGGACACTACTTCATCCCGGTCGTCTTGTTCGCCGCGTCGACGTATTTGTTTGTGTAGGTCTTCGACAGATCGATATTGGCCTTGGCGACATCCGGCGAGGACTGGCTGAACACCGCGAGCACCGCCGCGGCGCCCTTCGGATCCATCCGGCCGGTCTCCGAATACATCGGCAGCGTATTCTTGAGCGCGGCGACGTAGAGCGCCTTGTCCTTGCCGACGAGATTTTCCGGCATCTTGTCGGCGATCTCTTCCGGCGTATGCGAGTGGATCCATTTCAGCGTGGCGACGATGGCGTTGGTCAGAGCCTGCACTTCCTTCTCGTGCGTGGCGATCCATTCTGCCCTGCGTGTAGAGCGCGCCGCCCGGATATTCGCCGCCGAACACGGACAGCGTGTCCTTCTGGCTACGCGTATCGCTGAGAATCTTGAGGTTGCTTGTCCTGGCCTTGCAGGACGGTGACCGCCGGATCGAGCATGATGGCGGCATCGACGGTGCCCTGCTCCATGGCGGCGACGGCGGTGGCGCCGAGGCCGACACCGATGACACCGACGGAATTCGGATCGACGCCGTTCTTGCTCAGCATGTATTTGAGGAAGAAGTCGGTGGACGAGCCGGGCGCGCTGACGCCGATCTTTCTTGTTGGCGAGGTCCTTGATCGAGTTGATTTCCGAGTGTGCTTGGGTGACACCACGAGCGCAAGTCCGGGATAGCGGTCATAGACCACGAAGGATTGCAGGTGCTGGCCCTTGGCGGCGAGATTGACGCAGTGGTCGAAATAACCCGATACGACGTCAGCGCTGCCGCCGATCACGGCCTTGAGCGACTCCGAGCCGCCCTTGAAATCGACGATTTCGACATTGACGCCGGCCTTTTCGTATTCGCCGAGCGCCTGCGCCAGCATGGTGGGCAGGTAGCACAGGCACGACCCGCCGCCGACGGCGAGCGTCACTTTCGACTGCGCGAGCGCAAGGCCCGACGAAAGGACGAGCGCGGCGAGCGAAACACCGAGCCGCCGGATGAGTTTCACGGACATGAATTCCTCCCTTGAGGAACTGCGGCCTTGCCAGCCGTTCGGAGCGAACGATAAGCCAGCCTGCCCGACCTGACTAGGGCCGCGCATCGCCGCACAGCGGGCCGCCAAACCAGAAGCCGCTTCTCGATCAGGCTGACGACCATGTCGATCACGATCACGAAAGCGGCCAGCACGAACATGCCGGCGAAATACGCCGGCAACGTCGAACACGCCCTCTGCCTGCTGGATCAGATAGCCGAGGCCGGCGGCTGCGCCCAGATATTCGCCCACCACCGCGCCCACGACAGCAAAGCCCACCGCAGGTATGCAGCGAGGAGAACATCCACGACAGCGCCGAGGGCCAGTAGACGTGGCGCATCAACTGCCGCTCGCTCATGCCGAGCATGCGCGCATTGGCCAGCACCGTAGGGCTGACTTCCTTCACGCCCTGATAGACGTTGAAGAACACAATGAAGAACACGAGCGTGACGCCGAGCGCGACCTTCGACCAGATGCCGAGGCCGAGCCAGAGCGCGAAGATCGGCGCCAGCACCACGCGCGGCAGCGCGTTGACCATCTTTACATAAGGATCGAACACCGCGGCGACGCGCGGCTGGCGCGCGAACCAGAAGCCGACCAGCACGCCGCCGATCGATCCGAGCACAAAGGCGAGGATCGACTCGATCAACGTCACCCAGAGATGTTTCCAGATCACGCCTGAGGAAAACCAGGCGACGATCTGAGCTGCGACATCAACCGGGTTGGAAAAGAAGAACGGCGGCAGCAGCAGTTTACCGAAGATCGGGATAGGTGGTGAGCACGTGCCAGAGCGCGATGCTCACAACCGCCACCAGCACCTGCAACAGGAGGAGATTGATGCGCGACAAGGCAGTCAAGCTCCTCCCGTTGCATAGACGTCGAGAGCGGGTTCTTGAACAGCCCGATAATGCCAGTCGAGCCCTTCACGTGGCCGGTGAGCTTTTCGAACAGCTCCGGCTTGGTGAGGCCGGGCGGCAGGGCCTTCGGGTCAAGATCGGTCGCGATCAACACGAAGGTGTAATGATGCGGCGGTCCCGGCGGCGTGCAGGGACCCATATAGATGCTCTGCTTCGCGGTGCCGATGCCGCCGACATATTTGTCTGACGGCTTGCTGGTCTCGCCCTCGGCGAACGCAGTGACCGACGCCGGAATGCCGTAGGCAATCCAGTGATCGACGCCGAGTACCGCGGCCTTCCGGATCGGTCATGACCAGCGCAAAGCTGGTGGTGCCGGCCGGCACATTCGATCCACGCAAGGGGCGGCGACACATTTTCGCCGACACAGTTCGGATTGCTCTTGTTGTCGCCGGCGTTCTTCTTCGCCAGCAGGGCGCCATCCTTGAAGGCTGACGAAGTGATCGTGAACACTTCGGCGGCGTGAAGCGGTGCCGGCCAGCAGGAGAATTCCTGCCGCAGCCGCGAGCGTTTGACGTATTCCAAACATTGCATTCCTCCATCTTGCGTTTTTGGTAGTCGGTATCATCAACAATGCTAGCGCAAGTAAATTCCACCCGCATCAGACTCCGTTCGCTCCAGGCGTAGCCTTTGAGGACTTCGGCCTTCAGCTTCTGCCAGATGTCGCGGTGAAGCTCGTGGAACGCCGGATCCAGCTTTACCTCGGATATATCGCGCGGGCGCGTCAATGGTACGCGCCAATCGCCGATAATACGTGCAGCCGGCCCTGCCGACATGATCACGACCCGATCGGATAGCGCGATGGCCTCTTCCAGATCGTGTGTGACGAAAAGAACGGCCTTGCGATCGGCAGTCCACAGGTCGAGTAGCAGATTTCCCATAATCTGCCGCGTCTGCGCGTCGAGCGGACCGAATGGCTCATCCATAAGCAGGATTTTCGGATCGCGGATTAGCACCTGCGCCAGACCAACGCGCTTCCGCTGGCCACCCGACAACATGTGCGGATAGCGGTCCGCGAATGCGCTCGAGTCCGACGCGAGCTAGCCATTCTCTGCGCGCGGGCGCGGGCATCAGTCACCGGCGTACCGGACGTCTCGAGGCCGATGGCGACATTCTCGAGCGCGGTTTTCCAGGGAAAGAGGGCGTCGGCCTGAAACAGATAGCCGGCCTGGCGGTTCAGCGAAGAAAGCGAATTGCCGAAAATATTGACCGCGCCCGCGGCCGGCGTAACCAGACCGGCCGTGACGTTGAGCAAGGTGGACTTGCCGCATCCGGTAGGCCCGACGATAGCAACGAATTCGCCATCGGCAACATGAAGCGTTGCACGCTCAACGGCTGTATAGACGCCATCGTCCGCGAGGCGGAATGCGACTACAACGTCGTCGAGTGCGATTGCTGCGTCCGATGCGCGCGCATTTTGAGTATTCGACGCAGCCACGGCGGCATTCTCCGCCATGTTTCCTCTCCCGCATTATTTCTTGGCTGGCAAACTATCCGGACGCTGGAGGCTTGCAAAGCCCGCTACGTCAAAAGCCCTTTGATCAGTCCCGCATCGATCAGCAAGCGGTTGAAACGGCGCGCCTCCGCACCGCCGGCGCATCGATAGAACAGCCCGTGACAGCGTTTCAGGATATTCTTCTGTTCGGAAAAGGACGGATCAAGCGGCACACCTGCCGCCTCCTGCACCAGCAGAGGCAAGTACGGTGCATCGAGCGCCTTGAGTGCCGACGACAGATCGACAGGCCTGAAATTTACGGCGTCGATTGCGTAGTAGCTCGTGTAGTAGCGCGGATCGAAGGTTTCCAGTTGTCGCGCAATCGCAGGCTCGCTGAGCGACGGATCGATGATGCGATAGGCAAATTCCGGCTGATGATCGCCGAAGCGAACGATCAGGAAAGAATCAGTCGGAAAGTCCTGCTTCAGGCGAGCGAGCAGCGCTGAATAATCCTGCGCACTCAAAGTCTGCCGTCGTATGTATTCGTCGATATTCGGGCGTTACCGAGAGTACGCCAGTCCGGCGTGAGCTCGGGACGAAATGTGAAGTCCCACGGGAAAGTGGTTGGCGGCCGTGTAGACGAACAGAAAACAGCGGTCCGCTGCGATGTTCGCGCGCAATGATGTTTGTCGCCTGATCGAAATAGAAGCTGTCACGCTCGAGCCCACGCGTCCCGAGGTCTTTCATATCGAGATAGCGCTCGATGCCGGCGCTGGTCTGAAAGCCGCGCGAGCCGAGAAACGCTCCGTAGAAGGGATAGAGGCTGAAGGTCTTGTAGCCACAGCGGCCAGAGGGCGTTAGGCAGGCCGCGCGCGACATGACCGGAGGCAATTCGCGTAACCGACGTGGCGAAGCGGCCATAGGAGCGCGCCGACAGACCGGTCAGTACGTTGTATTCGGTAAACCAGCTCGGGCCGCCGGCGCCTTCGACGACGAGTTTGCGCGGATCCGCCGTCGAACGACCGAAAGTGTCGTTGGTAGCCGGGCGGTACGATCATGCCAGGCGCCGCAGTGATGTCGAAACTCGACTCATCGTGCAGCAGAATGATGTGCGGAAGTTTTCCGTCCCGGACTGCACGCCGCGGCTGGCGCTTTCAGCCGATCAGTGACGAGCGCATCCGATTCCAGAAGCCCGTGCGTCGCGAATTCGTAGATCGCGTCCACGCCCGGAGCGCGCGAACTTCGACACGTAGTCCCGGTTGAAAAATTCGCCGTAGAAGTCCGCGGGATAAGCCATCGACAGGGCGACGAGCGCCCCCATGCACAGAGTGCCGCCGAGCGCGCTCGTGCGAATGCGGATACGGAAACGGATCGATACGCCAAAGAAGCATCAGCAACGGAATGGCGAACAACACGCCCACGAGAACCGGCTCGCGCAAGCTGCGGCATGATCGTAAAGAGAAAGGCCGATGTGTCCGGATCGATGATCATCAGGTCGACGAAGTTCACCGTCATCATCAACTTGTCGTACTTGAACTGCGACAAGAGGATCAGCGCGACGACCATTGCGAGCGACAGCACAGCCTGCTATCGACGGCCGGCGAAGCACAGCCAGCCAGAAGAAATTCAACAACGCCCAGGTGACCAGGAACGTCGCCTTGGTCGCCAGGTCGAACTCGGTCGCGGCCATCACGACGAGCGCGGCAACGTGCAAGCATGTAATGATAGCGAGCGCCAACGCATCGCGACGCGAGATCGCCTCGGACGGCGCAAGTCGGCTGAGCAGTGCGGACGCAACGGACAACATGGCCAAGACGGCCCTGCCCGGCTGCGATCCTCATCTATTCCCCAGCGCACGGCCCACCGTCATAAGACTGTAATCAATCGGTCATTGCAAGGTGTCGGGTCACCGTCAGGGCGATTTTTCCGATGTTAACCAAAGGGATGACTCAGAGCCTCGCGGAATCCCCCGTTCCGCGCCCCAGCCTTGCGTGCCATCATCGCCGCATAATGATCCTCGACGCCCGCCTCGCCGACGCATGGTCGCGGTTGCCCGACTATCTCGGCAACCATGTGCTGGTGAGCCTCACCGCGCTCGCCATTGGCCTCGGCATCAGTCTGCCGATCGCGATCGCGCTCGAGGCGTAGGCCACTTCTACGCGGCGTCCTGCTGGCGTGCTCGCCAGCGTCGTGCAGACCATTCCCGGCCTTGCGCTTCTGGCCCTGTTCTACCCGCTTGCTGCTGGCAATCGCCGCCCTTGTCCGAGCGCGCCTTCGGAAAGGCTTCTCGGCCCTCGGATTTCTTCCGGCGGTGCTCGCGCTCGCGCTTTATTCGATGCTGCCGGTCTTGCGCAACACAGTGACCGGCCTCAATGGCGTCGATGCAAGCGGTTGAGCGAAGCGGCGCGCGTCGTCGGTGTGCGGCCCTGGCGGCTGCTCCGCGACATCGAACTTCCATTGGCCCTGCCGGTCATCATGGCGGGCATCCGCACGCTCCGCCGTCTGGGTTATCGGCACCGCAACGCTCGCAACGCCAATCGGTCAGACGCAGTCTTGGCAATTACATTTTCACCGGCCTGCAGACGCAGAACTGGGTCTTCGTCATTTTCGGCTGCATCGCGGCAGCCGTGCTGGCGCTCGCAGTCGATCAACTGCTGGCGCTGATGCAGGCCGGCGTCACCCGCCGCAGCAGCACACGCACCGCTGCTCGGAGGCTTCGGGTCTCGTTGCGCTTAACGTTGGCCGCATTGCTTCCCGGACTCGCGCGGCCGCACGGCGAACTATGTGATCGGTGCAAAAACATTCGCCGAGCAATATGTGCTGGCGGCGCTTGATCAAGCAGCGCCTCGAAACAGCCGGGCTTAGCTGCCGAACGCCGGCCTGGACTTGGCTCCAACGTGCTGTTCGATGCGCTGGCTTCTCGAGCGAGGTCGACGTCGCGGTCGACTATTCCGGAACGCTCTGGGCCAATCGCATGCAGCGCAACGATGTGCCGCGCACGCGAGCAGATGCTCGCGGAACTTTCGCGGTGGCTGCGCGACGACGCAGCATATCCACATGGTCGGGCCACTCGGATTCGAGAATGCCTATGCACTGGCGATGACACGAAAAGAAGGCCGACGCTCTGAATATCCGCTCGATCGCCGATCTGGCGGCTCACGCAAGCGAACTCAGCGTCGCCGGCGACTATGAGATCTTCGCGCGACCTGAATGGGCATGCGCTGCGTACCGCCTATGGTCTGAAGTTTCGCAACGCAGCGGCAGATGCAGCCGGAATTCATGTACAGGGCTGTCGCCGAAGGCGAAGTCGACGTGATCGCCGCCTATACGAGCGACGGCCAGATTGCGACTTATGACCTCACCGTGCTTGCTGACGTCAAACACGCGATCCCCTCTTACGACGCAATCCTGCTGATCTCGCCCAAACGTGCCAGTCGACGACAAACTGCTCGCGCGCGCTGAAGCCCTTGATCGGTTCGATCGACGTCGCAACTATGCGCGAAGCCAACGCGCGCGCCTCAAATGAGGCGACACGCCGGATGGCGCAGCCAGGTGGCTGTGGGAGCGCGTTGAGAAGCAGTGAAATGGTCGGGACGAACCTCGGGCCACGAGACCAGCTAGTTCTTGCTCTTGTCTACCAGCGCCCGCTGCTTGATCCAGGGCATCATGTCGCGCAGCTTGGCGCCGACCTGCTCGATCGGGTGCTCGGCGAGTTTCGCGCGCGTGGCCTTGAACGAGGTCTGGTTGACCTTGTTCTCCAGCATCCAGTCCCTGGTGAACTTGCCGGACTGGATGTCGGCGAGCACGCGCTTCATCTCGGCCTTGCGCCTCCGGCGTGATCACGCGCGGGCCGGAAACGTACTCGCCGTATTCGGCGGTGTTCGACACCGAATAGTTCATGTTGGCGATGCCGCCCTCGTAGATGAGGTCGACGATCAGCTTCACCTCGTGCACGCACTCGAAATAGGCCATCTCGGGCGCGTAGCCGGCTTCCACCAGCGTCTCGTAGCCGGCCTTCATCAGCTCGACCAGGCCGCCGCACAGCACCGTCTGCTCGCCGAACAGGTCGGTCTCGCACTCTTCGCTTGAACGTCGTCTCGATGATGCCGGCGCGGCCGCCGCCGATCGCCGACGGCGTAGCAGAGCGTCGAGGTCATGCGCGTTGCCCGAGGCGTCCTTGTGGATCGCCATCAGGCACCGGCACGCCGGCGCCGCGCTGATATTCCGAGCGCACGGTGTGGCCGGGGCCCTTGGGCGCGATCATCAGCACGTCGAGATCGGCGCGCGGCTCGATCAGGTTGAAGTGGACGTTGAGGCCGTGCGCGAACATCAGCGCCGCGCCGTCCTTCATGTTGGCGTGCGAGGTGGTCGCGATAGATGTCCGCCCTGCAGCTCGTCGGGCGTGAGCATCATCATCACGTCGGCCCATTTGGCGGCCTCGGCGACTTCCATCACCTTGAACTTCTCGGCCTCGGCCTTCTTGACGCCGGCAGAGGCCTTGCGCAGCGCCACCGCCACCTCCTTGACGCCGGCTGTCGCGCAGATTGAGCGCGTGGGCATGGCCCTGGCTGCCATAGCCGATGATGGCGACCTTCTTGCCCTTGATCAGGTTCAGGTCGGCGTCGCGATCGTAATAGACAGCGCATGATACTTGGTCCTTTTGGTCCCTTCGTTCGGCCAAATGGTCGTGTTGTTTATGTCGGAGATTGCCCCGTCGCGGTGCTTCTAGGTCGCTCCGGCAGTCCGGGGCAAGTCCCTCGATGGCTTCCGTTACTGTCCGATCTCGCTGCCGCTTGATCTGCAGTCCTGCCGGCGTAGAGCAGCGCGAAACCGGCCGAGCACACTGCCGTATTTGATCACCTCTGGCAGATTGGAGCCCTGCTCGAAGCAATAAGGTGCCCCAGCGAAGCTGAAGCTGATGCAGCGCAAGTTCTCGAGCGAATAAGGCTTAAGGAATACACCGAGGAGGATCAGCGGGATCGCCAGGATCGTCAGGCCCATCGCCTACATCCCTTCCGGCCCGCGCATGATGGCGGCGATGCCCGTGCGCGACGACCTCGACGAGACCGAGCGGCAGCATCAGCGCTGATGAACTGCTCGATCTTGTCGCTCGCGCCGGTGATCTCGAACACGAAGCTTTCGGTGGTGGCGTCGATCACGCGCGCGCGGAATGCGTCGGCCAGCCGCAGCGCCTCGACGCGGTTGTCGCCCTTGCCCTTGCACCTTGACCATCGCGAGCTCGCGCTCGATGGCATGCGCCGGCAAGCGTCATGTCGACCACGTGATGCACCGGGCACCAGCCGGTCGAGCTGGTTCTTGATCTGCTCGATCACCATCGGCGTGCCGCGTGGTGACGATCGTGATGCAGCGAGAGATGCTGCTCGGTGCTCGGTCTCCGACACCGTCAGCGGACTCGATGTTGTAGCCGCGGCCCGGAGAACAGGCCGATGACGCGCGCCAGCACGCCCGGCTCGTTGTCGACCAGCACCGAAAGCGTGTGGGTCTCGCGGCTTCTGCGCCGTCGGCGCTGCAGGATAGTGGCTTGTCGTTGGAGCGTTCATCACACCATCACCTTGCCTTCTTCGGTGATGGCGTCTTCGACGCTGACGCCGGCGTCACCGAGCAGCATCTCGTTGTGCGCGCGCCCGGACGGGATCATCGGGAAGCAGTTTTCGTTGGGATCGACCACGCAGTCGAAGAGCACCGGCTTGTCGACGTCGATCATCTCGCTTGATCGCGCCGATCGAGATCGCCCGGCTTCTCGCAGCGGATGCCGACGCGCGTGATAGGCCTCGGCCAGCTTCACGAAATCCGGCAGCGCCTCGCTGTAGCTCTCGGCATAGCGACCGCCGTGCAGCAGCTCCTGCCACTGCCGCACCATGCCCATGTACTTGTTGTTGAGGATGAAGATCTTGATCGGCAGCCGGTACTGCACCGCCGTCGACATTTCCTGCATGGTCATCAGCACCGAGGCTTCGCCGGCGATGTCGATCACCAGCGACTTCGGATGCGCGAGCTGCACGCCGACCGAGGCCGGCAGGCCGTAGCCCATGGTGCCGAGGCCGCCGGAGGTCATCCAGCGGTTCGGCTCCTGGAAACCGGTAGAACTGCGCCGCCCACATCTGGTGCTGGCCGACCTCGGTGGTGATGTAGGCGTCGCGGTCCTTGGTCAGCTCGTAGAGGCGCTGGATCGCGTATTGCGGCTTGATGACGTCGTTCGACGTTCGATAGGCGAGCGATTTGCGCGCGCGCCACTTGTCGATCTGCTGCCCACCAGGCCTGCGAGCGCCTTCTTGTCGGGATGCGATCGCGCCGGTGCGCCACAGTCGCACCATGTCCTCGAGCACATGCGCGCAATCGCCGATGATCGGCACGTCGACCTTGACGTTCTTGTTGATCGACGACGGATCGATGTCGACGTGGATCTTCTTCGAGCCGGGCGAGAAGGCGTCGAGCCGGCCGGTGATGCGGTCGTCGAAGCGAGCGCCGATGCAGATCATCACGTCGCAATCGTGCATCGCCCATGTTGGCCTCGCAGCGTGCCGTGCATGCCGAGCATGCCGAGCCATTGCGGATCGGCCGCCGGAAACGCGCCGAGCCCCATCAACGTCGAGGTGATCGGATAAGCCGGTGAGCTTGACGAGTTCGCGCAGGAGCTCGCTGGCCGCGCGTGCCGGAATTGATGACGCCGCCGCCGGTGTAGAACAGCGGACGCTTGGCGTGCGCCATCAGGTCGATCGCCTGCCTTGATCTTGTCCAGGTCGCCCTTGAGCTTGGGCTTGTAGCCGGTGTGCGGAACTCCTTCGGCTTCGAATAGATGCCCCTTGGCGAACTGGATGTCTTTCGGGATGTCGACGACGACCGGCCCCGGCCGGCCGCTCGAGGCGATGTGGAACGCCTCGTGCAGCACGCGCGGCAGATCCTCGATGCGCTTGACCAGGTAATTGTGCTTGGTGCACGGCCGCGTGATGCCGACCGTGTCGCATTCCTGGAACGCGTCGTTGCCGATCAGATGCGTCGGCACCTGTCCGGTGATGCAGACGATCGGAATCGAATCGCAGCAGCGCGTCGGTCAGGCCGGTGACCGCATTGGTGGCGCCGGGACCCGACGTCACCAGCACGCAGCCGACCTTGCCGGTCGAGCGCGCATAGCCTTCCGCGGCGTGCACCGCGCCCTGCTCGTGCCGGACCAGGATGTGGCGTGACCTTGGTTCTGCTGAGAAGATGTGCGTCGTAGATCGGCAGCACCGCGCCGCCCGGATAGCCGAACACATGCTCGACGTTCTGGTCGGCGAGCGCCTGAATCACCATCTCGGCGCCTGTCATTTCCCGCGTCATGCCGTTTCCTTTCATGGCCGTCGCTCTTATCTCCGAAGAAATAAAAAAGGCCCGTAAACGGGCCATGTCCGGACGCTTCCTGCGGCCCCTGCTTAGGACCGCAGCAGCGCCCGAACCGTTACGACAGTAATAATATTGCGCAACATCGCTATCGCCTGAACTTTCATTGCGCGGCGTTATAGGGGCTCGCCGCGGCCCGGTCAAGCATAAATAGCGCTATTTCGAAGCAGAAAGCTCGGTTTTTAGTAAAGAAATCGCAGCTTTCGAGGTCGTCCCAGGGCCAATCCTTGATCTGGTTGCGAAACCAAGTGAGTTGTCGCTTCGCATAGCGCCGCGTATCCATCACCGCTCCCGCGATCGCCTCGCTCACACGAAATTTCGGCGGCGAGGTGCCGTATCAGCCAAGGCACGCCATGGGCTTTCATCGCGGGTAGCGCCGGATCGAGACCGCGCGCGGCGAGCCTCCGCACCTCTTCCAGAACGCCTTCATCGAGCATGGTTTCAAATCTTGTTTCGATGCGGCGCACAAGCTCCTTGCGTTCGCATGTGATGAACACTTTCGCGGCGCTGCCGGCATCTAGCAGCGGCGGCAAGACCTTCCCGATGCCAATCCGACAATGACCGGCCGGTCGCCAACACCACTTCGAGGGCGCGCGAAATGCGTGACCGGTCGTTGACCGTTATGCGCTGCGCAGTGGCGGGATCGAGCCGCGCAAGCTCTGCGTGAAGCGTCGGCGGCCCCTCGCGTGCGCAAACGGTCTGCGTACCTCCGCTCGAACTAGCGTCCGGAATTGACGGGACGGCGGCGAGGCCGGTCGTCAGCGCCTTGAAGTAGAGCCCGGTACCGCCGACGAGAATGGGAACGCGCCCTTGCGCAATGACATCACCGAGTACTTCTTCGACATCCCGGCACCAGCGGCCGACGGAATAGTTCTCCTCCGCGTCGATATGGCCGTAGAGGCGGTGCGACATTCGCTTTTCGTCATCCGCGGTTGGACGCGCCGTAATAATGCGCAGGTCGCGGTACACCTGCATGGAGTCGGCATTGATGATGGTGCCGCCGAGCTGCTCCGGCGAGCTCTAACGCCAACGCCGACTTGCCGCTGGCGGTCGGTCCTGCAATAAGCACCACCCTAGTTGCCATCATCTCGTCCCTAGTTGCGATCCTGATAGCATCGGCGCGATGAGAACTCACCCGTGGGTAAGGAGATCTCGTTTGACGCTCATTAAGCCTTTCCGCGCCCTGCGACCCGCGTCGCGGGCGCGCCGCCGAGGTTCTCGCACCGCCATACGACGTACTTACAAGCGCGGAGGCACGCGAACGCGCCAAGGGCAAGCCGTGGAGCTTTCTGCATATCTCGAAGCCGGAAATCGATCTCGATCCGGCTATCGATCCTTACGACAAGGCCGTCTACGCCGAAGGCGGCTGAAAATCTCGAACGCATGGTCTCAGACGGGGTCCTCGTGCCGCGATCCCGAGCCTTGCTACTACGTCTATCGCCTCACCTGGCGCGGCCACACGCAAACCGGCCTCGCGGCCGTTGCCTCGCTTGCGGACTATGCGACCAACCGCATCCGCAAGCACGAACTCACGACGCCGGTCAAGGAAGACGACAGGGTGCGACAGATCGAGGCCATCAATGCCCAGACGGGCCCGGTGATGAGCGGATATCCAAATGCACCCGAGATCGACGCCATGTTGGCGCAGGCGGCAGCCGGGAAGTCGGACGTCGACGTCACCGCCGACGACGGCGTTCGTCATCAGCTTTGGCGCATCGCCGACGGCACGACTATCGATAAGCTTACACGTGCTTTCGAAGCCTTGCCGGCGATCTACATTGCCGATGGTCACCACCGCTCTGCTGCGGCGGCGCGTGTCGCCGCCGGCCGACATGGCGAGGGCTCGCATGGCTATTTTCTTTCGGTGATCTTCCCCGAACGGGAGATGACCATCCTCGACTACAATCGTGTCGTGAAGGACCTGAATGGTCACAGTACCGAACAGTTTCTCACCAAGCTGCGCGAAAATTTTGCGATCGACAGCTCTGAAGAGCCGGTGCGCCCGCGGTCATCGCACGAATTCGGAATGTATCTGGCGGGCCGCTGGCATCGACTGACAATCCGCCCCGAACTCGTTCCTCAAGATCCGATCGGCCGGCTTCCGATAACCATCCTCGCCCGCAACGTGATCGAACCGTTGCTCGGCGTCACCGATCCACGCAGCGACAAGCGCATCGACTTTGTTGGAGGCGGCGCGCGGTCTGTCCGAGCTCGAACGCCGGGTGACATCTGGCGAAATGGCTGTCGCGTTTCGCTCTCTACCCGACGCAGATGGGCGACCTCATGGCGGTGGCAGACGCGGGCGGAATCATGCCGCCGAAATCCACCTGGTTCGAGCCAAAGCTCGCCGACGGCATGGTCAATCACGTGCTCGATTAGCAAAACGGCCGGTGCAGGTGGCACCGGCTGCACGGCAATCTTTGATGACAGCCCTATTGCAGACTGAGCGCGACGAAGCTCGGATCGCCGTCGGGCGAAACCACAAGCAGCACCGCTGCTTTCTTGCCGTCTTTCTTGAGCTTTTCGATGCGCTGTTGAAGCTCGGTCGCGCTCGACACCGGCTGCTGCTGAACCTCGGCGATGACCATTCCAGGCGCGAGGCGCTTTTCGGCGGCCGGCGAATTCGGATCGACGCCGGTGATCACGACGCCCTTCACCTTGTCCTTGATGTTGTGCTTCTTGCGCAGATCATCGGTGAGATTGGCGAGATCGAGCCCGAGCGCTTTCTTCACGACCGGCTTTTCTTCCGGCGTGCCGTCCTTCTTGTCAGTGACCGCCGCCTGCTTTCTCTCGTCCTCCAGGCGGCCAAGCTTGACCGACTTCGTTTCCTCTTTGCCTTTGCGGATGACAACCACTTCAACGTCTTTGCCGACCGGCGTGTCGGCGACGATCCGCGGCAGGTCACGCATTTCCTTCACGTCCTTGCCGTCAAACTTGACGATGACGTCGCCAGGCTCGATACCGGCGGGCTTTGCCGGGCCCTTGTCGTCGATACCGGCGACAAGCGCACCGCGCGCGGGCTTCACGCTCAGGCTTTCGGCGATTTCGTCGCTCACCTGCTGAATACGTACGCCAAGCCATCCGCGCCGCACTTCCTTGAACTCGCGCAGCTGATCGATCACCGGCAAGCGCCGTCTTCGACGGAACGGCAAATCCGATGCCGATCGAGCCGCCGGACGGAGAAATAATCGCAGTGTTCACGCCGATCACTTCGCCGTTCAGGTTGAACAGCGGTCCGCCCGAATTGCCGCGATTGATCGCGGCGTCTGTCTGAATGTAATTGTCATACGGTCCGGATTGGATGTCGCGGTTGCGCGCCGAAACGATCCCGGCGGTGACGGTCCCGCCGAGACTGAACGGATTGCCAATGGCGATGACCCATTCACCGAGCCGCAATTTGTCGCTGTCGCCGAATTTTACCGCCTTCAGCGGCTTGGTCGGATTGACCTTGAGCAGCGCGAGGTCGGTCTTCTGATCGCGGCCGACAACTTCGGCCTTCAAAGTCGTGCCGTCATTGAGGATGACATTGACCTCGTCGGCGTCGGCAATGACGTGATTGTTGGTGACGACGAGGCCGGCCGCGTCGACAATGAAGCCTGAACCAAGCCGAATTAACGCGACGCGGCGTCGGCGTTTGATTGTTTTGTCCGTTTTGTCCATTTTGCCCGTTGTCGGCCCGGTTGACCGCGCCGGTTCTTGAAGAACTCCTCGAAAACTCCTCAAACGGCGAGCCCGGCGGCAATTGTGGCATGGCGCCGCCACTTCGGAGATCGACGGACTGCTTTGTCGAGACGTTGACCACGGCGTCTATGACCTGCTCAGCCACGTCCGCTATTCCCTCCGGGCCGCGAGCCGCAGCGGGTACGGTGAAAGCCGGCCAGGAAATAGCGGCAGCGGTCAAAATGGCCAAGCCGGCGCGGCCGACGGGTTCCTCAAGCGGAAATGAATAGTATGCGCCCATGGGCGTCGAATCTCCTGGGAGTTAGGTTTCAGTGAGAGTGGCCCCTGACCGAGAGGTGATTCAAGGGCACTCTAAGTCAATACCATGCGAGACTCGGTTTGCACCTTATCCGCGAACCAGCCAGACGATTATAAGCCCGACGAGAGCTGACCCGATCCCAATCAGGCGGAGGAGATGTCCGGCGTTTCCAGAACGCTGGTCATGGCCCGCTTGGCCGCATCGGGAAAGGCAGCAAAGATCAACCCCTCGATAACGAAAACCAGTCCGAGCGCGGCCAGAAAATCAGACATGCCACTCGCTGTTTGCTATCGGGCGGGAGGCTGGCTGGTCGGCGATGTCACTTCTGTCGCGCCATTTGCCGGAAGGATCGGAGAAATAGCGGAAAAAGCTTGAGTCGGGCTTGAGCAGCATTCGCGTGTCGTTCGATTTCAGGCCATGTTTCGTAGGCCTGCATTGAACGGTAGAAGGCGAAGAAGTCCTGATCCAGGTTGAAGGCATCCGCAAAGATCTGGTTCCGGATTGCATCGCCCTCGCCGCGAATCTGCTCCGATTTTGAGGTCGCCTCGGCAACCAGCACCGTAACTTCACGGTCAGCGCGCGAACGGATTTCCTGAGCTCGCTGCGCGCCCTGGGCGCGGAACTCCGCCGCCTCGCGCTGGCGTTCGGTCTGCATGCGCTGATAAACGGCTTGGCTATTTTGCTCCGGGTAGGTCGGCGCGTCGGATACGCACGTCCACCACCTGGATCCCATACGCGGCGGCCTCGCGGTCAACCAGTTCTCGGATGCGCGACATGAGGTCGGCACGCTGATCGCGAACCACATGGGTAAATGTTACTTCGCCGAGCACGCGGCGCAGCGCCGAATTGAGGAGGATGGACAGCTGGGAGTTGGCGCCTGAGATCGAGCCAAGCGTCTGGTAGAACCGCAGTGCGATCCTGAATGCGGTACCGCGCGAACGCGTCGACCACCAACCGCTTCTGATCGGAGGCGATCACTTCCTGCGACGGAGCCTCTAGATCAAGAATGCGTTTGTCGATGTAGACAACCGAGTCGATGAACGGGGCCTTGACGTTAAGACCGGGCTCGTTGACCACGCGAACCGGCTGTCCCAGCCGGATCACCAGCGCCTGCTGGGTCTGATAAGACGGTGAACAGTGACGAGTAGCCGACGATCAGCGCGGCTACGACAAGAACGGCGAGGATGCCGCCGAGAAAATTCAGTCTCATTGCCGGCCCCCGCCTGCGGCTGGCCGCGCGTTTGCGGCGGACGAGAGAGCTCGTTGAGCGGCAAATAAGGGACTACGCCGCTGCCGCCGGCACTCGAATCCAAAATGATCTTGTCCGTGCCGCCGAGCACACGTTCCATGGTTTCGAGATACATGCGCTCGCGGGTGACGTCCGGGGCCTTCTTGTATTGCTCATAGATTTTCAAGAACCGCGACGTCTGGCCGGTTGCTTCGGCCACCGTCTGCGACTTGTACGCTTCCGCAGCCTGCGTGATCTGCGCCACCCTGCCGCGTGCTTCCGGCACGACGCGGTTAGCGTAAGTCTGCGACTCGTTGACAGCGCGTTCGAGATCGGCGCGCGCGGCCTGCACATCGCGGAAAGCATCGATCACCTGCGCCGGCGGATCGACCTTCTGCAGCTGCACCTGCTGTATGATGACTCCGGCGCCGTAGTGATCGAGCGTCTTCTGCATCAGGTCCTGCACGGCCGTCTCGATGGTCTGCCGCGCGCCGGTGAGAATCGGCTGGATCTCGGAGCGGCCAATCACCTCGCGCATGGCGCTTTCCGCCACCGCCTTCACCGTGCCTTCCGGATTCTGGATGTTGAACAGGATATTCGCCGACGCCTGTCGGCTTCACTTTCCACAACACCGAGAAGTCGACGTCGACGATATTCTCGTCGCCGGTGAGCATCAGGCTCTCCTCCGGTACGTCGCGGACGGTTGTGCCGCCGCGCCGGATATCGTCGACCACCCGCATGCCGATATCGATCTTGTTCACGCGCAGCGCCTTAGGCGTGAGCACGGTCTCGATCGGATATGGCAAATGGTAGTTCAGGCCCGGTTGGACCTCGCGTACTGCCTTGCCGAAGCGCAGCACAACGCCCAGTTCGTCCGGCTCGACCCGGAAAAAGCCGGAAAATCCCCAAAGCGCCAGCACGCCAAGCGCGATGAGAGCGAGGCCGCGTCCGCCGAGATTGCCGCCGGGCAGCACGCGCCGCAGTTTGTCCTGGCCGCGGCGCAGGATTTCCTCGAGATCGGGCGGCGTCGGCCCCGGCGATTGCGGCCCGGAGCCCCACGGGCCCTTGCCGCCGCTGCCCCACGGCCCTCCGCCGCCCTGATTGGTCCAAGGCATTGAATGATATCTCCCGCGCCGGCTGTTTGCCCGGCTAACCTTAGTTGGGAGGGGTTATAGGGGACCCCAAGCCCCGTTACAACGCGCTCCGATGCCGCGACTATCGGTGTTTTAGCGTCTTACATATGTCGCCAAGGTGAAGTTGGCGTCGTCATCCGGTCCGGCATAGCGATCCTCGTGCGATACCTCTTGCCAGATCTCCGGATCGATTGCCGGGAACAGCGCATCCCCATCGGGCGAAGCGTGCACATGGGTGATTTCCAGCCGATCGGCCATCGGGCATGGTTGCGGCAAAAATATCGCCGCCGCCGATCACCATGATTTCATCCACACCCACGCTTAGCCGCATCGGTGCGTGCATAGCCGAGTGCCGCATCAAGGCTAGTCGCCAACACGGCGCCACGCGCAACAAGACTCGAGATCGCGCGTGAGCACGATGTTGGTACGGCCCTCGAGCAACTTTCTCGATGGACTCGTGGGTCTTGCGGCCCATGATCACCGGACGATTCAGCGTCAGCTTTCGAAAGTGTTGCAGATCAGACTTTAGCCGCCACGGCAGCTGGCCTTCACGACCAATGACCGAATTGTCGCCAATCGCCGCAACCAGCACGATTTTCATGGCGGCGTCCCGGTGGCGAAACGCACTTCGGGGACTGGAGCGAGACTCGAGATAGACCTGCCATCTCCGCCGAGAAATCACAGACAAAATTTGTCAAAAGTTCGACATGGTCCGGCGACTCCGTCATCATTCGCATATGAACGATTGTTCTGACAATTCACTAACGAGCGCCCACCACGTAACGAAAGATACAGGCGAGAAAATTCAAGCAGGCCGAAAAAGCTCCAATTAAAATCATCTTAGCTTGATGCGTACAAACGGCGACAACACGGACAGTGAGTTTTTCCGGCGGGTCACACGGCCACTTCGGCCTTGATGTGCGGATGCGGATCATAATTCTCGATCGCAAAATCTTCATAGTGAAACGCGAATATGTCCTTCACCAGGGTGTTCAACCGCACCGTCGGCAAGATGTCGCGGCGCGCGCGACAATTGAAGCCGCGCCTGCTCGAGATGATTAAGATATAAATGCGCGTCGCCGAATGTATGAATAAAATCGCCCGGCTTGTAACCCGTCACCTGGGCCACCATCATCGTTAGCAGCGCATAAGAAGCGATGTTGAACGGCACTCCGAGAAAAACGTCGGCCGAGCGCTGATAAAGCTGGCAAGAGAGCCTGCCGTCGGCGACATAAAACTGAAACAGGCAATGGCACGGAGGAAGCGCCATCTTGTCGACATCAGCGGGATTCCATGCGGTGACGATCAATCGGCGCGAATCCGGATTGCGCCGGATCATCTGAATCACATTGCCGATCTGATCGATCGTCTTGCCGTCCTGCGTCGGCCATGAGCGCCACTGATGACCATAGACCGGACCGAGGTCGCCACGGTTCATCGGCCCACTCATCCCAAATTCGCACACCGTGTTCCTGCAGGTATTTGACGTTGGTGTCGCCCGCCAGAAACCAAAGCAGCTCGTAGACGATCGATTTCAGATGGAGCTTCTTGGTTGTGAGCAGGGGAAAACCGTCATCGAGCGCAAAGCGCATTTGATGGCCGAAGACCGACAAGGTGCCGGTGCCGGTACGGTCGTGTTTTTCCGCACCGCGGCTAAGAATAAGTTCCATCAGATCGAGATATTGGCGCATCGGTTGTCGGTGTTTTCCGCGACTCGAAAGATGGGAAGTTTACCCCGGGCGACAACTGCCGGCACGCTTTTATCAACGGCCTGAAATGCTGGTTTTGCGATCACCGGGTCCTGAAACCTGATAGTATCTGCGTTGCCGTATTGGGGAATCGCCGTGAGCTTCGATCGTATCCTCATCGCTCGGCATCCTTTTCTACGCTGATGACCGCCGGTTGGGCCGTTCTCACCGTAGTCGCTGATTTCAATAAGACGCACGCCACAAATCCGGCTTGGACGCCGCACGCGCGGTTCCACGTGGTCTGGCAGATTTCGAGCTATATCGGCTTCGGCTTGCTTGCCTTGGCGCTGATCTGGTGGCCGGGGCCGCTCGCGGTCGAGCGGCTCTACCTGGTGGCGCTCATGGGTGCGATTGTTTATGCCGCCTTTTTCGCGGCGCTGATCGCCATGCCGACCTCTATGGGGGCGCCGCCTACGATAAAAACGGCTATCAGCCGTTCGAGGCGCCTCTCCCGATCATCGCCAAAAGATGGGACGCCAACATCACGGCCTTCTCGATTCAGCTCGTAATCCTCGCGGCCGGGCTGTTGGCGGTCAGTGGAGCGCGTCGCGGGCTAACTGTGGAGCCGGGCGCCGGTGGAAGACCGCCACGCCGGACTCGTCTTTTCAGCGTTATTCGACGAACACTTCGTCGCGACGCTTGCGGATCATCGGCAGCATCGCCAGCACCAGCAGGAACAACGCGACCGCGAGCAGCCCGGCCGAGATCGGCCGGGTCGCGAACACGGTGGCATCGCCGCGCGCGATCAGCATGGCGCGCCGCAGATTCTCTTCCATCAGCGGACCGAGGACGAAGGCGAGCACCAGCGGTGCCGGCTCGAAGTCGTGCTTGACCAGCCAATAGCCGAACAGGCCGAAGATGGCGGCGATCACCACGTCGGTCGGCGAGTTGTTGATCGAATAGATGCCGATGCAGCAGAACACGATGATCGACGGGATAGAGCAGCCGGTACGGCACCCGCAGCAGGGTCACCCACACGCCGACCAGCGGCAGGTTGATGATGACCAGCATCAGGTTGCCGAGCCACATCGACGCGATCATGCCCCAGAACAGCTCGGGCTGCTTGGTCATCACCTGCGGGCCCGGCACGATGCCGTGGATGGTCATGGCGCCGACCATCAGTGCCATCACCGCATTCGGCGGAATGCCGAGCGTGAGCAGCGGAATGAACGAGGTCTGCGCCGCGGCATTGTTGGCGCTTTCCGGCGCCGCCACGCCTTGGATGGCGCCGCGGCCGAAGCGCTCCGGATTCTTCGAGATGCGCTTTTCGAAGGTATAGGCCGCGAACGAGGCCACCACCGCGCCGCCGCCGGGCAGGATGCCCAGGATCGAGCCGAGAATGGTGCCGCGCGCGATCGCGCCGGAGGAATCGATCAGGTCCTGGCGCGTCGGCATCAGGCCCGTGATCTTGGCTCTGCACGATGTCGCGGCTCTCCTGCGACATTTCCAGGTTGCGGATGATCTCGGCGAAGCCGAACAAGCCCATCGCCACGTTGGTGAAGCCGATGCCGTCGGACAGCTCCGCGATGTCGAAGGTCATGCGGCCGGCGCCGGTCTCCAGGTCGGAGCCGACCATCGACAGCAGCAGGCCGGTGAGGATCATGGCGATGGCCTTGAGCACCGAGCCTTTGGCCAGCACCACCGCGAAGATCAGGCCGAGCACCATCAGCGAGAAATATTCCGCCGGCCCGAACAGCAGCGCCAGGCCGGTGAGCGGCGCGCCGAGCGCCGCCACCAGCACGGTCGAGACGCAGCCGGCGAAGAACGAGCCGATGGCCGCGATCGAGAGCGCCGCGCCGGCGCGGCCCTGCCGCGCCATCTGATGGCCGTCGAGGCAGGTGACAACCGAGGTGGCTTCGCCCGGAATATTGACCAGGATCGAGGTGGTCGAGCCGCCATACTGGGCGCCGTAATAGATGCCGGCGAGCATGATCAAGCGCGCCGACCGGCGGCAAGCCAAACGTGATCGGCAGCAGCATGGCAACCGTCGCAACGGTGCCGATGCCGGGAAGCACGCCGACCAGCGTGCCGACGAGTGCGCCGAGCAGACAAAGCCGATATTGTAGGGATGCGCGGCGACCGAGAAACCGAGCGCAAGGTTGGCGAGAAGTTCACTCATGACGGTGTCTTCTGCTCAGTACCAGGGCCAAAGCTGAAACGGCAGTTGCAGCAGATAGACGAATAGAACGACGCAAACGCGGTCATCACCACGGCGGCAATCAGGCTTTCCACCCACCGCATTTCGCGTTGAGCCGAAGATCGAGATCATGAAGGCGGCGAAAGGTGGAAGGCACCAGCCCCAGCGGCGGAAGGCTGATGAACCCGAGGTTAAAGCCGCGGATCATCGCTGGCGAAAGCGAGGATTGCAGAAGCACCCACGCGGGGCCGCGGACCGCATAGCTGTCGATTGCGGGGCCCATCGAAGAGCAAGCCACCGAGCGCGACCAATGCGCCGACTGCCTGCAAGCAGGCCGGCAAACAGGCGCGGCGCGGTACCGGGACCGAACGCGAAGCCATGCGTGCCGGGAAGATCGCCCGAGGCCCAGATGGCAACGATGGCCAGCCCGATTAACGCGAGGCCGCCGTAAAAATCGCGCGGACCGCGCACTTTGAAAGCGAAACCCGCCCCCGTTCGCGGAGGTCTTCGCCCCTCGGACATCCTGTTCCTCCTGCTCTTTATTCTCTGATTCTTAGCTTCTTGGTCTTGGGCCGGCCCCTGCCGTCTGATCACTTAGCACACGATATGCCCTCGCCGGAAGCATGGATCTTCGAAGGTGGCCTCCTACAGCCAGCCGGACAGGCCCAGGCGGGCCGCCAACCGCAAAAATCCACAGGGGATTGATGCGGGTCGCACAGCCAGACTAGCGCGCGTTACGTGCAGTAATCGCAGCGGCATCAAATGTTGTGGTCCGCACTGCGTGCCAGCACGAATGCGCTGGCCGCGATCAATGCCCAGCGACACCGGAACCAGGCCGGCCTGAATGGCGACGCGCCAGCGCAGCCTCCTTGAAACGATCCCAGGTACGCGCGACGACGAAGCGCCAGGACGCAAGTCGGTCCGCACATCGCTGCCGTCGCCCTACAGCCGCGCCGGCCAGAGCCAGCGACGTGATATCCGATCAACGTCACAATGATTATGTTCGGTCCGGGCGAGACTTGCGAAATCGCGAAGCTGTCGGCGAACTGCCGATCGCTCATCCAATGCATTACCTCAACTGCAATGCGATGCATTTCCGGGATCGCCGCGTTTGGCGCCGCCGACCGCAAACAGCGACAACAGCGCAAAATAGCCGGCCAGCGCGATCAGCGGAGTTGTCATTCATCGTTGTCATCCACGCGCACGCAACGCTGACCGGCGCAAGCACGACGAACACCAACGGCAGCGGCCATTGCATGATGGCGACGCCGATAAAGGCGGCGATTGCAACAAGAGGCGCCCAGTCCCAGCGTTTGCGGAATAATGGTGCAGCCATTTTGGCGACCACAGCGATAAGCAGTCCGGTAGCAGCGGCCGTAATGCCGGCGAGGATTCGGCCAAGCACTTCGAGATCGCCGAAACGCGCATATAACGCTGCAAGGATGATGACGATAATCAGCGGCGGTCCCATCAGCCCGGCAGAGCGCGACTGCGGCACCCGGTGCGCCCCCAAAGCGAGATCCAAAAACCACCGAGAAGTTTACGACGTTGGGGCCCGGCGAATTGCGACGGCGCAAAGGCTTCGTTGAATTCACTCCGCTGTCATCCAGCATTTCTGCTCGACCGATCTTGCGCCGCGCCCACGGCAATGCGCCCCCGAAGCCGGAGACCGAGACAATCGCGAAGGCGCGAAATAATTCGGAGAGCGAGGGGCGGACGACCGTGGGTGATGGCGTGGCGGGGCGGACATGCGCCTTAGGAATTACGCATCGCGCTGAAAGCGGCGGCTGAGACGGCGGCGATGCAAACCACCCTTGCCGCCGCAACCGCTGGCCGCCAATGATTGGCTGCAAACGCAGCTGACGAGACGCACAATGCAACGGCGGGAATTCATCACCTTGCTGGGCGGCGTGGCCGTATGGCCACTGGCGGTGCAAGCGCAAGGTTTTGCCGGCCGGTTATCCGGATCATCCGATCACGCTGATCGTTCCCTACGCCCCGGAGGCGGCAACGATGTGCTGGCGCGAGCGGTCGCCGATCCCATGGCCAAGATACTCGGCCAGCCCCTGGTGGTCGAAAAACCGCGGCGGCGCGCGCGCGGTTCGGTCGGCACCCGCCAGATCGCCAAGGCCACCACCCGATGGTTATACGCTCGGGCTTGGCGGCACCGGGACGCTCGCTATTGATCCGACACTTTATCCAAATGACCGGCTACGACCCGCGCAAGGATTTCGCCTGTCGGCCTGATTGCGACTAGCCCGCTCATTGTCCTGGTGAACCAGTCGGTGGCCGCGCCACCGTACAGGAGCTGATCGCACTGGCAAAAGCGCAGCCTGGCAAGCTTAACTACGCCTCTGCCGGCCCTGGCAGCGGCATCCATCTCGGTACAGTGCTGTTTGCCGACACCGCGGGCATCGACATCACGCACGTGCCTTACAAGGCTCCGGTCAGCGCTGACCGATCTGCTGGGCGGGCATGTGCAAAATCTAGTTCTCGTCATTGCCGCCCGCGGTCGGACTGGTGAAGGAAGGCAAAGGTGCGCGCGCTCGCTGTCACCGGCCTCAAGCGCTCCGGCATCGTTTCCCGATATGCCGACGGTGGCCGAGCAAGGGCTGCCTGGCTTCAGAAGCTGATCCTGCACTATGGCATCGTCGCGCCAGGCCGGTACGCCGCGCCCGATCGTCGACAAGCTCAATGCAGCGCTGCGGGCTGCGCTTGGCGATCCTAAAGTTCACGGTCACATCGCGACCGAGGGCGCCGAACCGCTGCCAACGAGCCCCGACAGAATATGCGGACCGACATCGACCGCGAGGGAAACAAAGTGGTCAGCTTTGGGTGAAGAAGTCCGGCGCGTCAGCGAAATTAAGACGGTTTGAGTTTCGGCTGACGCCGATCTCTTTCAAAATCTCCACATTGTGCTGGCCGAGCGTGGGGTGGCGGCGCATCGATGCGCGGGCCATCATGGGCAAACGTGCAAGCGCTGCGAGTGGTACGCCGAAGGCAGTAGTCATCCGTTGCCACCACCGCGTGGCGGTGAATGATGCCGCGGGGTTTGAACTGCGGATCGCCGACGGCCTCCCCCATGGTGCGCACCCGTGCGGCGGGTACACCGGCGCGCTTGCACGAAATTCCTCCCATTCTGCCGGCGGTGCGTGAGCATGATCTCCTCAGCACCGCTGCTTCGCGCTTCGCGGTCGGCTTCGCGTTTTCCTCGTGGTGGTTTTTATCATGTCGGCGCGCTCGAGCAGCGTCCATAGCCGGCGCTGCTGGCGCAAATTGCTCACGAGCATCGCCAGTCCGTCCCTGGCCTGATAGGCGCTGTTGGTCGCGTGCGGATTTGCGATTGCCGTTCGGCGGGGTGTGCGCCGTTGCGTAAATAGCCGGTGAGATGCGAGCTCACTCAGCGTCATCGCCACGTCAGGCATAGCCATGTCGATATGCTGGCCCTTGCCGGTGCGCTGACGTTGGAACAGCGCCGCCGACAAGGCCGAATGCACCAGTCATGCCGGTGGCGTAGTCGATCGCCGGTGAGCCGAACTTGAAGCCGGATTGACCTCCGGCGTTCCTGTCATCGCCTGATGCCGGACGTCGCCTGAATCACGTGGTGCGTAAGCTGTCTGCCCGCCGCGCGGACACCGCCTGCCCGAATGCTGAAAACGAAGCGTAAATCAAGCGGGGATTGATGGCGGCGAACGCGTCGTAACCTAAGCCGAGCGCCTCAAACGCGCCGAGCGGTAGTTCTCGACGAATACGTCGGCGGTTGCGACCAGTTTCTTCAGAATTTCACGGTCCCTCTCAATTTTGAGATCGAGCGTAATCGAACGCCTTGTTGGAGGCCTGCCGCAGGAACGCGTTGCCCCATGTTTCGATGGTTAAGCTCCTTGTCGGTACCGGCGCCGCGGCTCTGGTCGGGATCGTCTCGGATGCTCGATCTGTAATTACGTCCGCGCCGAGCACGGCCAGTTGATAGGTCGCGAACAGGACTGCTGCCAAACATGAGTAGTGTCGATTACCCGGATTCCCTCGAACGGCCGCATACTGTCCTCCTGCACCAAGTCGGGGATGATACGCCATTCAACGCGGCATCGGCTCGAGTCCTTCGCGCCTGAACCAGTGCGGCCGAAGCTGGCGCGATCAAGGCATCGATGAAGGCTTTGGCCACGGCCTCCAGCGTTGCAGGCGGCGCTAACGCCCGCAAGAAAACACCGTGTAAAGTTGCAGCTCATCCGGTAGCGGTCGGCGAAGTCCACGCCGTTGACGGGGAGCAGCTCCGGAATTTGCTGCACGGCCATGTTCGCTTCGCCACGAGCGACCAATTCTGCACTACGCCCGCTCCGCCCAAAACAATTCTGCCGCGCATGGCTTCGGCGATGCCGAGGCGGGTGAGCAGCGTTTCAAAATACAAACCGCTGGTGCCTTCTCTGGAGCGCGCCACTGACGGCGGCGGCGAGCAGCGCTCGCTGAACGCTTCCACGGTCGTAATCTCAGGCCTGGCCGCGCCCTTGCGCATCTGCAACGCCGAGGCCGGAGCGGCCTATGTCGACGCAGCTATCGCGGGACAATCTTGCGCTGCCCTGCCAACGCATCAATGACCGACCAGTGACGATCGCCACCATCGAATGCCACGCCATCTTCGATCTTGCGCTTGGAGCGCATTGGCCGGATCCGTAATCGATCGTGAGCCTCGCCCGCCTCACGCGTTCGAACGCCGGCCCCAGCTCGCGAAGCACCTCCTGGACGGCGTGGGTGCTGAGGACGTCAATATCCGCCATTCGCGTCCCCTCGTTGCTCCGACCTTGTTTCTGGCTGTGCCGCCGC